>Ga0299914_10002460_pt1 | contig 12770 bp, 11 predicted proteins | sample RVTome_10_FD_201361 | JGI IMG/M metagenome (GOLD analysis project Ga0299914, IMG submission 201361) | Soil microbial communities from uranium-contaminated site in the Upper Colorado River Basin, Wyoming, United States - RVT153D57 (version 2) ...
CGGGCGGCGACTGAGCCCTCCAGGTGCAGCGTGGGCTTGCCGGAGTCGTCGCTGCGCACCTCGGCGTCCATCCACTGCAGCCCCGCGGGCGCGCCCAGCGCCTTGGCGAGAGCCTCCTTGGCCGCGAACCGCGCCGCCAGCGAGGCGATCGCCCGTCCACGCTCGTGCGGGGTGAACAGCCGGGTGCGCAGACCGGGCGTGCGCTGCAGCGTCGCCTCGAAGCGGGCGACGTCGACCACGTCGATCCCCACGCCGATGATCATCGCCGCGCCGCCCGAGGTCGAGCCGTTGGCGCGCCCGACCGAGCGCGCCGGTGCCGCGCCCGCATCACTCCACCGTGACGGACTTGGCGAGGTTGCGAGGCTGGTCGACGTCGTGACCGAGGCTGGAGGCCAGCTCGCACGCGAACACCTGCAGCGGCACTGTTGCGACCAGCGGCTGGAGCAGGGTGCCCACCCGGGGCAGCCGGATCAGCACGTCTGCGTACGGCTCGACGTCGTGGTCACCCTCCTCCGCGAGCACGATCGTGCGGGCGCCACGGGCGCGGATCTCCTGGATGTTGCTGACGATCTTGTCGTGCAGCATGTCGCGCCCGCGCGGCGGCACGACCACGAACACCGGCAGCCGGTCCTCCATCAGCGCGATCGGGCCGTGCTTGAGCTCGCCGGCGGCGAAGCCCTCGGCGTGGATGTACGCCAGCTCCTTGAGCTTGAGCGCACCCTCGAGCGCGACGGGGTAGCCGACGTGCCGGCCGAGGAACAGCACCGACCGCGACCCGGCGAGCTCGCGGGCGAGCTCCTCGACCGGGCCGATGCCGGCCAGCAGCCGGCGCAGCGCGGCCGGGACCTCGGCGAGCTGGCCCATGATCGCGTTGATCTCGTCGCCGTACTTCATCCCGCGCACCTGGGCGAGGTAGAGCCCGAGCAGGTAGCAGGCCACCAGCTGGGTCAGGAAGCCCTTGGTCGACGCGACCCCGATCTCGGGTCCGGCGTGGGTGTAGATCACCGCGTCGGACTCCCGCGGGATCGTCGAGCCGTTGGTGTTGCAGATCGAGAGCACGCGGGCGCGCTGCTGCCGCGCGTGCCGGATCGCCATCAGCGTGTCCATCGTCTCGCCCGACTGGCTGATCGTGACCACCAGTGTGGAGCGGTCGACGATCGGGTCGCGGTAGCGGAACTCGCTGGACAGCTCGACCTCGCACGGCACGCGGGTCCAGTGCTCGATGGCGTACTTGGCGACCAGACCGGCGTAGAACGAGGTGCCGCAGGCCAGCACGATGATCTTGTCGATCGTGCGCAGCTCGTCGTCGGAGAGCCGCATCTCGTCCAGCTGCAGGGAGCCGTCGGAGGTGTGCCGCCCGAGCAGCGTGTCGGCCACGGCCTGCGGCTGCTCGTAGATCTCCTTGCGCATGAACCAGTCGTAGCCGCCCTTCTCGGCCGCCGAGAGGTCCCAGTCGACGCGGTAGGGCCGGCCCTCGACCTGCCGGCCGTCGAAGCCGGTGACCGAGACGCCGTCGCGGGTGATCGTGACCACCTGGTCCTGGCCGAGCTCGAGCGCCTCACGGGTGTGCTGCAGGAACGCGGCGACGTCGGAGGCGAGGAAGTTCTCGCCCTCGCCGAGCCCGACCACGAGCGGGGAGTTGCGCCGGGCGCCGACCACCGTCGAGGGGTCGTCGGCCGTCGTCGCGACGAGCGTGAACGCCCCCTTGAGGCCGCGGCACACGGACTGCATGGCGGCCGTGAGGTCGGCGCCGCCGGCGAGCTCGAGCTCGAGCAGGTGGGCCACCACCTCGGTGTCGGTGTCGGAGCGCATCTCGTGGCCCTCGCGCTCGAGCCGGTCGCGCAGCGCGGCGAAGTTCTCGATGATGCCGTTGTGCACCACCGCGACGCGCCGGGCGCAGTCGACGTGCGGGTGGGCGTTGCGGTCGTTGGGCGGCCCGTGGGTGGCCCAGCGGGTGTGCCCCACCGCGGTCGACGAGGCCGGCATCGGGGTCTCGCTGAGCGCTTTGTCCAGGTTGGCGAGCTTGCCGGCGCGCTTCTGCACGTGCAGCGCCTCGCCGGCGACCATTGCCACACCCGCGGAGTCGTAGCCGCGGTACTCCAGACGCCGCAGACCCTCGACCACCACGCCCAGGGCCTGCTGGTCACCGACGTAACCCACGATTCCGCACATGGACCTCAGCGTACCGAGGCTCCGGAGCCCCCCGGCGCATCGGCGAGGGGCTATCGCAACAATGGGGCCCATGCCGGAGTCGCGGGTCACGCGGGAGTCATCCCCCTACGTCGAGCTCGACCGGTCCGCGTGGGCGGCGCTGGCCGAGTCGGTCGAGCAACCGCTGTCCGGCCTCGACGTCGACCGGCTGCGCGGTCTCGGCGACGAGCTCGACCTCGAGGAGGTCCGTGAGGTCTACCTCCCGCTGTCCCGGCTGCTCAGCCTGTACGTCCGGCACTCCGACGCGCTGCACCGGGCCACCGAGGAGTTCCTGGACCGGCCGCAGCCGCCGCGGACACCCTTCGTGATCGGCATCGCCGGCTCGGTCGCGGTCGGCAAGTCCACCACCGCCCGGCTGCTGCGTGAGCTGCTGGCCCACTGGCCCGAGCACCCGAACGTCGAGCTGGTCACCACCGACGGGTTCCTGCTGCCGAACGCCGAGCTGATCAGGCGGGGCATCCTCGACCGCAAGGGCTTCCCCGAGTCCTACGACCGCAAGGCGCTGCTGCGGTTCGTGATCGACGTCAAGTCCGGCCGCGACTCGGTGACCGTGCCGCAGTACTCCCATCTCAAGTACGACGTGATGCCCGACGAGTCGCTCGTGTTGAAGAAGCCCGACATCGTGCTGGTCGAGGGACTGAACGTGCTGCAGCCCGGCCGGGCCCGCGAGGACGGCCGGACCAGCCTCGCGGTGAGCGACTTCTTCGACTTCTCCCTGTACGTCGACGCCGCGGTGGGCGACGTGCGCACGTGGTACGTCGAGCGGTTCCTTCGGCTGCGGGAGACGGCGTTCCGCGACCCCGAGTCGTACTTCACCCGCTACGCCGACCTGAGCGTGCCCGAGGCCGTCAGCCAGGCCGAGAACATCTGGGACACGATCAACGGCCCCAACCTGGCCACGAACATCAAGCCCACGCGCAGCCGGGCGTCGCTGGTGCTGCGCAAGGACGCCGACCACTCCGTGCGCTGGATCCGCCTGCGCAAGCTGTAGCCCGCCAGTCCAGATGCTCGGGCCGTCAGAGGCGCAGGTGCTGCTCGACGGCGGCGGCGAGCACCCTGGCGACCTGCTCGGCGCGTGCGGACGACTCGGCCTCGACCATCACCCGCACCAGCGGCTCGGTGCCGGAGGGCCGCAGCAGGATCCGCCCCGCTGTACCCAGCGCCTTCTCGGCCTCGTTCACGGCCGCCTGCACGGCCTCGTCGCTGTAGACGCGTGCCTTGTCGACACCGGGCACGTTGACCAGCACCTGCGGCAGTCGGGACATCACCCGCGCCAGGTCGCCCAGGCTGCTGCCGGTCTCGGCCATCCGGGCGAGCAGGTGCACCCCGGTGAGCACGCCGTCGCCGGTCGTGGAGTGCTCGGCCATCACCACGTGCCCGGACTGCTCGCCGCCCAGCGACAGCCCACGCGCCCGCATCAGCTCGAGCACGTAGCGGTCGCCGACCCGGGTCTGCTCGACCGTGATCCGCTCGCGCTCCATGGCCTGCAGGAACCCGAGGTTGCTCATCACCGTCGCCACGACCGTGGAGTCCTCCAGCCGGTCGCCGTCGCGCATGGCCACGGCGAGGACGGCCAGGATCTGGTCGCCGTCGACGACCTGGCCCTCGGCGTCGACGGCAAGGCACCGGTCGGCGTCGCCGTCGAGCGCGATCCCGGCGTGCGCGCCGTGCTCGACGACCGCGGCCTGCAGCGACTCCATGTGCGTCGAGCCGCAGCCGGCGTTGATGTCCAGGCCGTCGGGGTCGCAGTGGATGGCGACCACCTCGGCGCCGAGAGCACGCAGCGCGCGGGGCGCCACGTCGTACGCCGCGCCGTTGGCGGCGTCGACCACGACCTTCAGGCCGTCGAGGCGATGGGCGACGGTCGCGACCAGGTGGTCGATGTACCGGTCGTCTGCCTCCCTGGGCAGGTCGCGGACCCGGCCGACGGCCGCGCCGGTCGGACGCCGCCAGGGCGCGCCGATGTGCGCCTCGATCTCCTGCTCGAGCAGGTCCTCGAGCTTGAGGCCGCCGCGGGCGAAGAACTTGATGCCGTTGTCGGGCATCGGGTTGTGGCTCGCCGAGAGCATCACGCCGAAGTTGGCGCCGAGGTCGGCGGTCAGGAACGCCACCGCGGGCGTGGGGACCACGCCGAGGCGCATGACGTCGGCCCCGGCGCTGGCCAGGCCAGCCACCACCGCGGCCTCCAGGAACTCGCCGGAGGCCCGCGGGTCGCGTCCCACCACCGCCAGCGGCCGGCGGCCGTCCGTGCCGACCTCGCCGAGGACGTGCGCGGCCGAGACCGACACGTCGAGCGCGAGCTCGGCGGTCAGGTCGCGGTTGGCGACGCCTCGGACGCCGTCGGTGCCGAAGATCCGGCTCATGTGCTGGTCACCGAGCTCGGCAGCGCGGGATCAGCGCTTGGAGTACTGCGGAGCCTTGCGGGCCTTCTTCAGACCTGCCTTCTTGCGCTCCTTGACCCGCGCGTCGCGGCTGAGCATGCCGGCCTTCTTCAGCGTGGGCCGGTTGGCCTCCACGTCGACGGCGTTGAGCGCGCGCGAGACGCCGAGGCGCAGCGCGCCCGCCTGGCCGCTGGGGCCGCCGCCCTGGATGCGGGCGATCACGTCGTAGGCGCCACTGACGTTGGTCAGCACGAACGGCTCGTTGACCAGCTGCTGGTGCAGCTTGTTCGGGAAGTACTGGTCGAGCGACCGGCCGTTGACCGTCCACTGGCCCGATCCGGGGACCAGGCGTACGCGGGCGATGGCCTGCTTGCGCCGGCCGGTGGCTCCCGAGGGAGCGATCGCCGCCGGACGAGCGGTGCTCTCCGAGGCCGGGGTGGTCTCGGAGCTGTAGGCGACCGAGCTCGACTCGGTGGAGTCGGCCGGGCCTGAGGTGTTGGGCGACGTGGTGGGCTCAGCCACGGATGTTCCTCACTTCGACGGCTGTCAGGCTGCGGTGAGCGGCGCTCACGGTGTCACGCACAGTGACGGTGTCACGCACTGCGTCACTCACTGGGCGACCTGGGTGATCTCGAACGGCTGCGGCTGCTGCGCCCGGTGCGGGTGCTCGGGACCGGCGTAGACCTTCAGCTTCTTCAGCATCTGGCGACCCAGGCGGTTCTTGGGAAGCATGCCCCAGACCGCCTTCTCGATCGCGCGGCGCGGGTGCTTGTCCAGCAGGTCACCGAACCGCGTCGCGGTCAGGCCGCCGGGGTAGCCGGAGTGGCGGTACGACAGCTTGCCCTCGCGCTTGTTGCCCGAGAGCGCCACCTTGTCGGCGTTGACGATGATCACGAAGTCCCCGGTGTCGAGGTGCGGGGCGTACGTCGGCTTGTGCTTGCCGCGAAGCAGCGTGGCGGCCTGGACGGCGAGCCGGCCCAGGACGACGTCGTTGGCATCGATCACGTGCCATTGACGCTGAACGTCACCGGGCTTCGGGCTGTACGTGCGCACGGTCGTGGACCTTCGTTCGTTCGGTGGTCTGGGAGTATGGCCCCGCAGGGGCCTCGCTGCCCCGGCTCACACGTGGGCGCAGCGACCGCCCAGAATACTCGGCGCCGGTACCGAGGGTCAAAACGACCCCGGTGCGGAGCCCCCTGTTCGCCACCGTGCGCCGAGGGGGCATAAGTTGGCCTGAGTCGAGACAAATCAGCGATGGGAGCCGATGTGTCCCAAGAGACGGCTGCCGCCTCTGCCGGCAGCGCAGAGTCCCTGACGGTCCGGGACAACCGCACCGGCCAGGAGTACGACGTACCCATCCTCGACGGCACCATCCGGGCCGCCGACCTGGCCGGCATCCGGACCGCCGACGAAGAGCCGGGGGTCGCGGTCTACGACCCGGGGTTCGTCAACACCGCCTCATGCCGTAGCGCGATCACCTACATCGACGGCGACAAAGGCATCCTGGAGTACCGCGGCTACCCCATCGAGCAGCTGGCGGAGAACTCCACCTACCTCGAGGTCGCGTACCTCCTCATCCACGGCGAGCTCCCGACCAAGGACCAGTACGAGACCTGGGTGCACGAGATCACCTATCACACGTTCGTGCACGAGAACATCAAGACGTTCATGCAGGGGTTCCGCTACGACGCGCACCCGATGGGGATGCTGCTCGCCTCGGTGGGGGCGCTGTCGACGTTCTACCCCGAGTCGCGCAACCTGACCGACACCTCGATCCGGCACATGCAGGTCGTGCGGATGATCGCGAAGATGCCCACTCTCGGGGCGTGGGCATTTCGCCATGCGCAGGGCAAGCCCTACGTCTACCCCGACAACGAGCTGTCCTACGCCGGCAACTTCCTCGCGATGCTGTTCAAGATGAGCGAGCAGAAGTTCCAGGCCGACGAGCGGCTGATCCGTGCCCTCGAGGTGCTGTTCATCCTGCACGCCGACCACGAGCAGAACTGCTCGACCAACGCCGTGCGTTCGGTCGGATCCAGCCAGGTCGACCCGTACTCCGCCGTGTCGGCCGGCATCGCCGCGCTGTTCGGCCCCCTGCACGGCGGCGCCAACGAGGCCGTGCTGCGCATGCTGCGGCGGATCGGCTCTGCCGACAAGGTGCCCGAGTTCATCGACGGCGTGAAGAACGGCAAGGAACGCCTGATGGGCTTCGGCCACCGGGTGTACAAGAACTACGACCCGCGCGCGCGGATCATCAAGAAGGCCGCCGACGACGTCTTCGAGGTCACCGGTGTCAACCCGCTGCTCAAGATCGCGCTCGAGCTGGAGAAGATCGCGCTCGAGGACGAGTACTTCGTCAAACGCCGCCTCTACCCCAACGTCGACTTCTACTCCGGGCTGATCTACGAGGCGCTGTCGTTCCCGCCGGAGATGTTCACGGTGCTGTTCGCGATCCCGCGCACGTCCGGCTGGCTGGCGCAGTGGCTCGAGCTCGTCGACGACAGCGAGCAGAAGATCGCCCGGCCCAAGCAGATCTACACCGGCGAGCGCGGCCGCGACTTCGTGTCCCGCGACCAGCGCTGGGGCTGACCCCGGCGCTGGCGCGCCGCGTCACCGTGGACGTGTGACGCGGCTCTCGTCCCATACGGGCACGTCGGACTCGTACACCGAGCCGTCGCCGCCGAAGACAAGGAACCGGTCGAACCCCCGCGCGAACCACCGGTCGTGGGTGACCGCGACCACGGTGCCCTCGAACCGCTCCAGGCCGTCCTCGAGCGCCTCGGCCGACTGCACGTCGAGGTTGTCGGTGGGCTCGTCCAGCAGCAGCATCGTCGCCCCGGACAGCTCCAGCAGCAGGATCTGCAACCGCGCCTGCTGACCGCCCGAGAGCGACTCGAACCGCTGCTCGGCCGCGCCGGCGAGCTCGTAGCGGTCCAGCACCCGCGAGGCCTGCTCACGGGGCATGCCCTCCCGGCCCCGCCCACCGGGCGCCGCGTCGCCACGGTGCAGGATCTCGAGCAGGGTGCGCCCGACGAGCTCGGGATGCTCGTGGGTCTGGACGAACCAGCCCGGCCGCACCCGCGCACCGAGCCGGCCGCGGCCGGTGTGCAGCACCGGCGCGATCGGGGTGTCGCCGACCGGTCGGTGCTCGACGTCGGGGTCCGAGCCGCCGGCCGCGAGCAGGCGCAGGAAGTGGGACTTGCCGGAGCCGTTGGAGCCCAGCACCGCCACGCGTTCGCCGTACCAGACCTCGAGGTCGAACGGCTTCATCAGCCCGGTGAGCTCCAGGCTCTCGCACACCAGCGCGCGCTTGCCGGTGCGGCCGCCGCGCAGGCGCATCCGCACGTTCTGCTCGCGCGGCTGCGCCTCCGGTGGCCCGGCCGCCTCGAACCGGTGCAGCCGGGTCAGCGCGGCGCGGTAGCGCGACGCCATGCCCGAGTTGTAGGCCGCCTTCTGCTTGTACATCAGCACGAGGGCCTTGAGCTTGGCGTGTTCCTCGTCCCAGCGCAGCCGCAGCTCGTCCAGCCGCTCGAACCGCGCCCTGCGCGCTTCGTGGTAGGACGCGAAGCCGCCCGGGTGCACCCACGCGGTGTTTCCGGCCGCCCCCAGCTCCACGGTTACCACCCGGGTGGCCGTTCGAGCGAGCAGCTCACGGTCGTGGCTCACGAACAGGATCGTCTTCGGCGACTCGCTGATCCGTTCCTCCAGCCAGCGCTTGCCGGGCACGTCGAGGAAGTTGTCGGGCTCGTCGAGCAGCAGCACCTGGTCGGGTCCGCGCAGCAACGCCTCCAGCACCAGCCGCTTCTGCTCACCGCCGGACAGCGTGGTCAAACCTCGCCACTTCGCCCTGTCGTAAGGGATTCCGAGCGCCGCGGTGCAGCAGACGTCCCACAGCACCTCGAGGTCGTAGCCACCGGCGTCGGCCCACTCCGCGAGCGCCTCGGCATAGCGCATCTGCGTCGGCTCGTCGTCGCGCTCCATCATCAGCAGTTCGATGCGGTCCACCTGCTCGGCGGCCCGTCGGGCCCGCGGCGGCGCGACCGACAGCAGCAGGTCGCGCACCGTCCACTCGCCGGCGCTGCCGCTGACCGGCGCGACCATCTGCCGCATCACGCCGAGCCCGCCGGTACGCGTCACCGTGCCCGCGTGCGGCTGCAGGTCACCGGTGACGAGCCGCAGCAACGTCGTCTTGCCGGCGCCGTTCGCGCCCACCAGGGCCACCTTCGCGCCGTCGCCGACCCGGAACGAGACGTCGTCGAGCAGCACCCGACCATCGGGGAGCTCGAAACGGATGCCGGAAAGCTCTACATGACCCACAACGGATCAGTCTGCGGTCTGCACGGACACCACGCGACCGAATTCACTCGATGCCGCGACGCCGCAGGATATCCTCGATCTCCGCGAGGTCGTCGTCGACCGGACTCTTCTTCGCACCCGCACTCGGGGCGGCCTGCCGATCGCCACGCGACTCGACCGCGCGGGGCTTCGCCCGTTCCGACACCTCGCGGTCGCGGCGCCGGCCCGGCAGCATGCCTGCCCACGACAGCATCAGCACGCCGAGGGCGGCCGCGGCCAGCCCCAGCCAGGCCACCGGGTTCAGCCCGACGGCCAGTGCCTTGGCGAGGATCCCCACCACGCCGGAAACAGCCAGGCCGAGCAGCAGCAGACCGGCGCCGGCAGCGCCGACCGAACGACGTCTGCCCCACCGGCCGGCCAGCAGTACCGAGCAGACCAGCAGCACAGCGCCGAGGGCACCGATCAGGACGGTCCACACGCTGACGCCGAAGAACATGCCACCAGCCTACGTCGAACACTGAAGTCCCGGCGGCGCTACGAGACGGGTCGGGCCGGGCGTACGTCGGCCGGTGCCTCGCCGGTCCACGGCGTGACCAGGACTGGGTCGAGCACCTCCGCGGTGAGACCACGCACCGACCGGCCGTCGTCGACCCCGTGGCCGCGGCAACCGTCGTACCGCACGACCACGCTGACCGGCAGCTTCGACCCGGGACGCGGCCAGAACTCGAGCACCGCGAGCTCCTCCGCTGGCGCGCACCCGGTGGCGGCCCCAGCAGGCGGACGCGGTGCCGCCGGCGCGGACCGCACCGCCGCGAGCAGGTCACCGGCCGCAGGACCGGTGAGGCTTCGCGACGAGATCAGCGTGGGCCGGGGCCAGCCGGTCAGCCCGTAGCGGCACACCGACACCGACCCGACCCGGCCGACCTGGGCCAGCGGGCTGGGACCCGAGCGACCGCGGCTCGGCTCGTTGGCGTCGCGGCGGGGCTCGCAGCCGTGCAGGTCACGCCGGCCGATGACCTGCGCCGACAGCAGGATCGCGTCGCCCACCACCGGGTCGATGTCGACCAGCGTCATCGTGACACCGCCGACGGTGTGGATGCGGCTGGTGGCGTACGGCGCCACGTCGGCGCGCGAGAGCCGCAAGGCCTCCTCCGTCCGCCGCAGCAGCAGCCCACCGGTGTAGGTGCTGCGACCATCGTCGTTCAGCGAGCACATCGCATCGGTGCCCTCCATCTCCGGGCGGTCGACAGCGGGGCCGTCGGGGCCGCGGGTCGCGCACCACTGCGTCAGATCGCCGTGACCCCAGGTTCCGGGCACTTGAACCTGGATGCCGCCCCACGACTCCCATCGCCAACCGGTGCGGTCGACCGGCCGTGGCTCGACGAGGGGCACCGACTGCTGCGACGCAGCGTCCGGTGTCGTCCCCCCACCGACCAGTCCGAAGGCCACGGGCACGACCAGAGCCGCGGCCGCCACCCCGCCGGTCAGGACCCGTTGCCGCCGCAGCCGCTGATACCGCACGGTGGCCCGCGGCCCCGGGGAGTACGGCGCCGGCGCGCTCTCGGCGTACTCGAGCAGCGCGCGACGTACATCCGCGGGCCGGGTGTCCACGATCCCGACTGCGCCGGGCCACACCTGTGTGAGCGCGCCCTCCCAGGCAGACCGAGCAGTGCTCCGGCGGGTGCGCATGGCTGCGGCGATCTCGGCGATGCCGAGCCCTTCGTAGCACCGCAGTACCAGCGCCGACCGCTCTCGCCGGCCCAGCCGCCGGCAGCGCTCCCAGACCAACGCCGCGAGCAGCTCGGGGTCGTCAGCATCCCGACGGCTGGACGACCCCGGGACGGCCTCGGCGGGGACCGGGACGGCGGGTTCGTCCAGCTCGGGGCCGGCAGCGCGACCACGCCGTCCCCGGCGCAGGTAGGCGCGCACGGCCGCCTCGCGGGCCCGGTCCTCGAGCCCGTCTGTTGTCCTGATCCGCCGCCAGCGCGCCCGGGCCGATGCCAGTGCCCGCACTACCACCTCGTCGGCCTCGTCCTCGCGCCCGGTGAGCACGTACGCGAACCGCATCAGCGCAAAGGCGCGGGCGTCGACCCAGTCGTCGAAGTCCGGCGTTCGGTCCGGCTGGGGAGGATGAGGCGGTACCGCCACGATCGCCTCCCTGGGGTGCTACCGCGCTCTCGACGGTAGTCGCCCCGTGTTGCGGGCGCAGCGCTCAGGGCTGAACCTGCAGCACCCGGAAGCCTTTCGCGCTGGCGAGGCGGTCGCAGCCGTAGCCCTGTTCGCGCAGCCACCGCTGCAACGAGTCGGCGCCGAGGTTCCTGCCGACGACGAGGTAGGCGCTGCCGCCGGGGGCCAGCCGCGGCAGCCACTGCAGCAGCAGGCTGTGCAGGGCGGGCTTGCCGATCCGGATCGGTGGGTTGGACCAGATCTGGTCGAAGACCACGTCGTCGGGTACGCCGTCGGGAGTCGCCACCCGGAGCCGGTCGCCGGCCCGCACCCGTTCGGCGTTCTCGCCAGCAAGCTGCAGCGCCCGCTCGTTGACGTCGACACCCCACACGGTCGCAGTCGGACGGGACACAGCGAGCGCGCACGCGATGACGCCGTAGCCGCAGCCGAGGTCGAGGTACGTCGTGCCCTGCGTAGGCGGCCCGACCGACCGGAACAGCACCGACGTACCCAGGTCCAGGCGTCCGGTCGAGAACACCCCGGAGGCCGACACCAGGTCCAGCCGCCGGCCCCACACCTCGGCGCTCACCGGCACCTTGTGCAGGTGCGACGACGGCTCGGCGGCGAAGTAGTGGTCGCTCATGTCCGCAGCACCCGGGTCGCCCGCGCCCGCTCCGCCCGGGCGGCCATCTCACCGGTCTCGGGATAGCCGACCTCCTCCAGCGTGAGTCCGTGCGGACCCACGACGCGCACCGCGGGGTCGCGCACACCGCCGGCGAGGACGACCGCGGGCCAGTCGGGGTCTCGGCGGCCCTCGCCGACCGACAGCAGCGCACCCACGAGCGCGCGCACCATGTTGTGGCAGAACGCGTCGGCCACCACGCGCGCGACCACGACACCGTCCGGGTCGCGCCGCCAGGACAGGTCGAGCAGGGTCCGGATCGTGGTCGCACCCTCGCGGCGGCGGCAGAACGCGGCGAACTCGTGCTCGCCCCGCAGCGCGACGCTGGCGCCGTTCATCGCGTCGACGTCGAGGCGCCGCGGCCACGCCAGCACGTGCCCACGGGTGAGCGGGTCGAGGGCGGCCGGGTCGTCGCAGACGCGGTAGGCGTAGCGCCGCCACAGCGCGGAGAACCGGGCGTCGAACCCGGCGGGAGCCTCGGCTACCGCGCGGACGCGTACGTCGGTGGGCAGCACCCCGGCCAGGCGTCGCCGCAGGTCGGCGGGGTCGGTGTCTTCCGCAGCGTCGAGATGGCAGACCTGGCCGCGCGCGTGCACCCCGGAGTCGGTGCGTCCGGCGCAGGTGAGCGCGGCTGGCGCTCGCAGCACAGTCGCGAGCGCGGTCTCGAGCACGCCCTGGACCGTACGCCGCCCGGGCTGCGCCGCCCATCCGGAGAAGTCGGCGCCGTCGTAGGCGACGTCGAGCCTCAGCCGCATGACCACGAGACCTCCACCGGACGGTTCACCCCAGTGTCACATCAGCGCGGGGTGGCACCGCTCCATCGGATCGGAGCGGGCCACCCCGCGCTGTACGTGATTCGGATGTCACCCGCGGGCGACATCGTCGTCCAGGGTTGTTCAGGACTTGTCGGAGCCCTTGTCAGACCCTTCGTCTGTCGCCTCGGCCGCCGGCTCCTCGGTCGCTGCCTCCTCGGCCTCGGCCTCCTCGGCAACGGCCTCGCTGTCGGACTCCTGCGCCGGAGCCTGCGCCGCCGC
>Ga0299914_10002461_pt1 | contig 12769 bp, 9 predicted proteins | sample RVTome_10_FD_201361 | JGI IMG/M metagenome (GOLD analysis project Ga0299914, IMG submission 201361) | Soil microbial communities from uranium-contaminated site in the Upper Colorado River Basin, Wyoming, United States - RVT153D57 (version 2) ...
ACCGGGTTTCGCGCGAAGCGCTGACGATCGAAGAGGGTTCCCTCTACCCCGCGCTCCAGCGGATGCTCGTCAAGGGGTGGGTCACCGCCGAGTGGCGGACCTCGCCGTCGGGCCGGCGCACGCGCGTGTACACGCTGACGGGCGCGGGCCGGAAGCAGCTCGGGATCGCGCAGGAGACGTTCACCACGACGTTCGCGGCGCTCGCGCGGGTGATGAAGGGCTGATCGAGGCCGGCGCCGGTCCGATGCCGGTAGAATGGCCCGCATGGCCCCGATCCACCGCGCAGGTCAGGCATGATCGGACTCCGCCCGCTCCTGTGGTTCGCCGCCGGCTGCGTCGCGACGGCGCTGGCGATGCTCGTCTATACGCACCATCTCGCCGCGCCCGATCCGGCCGGCGCGAACGCGCTGCCGCGGGGCGCGCGGTACCTCCAGGCCGCCTATGGACCCTCGCGCTACTCCCAGTTCGCCGAGGAGTGGATCATCCGCGACTTCTTCCAGGACAGACGAGGCGGCTTCTTCCTCGACGTCGGCGCCAACCACTACCGCGACTCGAGCACGACCTACTATCTCGAGAAGCACCTGGGCTGGTCGGGGATCGCCGTGGAGCCGCTCCGGCAGTTCGAAGCGGACTACCAGGCGCATCGTCCCGCCACGCGGTTCCTGCCGTTCTTCGTGTCCGATGTCTCCGACGAGCAGGCGAAGCTCTATGTCCTCGACCAGCACACCGTGGTCAGCTCATCGGACCGCGCCTTCACCGAGCGCACGGGCAGGAACCCGAAGGAGATGCTGGTCCCGACCATCACGCTGAACGATCTGCTCGCCACACGGGGCGTGGAGAAGCTCGACTTCCTGTCGATGGACATCGAGCTGTCCGAGCCGAAGGCGCTCGCCGGGTTCGACGTGCGGCGCTACCGGCCCGAGCTCGTGTGTATCGAGGCGCACCCGGAAGTGCGCCAGCCGATCCTGGACTACTTCGCGAGGCACGGCTATACCATCGTCGGGAAGTACCTGCCCGCCGACGAGCACAACCTCTATTTCACGCCGCTCGGGCGCTGAGTCCAGTTCCAGCTTCCAGTTCCCGGCTGCCAGGTTGTGCGGCGTCCTGGCTGCCGAATCATGCTGATGCGGACCACGACCACGGACCACGGACCTCAGAGATCGTGCCGGTCTCGCCCGAGGTCGATCTGCCGTTCCTGCCGTTCGTCTTCGACATCGCGATGGGCGTGCGTCGGGAGGATGCGGCGCTCTGGGAAGAGCTGAACGACTTCCTCGTGCGGAAGGCCGCGGAGATCGACGCGCTGCTCGACGAGTACGGCATCCCCTATGTCAAGCGCGTGAGGCGCGGCGCAGGCCCGGCGGCCTCGACGTCGCCCTCCCGGTGATCCCTGCCGGCGCGGCTCCGCATTTCGCGCTTGCACCTGCCGCGACGATGCGATAGAAATCGCCATCCACATCCTGGCTCTTCCGCGGGGGGACCCTATGGCACGTCCGGCTTCCGTGCTCTTCGTCTGGCTTCTGTGCGCGTTCGGGGTGGCGGCCGTGGAACAGGATCGCCCGTCCGACCGGCCGGACCTCGAAGGGCACTGGCAGCTGAACGCGTCGCTCAGCGACGACGTCCCGCTGCTGCCCGGAGAGGCGCTGGCGCTGGCGCGGGCCTCCGGGGTTCTGCCGACCCGGGGTCGCGTCAGCAGCGGTGGACCCGATCCGTTTCGGGTCACTGGCGTGCGGCACCTGCTGCGCGGCGAGTTCGGGGCGGAGCAGCTGAGGATCGCGCAGGAGAACGGCACGCTGACCCTGGCGTACGGGGATGCCGGCCCGCTCCCGGTCACGCCCGACGGCCGGAAGGTCACCCTCGATCGGAGCGGCCTGCGCTTCACCGTCGTGTCGCAGTGGGCGCCGCCGCTCCTCACCATCGAGCGGGTCTACGAGGACGGCACCACGCTGCGCGAGACGCTCGCGACCTTCGACGATCCGCGGCAGCTCGTCGCCACGACCACCATCCTGAACAGCCGGATCCAGCCCACGCCCGTGACGTTCCAGCGCGTCTTCGACCCGGACACCCGCCAGCGCTAGAGCGGGAACTCCCATCCTTCGCGCACGACGTCGGGGGCGTCGAGCTCGGCGTTCGTGTGGTTCACGTGAATGAAGCGCAGGCGCGCCCGGGCTCCGCGCAGCAGCTCGCGCGTGACCGGCATCATCGGGTGGGGAATCTCGGCGATGTCCCGTCCCCTCACTTCCGCCGGTGACGCGAACGTGCCATCGAGCAGCGCGAGGTCGGCCGTGTCGGCCAGATCGCGGATGCTCGTGTTCCACGTTTCCCACCGATCCGTGTCCGGCACGTAGAGCGCCGAGGCGCGCGGCCCCTCGATCCTGTACCCCACCGTGTCGGTCAGTTCGTCGCGGTGCGGCACGAGAAAGGACGTGACGCGGAGCCCGCCGGGCAGGTCCATCGGCTTCTGCGGCGTGATCGTACTTAGCTCGATGTTGCGCTGCTCGACGAGCAGACGCCACGGCCCGTTGCTCCTCAGGTAGGCCGTCATGCGGGCGGTGCCGTACACCGGCACGTCGCGGGCGCCGATCGATTCGCGGCCGAGATACATGAGGCCGGTGTAATGGCCGATGTGGGCGTGCGTGAGGAAGATGCCGTCGGGCGTGCGGCCGCCGGTCAGCCGATGGACCTGGGCGCGGAAGTCTGGCGTGGCGTCGAAGACGTACGCCTCGCCGGTCCGCCGGTTCACGACGCCGATCGACGCGACTGTCTCCGCCCGGCGCCGGCCCTCGCGGACGGCCGCGCAGAGGGCGTCGTGGCAGCGGAGGTGCGGGATTCCGCCGTCCTGCGCGATGCCGAGGACGACGAGGGTCCAGTCCGGGGGGCCGGGGGGAGGACCCTGTCCCGCCCGCATGGCGCCGGACGCGACGAGCGCGGCCAGGATCGCGACACCGGTCGTGCGCATGGCGCGGATGATAGCACCGCGTCCCGTGGTCCGTGTCGGCCGGGTTGACATATATAAAGACAATACATATAAAGATGCGATGCTCGAGTCGGAGGTCAGGAAGGGCAGCGCCGAGGTGCTGATCCTTGGCGCGCTCGAGGAGCGCGCCCGGCACGGGTACGAGATCGCCAGGTTCATCGAGACGCGCTCCGACGGCGCCATCGTCCTGCATTCCGCGACGCTCTATCCCACGCTGCGCCGTCTGGAGGGTCGCGGGCTGATCCGGGGCCGGTGGGTGGAAAAGGCCGGGGAGCGCCGCCGGCGGTACTACCGCATCACCCCGGCCGGATTGAAGGTGCTGCGGGAGCAGCGCGGCTCCTGGAGGCGGTTCGTGGCGGCGTTGACGCGCGTCGCGCGCATCAACGAGGCATAGGAGGACCCATGCACCGGGACGAGGAACAGCATCGGACCGATCCGGCCGAGGTGCTCGCGCGGTGGCGCGCGGAGGTCCGGGGCCTGCTGTCCACGGCCGATGCGGATCTCATCGAGGAGGTGGCGCAGCACGTCACCGAGCGCTGGCTGAGCGTGCGCGCCGGCGGAGCCTCCATCGCATCGGCCGACGAGCAGGTCCGTCGCGACCTCGAACGATGGCGGACGCCCCGCCGGCTGCCACCCGCGCCGCGCCGAGGCGTCTCCGGCCTCGGGCATGGCTGGATCGCGGACGCGGCCTTCGCCGTGCGCGCCCTGAAGGGCCGGCCGCTGTTCTCCCTGGCCGCCGTGCTGCTGAGCTCGATCGCGGTGGCCGCGACGGTCACCACGTTCGCGGTGGCCCACGGGATCCTGGGGAAACCGCTCCCGTATCCCGAGGCCGAGCGCCTCGCGGTGATCTGGCAGGTGCACCGGGGAGAGCGCCAGCAGGTCAGCTTCCCGGACTACGCGGACCTGGCGCGCCTGCCCGTCTTCGATGCCGCAGCCGCCATGATGGGAGGCCGGGGCACCCTGCGCGTCGGGGACCGCATCGATCGCGTGAACGTCCTCGATCTGGAGGCGCCGGGCTACGCCATGCTCGGCGCGGCTCCGGCCCTCGGCCGGCTGCTGCACGCCGGAGATGCCGGCACGCCGAACGTCCTCATCAGCCACCGGCTCTGGCGCGGCGCGCTGCAGGGCGACCCGCAGTCGATCGGCCGGGCTCTGTGGCTGAGCGGGCGCCATTACACGGTGGTCGGCGTCCTGCCACCGGGCTTCGACTTCGAGCTGCCCGTGACCTCCACGCTCCGGCTCGAGGATCACGATCTCTGGCGCATGCTCGATCGGTCTTCTCCCGTCGCGGACAGGCGCGAGATCTTCACCTACGAGGTCCTGGTGCGGCGCGCTCCGGGCGTCTCGACTGCCGCGGCGCAGGCGGCGGTGGACGCCCGGGCACGGCAGCTCGCGGCCGATCACGCGGCGACGAACCGCGAGCGGACGTTCAGCCTCGTGCCGCTCCACGCCAGCATCGTGGAGGGGGCGCGGCGTCCGCTGCGGCTGGCGTCCGTGGCCGCCGGCGCCACGCTCGCGATCGCGCTGGTGAACCTTGTCACCCTGATGCTGGCGAGGCTCTCCGAGCGGCGGGCGGAGCTGGCGATCCGGCTCGCGCTCGGAGCCGGCGTGCTCCGGCTGCGGAGGCAGCTCTTCACCGAGAACGCGATCGTGGCCGCCGCGGGCCTGGCGTGCGGGACCGGCGTCGCGGCGCAGATGATTTGGGGGCTGGCCGCGATTGAGGCCGTCCATCTGCCGCGGGCGGAGGCCATTCAGTTCGATGGAACGGTGTGGGCCTTCGCGGCGGCGGTTGCGCTGGTGATTGCCACGGTGCTGACGCTCGTCCCGATCCGGCCCGGCGATTCCGCCACGGCGCTGCACGCGGGCGGACGCGTGGCCGGCCGCCGCGGGCGGCGTGCGCGCCGGGCCCTCGTGGCGGTGGAGCTGGCCATCGCCATCGCGCTGTCGGCGGGAGGGGCCCTTCTGGGCCTCAGCCTGGCGCGGGTGTTCTCCGTCGATCCCGGCTTCGCCTCCGCCGGCGTCGCCGCCGCCCGGGTCTCGGCCTACCCGGCGAGATACCCCGGGCGCGAGGACGTGCAGGCCTTCTTCGCGGCCATCGTGGACGACCTCGAGGCGCAGGCGGGCATCAGCCGCGCGGCGGCAGGCTCCAGCCTGCCGCTCAGCGGCCAGTCGACGGGCACCGCGGTCGCGGCTGAAGGACGTCCGGTCGACGCGGCGTCGCGGCAGCAGGCCGGGTGGCAGTTCGTCACTCCCGGCTATTTCGCCGCGCTCGGCATCCCGCTGCGAGCGGGGCGGGACTTCACCCCCGTCGATCTGACGCGCGACGGGCACGTCACCATCATCAGCGAAGACCTCGCGCGAACGCTGTTCGGCAGCGAGGATCCCATCGGGCGGCGAATCGTGTCCGGCGGCGGCGACCCGGCCAGCGACTGGCACGAGGTCGTCGGGGTGGTCGCGAGCGTTCGCCACCACACTCTCGATTCCGCCCCGGCGCCCCGCGTCTACGATCTGTTCGGCCAGCACTCGGGCCGCACGCTCTACGTGGTCGCGACGTCGCGTCAGGAGCATCCTGGCGCTGGCCTCGCAGCCATCCGCCAGGCCGTGGCACGTCGCGATCCGGAGGCGCCCGTATTCGAGGCCGGCACCCTGACGGCGCTCGTCACGCGCTCCGCCGCGCCGTATCGCGTGGCCGCGGCCCTCTCGGCGGGGCTTGCGTCCGCCGCCGTCCTCCTCGCCCTGATCGGCATCTACGCCGTCGCCGCGGCGTTCGTGGCGGAGCGGCGGCAGGAGATCGGGATTCGCGCGGCCCTTGGCGCCGGCCGAGGCGATCTGCTGCGCCTCGTTTTCGTCGAGGGGCTGCAGACGGCCGTGCTCGGCGCCGGCGCCGGCGTCGCGGCGGCGGCCGGCGTGGCGCAGCTGCTCGGCGCCCAACTGTTCGGCGTCGGCGGGGCCGATGCGCTGATCGTCGTGCCAGGGGTGTGTGCGGCCGTTCTCCTCGCGGCCGTCGCGGCCGTGCTTCCCGCGGCCCGCCGCGCCGCCGCCGCCGACCCCCTCATCGCGATGCGCGCGGACTGAGTGGGACCGACCCGGAAATCAGCGTGGCACTGAGGCGCCACCGTTGCCGCGGTTGGTAATGACACGATGAACACGATGAGAAACGCTCAGAAGTCATCGTGTCTTCGTACCATCGTGCTCATGCGCCTTCGCTGAAGCTACGGCGGACCACCGTAGCCCTGGCGGAGGTGGTCGTGGTGCCGTCCGCGTCGGGCTGAAGCTGGCGCTGGCTGAAAGCGCGAGTGTTCGGTGGCCACTCAAGTGAATAGTGGGTCTAGGGGCTGCCATGCCTCAGCGCCAGCATCGGCGCCCCGCGCGTCGCGCGCCAGGCCGGCAGCCAGCACGCCGCCGCGGCGGCCAGCAGGAGGATCGCCGGCACGCCGCCGAACACCGCGACATCGATTGGCGCATCGCCAAGCGCGCCGATCGCCGCCACGAACGCCACCAGCCATCCGGCGGCGGCCCCGAGGGCCACGACGAGGAGGGGCGCCTCGACGATCTCACGGACCACGCGCCCCGCCGGCGCGCCGAGCGCCATGCGGATCCCCACCTCGTGGGTCCGAACGGAGACCGAGTAGGAGACCACCGCATAGATCCCGATGGCGGCCAGCGCCAGGAGCATCGGGCCGAGGACGGCGAACATCCGGGCGGGAACACGCCTGAAGATGAGGTTCGTCTCGACGTGGTCCGTCATCGGCCGGACGTTGAACACCGGCAGATCGCCATCGACCGCCTGCATCGCGCGCCGGAGGTCGATCGCGAGCGCCGCGGCGGCCGGAGCGCGCGTCCTGAGGTGAATCTCTCCGCGGGGCTGCGGCACGTCACGGTAGGAGAAGTAGATCATCGGCGTCGCCGGCTCGCCGAACGCGTCGTAGGTCGAGTCGGCGGCCACGCCGGCGATGACGTAGGTCGTGCCGCGCGCCTGCAGCCGCCGGCCCAGGGGTTCGCCGCTCCCGACGTACCGGCGAACGAACTCGCGGTTCACGACCGCCTGCGGCGCCGCGACGCGGTCCCGCAGGTCCGCGAAGTCTCCGCCGGCCTCCAGCGGAATGCCCATCACCGCGAAGTAGCCGGGCGTCACCACGTTCGCCAGCGCTTCGTCGTATCCGTCGGTCCTGGCGTGCCCCTCGACGGTGAACGCCCGCGAGGGCATCCCATGGATGTCGAGCGGCACCGACGAGGCAATCGCCGCGCCCTCGACGCCCGGCAGCGCGCGGAGCCGTTCGATCGTACGGGCCGCCAGATCCCGCGCGAATTCGAGGTTCGTCCGGCGCCCCGCGAGATCGTAGGCCGCCAGCAGGACGCGATCCCGTTCGAAGCCGGGGTCGGTTGTGCGCGCCTCGATGAAGCCACGCAGGAACAGGCCCGCCACGACCAGCACGATCAGCGCGAGTGCGACCTGGCTCCCCATGACCGCGTTGTGGATCCACATGCGGGGCGGCGACGCCGCTCCCGCCCGCAGCACCGACGCCGTCGGCAGGCGCGCGAGCTGAAGGGCCGGCACGAGGCCGGCCGCCAGGCCGCACGCGAGACCGAGCGTCATCGCGAACGCGAGCCCGGCACCGTCGATGCGGGTCTCGAACCGGAGCGGCAGCCCCGTGAGCGGCAGGACGAGCAGGGCGCGCGTACCCCAGATCGCGAGGGCGCCGCCGAACGCGGCTCCGACCAGCGCGAGCACCAGATTCTCGGCCAGCAGGATCCTGACGATGTGACGCCGGCGCGCGCCGAGGGCGAGCCGAGCCGCCATTTCGCCTCCCCGCGAGGCCGCCCGCGCCAGCATCAGGTTCGCGACGTTGCCGCAGACGGCGGCGAGCAGCAGCAGCATGAGGCCCTGCAGCGCCAGGAGGGCCGCGTTGAGCATCCGCTGCGGACCCCGCGGCGAGTCGGCAAACGACAACACCTCGGCGGTCATCGTCCCGTTCGTGGCGGGATGCGCCTGCGCCAGCCTGCGCATGACCGCCGTCAACTCGTCCTGTGCCTGGGGCCGGCTCACTCCCGGCGCCAGGCGTCCCATCAGCGCGTAGCCGCGGAAGCCGCGCTCCTCGAGCTCACGCGATCCGCCCGCGACGATCGGCGCCAGGGTCGCCGGGACCCAGATGTCGAAGTTCAGGCCCACGACCGTGCCCTGGAACTCCGGGGGGGTCACGCCGATCACGGTGAGGTCGATGCCGTTGACGCGCAGCGTGCCGCCCGCGGCCTCGGCGGCCCCGCCAGACCGCCCGCGCCAGAGGCCGTCCGAGATGACCGCCACGGGCGGACCGCCCGGGCGCGCGACTTCGTCCGCCGTGAAGAAGCGGCCGAGAGCCGGCTCGACGCCGAGCGCGGAGAAATAGTTGTCCGAGACCAGCAGCCCGAAGACACGCTCGACCTGCGGCGCCCGGCCCACATACAGCGGGACCATGCGCGACGCGAAGAGGTCGGGGACCGATCGGAGGCTGGATCGCAAGTCCTGGTACTCGAGCCACGAGGCGCCGGTGTAGAGCCCGGCGTCGTTCCGCGGCTCGACGAGTGTGATCCGCGCGCCGCCCGCCACGCCCGGCACGGGATCGAGGAGGCGCGCCTGGATCCACGAGAACACCACGGTGTTCACGCCGACGCCGAGCGCGAGCGAGAGCACGACGACGGCCGAGAGGAGCGGCGCCTTCGCCAGCGTCCGGATCGCGTGACGGAAATCGCGAACTGCGTCTTCGACAATCGTCATGAGTCCTTTGCGCCTCCGCACCCGTCCCGCGCCGGTCATGCCGGCGTCCAAGGCCCTCGACAGGCGGAGCTCAGTGAATCGCCTCCGCCAGAGTTCTGAGGAATCCCGGCCCTCCCCGAAGGTGCGCCGCCGAGGCGGCCACGAGCGCCGCGACCAGAATCGCCAGCAGCACGAGTGTTCGTCTTCGTCGCATCCAGGCCTCCCTGCGCGCGTCCGGCGAGACGCGCATTCATGCCCGCGAGCCGCGGGGCCGCCGACACCTGCGGGACACGGTACGCCCGCGCGGCTGAACGGCCCGTGAACGCGGCATTCAGCCGCCGTTCAGGTTCGTCTGGGCTATAACGGAGGAGTGCGCGTGCTCGTGGTCGAGGACGAATCGGCGATCTCGCGTCAGCTCCAGGCCGCGCTGACCGGCGCCGGCTATGCCGTCGACCAGGCGCCCGACGGCGCGCGCGCGGACTTCCTGGCGGCGACCGAGCGATACGACGCGGTCGTCCTGGACCTCGGGCTTCCGCAGGTTGACGGGCTCACGCTGCTGCGGCGGTGGCGCGACGCGGGGCTGGCGGTGCCGGTGCTGGTGCTCACGGCGCGGGGCAGCTGGCACGAGAAGGTGCAGGGCATCGACAGCGGGGCGGACGATTACGTCTCCAAGCCGTTCCGGGTGGAGGAAGTGCTCGCACGCCTGCGCGCGCTGATCCGGCGCGCGAGCGGTCAGGTCACGCCGCATCTGCGGTGCGGGTCCGTGGTGCTCGATCCGCGAGCGGCAAAGGTGACGCGCGACGGTGCGCCCGTGAAGCTCACCGGGCACGAGTTCCGCGTGCTGTCGTACCTGATGCACCAGCGCGGCCGCGTCGTCTCGCAGGGGGAGCTGAGCGAGCACATCTACGCGCGCGACCTCGATCGCGACTCGAACACGGTCGAGGTCTTCGTGGCGCGGCTCAGGCGGAAGCTGGGGGCCGGCATCATCGAAACCGTCCGCGGCCTCGGGTACCGGATAGGAGGGGCGGAATGAGGCTGCTCGCGTCGGTCCGATCGCGTCTGCTGCTCGGGGCGCTGCTCTGGACCCTCGGGCTCTTCATGGCCGCGCTCTCGATTTCGACGGCCCTGATGCTGCGCTTCCGTTCGCTGCCCCGCATCGTCCACGGGACGGCCGACGCCCATGCGGCGGCGTTCGTCCTCGTCGCCGGCCTCTGGCTGGTAGCCGGGATCGTCCTGTTCAGGCGCGGGATCTCGCCGCTTCAGCAGCTCAGGGTGCGCCTGGCCGGCGTGCGGGCGGGCAGCGATCGGCGGATCGAGGGCAGGTATCCGAGCGAGGTCCAGCCGCTCGTCGACGATCTCAACGCGCTGCTCGAGCACCGCGAGATCGCGGTGTCGCGGGCGCTGGCGCGCGCGGGCGACCTGGCGCACGGGCTCAAGACGCCGCTCGCCGTGCTCGCGCAGGACGCCGATCGCGCCGAGGCTGCCGGCGACGGCGAACTGGCGTCCGCGATCCGCCAGCAGGTCGAGCGCATGGGCCGGCAGATCGAGTACCACCTGGCGCAGGCCCGGGCGGTGGCGTCGGGCGCCGCACCCGGCGCGTCGTGCACGCTGGCCGAATCCGTCGAGGGGCTCTCGCGGACGCTGCTCCGGCTGCACGCCGAGCGCGGCGTCACGATGGACCAGCGCGTGCCGCCGGAACTCGCGGTCCGCTGCGGGCGCGAGGATCTCGACGAGATCCTGGGCAACCTGCTCGACAACGCGTGCAAGTGGGCGCGGACGCGCGTGGTCGTGGAGGCCACGGGATCCGGCGACACCGTCGTGATCACCGTGGACGACGATGGGCGGGGGCTGGCGGCGTCGATGCGGGACGCGGTGCTGCAGCGAGGTGTCCGCGCCGACGAAGCCGCACCGGGCTGGGGCCTCGGCCTGGCGATTGCGCGGGACCTGGCGGCAATCTACGGCGGGTCGCTGTCGCTGGGCGAGTCGCCGCTGGGTGGGCTGCGGGTGCGGCTGGAGCTGCCGGCTTCAGGGCGCTGAACAGTGACGACCCTGATGGACACTGGAGCATGGACGATGGAAGAGCGCGGAACTTCTTCCCTCGTGCTGGCTCACCAGGCATCCAGCCATGGCTGCGGACTCCGGTACACTGAAAGCGTTTACAGTAGCCCCCGGCGGGTGCGATGATGATCCGCCGGGGACCCTGTTGTGGAGTCGCTCAGACATGATGACCCGCATCCTCTACGCCCTGCTCCTGACGGTTTCGACTGTCCTCTTCGGTCTGGCTCACACGGTGCGCGACGGCTCCCAGGCAGGGGACCAGTTCCGCGACGGAATCGGTGAAACCGGCCTGGTGGCCCGCTACGCGCTCGACGGCAACGCCGAGGACTCGTCGCGCAACCAGTTCCACGCGGCCCTGCGCGGCAACGGTGCCACATTCGTGGACGACGCCGGGTTTCGCCGGGCGCTGCTGCTGACGGGGGACGGCAGCCACCTCCAGCTTCCGGGCGGCGCGCTGGAGGGCGAGGACACGATCAGCGTCACCGCCTGGCTGTACCTGCCGACCGGCGCGTCGGGACCCTTGGTCGATTTCGGACAGCACGCGTCCACGAGCCTCTTCGCCGTGGCGAGCGCGGCGGGGTTCCGGGCCTCCGTCGTGCTGGACGGCGAGGTCCACGGCGAAGCCGGGGCGGAGTCGCTGCCCGTGAACCGGTGGGTGCATCTCGCGATCGTGCTCGATCCGCCAGCGCGCGTGCTGACCGCGTACGTGGACGGGGCGCGAGCCGGCCAGGCGACGAACGTCGCCGTGAATCTCGCGCAGATCGTCCATCAGACATCCGCGGCCGCGAACCGCCTCTTCATCGGCCGTTCCCGGAACGAGGGAGAGGCCACGCTCCACGCGCGGCTGCGCGACGTGCGCATCTACCGCGTCGCGTTGACCGCCGGGCAGGTGGCGGCGATCCAGAGGAACGCGCTCTCGGGCCGCCAGTTCACCAGGCGGCGCGGCGCGCCCGCCCCGGAGATCTCGGCGGCAGCCATCCCGAAGGAATCGCCGCTCGCCTCCCGCCTGTCGCACGTCCCCGACATCACCGCCGACACGGTCGTGGGCACGCTGCCGCGGCTGCCGCACACGGTTCCGGCGGTGTATCGCGGAAACGCCCCGGGGCCCGACGTGCGCGTGATCTGGCCGTCACCCATCGACAACCGCGACGTGCTGAAGCCCGGCACCTACACCGTGACCGGGCGTGTGCCCGGCACACGCTTCGAGCCGAAGGCGACGGTGATCGTGACGGTGCCGGTGGGCACGACGACTCCCCCGGACCGCCTGGTCGACGCGTTCCCCCTCAGCCGGGTGGTCCTCGACCGCGACGCGAACGGCCGCGACACCGCGTTCATTAGGAACCGCGACAAGTTCATCCGGGGCCTGGCGGCCACGGACCCCGACAGCTTTCTCTACAACTTCAGGGACGCCTTCGGACAGCCGCAGCCCCCGGGCGTACAGCCGCTCGAGGGGTGGGACAGCCAGACGACGAGGCTGCGCGGCCATGCGAGCGGCCACTATCTGACGGCGATCGCGCAGGCCTACGCGGGCACGACCTACGACGAGGCGCTTCGAGCGAACTTCCTCCAGAAGATGGACTACCTGGTCGACACGCTGTACGAGCTGTCGCGGAAATCAGGGAAGCGCGCGACGGACGGCGGGGCGTTCGTGGCCGACCCGGCCGCCGTGCCACCGGGGCCGGGCCGCGAGGGGTACGACTCGAACCTCCGCGCCGGGGCGATTCGCACCGACTACTGGAACTGGGGCGAGGGATTCATCAGCGCGTATCCGCCGGACCAGTTCATCATGCTCGAGAAGGGGGCCACCTACGGCACGCACGACAGCCAGATCTGGGCGCCCTACTACACCCTGCACAAGATCCTCGCCGGGCTGCTCGACAGCTACGAGGTCGCCGGCAACGAGAAGGCGCTGGAAATCGCCAAAGGCATGGGCGCGTGGGTGTACGCCCGCCTTCGGGTGCTGCCGGCGGAGACGCGGGTCAGCATGTGGAACCGCTACATCG
>Ga0299914_10002462_pt1 | contig 12767 bp, 11 predicted proteins | sample RVTome_10_FD_201361 | JGI IMG/M metagenome (GOLD analysis project Ga0299914, IMG submission 201361) | Soil microbial communities from uranium-contaminated site in the Upper Colorado River Basin, Wyoming, United States - RVT153D57 (version 2) ...
GATAATGGGATTAGGTGTGACGAAAATATTAAATCCGTTTTCTGACCGGATATCGGGCTGATTGAAATCACCCCCGCCGACACAGGCAAACCGGGATGAGAGTATTTTGCCCAAAGAATTATTCTGGCCCTCATCAAACAACGCCCCGGCCTGGAACCCGGCGGTGTAGGAACTTCCGATGGCAACAAACTTGGTGAAATCCGCTTCACCCGCGGACGCATCTGATGGGCAATCCACTACTTCTGCCTGGGGGCAAATGACGGAAGGGTCACTGGAAGGGCAGGGGCTGGCCGAATTGTCGACTAGCTCCTGCTCGCAGGACGTCGAAAACAACAGGAAGGCTGCCGAATAGAAAATATATAATGATTTTTTCATTTTCATATTAATTAAGGAATTCATCAAATGTCAGTGAGAGATAATACTGCTGGCCGACGAACGGCCCGCCGAAGTTTGTCCGGTAGTCTCCGCCGCCAAGGTTTGTTCCACCGAGTTTAATAATGGTCTTGATCGATGGCACCTTATAACTCACCTGCGCATCCAGCACGCCAAACTCAGGCACATTCCAGTTGCCGAAATCCGACTCCCAGAGGAATTCTTCCTGCCACCTGAAATTTATATTAAAACCAAAGTTGTCCGTAAGCTTTCTGTTGCCTATTCCGACTGTGAATTTGTTTTCAGGCGTATTAAAGCCTGTCCTGAAATTGGTATTGGCGTCGCTGTTGAGGTCAAAGGTGGCGAAGCTGTAGCTTCCGTTCAACTGAAAATTTCGCGGCAGGCTATAGGTCACGGCAAGCCCTACACCATATGAGGTAACATCTTCCGGAAAATTGACATACGCTGAATAAATCGTCCCGGCGGGAACCGCTTCATTATGATGTTCCGTGGGGTTTCTAAGAACATAATCCTGGCCGCCGATGAAGTCTGTGTAGTTGGTGTAGTAACCACTCAGATCGATGAGCAATGTGTTCGAGAAAATCCCTTTGTAACCCAGCTCAAAGGAACGCAGTTGTTCCGGTTGAATATAGGGGACAGATACATCCTGGAGTAACGCCGCATTGCCGCCGGTCGTTGTGCCGTCGGGATTCAAAACGCCGCCTGACGCCCTGAAGGCATCGTATGACGCCACAGTGTAGGCGCCGCCTTCATGTAAGCCATATCTTTCAGCATTCTCTTTGGCGCTTCCCAGCAGCGTGTTCGTGCCGACGGGGAAGTAAATGTATTGCGCCTGGGTGTCGGGGTTTCTGAAACCTGTCTGGAAGGAGGCGCGGATATTATGGGTTTCGCTAAATGTATAAACCGCAGATACCCGTGGCGTTATGCGCCCCTCGAAATTCTGATTTTTATCAAACCGCAGGGAACCGGTCAGTTTTAATGCATCGGCAACGGTTTTTGATACCTGTGTGTACAAGCCGAATTCATCGATGTTGATCCGTTGAAAATCATCTCCACTTTCAGGGTCTTCATTAAAGATGGTACCATCGGAGAATAAACTGTATCGCCTGAAGTTTCCGCCGATCTGGATCTCCGCAAACGTTATGTTTTCAGCGAAGTTGTAGTTGAATTCACCATGGTACAATCTTGAGTTGTCGATGAATTTTGCCCCTGCCGGCGTTCTCTGGAAATAATCGTTTCGCACCGATTCGACGAGCTGGTTAAATTCGGTGGAACCAACGGCAGGTCTGCCGGCATCTGCCTGGGCGCGTGCAGCAGTGTGCGCAGCATGGGAATTCCCCGCAGGAACACCCGGTACATAACCCTGCATTGCCAAAACATAAGTCTGGCCGTAGGTGGGAGCCCACTGCGCGGCGGTCGGAGAAATGCGCTCGTTCAATTGTCCGCCCAACGCAGCCATATTGTAGGAGTCGCCCGCGTCAGTGGCCGTGACATAACCCCTGATGAAGAAGTTTGAAGATTTCAATTCAAGTTTATGGAACTCCTGCGTAAAATTCCGCAGTGCATATTTCTGCGATCCCTGGTACACGGAACTGCCTCCGCCGTAGCGGTAATTGTACAAAGCTTCAAGCTTGTCTGTAATGCGGTAATGCAGGGCAACGTCCCCTTTCAGACTTTTGGCATCGTAGTTATCGATCAGGTCTTCTTCCCGCCATCCTGTTCTTCGCAGGTCAAAAGGACCAATACTCGGTACAGGCACAGTAAAGGCAATTCTTGTCTCATCACCGTACAGGTTCACACCATCAAAGTTGGGTTGGCCAGTCAGGTCTACCGTTGATTCGGGACTGTTTACGTCCGTTCGATAATCCGTGCTGTGCCAGTCTTCAGCCTGGAGGATGGAAAAATTCACCTTGAAAGCAAACTTATTGTTGAAGGCTTTGGCATACCGGATCCCGAAATTATAAAAAGGATAAGATTCGCCTTGCGCGTCGGATGTGGTGATGCCACCCTTGGCCTGCGCGCTTAAACCCTGAAACTCAAAAGGACTTTTACTGTTCATCAGAAGCACGCCGTTGAACGCGTTGGGACCGTACAGGGCAGACGCCGTTCCCGGAAGCAACTCCATGCTCTCAATATCCAGTTCGCCAATCCCGACGATGTTTCCGGTTGGGAAATTGAGAAGGGGGGCCTGCGTGTCGATGCCATCTACCATCTGCACGAACCTGACGTTCGCGATCGTGGCGAAACCCCTTGTATTGATTTGCGGAAAGTTGAGGCTGCTCGAAGTCATCTGCACCCCTTTCACATTGGCCAGGGCCTCATAAAATTCCGGGGCAGTCGTCTGCTGGATGGCCAACAGATCCACTTTTTCAATGGTGACAGGCGATTGCAGAATGTTCTCTTCAACACGCGAGGCCGAAACCACGATCTCCTGGCCGAGTATACTCTGCTCTTCCAATTGCACACTCAAACCTGTGGTCGTTGCATCGTTTATTGAGACCTCCTGCGAAGTGAATCCCATAAAAGAAAAGACCAACGTAAAAGGTGGGGCTTCATTTACCGTAAGGCTGAAATTACCCCGCGTATCGGAAATGGTACCGATCACGCGTCCTTTGACCTGGATGTTTACCCCAGCCAGTGTTTCACCCGTTGCATCTGTTACGGTCCCTGAAATGTTCGTTTGTGCAAAACCAATCGAAGTTATCAATAGCCATAAGGCGGTTGATAACCCCGAGCGTTTGTAAAAGTTGTTCATATAGTTTGATTGAGGTTTATTTAATTGATGCGGTAAGGTTTCTGTCACACCCTGCCGGCAATCAATAAAAATACGAAAATTTGTAAAAAACGATGTATAAGTCCTAAAAAATCGTTTGCGTCTCCCCTAAGATCCGTTTTCTTTCCGGAGGTGTTCAACAAGTTTTTCGCATAGAATATTGGTCTCGTTTGCCATAAACTCGTCGCCGGTGGAAGTGAGCATGCTTTGGGCAATGCCTCCGATGCAGTCAATGTAGAAACGCTTCATTTCATCGACCGGCATATCTTTCGACCACAGGTCTATGCGCAGGGTGTTTTTCTGGTTTTGATCCCAAAGCGCGAGGCTGATGGATTTGGTCTCGGAAATGCCGGGCTCAGGCTTCTCCGTGGCTTCCCAGAAGATTTTTTCAGGAACGTTCTTGTCGTCAAGGTGGATGGTGAAGTTGATCGTGGATTTCTTCATCGATGTTGTTATTGTATTGATGTTGTTGATGTGTTCGGGTCAGGGGTGCAGCGGAATTGTGGAGGAGGTTGCGGGGGCGATCAGGTTATTCCAATTCCATCTCCGGGATTTCCCCTTCGATGATCAGCTTTCCCGATGTCGCGTTTTTGATTTGTTCCACAGAAATACCCGGAGCCCGTTCGAGTAACTTAAAACCACCGTGCGGAAGAATGTCAAGTACCGCCATGTCTGTGACGACCTTTTTCACACAACGCAGGCCCGTGAGCGGAAGCGTACAGTCAGGAAGGAGTTTGGACGCGCCGTCCCGGCTGCAGTGTTGCATGGCTACGATAATGTGTTTGGCCGAGGCCACGAGGTCCATGGCGCCACCCATCCCTTTTACCATTTTCCCGGGAACTTTCCAATTGGCTATGTCGCCCCTTTCCGACACTTCCATGGCACCGAGTATGGTCAGGTCTACGTGCCCGCCGCGAATCATGCCGAAGCTTTCTGCGGAACTGAACAGAGCCGAACCAGGCATCATGGTGATGGTTTGTTTTCCCGCGTTGATCAGATCGGGATCGATCTCTCCTTCTGTGGGAAATGGCCCAATGCCCAACAGTCCGTTTTCCGATTGAAGCACAACGTCTATCTGTGGCGGTATGAAATTGGCCACCAGCGTGGGAATGCCAATACCAAGGTTGATGTACATGCCATCTCTTATCTCACGGGCAATGCGCTTTGCGATTCCTGTCTTATCTAACATAGATGTGTCGGTTCATTACTTAAAAACCGGAGCGGACCCGGCGCTATTTTTTTATATTCCTCAGTGTGCGCTGCTCGATCCTTTTCTCGTAGTGCGTACCAGTAAATATCCGTTGAACATAAATTCCCGGCGTATGGATCTGATTGGGATCTAATTCACCGGGTTCGACCAGTTCCTCCACTTCTGCAATGGTAATTCTGCCTGCCGCTGCCATCATGGGATTGAAATTGCGGGCGGTTCCGCGGTATACCAGGTTGCCTGTCGTATCTCCTTTCCAGGCTTTAACGATAGAGAAGTCGGCGCGCAACCACGCTTCCATTAAATACTTCTTTCCTTCAAATTCCCGTACTTCTTTTCCCTGGGCCACTTCGGTACCATAACCTGCCGGGGTAAAAAATGCGGGTATGCCTGCGCCGCCTGCGCGGATGCGCTCGGCCAGGGTTCCCTGGGGGATGAGATCTACTTCCAGCTCGCCGGAAAGAAGCTGACGCTCAAATTCGGCGTTTTCTCCAACATAAGAGGAGATCATTTTTTTTACCTGCCGTGTCTTTAAAAGCAAACCGATACCGAAATCATCAACGCCTGCGTTATTGGAAATGAATGTCAAACCTTTGATCCCTTTTTTCAGGATCGCCTGAATGCAGTTCTCCGGGATTCCACAAAGACCGAATCCGCCCATCATGATCACCGCGTTTTCAGGAATGTCAAAGACGGCTTCATCAGCGTTGTTTACAAGCTTATTGATCATAGATTTATTTTTTTGACACGAAGGCTCAAATCAAAAGGTGCTTTTCGTAAGGAATTTATTTCCCGCTTCGCCGAAGTTAATTATTTTAATCTCTGCCATCCAAACGAATCTGTTCTAATAAAACCCCGCCACGTTTCCCACGCGCGGTCCACGCAACTTTTCAACTTTTCTTGCCATCTCCACCACCCAATACTGCAAGGGCCTGCTGTTTGTCTTTTTGAAGCTGGACTCTCATCGCTTCCAGACCGTCGAAGGTTTGATCACCGCGCAGCAATTTGTGAAAGTGGATGGTCAAGGATTCACCGTAAATATCCCGGTCAAAATCAAAAATATTGACTTCAATTTTCCGCTCCTTGCCTTGCAGGGTGGGCCGGCATCCGATGTAAAGCATGCCGGGGTACTGGTTGTGCTCATGGCTGACGGTAACCGCATATATGCCGTCGGCGGGAATCAGCTTGTATTTTGTATCGATCTCAATATTGGCGGTGGGAAATCCGAGCGTGTGGCCGATCTTATCCCCGGCTACGACCCTCCCTGTAATGCGGTAAGGTTGTCCCAGGAAATGGTTGGCGGTTTCTATATCGCCTTCCTCCAGGGCTTTGCGAATTTTGGTTGAGCTTACGGCCACATGGTCGACTTCCTGCTTTGGGATCTCCTCAACATGAAATCCATACGCTGGCGCGTTTAGTTTCAATTGTTCGAAACTTCCTTCCCGGTTTTTACCAAAATGATGATCGTAACCGATGACGAGTTTACGGGTGCCAATCGTTCTTACGAGAATTTCCTGGATGAATTGTTCTGAGGTAAGTTGTGAAAATTCCTTTGTGAAGGGGATGCGGATCAGGTGTTGGATACCCTGATCTTTTAGCAGCTCCGCTTTTTCCTCGAAGGTATTGAGAAGTTTCAGGCTTCCTTCTTCGGGATGCAACACAAGTCTCGGATGGGGCCAGAAAGTCAGTACAACCGTTTCCCCGAAATTCCGGGAAGCGATCTCCCGCAGGCGGGAAAAGATCTTCTGGTGGCCGACATGCACCCCGTCAAATATCCCGCTGGTCACCACAGCATATTGAAGCTGAGAAAAATCGTCGATGCCATGATAGATCTTCATGTATGGATAGGCTTATTTTGATTGGTATTGCTGCATGGCAATTTACAGAAGTTCGTCAGGTGTCACTTCTTCAATGTTCAGGGCGTCTTCCAGCCGGAACTTACCAATTCGCGTCCGGCAAAGGTCTGTGAGGTAGGCGCCGACGCCGAGGGCCATTCCGAAGTCACGTGCGATGCTGCGGATATACGTTCCTTTGGAACAAACGATTCGGAAACTTGCTTCCGGCAGTTGAATACGGGTTATTTCAAAGGTCTTCACCTCCACTTCCCGGTGTTTCAGTTCTATTTCCTGCCCCTTTCTCGCCAACTGGTAAGCCCTTTTTCCGCCCACTTTGATCGCAGAGTGCATGGGAGGCAGCTGCAGGATGTTACCTGTGAGGGGGGTTGTGGCCCCATGGATGTCGGTATCCGACAAACCCGAAACATCTTTTACGTCCGTGATCACGGTCTCCAGGTCGTAGGAGGGCGTGGTTTTCCCCAGGACGAACTTGCCGGTATACTCTTTTTCCAGACCCATAAACTCCTCGATCCGTTTTGTCATGGTGCCAGTACAGATGATCAGCAACCCCGTGGCTAATGGATCCAGGGTGCCGGCATGCCCGATCTTTTTTATCTTCAGCCGGTAGCGAAGTTTGTTGACCACATCAAAGGAGGTCCATTGAAAAGGTTTATTGATCAGGAGTACGCGTCCGGTATTATCATGCGTTTCCATCAAACCACTGAAAGTTCAATTCCGAGATAGTATAGAATAAGGATAAGGCTTCCCAACGCAATCCGGTAGTAGCCAAACAGCTTGAATCCATGACGGGTAAGAAAAGTGATAAATGACCGGATGGCTGCCATGGCAACAAGAAAGGCAACCAGGTTTCCAATGACCAGGACCGTAATTTCATCGCGGCCAAACGACCCGCCATCGCGGTAAAAATTAAACATCGAAAGCACCGTGGCGCCGAACATCGTGGGAACGGCGAGAAAAAAAGAGAATTCCGCGGCCGTTTTTTTATTGAGCTTTTGTGAAAGTCCTCCGATGATGGTCGCCGCAGACCGGGATACGCCGGGCACCATGGCAATGACCTGGAAGAAACCGATCTTGAAAGCCCTGGGATAGGTTACTTCCTGGTCTTTTAAATGTTCTGTTTTAAAGATCCTGTCGATAAACAGGAAGAAGATCCCACCTGCCAGAAGCGTATAGCCGACCACGTCGACGCGCTCGAGCAGGGCTTCAATGGTATCTTTAAAAAGCAGTCCGAATACTACCGCCGGAATAAAACCCAGCAGGATCTTGAAATAAAAGTCCCACGACTGGAAAAAGCGTTTCCAGTACAAAACCACTACCGAGAGGATGGCGCCGAATTGAATGGCAACGGTGAACATTTTTGTAAAGGGATCCTCGGCGATTCCCATAAGGGAGGATCCGATGATCATGTGGCCGGTTGAAGATACGGGTAGAAATTCAGTAACGCCTTCGATGATAGCGAGAATAACTGATTCGAATATTGACATGGTGATAACCGGTATTAAAGTCAGGGCTTTAATCAGTGATAAAAACCTTATTTCGAGGGCTTGTGAAGGATGGCGTAGATCTCAATCATGAATCCCGCCATCACGATCAGGGGGCCGAGTGTGAGCCCGAGAAAGCCGAATCCATGTTGTTCCTGGTCGAGGGACATAATGGTGAAGCCTGTGACCAGCGCCACGATTCCGATGATCATCCATTGATAATTTTTCTTGCCGAAAGGAAGTTTCTCCATAATTTTTTAAGTCGTTCAGTACAATTCTTCTAATGACATGCGCAGGTATTTTCTGATCGAGAAAAATGTGCTCAGCACAGCGATCACGATTCCGGTAATCAGCATGATTCCCAGCAGCATTAAAAACTGCTCGGGGTCGTGCAATATATTCAGATCTGAGACCTTGCTGCGGGCGTAGTCAGACACCAGCCAGATCACTACAGATGCCACCACCCCGCTTAAAAGACCGTACCCTGCCGCACGAACGAGGAAAGGTCTTTGTATGAACCATTTTTTTGCCCCCACGAGCTGCATGCTGCGGATGAGGAAACGCTGAGAGAACAAGGCAATGCGAAGGGTGTTATTGATCAGCAGGGCGACCGTAACAAGCAGAATGAGGATCAGTCCTGCCAGTACAAGTGCGATCTTCGTAACATTTTCATTCACGGCCTCGATCAATCCTTCCACATAAAAGACCTGATATACGCCGTTCATTTTCTGTATTTCAGCCTTGATGACTTCCATCTGTTCCCGGGTATGGTACGCGGGGGCAATTCCTACCAGATAAGCGTCACGCAGGGGATTTTCACCAAGAAATTCGGTAAAGTCTTCGCCTGTCTCGGCGATAAATTTTTTGGCGGCATCTTCTTTTGAGACGAAAGTCAGACTCCGGTCTTCTTCCTTTGAAACGTAGTCGAGGGCAAGCAGCTTGTTTTTAATTTCCAGGCGCTGGGTTTCAGAGACATTGGATTTCAGGTAAACCTGCATCCGGATATTTTGCCGCACCTGTTTTTCAAGTTGTTGGGAGTATATGAGCAAAAGGCCGAATAAGCCGACCACAAAAAGAGCCAGCGTGATGCTGACCACGACGCCGGTGGCGGGATATCCGCCAAGCTTTTTTTTATGATGGGTAGGTTTTCGCATTTTCAGAAAGGCAAATTTATGAAAAAAAGGATAGCCTGCGTTATCGGATGGAAGATCCATAATAACAAAAAAGCCCTGTTACGCTTGTAACGGGGCTTTTGTCGTTTTCTTTTGTGGGGAACTGGCTATTTTGAATTGTGATAGTCCTTTAATTTCTCCAAAAGGTCGGGATCTGTTACGGGGTTCAGTTGCCGGATCCTGTCATCTGAATCTTCCAGCAAGTAGTACCGATCGTTGTGATACATAAACACGGTCCGTTTTCCGGCGGCGGAAAACTCACGGATCGCGTATTGATCCTGCTCAAAAGGGCCGAACAAAATCAACTTTCCTCCCGTGAATTGATAGTGGAAGGTATAACGCGCGTTTTCGCCGTTCGTTTCGACGATCAGTGTGGAATTGCCGCTTTCCGTATTTGAACTAAAAGCCGGTTCTTCTTCTGATTTACCCGCTGGTGCCTGCAGGGGATCGGGCCTTTTCGCAAGCGATGGTTTGCTTTGTTCAGTACCTGCTGAAGTCTGGTTCTTTTCCTGTTCAACTTTAGGTTGCACCGGGACCGGGACGGGTGTTTGCACACCTTCCGGTTTGATCTCGGGTTCGACTTCAATCTCATCCGGTTTTTCCACGGGTGCCTGTTCCTCAGAAAGGACCTGGGGCTCCTGTGTTTTCAAGTCGCCGCGGTCAACATACCAATAGGCCCCTGCCGCTAGTATCAGAGAGGCGACAGTTCCCAGAATTATTTTGAAAGCCAGGGTATTGGCCGGTCCGTTCGCCGGGGCAGCGACCTTGTTAAGCATGGATTTTAATTCAGCGGAACGTGCATCCTTTATTCCCTGGATCATCCGTTGCTGAAGCGCATACTCATGCTGCAGATCCGGATCCGCCTGAAGCTTTTGCCCGAATGCAGAACGATCCTGCTCACTCATCCTGTGCGTGAGATAGTCGTCCAATAATTCAAAGTCGCGTTCGTCTGCCATGATTTTAATCTAAAAAGTCCTGCTCGGAATATTGTGATTTAACCAAATCATCAAGTTTCTTCTTGCATTTGTATTTTTTTGTTTTGGCGGTATCAGTATTTGCGAAGCCAAGTTTCTCGGCAATGTCCTGCATGGACATTTCTTCGAAATAATAATACATCAAAACCTTTTTACACGTGTCGCCCAACTGATCTATACACCGGGCGATTATTTTTTCTTTCTCCGCTGTATCCATGTCGATGGAAACAGGTGCGTCTCTTTCTTCATTTGAAAGCCGTTTTTTCCGGTCTAATTCTTTGCGCCAAAGATTCTGGCAAATACTGTAAATGTAAGTGCTGATCTTTGAGGTCAAAACCAATTTACCGGACCTGGCCTTCTGCCAGAAAACGATCAAAGCATCCTGATAAACATCCCTCGCCTCGTCCTCTGTTCCGCTATTGGTGATAACGAGTTTCGTCATCATCCGATAGTACTTTTTATACAGGACCTCAAGCGCCTTCTCGTCACCACCCTGGATCCGTTCGAAGATCTCCTTCTCATTCATGCTCGAGCTTGTCCTGTATACCATTGTTGCGGGGCTTTGTAACCTCTTCTGTTATTCCTAATATGGTCTTTTATCGACGATTAACGCTGCTCGTCTGAATAAATGTAACTTTTTCAAAGTTTGAGTTCGCAAAAGGTTACAAATCATGATCAATTTCAGACTTCCGGCACCTCTTCCGGCGGGAAAAGGTGACCCTATCCGCGGCTGATGGTCCAATTGTACGCCATTGTCTAAACCAAACCCGCTTCACGGATTCGAGTCATAAACGGCAAATAATGTAGTCATTTATCGCGAATTCCACCATTTGCCAATCGATTCCCGGCTGTTTTGGCCGGGTTTTTTTGACCACGGATCGGGAACAGAGGGGCAATCACTATAAAACCCCAGACCCCAAAAATAAAAAAAGCCCCGGGATTTACTCGGGGCTGGTGCTATTAAGTTGAGATATCAGGGAAGTGGCAAGGCCCGGGTTTTGGAAACAGATTCTATTCCAGGCTTCTTTAATTCGAATTTTTCAGCCGTATCATGGGGCGCTTCTGAAATATGCGGTGCGATGATCAACGCCACTATAGAGGTTAATTTGATGAGAATATTCATAGAAGGGCCGGAAGTATCTTTGAAAGGATCTCCCACCGTGTCGCCTGTAACAGAAGCTTTGTGCGGTTCGGATTTCTTGTAGTACATCTGGCCGTTGATTTCCACGCCTTTTTCAAAAGATTTTTTGGCATTGTCCCAGGCGCCACCCGCATTAGACTGAAAAATGCCCATGAGTACCCCGGAAACGGTAATACCGGCCAGCAGGCCACCCAGAACCTCAGGGCCAAAGGAAAACCCAACAATTGCAGGCGTAAGCAGGGCAATGGCGCCGGGGGCGATCATTTCGCGTAGCGAAGCTTTGGTCGAAATGGCCACGCACTTTTCATATTCGGGTTTGGCCTTGTATTCCATGATCCCCGGGATTTCCCTGAATTGCCTTCTCACTTCGTTCACCATGTCCATGGCCGCGCGTCCTACTGCGGCGATAGCCAGGGAGGAGAAGATAAAAGGGATCATGCCTCCGACAAACAAACCTGCCAGAACAGGTGCCTTGTAAATATCAATCGCGGTGATGCCGGATACGCCAACAAAGGCTGCAAAGAGGGCGAGTGAAGTGAGGGCTGCCGATGCAATGGCAAAACCTTTGCCTGTGGCGGCGGTGGTATTTCCAACGGCGTCGAGGTTGTCGGTGCGGTGGCGAACTTCTTCCGGTAGCTGGCTCATTTCGGCAATACCCCCTGCGTTATCCGCAATAGGTCCGAAGGCATCAATGGCCAATTGCATGGCGGTCGTAGCCATCATGCCGGCCGCGGCGATGGCCACGCCATAGAGTCCTGCAAAAGAATACGATCCTACGATTCCGCCCGCCAGGATGAGAATAGGCAATACAGTGGATTCCATACCGACGGATAATCCGCCGATGATATTCGTAGCATGTCCTGTGGCGGATTGTTTGATAATTGAAAGCACGGGGCGCTTACCCATGGCCGTATAGTACTCGGTGATCATACTCATGAGCGCACCCACAACCAGGCCGATGATGATAGCGATAAATACATCGGTTGAAGTAAAGGAAACGCCACGGTGAACAAGATTCTCCGGTAAAAGAATTGTTACGGCAAAATAAGATGCAATGGCCGTCAGAATGATCGACGACCAGTTGCCAATATTCAGCGCGCTTTGAACGCTGTCGGTTTCATTTTTGATCCGCACGAACCAGGTGCCTACAATGGAGAAGATCAATCCCAGTCCGGCAATTAACATGGGCAAAAGGATAGGAGAGACCCCACCGAAGTTGTCGGCCGAGGCGTCGATTTCCTGGCCGAGGACCATCGTCGCAAGAATGGTGGCAACATACGATCCAAAAAGATCTGCACCCATACCGGCTACATCGCCGACATTGTCGCCGACGTTATCAGCAATGGTTGCGGGATTGCGAACATCATCTTCGGGGATCCCCGCTTCCACTTTCCCTACCAGGTCTGCACCGACGTCGGCTGCCTTGGTGTAGATTCCCCCGCCCACGCGGGCGAATAAAGCGATGGATTCAGCCCCTAAGGAAAAGCCGGCCAGTACTTCGATAGCCCGCTTCATATCAAGGCCGTCCATCGCGGCACCTTCCGGAACGAAAATATGAAACAGGATAATAAAGAGGCTGCCCATGCCAAGCACGGCGATGCCTGCCACACCGATACCCATCACTGAACCTCCTGTAAAAGAAACTTTCAAAGCCTTTGCGAGACTGGACCGGGCGGCTTGTGTGGTCCTTACGTTGGCCTTCGTGGCAATTCGCATCCCAACATATCCTGCGAAGGCGGATAGAAACGCTCCCAGCAAAAATGACACCGC
>Ga0299914_10002463_pt1 | contig 12762 bp, 10 predicted proteins | sample RVTome_10_FD_201361 | JGI IMG/M metagenome (GOLD analysis project Ga0299914, IMG submission 201361) | Soil microbial communities from uranium-contaminated site in the Upper Colorado River Basin, Wyoming, United States - RVT153D57 (version 2) ...
ACATGCAGACATTCCTCGAGGACCGCTGAAGGCCTGCACGAGCCGTCTCAATCCCAGACCAGGCCGCCGTCGACGTTCCAGGATTGACCGGTCACGTTGCGGGCGGCGTCGGAGGCGAGGTACACGGCGAGGGAGGCGATGTCGGCGGGATCGTTGGCCCGCCGCAGCGGGATGGAGCGGACGGCGCGGGCCTCAGCTTCCTCCCTGGTCCCGCCAAGCCGGTCGACGAGCCCGTCGATGACCTGATCGAACAAGGGGGTGCGGGTGACGCCGGGGCAGATGGCGTTGACGTTGATGTCGTAGCGCGCCAGCTGGGAGGCACTGATGCGGGTCATGGCGATCACTGCGCCCTTGGTTCCCGCGTACGCGACGTTGGACGTGCCCCGGTAGCCCTTGCCCGCGATGGAGGCGATGTTCACGATGCGACCCCCCTCCCCGCTGTCGCGCATGGTCCGTGCCGCTGCTTGCATCAGGAAGAACAGGCCGCGGGCGTTGACCGAGTAGATGCGGTCCCAGTCGGCTTCGCTCACGTCGAAGAAGGCGAGACTCTTGGTCACCCCGGCGTTGTTCACCAACACGTCGAGGCGACGGTGGCTGGCGACGACGTGATCGACCAGGCCCTCGCACTCCGACACCATCGAGACGTCACCCACGACGAACGACGCCCGCGGCCCCAACGCTTCCGTGACCGCCCGCCCGCCCGGCTCGTCGATGTCGACCCCGACGACTGTGGCGCCGGCGTCAACGTAGGCGGCCGCGATCCCGGTACCCATCCCGGCCGCCACGCCCGTGACCAGAGCGATACGTCCGTCCAGCACACCCATAGTCGGCGCGTCACCATAGCCCCGAGCTCTTGCGACGCTGGGCGACGCCTCTGGGTGACGAACCGCTGGGTGTGCCCTCAGGCGGTGCGTGCCCTCAGGCGGTGCGTGCCCCCGAGACGGGGTGGCGCCCGGGCCTAGGCGAGCTTGATGTGACCGCGGTAGTCGAAGTCGCCGGTGACCACGTCGTCCTTGAAGTCCACCCGTCCAGTAGCGCCATCGAAGTCACCGGCACCGCTGACGATCGGATGGTGGCAGCGGCCGTGGATCTCCGAGCCATCAGGCGCGTACTTCGCGGTGAAGTGGTATGTGGTGGTGAACTCGCCGCAGGCCACGTCAACTCCGTCTTCGACCAGGCAACCTTTGAAGGTCTCGACACCACGCTCCTGGTAGATGCCGCTCGGCGTCTCTTGAACCACGTTCAAGACCGTGGTGTACCAGCAACCCTCGAGGCTCCCGGTCATCCTGAGCGTGTACAGATCGTCGATCTCGGTGCACTCTTCTTCAGTGTCAGCGACGAAGGTCCCGACGCCGCTGATCTGTGTGTTCGCCGGCCCCTTCGCGGCCGCGGGACCTGCCAACCACACGATTCCAGTCGTCGCCAGGACGACGACGACCACCAGACCACGCAACAACTTCGCTGTCATGTCTCCCCCTGCCATTGCCGTTGTCCGCCTACCTTGCGATAGGTCGGTTACGCAGCGATCACGCAGCGATCACGAGCAGTTCGGCGTGGCTAGGCTGAATCTCGGTGGAGATCGAGCTCGTCATCCCCGGGGGCGGGGTGCGCGTAGGGGTGGTCAACCGATTCCGCGTCACTCTCCGTGGCGACGGGCGGAAGCCCCCGAGCAGATCTCGGCGAAGGGCGGACCGTGATCCCGCGCGGCTGACCGCCGACTGCGCCGCCTCATGACGGACCGGCCGAACGCAGAGCGTGACGGTACGGCCCGGTCCGGGGATGGCGCTTCGCACGGCACCGTCGAGGCCACGTTCGCATTCGTCGACCTCGCCGGATTCACGGCTGTGACTGAAGCCCACGGCGACGCCGAAGCCGTGTCCATCGTGCACGCCTTCCGCGATCGAGCACTGGACGTACTCCGGCCAGGGGACGAGCTCGTCAAGTCGATCGGAGACGCGGTGATGCTTCGGTTCCCGACACCGGAGCAAGCGATCGTCGGGCTCCGCCAACTGCTCGAGCACGAGCTCGCCATACAGGACACCGTGCTACTGCCGCGTGCGGGCGCGCATCACGGCCCCGCCATGGTCGTCGAAGGCGACTACTACGGCGCAGCCGTCAACCTTGCGGCACGGGTTGCCGGTCAGGCACGAGGTGGCCAGCTCCTCGTCACGGCAGGTGCCGCATTGGCCGCACGCGACCTCGGGGCAATCACCACCCACGTCGGCGCGATCGAACTTCGCAACCTCAGCGAATCGGTCGACTTGTACGACGTCCGCGTCGGCGGCGCAGCCGACCCAGCCGTCACTGACCCGGTCTGCCAGATGCGCGTACCCACATCGGGCGACGCCGTCATTGCACTCGAGTGGTCGGAACGGCGTTACTACTTCTGCGGCATGCACTGTGTTGCTCGGTTCGCGGCATCGCCCCAGTCCTACCTGGCCCGCGGTGCGGACCCTGACCCCTGACACATCAGGGCAGATTGCCTTCGGTCCCTCGCCGGCCGACGTCCCGGTCGGCTCATCGAACGTCTGCCGTTCCGGCGATCACTTCGGTTACGCGGTTCCGGACGTCGTCGAGGAGCCCCGGGCGGGCCTTGAGCGCTGTCCGCGTCGCCCCGCTCAACCCCCAACGGTGGAGCCGGTCCAGGGTCCGAGACAGTGTGGCCTCGTCGACCGTGCGGGCGGCGTGGGCGACCGCGCGCTCGGACCCGACATAGACGGTGGATGACGCCAGCAGTTCGGCGACATCGGTGGCGAGCAACAGATCGGAGGCGGCGACCTCGCTGAAGCCGAAGTCGATGAGCCAGGCGTGACCGTTGTCGTCTAGGAAGATGTTCGCCAGCCGCAGATCGCGATGGGCTATGCGGTGGTCGCGCAGCTTCCCGACCAGGTCCCAGATGGCCGCTAGGACGTCATCGGACACCTCGCCCGGGTCGAGCCGGTCGAGGGACTTGCCCTCGATCGCCTCGTAGGCCAGGACGTAGCCGTTGGGGTCTGCCGTTGCGAATGCCCGAAGTGCCGGCGTTCGCACCCCGAGTGCGGATGCGGTCAAGGCGACGAACGCCTCGTGTTCGACACTGCGCCGGAGCGAACTGAACGGCTTCTCGTCCCCGAAGCTGTGTAGTTGGAGACTGCGGTACATCCGGAACAGCAGATCGGCGCTGCGCTCGTCGGTACCGAGCGCCTTGACGAACAGCTTGGAGCCGTCGGCGCCGACACCGAAGTACGGTGTCGACCCCCGCGCGTCCACTCCGGCCCGGTCGAGTCGCTCGAGGGGAAGCCCGACGGCTCCGAGCCCGTCGACGACCGCCTGGGTTGTCGGGCGACGTGATGGTGCCCCGCCGACCACAAGGGTGGCGGCCCCGCAGAGCCAGCCGGCTGCCCACGCCAACACCGCGTCGAACGACACCGGCGCGTGCAGGAACGTCGTGATCACCAGACCGACGATGAGCAGCCATCCGGCCTGACGCCAGCGACGCTCGAGCCAGGGAGCGGCGGCAGTGAGGATCCCGGCCACTGCGGAGAGGCCGGCTGTCGACACGATCCCCTCGCTCGTCAGCGGCCCCAGATCCGTGTCCACCTCGACCAGATCGAGTCCGCGGTCGGTGTCGGCCACGGCGTCGAGCAAGCCGAAGACCGTCGCCGCCAACAGCCCGGCCACAGCGACGGTGGCCAGCATCCGCCACTGTCGCCGGTGCAGCATCAACAGCAGTCCGCCTCCCAACACGACCACGGCCAGGACGCGCGTACCGATCACGATGACGTCGATGATCCACTGCGGGACGGCGTCGAGCCCGCGCAGCAGATCCGACGCGAACGCGACAAGGGTGTCACCGAACGCCCACTCGACGACGACCATGATCAGCACCAGGACGGCGGCGACGACCAGACGCAGGATGTCGGCCGGCGAACGCTGAATCGGCTGTCGCGCCTGCACGGCGCGGGATCGACCCAACCTCTCGTGCTGAATCTCCATCGGTACAGCTCCCTTGCCTCGGTGTTGGAGCTCGGCTCCATGACACGATGACGCCGACAGTCGGCCGCCTGGGCGTCCTGCTCGTCCCAGCCGGCTGGTCAGCGGTGAGGATGCCCTCGCCCGGCTGGCCGAGGTGGACGCAGCGGGCGGCTCGGTGGCGATGGTGGTGGCCGATCTCGCCCTCGGCGCGGGCGACGGCGTCGAGGTGCTGGCCAGAGTGGGGACCCTGGGCCGCACCGCTCCTTGCGTCCTGCTCGTGCAGTGGGGACTTCGGGAGGGTCTGCGTGCCGATGGTCCACCGGTACCTCGACGAGGTGCGGTCTGGTAGCCGTCCGGCCGGAGAAGTAGAGGCGCGGGCGTAGTGCGTCCAGTGCTGGTCTGGTGACCGGTTCGCCATGAACCGATCACCAGACCGGGATGTCGATCAGGCGAGGTCGATCAGGCGAGGTCGAAACGATCGAGGTTCATGACTTTGTCCCACGCAGCCACGAAGTCATGCACGAACTTCTCCTTCGAGTCGTCACATCCGTAGACCTCCGAGAGGGCTCGCAGCTGGGAGTTCGCACCGAACACGAGGTCGACGGCGGTGCCGGTCCACTTGGCCTCGCCCGTGGCGCGTTCCCGACCCTCGTACACGTTCTCGTCGGAGACGGACGCCTTCCACTCCGTGCCCATGTCGAGCAGGTTCACGAAGAAGTCGTTGGTCAGCGTCTCGGGTCGGTCGGTGAAGACGCCGTGTTGGGACTGCCCAAAGTTGGCGTTCAACGCCCGCATGCCGCCGACGAGCACCGTCATCTCGGGAGCGGTCAGCGTCAACATGTAGGCCCGCTCCACCAGCAGGGTCTCTGGCGACAACTTCTCTCCAGCTCGGAGGTAGTTGCGGAACCCATCGAAGGTCGGCTCCAGCACGGCGAACGACTCCGCGTCGGTTTGCTCCTGTGAGGAGTCCGTGCGCCCCGGCGTGAAGGGGACCGTGACGCCGTACCCGGCATTGCGCGCCGCTTGCTCGACGGCCGCGCACCCGCCCAGCACGATCAGGTCGGCGAGCGAGACCTTCTTCCCGCCGGATTGTGCGCTGTTGAAGTCCTGCTGGACCTGTTCGAGGGTCTGCAGCACCTCGGCGAGCAGGTCCGGGGCGTTGACCTCCCAGTCCTTCTGGGGCGCAAGGCGAATCCGGGCGCCGTTCGCCCCGCCCCGCTTGTCGGTGCCGCGGAAGCTCGCCGCCGCCGCCCAGGCGGTCGAGACGAGCTGGGGGATGGACAGCCCCGAGGCGAGGATCTTGCCCTTGAGGGCAGCGACGTCGTCCTCGCCGATCAGCTCATGATCGACCGCGGGGACGGGGTCCTGCCACAGCTGCGGCTCCGGAACCCACGGGCCGAGGTAGCGCGACGAGGGTCCCATGTCGCGGTGCAACAGCTTGTACCACGCCTTGGCGAACGCGTCTGCCAACTGGTCGGGGTTCTCGTGGAAGCGCTTGGCGATCGGCCCGTAGATCGGATCCATCTTCAGCGCAAGGTCCGTCGTCAGCATCATCGGGGCGTGCCGCTTCGACGGATCGTGCGCATCGGGCACCGTGCCCTGCGCCTCGGGGTTCTTGGGGGTCCATTGGTGGGCGCCGGCGGGGCTCGTCGTCAGCTCGTAGTCGTACTTGAACAGGTTGTCCAAGAACCCGTTGTCCCACTTCGTCGGCTCATTGGTCCAGGCGCCCTCGAGCCCGCTGGTCACCGCGTGGGGCCCCTTGCCGCTGCCGAAGGTGTTGGTCCAGCCCAGGCCTTGCAACTCGATGGGACATCCCTCGGGCTCGGGACCGATGTACTCGGCACCGGCCGCACCGTGGGCCTTGCCGACCGTGTGGCCGCCGACGATGAGTGCAAGCGTCTCCTCGTCATCCATCGCCATGCGGGAGAAGGTATCTCGAATGTCACGGGCGGCCGCCAACGGATCCGGGTTGCCACTCGGACCCTCCGGGTTCACGTAGATGAGGCCCATCTGCACGGCGGCGAAGGGACCGGCGAGCTCGCGGTCGCCGCTGTAGCGCTCGTCGCCCAGCCACGTGTCCTCTGGTCCCCAGAAGATCTCGTCGGGTGCCCAGATGTCCTCTCGGCCGAACCCGAAGCCGAACGTCTTGAACCCCATCGATTCGTAGGCGCAGTTGCCAGCGAAGATGATCAGATCGGCCCACGAGATCTGCCGGCCGTACTTCTTCTTGACGGGCCAGAGCAACCGGCGCGCCTTGTCGAGGCTCGCGTTGTCGGGCCAGCTGTTGAGCGGGGCAAAGCGCTGAGAACCGGTGGCGCCTCCGCCGCGGCCGTCGGCGATGCGGTAGGTGCCCGCTGCGTGCCACGACATGCGGATGAAGAGAGGCCCGTAGTGGCCGTAGTCGGCCGGCCACCAGTCCTGCGACGTCGTCATCACCTCGAAGACGTCCTGCTTCAGCGCATCGACGTCGAGGGTCTTGAAATCCTCTGCGTAGTCGTAGTCCGCGTCCATCGGTGTGGACTGGGGCGAGCGCTGGTGGAGGACCTGCACGTCCAGCTGATTCGGCCACCAGTCCTGGTTCGTCCTTGGCCGATGCGACTCGGCCGTAGGGGACGGGATTACTGGGTTTTCGCTTTCGCTGCCGCTGTCAGACACGTCGGTCCTTCTCCTCTCTCGGTGTTCCTTCTGATGCTTGCATGATGCTCGGCCTCTTTCAGCCGCTGGGCGAGACGGAAGTCGCCGCCACACAGTCGGGGCATCGGCCCCAGTAGATGACCTCGGCTTCGTCGACCTCGTAACCCGAGTCGTCGGCGGCCGTGAGGCACGGGGTGTCCCCGACCGCGCAGTCGACGTCGACCATCCGGCTGCAGGTTCGGCAGATGAGGTGGTGATGGTTGTCACCGACCCGATCCTCGTAGCGGGCCGGTGACCCTGCGGGCTGGATGCGCCGGAGGAGGCCCTTGTAGGTCAGTGCCGCGAGTGCGTCGTAGACCGCTTGACGCGAGATGGCACCGATCTCGACCATTACGACGTTGTAGATGTCGTCCGCCGTACTGTGCGGTCGGTCGGACACCGCACGCAGGACAGCCAGACGCTGGGCCGTGACTTGCACACCGTGCCTGCGGAGAAGAGCAGCGTTGCCACCGGATATCTCCACGGACATGTGCGCAGCGTAGCCGCAGTACTGGACCAGGTAAAGTTGCTGGCTTCTACCAGTTCCTGAGGCGATCGTCATCCGGTCGATGACCGCATCCGGCACTCATGAGCTCGGAGACGGGACCGCGATCGAGCGACGAACGTGATGCACAGGGCATCAACTGCGCATGGGGGGCGTAGTAGCGTCCTGCCGCCATCGATGTCGTCGATCGAGGCGGAGCACTGGGGGTACCTCCATGAGGCGGAGCACGGAACGAGTCCTCACGACGCACGTCGGTGCGCTGCCGGCGCCCCATGACGTGTGGGCTCGCCTCGATGTCGACGAGGAACGTCTGCGCACCGCAGTGAACGAGGTGTGCGACGCCCAGCGTCGGGCTGGTGTCGACTTCATCAACGAGGGCGAGCTCACCAAGGGCGGACACTGGACGCAGTACATCGCCTCCCGCCTCGGCGGCTACGAGCCCGCCGGGCATCCCGGCGCCCTCGGCGAGCTGCTCATGTCGAGCACCGACTGGGTCGAGTTCCGCGACTTCTATCTCGCCGTGCTCGAGAACGGCACGCTGTTCGAGCAGTCCGGAGCAGCGCAGCACGTGCCCGAGGGTGCCGAGGACACGACCCACAACGTCGAGGACTGGGAGGCCACGTCGCCTGTCCACTACAGCGGCCAGCCCGCCCTCAAGCGCGAGATCTCAGTGATGAAGGACGCCTTGGGTGACACGCCGGCGTCCGACGCCTTCTTGACCACGACCGCGCCGCTCAGCGTCGAGCCCGGTCGCGAGAAGGGCATCTACGAGACCGACGAGGAGCACGTCTACGCCATCGCCGAAGCGATGCGGGTCGAGTACGAGGCGATCGCCGCCGCCGGCTTCCAGGTCCAGGTCGATGACGCCTGGCTGGGCGCGCTGTGGGACCGGATCGGGATCCCGATGGGGCTCGACGCCTACCGCAAGTTCTGCCAGATGCGCTGTGAGGCGTTGAACCACGCGCTGCGGAACATCCCCGAGGAGCAGATCCGCTACCACCTCTGCTGGGGCAGCTGGCACGGCCCGCACTCGGCCGACCTGCCCTTGCCCGACGTCGTCGACATCATGCTGTCGATCAAGGCGCAGACCTATTCCATCGAGGCCGCCAACGTCCGCCACGAGCACGAGGTGCAGCTGTGGGAGGACACGAAGCTGCCCGACGGCAAGATCCTCGCGCCCGGTGTCGTGACGCATGCGACGCCCCTGCTGGAGCACCCGCGGCTCGTGGCCAACCGCATCGAGCGGTTCGCCAAGCTGGTGGGCCGTGAGAACGTGATCGCATCGACCGATTGCGGGTTGGGGCTACGGCTGCACCCACAGGTCGCGTGGGCCAAGCTGGACGTCCTCACCGAAGGCGCCAAGTTGGCCTCGGCAGCACTGTGGTGACGATCCCTCCTGTGGAACATTCAGCAGTGATCGCCGGCTAATCGACTCCACCGAGGTAGCTCGACAAGATCAACTGGTGATCGGCGCGCAGCACCTCGGCCGACCCTTGCACGACGAGCTCGCCGTGGGACAGGACGTAGCCGCGGTCGGCGACGGCGAGCGCGATCTGGATGTGCTGCTCCACGAGCAGCACGGCGCAGCCGGTCTCACGTGCGTATGAGACGACGACCGGAAGCAGACGCTCGACGATGATGGGGGCGAGGCCGAGCGACATCTCGTCGAGCAGCAGCACCCGCGGGCGACGCGCCAGCGCCCGCCCGAGGGCCAGCATCTGCTGCTCGCCGCCGGAGAGGAGGCCGGCACGTCGGTCGGCGATCTCGCCGAGCATCGGGAAGTACTCGTAGGCGACGGCCGCGTCGAGGCGCTCGCCGCGGTAGCCGAGGCGGAAATGCTCGGCCACCGTCAAGCCGAAGAAAACCCCCCGGCCCTCCGGCACCTGGGCGATGCCGAGGCGGGCTCGAGCGGCAGGCGACCGCCGACCGATGTCGGCCCCGTCGACACGGATCACGCCGGCCATCGGGCGGACGATGCCCGAGATCGCCCGGAGGGTGGTGGACTTGCCCGCACCATTGGGCCCGAGCAGGGCGACGACCTCTCCGGAACCGGCGTAGAGATCGAGGCCTCGCACCACCGCGGCCGCGTCGTAGCCGACCGTGAGCTCCTCGAGCTGGAGGACCGCCTCAGCCCGCATCAGTCGAATCCAGCACGGCGGCGGCTGATCCCAGGTAAGCGGTGACCACCTGCGGGTCTTCGCGGACGTCGCGGGGTGTGCCACGGGCGATCACCCTGCCGAACTCGAGCACCACCAGCTGGTCGCAGACGCCGAGCACGAGACCCATGTCGTGGTCGACGAGGAGTATCGGAGTACCTCGGTCGACGATCCCGCGCATGTGGTGCCCGAAGGCGGCCGACTCGTTGGCGTCGAGGCCGGCTGCCGGCTCGTCCAGGCACAGCAGCTTGGGGCCTGCCGCCAGCGCCCGGGCGACGGCGACCAGCTTGCGCTGGCCCTGCGTCAGCTCGCTCGGCGTCGCCTCGGCGAGGTCGCCGAGCGCCAACGCCTCGAGGGCCTCGTCGACGGAGCCGGACCCGGCTATCGGCCGGGCGAGGAGCTCCTTCACCGTCGCCCGCATCGAGGGGTGGTGGGCGGCCACAGTGAGGTTCTCCCGCACCGACAGGTCGTCGAACAGTTCGATCGTCTGCCACGTCCTGGCCAGTCCGCGCCGTGCCCTTGTGTGCGGGGGCGCGTCGCTGATGTCGGTCCCTGCCAGGGTGACGGTGCCGCGGTATGGCACGAACCCGGTGACGGCGTCGATGAAGGTCGTCTTGCCGGCGCCGTTGGGTCCGATGAGGCCGACCAACTGGTCGGGCTCGACATCGAGATCGACGTCGATGACGGCGTGTACGCCGCCGAACGACACCGAGATGCCGCGGGCCGACAGGACAGCGCTCACAACTCGCCCGCCACGGAGATCGACTCACTGGCCACAGGCACAGGCCCTGTCACCTGCTCGCTGCCGGCCGCGGCCTCAGCCGCAGCCGCAGTCGCGGCGCGGCGCTTTGCTTGTCGCTTGCGGTAGGCCGTCCCCGCGACGCCCTCCGGGTTCTGGATCAGGGTGACGATCAGGATCAGGCCACCGACCAGCAACGTCCAGTTCCCCGAGATGCCCAAGAGCTGCTGGAAGAAGTACGGAACGAGCCCTTCGGTGGCGACCAGGCCGCCGATCACTGCGCCCGAGACCATCGTGATCCCGCCGATGTACGCGAAGGCGACGAACCCGAGCGCGATGAGGATCCCGAACCGGGCCGCGCTCACCGAGCCGAAGTTGTACGCGTACATCCACCCCGCCGTGCCGGCGATGAACGACGAGATCGCGTAGGCCGTGATCTTCACCCTGGCGACGTTGACGCCGGCCGCGGCGGCGGCCCGCTCGTTGGCGCGCACGGCCAGCATCTGCTGGCCGAGCACACTACGGCGGAGCTGGGCCACGAGCAGGCACAGCGCGATCACGACGAGGAGGTACACGAAGCCGAGCACGGGGCTCGGCACCTTGCCGTCGAGCCCCCGGAACCCGGCGCTCGATCCGATGTCGAACCCGAACAGCCCGGGCTGCTCGACGGGCGAGCCCGAGACACCGGCTCCCCACCTCGAGTTGGCGAACCCGAACTGCTCGATGGCGACGACTCCGGCCAACGTCACCACGGCGAGGCTGACGCCGCGCACTCGCAGGGCGGACGCGCCGACGATCAGGCCGACCACCACCCCGGCGAGCGAACCGGCGAGCGGGCCCCATGGGAAACCGATGCCGGCACGGACGATCATGTGCGACACCACGAACCCCGAGACGCCGGCGAGGGTGACTTGAGCGAGCGAGACCTGGCCGACGAAGCCCGTGATCACCACGAGGGACAGGCACACGACCGCGCCGACGAGGGAGAGCATCAGCGCTTGGCGGTAATCGAACGGCAGCACGATCAGCAGCATGACGCCGACGACGGCCAGCACCACCGCGGGACGCGCCAGCCGTTGGGGCCGGGGAGCGACGGGGAGGCGCTTCTCCACCAGCTCGCCACGTGACGGCAGGCGCGCGCCGCGCAGCGACAGTGCGAACACGAGGAGCAGGAAGGTGAGCAGCGCCTGGACCCCCGGTAGCGGGTTGCCCCGGTCTGTCGGGAACCACGACAGCGTCGATGCCCAGAACATGAGCGACTGCCCGATACCGACAGCGAAGCCGGCGAGGCAGGCGATGGGGAGCGAGGTGAAACCGGCGAACAGGGCGGCGGCGAGCGCCGGCACGATGAAGAACACCAGCGTGGTGGAGTCGGCCTGGGCCAGGGGTGCGGCGACGATGCCCATCGCGCCGGCCACCGCCGACGCGAGCACCGTGTTCGCCATGGAGAGCTGGTTCGGCGAGAGGCCGGCGAGCATGCCGAACACCTCGTTCTCCGACGCCGCCCGTGTCGCCAGGCCGAACCGGGTCCACCGGAACAAGGCGCCGAGGGCCAGTGCAATGAGGACCACGACGCCCGCCATCCAGAACCTGTTCGCCGGGATCGACGCGTCGAACACCTCCACGATGTCGGCGGGGAACACGCTCGGGATCGGCTTCGACGCCGAACCGAACCACAGCAGCATCGTCGCCTGGAGTATCAACAGGATCCCGAGCGAGGCGACGAGCTTGGCGAGCGGCGACGAGGTGCGCAGCGGGCGGAAGACGAGCAACTCGCTCAGCACGCCCACCAGGATCGCCGCCAGCATCGTGACGACGACCGCCGGGGCGGTTGCCAACGTCACACCGAAGTAGTCGGACCTGAGCGACCAGAACGAGTACGCGGCCACCATCGACACGGCACCGATGGCAAGGTTGATGATCCCCGAGCCGCGGTACGTGACGACGACCGCCATGGCGATCCCCGCGATCACCGCACCCGCCCCGATGCCGAGCAGGACGAAGAGAACGACCTCTTCGATCATCTAGTCGGCCTCGGGGGCGAGTCGGCGACAGGGAGAGGCTGGCCGACTGCTAGCCGGTCCATCCTTCGGGCGGACCCACGAAGTCGCCGGCGAGCTCCCACTCGCCGCCGCCGTTGTACTTGTAGAACTGCGTGTAGTCGTTGCACACCCCCGGTGCCTCCGGGTACTTGCCGCACTCCAGCACGGGGGAGCCGAGGATCAGCGGACCGGTGAACGCCTCCATCTCCGACACGATCGCGTCGGTCGTGATGGTGTCGGGGCCGATGTTGTTGAGCCACCTCGCCGCCGTCAAGGTCTGCCCGAAGCCGACCAGCACCCACGGATCGCCGATGTGCTGCTCCTCACCCTGCGCGGTCAGGATGTCGGTGTAGGGCGGCACGGACGGGTCGGACGGGTCGATGCTCAGCGACGAGGCGACGGCGTAGAGCCACAGCGGGAGGTCACCGAGCTCCTCGGCGACTGCGGCGTTGATGCAGATCGGGCTGGCGAGCACCTTCTCGTCGGGGATGCCGAGTTGCTGGACCGCCTGCTCGAACTTGACGCAGTCGTTGGGATTGATGACCGGCATCACGAGGTCGACGTCCTGGGCACCGGCAGCGAGCAACGGGACCGTGAGGTCGGGTGTGTTGGCCGGGTACGACACCACCTCGGTCGGGATGCCGGCGGCCTCGAACGCGGACGCCTGCCCGGCTGCAGCCTCGTCCTGTCCGG
>Ga0299914_10002464_pt1 | contig 12759 bp, 12 predicted proteins | sample RVTome_10_FD_201361 | JGI IMG/M metagenome (GOLD analysis project Ga0299914, IMG submission 201361) | Soil microbial communities from uranium-contaminated site in the Upper Colorado River Basin, Wyoming, United States - RVT153D57 (version 2) ...
TGGCTCTCTACGTCATGAACGGGGAGCTCGGGGCGGCGTCGTCGCTGCTCCATCGTCGTCTGGCCAAGATCGGAGTGGCTTCGACGGCGGCTATCCCAATTCTGGCCATGCTCGTACCCATCCAGATCGAGAGAGGCGACCTGGCTGGTGCCGGCAGGTCAGCCGAGCGGATTGACGAACTCGCAACCCAGTCCGGTCAGGCCCAACACCGGGCAGAAGCGGATGTAGCGAGGGGACGTTTCGCCCTGGCCAAGGGCGCCACCCCGGATGCGGCGCGAGCCCTCTTCTCGGCAGTGGAGGCATACGACCATTTGGGCATGCCCATCCACGCCGCCCGGACCCGTCTGTACCTGGCTGAAACCTTGGCGGATTCCGATCCCGAGACCGCCATCGCTGAGGCCCGGGCAGCATCCTCCCGGCTCGACGAGGCCGGAATCACCGCCGATGCCGACCGCGCCGACTCGCTGATCCGGTCGCTGGGCGGGCGGGGACGGGTCGGTCCGAAACAAGCGGGGCTCCTCACCAGGCGAGAGCAAGAAGTTCTCAGTCTCATCGCCGAAGGATTGACCAACGCGGAGATCGCCGAAAGGCTGTTCATCAGTGTCAAGACAGCCGGCAACCACGTCAGTCATGTGCTCACAAAACTCAATCTCAGAAGCAGGACCGAAGCAGCCGCATTCGCCCACCAAAACCGGTCCGGGGTTGTTCTCAGCCCGCTCTGATCCATCTATCCAGGTCGGTGATCGCCGCCACTGGTGACGATGATCACCTCCTGTCAGTCGGACTCTTCGGCGGTCTCGGGCGGCAAGGCCCCGAGTTGGGCCAACAATCCGTATACATCCGGGGCGGCCCACATCTCAGCGATCATGCCGTTTTCGACACGAGCGATGTCGATCTCTTGGAACCTGACCCGCTTTGCGGTGGGCATCACGCCCATGAAGTCGCCCCCATGGGTGCCAGTCGACGTGATCCGGACCACAACCTTGTCACCTTCGGCGACGAGTTCTTCGATCGAAACGGAAGCGTCGGGAAAGGCCGTGAACCAGTATTCCCCCTCTTCCAGGACCCCTTGTCGTCCTTGACTGGCGGACGAATTATTGACGAAGTCCTCGGCGACCAGCCCGGCTGCGGCTTCCACGTCGTGCCGGCTCCACGCCTCGAAGAACCTGCGGACCAATTCTTTGTTCTCATTCTCCATGGCAGTTTCCTTTCTCGATGGAGTCACACCGAGAACATGCCACGAAACCAGTCGACAAGCATGGGGAGGATTCCTCATTTGCCGAATTTGTGCCTCCCCCAGACGCACCAACCGCGCCGGTTACCCGGCGAACCGTTGGGTGAGCTCCCGGCCCAACGTAAAAAGCTCTGCCCGAAGCTCTTCGGGACTCTCCACCTCGAAGTCCATCGACAGGCTTACCAAGTATCGAGCCAGCCATCCCATCTCGTCGGCTCCGATGGTCAGTCGGCAGGTCCTCTCGTCGATGGGCTCGACGGTACCGACGCGCGGTGAGATCTCATATTGGGCGCGCTGTGCCGAGGCATGGAGGAGAATCGACGCCGGGTATCTCCAGACGTCGACGGTGATTCCGCGTTGAACCAGCTCGACCGGGTCAGGCCCGCTTCGCCGTGCCGCCTTCATACCAGTGTCGACCGGTTCCGCTACCCGATCGAGACGAAACGTGCGCCAGTCGTCCCTGTCGAGGTCGAATGCAACCAGGTACCAGTGTCGGCCGGTGTGAACCAGACGGACCGGCTCGATGTGTCGCTCTGTACGAGTTCCCTCGTTGTCTGTGTACCCGAGACGGAGACGTTCGCCCCTTCTGATAGTCGATGCGACAAGCGCCAGGGTGGAATGTTCCACCTCCGGCCGGCTCACACCGAGCATCGAGGTCGTGGCGTCGGATATGTCCTCGAGACGGGAACGCAATCGTGCGGGGAGGACGTGTTCCAGCTTGGACAACGCCGAGAGGCTGGAGTCTTCCAACCCGCCTACCGCAGTTGTCGCAGATACCCGAAGACCCAGCGCCACCGCCAAAGCCTCGTCGTCGTCGAGGAGTAGCGGCGGCAACTTGCCTCCCGCGCCCAATCGGTAGCCACCACCGGGACCCGCGACGGCTTCGACCGGGTAGCCAAGGTCGCGCAGACGTGTGATGTCACGGCGGATTGTCCTCGTCGTGACCTCCAGACGACGGCCCAATTGTTGCGCCGTCCAGTCGATTCGGCCTTCGAGAAGCCCGAGCAGCTTTAGGAGTCTTTCCGCGGTGTCCATGTGTTTCCGAGTATCGGCGATTCTGCGGACCGAACCTGTCCGCAATTGTCCGTAGTGTACCGGGGGTAAGGACGTTTTCGCGAAGGAAGCGACATCATGTATATCAACTACGACCTCGCCCGGATCCTCCTCGAAGAGCGCCGCGATCAAGCGGCCACCAGGGCGCAGACACGCAAACGAGCCCCCGAGCCTGAGATAGTCCACGCCATTCCCGAGGCCGATGTGATCGAGTTGACCTTCGGTGCCCATTGCGAGTCCGAACAAATCGGGGCATGAAGATGGCTTGGACCCACACCTCGGATACCGATGCCGGCGCCCTGGAGTGCGTGCCGCTGACTCCGGAGCGATTCGCCGACATGGAGGACCTGTTTCGGGAACGACAGGTGACGCGGAATTGCTTTTGCATGCACTGGCGCAGACCCGACGGCGGTTTCGACGACCGGCGGGACAATCGCGACCGGTTCGCCGACATCGCCACAGAAGGCCCACCACCCGGTCTCATCGGCTACATCGAGAACCGGCCCGCTGGATGGGTTCAGGTCGGCCCGAGATCGGACTTTCCCACGCTGATGCGCTCCCGCCTCTTCAAACCGGTTGACGAGGTACAGGCTTGGTCGATCAACTGTTTCGTCGTCAGACCCAACGACCGCCGCAAGGGCGTAGGGCGGGGTCTTCTTGCCGCCGCGATCGCGTATGCGAAGTCCCAACGCGCCAAAATGATCGAGGCATACCCGGTGGACGGCTCGCGGCAGTCGGTGGTCGACTACTTCACCGGCACAATGGGGATGTTCAGCGAATACGGATTCGTGGAGATGATCCGTCGCAACGACACCCGGCCGATAGTGCGTCTCACGCTCTGACCCGTTGGTATTCCGGTAAGTTTGGTCACGTGAGTGGTCCCATTGACGACCTCGACCGCACGAGCAGCAACCGGGGCATGGCTGTCATCGAAGTGCGTGAGGGTCGGACCACAAACATCGGGGAACTCGGCATCCTGCGGGTCCTGCCCACGAAGAATCGCAGGACCGTTGGTCCGTGGTGTTTCGTTGACCTCATGCAGGCCGACGACGTGGAACGGCCTCCTCCACTCGAAATCGGACCTCACCCACACATCGGCTTAGCCACTGTGACCTGGCTATTCACCGGGACAGCTTTGCATAGCGACTCCCTTGGAACCGAACAGCTGATCCGTCCAGGTCAGCTCAACCTGATGACCGCGGGACACGGGATAGCGCATGCGGAAGAGGGAGTGGACACCGGCAGTGTCCTGGAGTCGACAGGAACGATGGGAGTCCAGATGTGGCTGGCGCAGGCCGATGACACCCGCCACGACACTTCGGCCTTTCAGCATCTGGCCGAACTGCCGGAGACCGCCTTAGGCGCGAGTCAGTGCCGGGTTCTCATCGGAGAACTCGGTGAGGCTCGCTCTCCCGCCAAATTCGACCACCCGACCATTGGGGTCGACCTCACACTGCTCGGCGACACGGTGATCCCCACAGATGCAGGCTTCGAACACGCCGTGGTACCTGTAGACAAGCCGGTACGGGTCGATGAGGAGATCGTGGAACCGGGCTCTCTAGCCATGGTGCCCACGGGCCGGGACCGGCTACGTCTGACCGCACAGAGTTTCCCGGCGCGGCTCATGTTGCTCGGCGGCGAACCCCTCGGTGAGACGGTCAAGATGTGGTGGAACTTCGTCGCCAGAACCACCGAGGAGATCACGGACGCGTGGCGTGACTGGGAGGACGGCAACCTCGACCGCTTTGGCCACGTCCCTTCGGGTCTGGCCCGAATGGAGGCTCCGACCCCACCTTGGATCAGACAGAGCTAATTGTCCGTGCCGCGGAGGGCGGCCACGTGAAACACCCCTTCGAGATCGGTGAGCTCCTTGCGCACGGCATCGCTGAAATCACCGTATATATGCATCGCCGCCTTGGCGGCCTGCGCACCCGTGAAGATGTGGTTCTCCATGTGCTCGACGTTGATGCCCGCATTTCGCAAGACAGAGAACACCTGGCTCAACACACCAACCTGGTCGGCATGGCGGATCCCGATGACGGTGGTGTGACTCATCGGCTCGGCGAGATTGACCACGTTTCTGACTCTTCCCTCGCAGTACCGGTCGATGACCTTGATCACCTGTCTGGCAATCTCCTCCTGGGCCTGTTCGGTGGAAGCTCCGATGTGGTGGGTCCCGTACACACGGGGGTGTTGAGCCAGAGGGGAGTGGTATCGGGCCTCTCCTGAATCCGGCTCGTCACTGAAGACATCCAAACCTGCCCAAATCCCCTTCTCGTCGAGGGCGGCCATGAGCTCCGCGGTCACGACCACCTCAGCTCGTGACGTGTTGATGAGGATCGAGCCGTGTCTCATCAGAGCAAGGAAATCCCGGTCGACCAGCCCATTGGTCTCGGGTTCAGCCGGCACATGGAGGGTCACGACGTCGCAGTCCGGAAGCATGCTTTTCAGATCGGGATAGAGCTTGATCCTGAGATGGGCGATTGCCAACTCTTGATCCTCGGATCGGTCGGGTTTCTCCAACCCGGCGACTTTCATGCCAAATGCCCGGGCTCGTGTGGCAACTTCGAAACCGATTGACCCCAATCCGATGATGCCGAGACGCCGACCCATGAGCCCTCGACCCTTGGAGAACTCCGTCTTTCGCCATCTCTCGTCTCGCAAGTCTGCGACGTTGTCCGGGATGCGCCGGTCGATGGCGAGGATGAGGCCCATCGTCAACTCGGCGACCGCCACGGCGTTCTTGCCCGGGATATTGGACACGTAGACACCGCGGGCCGAAGCGGTGTGAACGTCGATGGTGTTGGTTCCGGCCCCGGCGCGCACGATGAGACCCAGGTCCTCTGCGTCCTCGATGGCACGCCGGGTCACCTCGGTCGACCGCACCACGAGGACCTCGGTGTCTGCCATGGAAGATGGAAGAGATGTCGTTTCGAGATCCGGCTCGTAGCGGACGTCATGTCCACGATCGCGGAGTTTCTCGATCTGGCGGTCCGGAAACCTGTCGGCAACAAGGACTCGCATTTCAACCAAGCTAGCGAGTCCGGGTTAACGGGTGTTCATCCCCCGCTAACTGCGTGGAGAACGCGTATCTCTGAGCCCTCTCCGACGCTGGTGTCGAGATCGGACTGGAATCCGTCGACAAAGATGGAAACGTGGGGTCTGACGATGCCGGTCTCCTCGATGATGTGATTACGCAACCCGGGCGCCTGACGGAACAGATCGTCCAAGATTTCGGACACGACGACCCCTTCAACGTCGTATGCAGGCTCGGTGTTGGCCGTCTCCCAGAGCATTCTGGGTAGCTTGATTGTGGCGGTCATCAGAGCAACTGAACCGCTCCGATCCGGGGGAGCGCCGGTGCCAACTCCTGCCAATTGTCACCGTTGTCCCTGGTCAACCAGAGTTTTCCACCCGTAGTCCCGAAGCAGAACGTCCCCTCGTGATCGCCGTCGAACGCCCCACGCAAAACACCGGTGAACTGCGAAGCCGGACTCCACCCTTCTCCAGACACGGTCCATGAGTCGCCGTCGTTGTCCGACCGGTAGACCCTGAGGGCCCCGTTGACAGGAGTCCGGTTGTCAGAAGCCTCGAGAGGAATGGTGAACAGCCGGCCACTTCCTGCATCACGCCACATGACAAATCCGAAGCCGGCGGGAAGACCGTTTTCGATTCGCTCCCAGTTGTCGCCACCGTCATCGGTCCGGTAGACGCCACTGTGGTCTTGACGCCAGATCCGACGCGGATCGGCGGGATCGTGGGCAATGCAGTGGACGCAGTAGCCAACTTCGGGTCTTGGAGCGTCTTCGGGCAAGCCGACGGTCGCCACGCCGTCGTCCTTGGGTTCCCAGGTCTCACCGCCGTCGTCGGACCTGAAGACCCCTACCGATGAGATCGCCACCCAGTGGGTATCTCTGTCGATCTTCACTCGATGGGCGCACAGCCCGCCGAGTCCGGGTTGCCAGTCGCCCCGGGTGCGATGTTCGTTGAGCCCGGCAACGGGGTCCCAGGTGACCCCGCCGTCGTCGGAGGTGAACAGACCCGCCTCGGCCACTCCTGCCCATACCCGGTCGCCGCTGGTGTGGAAAGTCCAAACTTGTTCCATCTTGCGCTCGAGTTCCGGGGGCCACTCCGGTGGGGTCTCCGTCTGCTGCCAGGTTGCGAAATCGTCACTGCGGTGAATGCCTACCCCAAACCAGTTGCTTCCTACAGCGGCGAGATAGGTGCCGTCGGGAGCCATCCCCAATGCGGAGACCTTCCAGCCCGGAAACCGGGGGCCGTCGACATTCCAGGACCCTCCGGATTCTTCCAGGAGGTATGCGCCCTTTTCTGTGCCCACGGCGATCTTCATGGTCATTCCTCTCTGACCTGGCAGAACCTAGCCTGATTCATGGGCGTGGAACACCGGCTTCAATGCCGGGTACAAGCTGCGATAGCGCTCGTGGGCTCGTGAATAGATGTCCTTGTCTGCCGACGGGTGCGCCATCGGCTGCACATTCACCACTGCTTTCGTGGCCGCCTCGGGGGTCGTGAAATGGCCGGCGCCGACCATGGCGAGCAGACCGGCTCCGTATGCCGCCCCTTCTTCGGTGGACATCATGTCGATCTCAGCGTCGAGCACGTCGGCCAGGATCTGACGCCAAAGTTGACTCTTGACCCCCCCTCCTGAGGCCCGAATCGCCGCGGGTTTGGGCACCCCGGCGTCGACCATTAGATCGAGACCGTCACGAAGACCAAAGGCGACCCCCTCGAGAACCGCACGTGTCATATGACGGAGGTCGTGGCCGACGCTGAGCCCAACAAATGCCCCTCGAGCGTGCGGGTCTGGGTATGGGGTGCGTTCTCCGCTCAGATAGGGAAGAAACATGAGTCCCTCGGCTCCGGGAGCGACTTCGGCCGCACCACCCACCAGATCGCCGAAATCGGTTCCCGGTGCGACCGTGTCCCTGAACCAGCGCAAGCTCCCTGCTGCCGAGAGCATGACACCCATCATGTGCCAGCGACCCGGGACGGCATGACAAAACGCCTGCACTCTGGCTTCTGAGTCGACCGTCGGCCCGTCCGAGGTGGCGAAGACGACCCCAGAGGTCCCCAATGACAAAGCCACGATCCCACTCTCCACGGCGCCGACCCCCACGGCGTTGGCAGACTGATCACCGCCGCCGGCCACCACCGGGGTACCGGGAAGAAGGCCGGTCGCTGCGGCGGCCTCGGTGGTCACCCGACCGGTGACCTGCGGTCCTTCGTAGGTTGGCGGACACAAACTCTGATCGATCTCCAGAGCCTCCAGCACTTCCGGCGACCAGGTTCGCTTGGCGAGATCGAACAAAATTGTGCCCGATCCTCCGGCGACGTCGATGGCGCGATCGCCGATGAGGCGAAAACGCACATAGTCCTTGGGGAGGAGGATCGTGTGCACCCTTGCCCAGTTGTCCGGCTCGTGGTTGGCCACCCAGAGCAGCTTTGGCGCCGTGAACCCGGTGAGGGCGTCGTTTCCGGTCACCTGGATCAGTCGGTCCCGGCCGACACGCCGTCTGATCTCGTCGCATTCGGCGACAGTCCGCTGATCGTTCCAGAGGATCGCGGGTCGGACCACCTCCCCCAAGCGATCGAGGAGGACCGATCCGTGCATCTGACCGGTCAAGCCGACAGCGTCGATGTCCGAGGCGGGAACTGCCGTGCTCTCCAACATGCGTCTCACCGCTTCGATAGCGGCGTCCCACCATCGATGTGGGTCCTGTTCGGTCCACATCGGTCGGGGCACGTCAAACTCATACGTGGAACTACCCGCCGCGACGACCCTGCCACGCTCATCGATGAGCAGAGCCTTGGTGGCCGTCGTCGACACGTCGATGCCGACGACGTGGCTCAAGGCTCGACCGTGAGTCTGGTCGCGGAGTCGAGGTCTCCGCATTCGACCACGGTCCACCTCTCGCGGAGGACAGCCGCCTGACCTCCCGAAAGATCGGTGAGACCCCCAACGCTCTCCAGCTCGCAGAAATGGTCTCCTACATAGACCTGGCCGGCGGCGCCGTAGTCAGGGACGACCCGGTGGGTGGCCGGCTCGATCTCCTTGATGAACACAACTCCGTCGAGGAAATAGCCAAGTCGCCCTGGAGTCGGACCAACGCCAAACTTGAGAGAAGGACCCCCTGACGCCTCCAGCTCCAATGCGTCCTCGCGCAGCGTCACCCGTCGGTCCTCGATCGATGTGTAAGGCCAGATGACCAAATATCTGTTGGCCGAAGGTGAGGTGTCATCTCCGATCAGGGGGAGGATTGCAGTGCCCCCGAGCGGGAGCTGTGTGAGGGCCCATGCCGCCAACGACGGCTGCGCGCCGTTCGGGTTCGTGATCCGGTGGTCGACAAGGAGTGAGTCCCCGTCGGGGGAAACCGTGATCTCTTTGACCAACCCTGCTCGATCGACGGGTGCGGTGACCGCGACGCCATCGCCGTCGTGGGAGATCACACACGCGTGATCGTCGGGGGCGTAGGTGATGGGGCCAAACTCCGGGGACGCCCACAGACGGTGCCCGCCGCGGAACGCATAGCTCCCACCGTCGTATTCGATGGTGGTCTCGGGTCCGAGCTGCGCCAGAAGCTCAGATCCCCCATCCCAACGCAGGGAGGTGATCCGTGGTCCGAAGGCGGTGGCAATCTCCAACGAATAGGGACCGACACTCAGCTCCATGCTCAGACGCCCACCGTCCAGATTGACCGGTTGATCCTGTTTTCCAGGATCTCCTGTCTCCCCGATACGGGGTCAGGGTCGGTGTCCCCGCTCTCCACACCTGTCGCCAGCGACTCCAACGTCTCGGTTCCGTCCAAGATGCCCGAACCAAGTGTCTGATTCCATCCGGCATATCGGTCCGCCCTCGGACCGGAGACAGTGCCGTTTTCGATCAGATCCGCCGCGACGAGCAGGGCCCGGGCGAGGGTGTCGATGCCACCGATGTGACCGTGGAAGAGGTCGGCGCGGTCGATCGACTGTCGACGCAGCTTGGTGTCGAAATTGAAACCGCCGTTGGTGAATCCGCCTCCGTCGAGAATTTCGTACAAGACCAACGACAGCTCCTCGACCGAGTTCGGGAACTGATCGGTGTCCCAACCATTCTGCGGGTCGCCCCGGTTGGCGTCGATTGAGCCAAAGATCCCATGGGCCACTGCGTAGGCCACCTCGTGATGAAAGGAATGACCGGCAAGGGTGGCATGGTTGCCTTCGATGTTGACCTTGTAGTCGTCGACCAGTCCGTAGTTCACCAGGAATCCGTGCACCGATTGGGAGTCGTAGTCGTATTGGTGTTTGGTCGGCTCAGCCGGTTTTGGTTCGATGAGGAGAGTCCCTTCGAACCCGATGGACCTCTTGTGGTCGGCCACGAGGTGTAGGAACCTGGCGAGTTGGTCCTGTTCTCTCCTCAAATCGGTGTTGAGCAGCGTCTCATAGCCTTCCCGACCACCCCACAACACGTAGTTGGCACCACCGAGACGATGAGTCGCTTCCAGGGCGTGTCTGACCTGTGCCGCGGCGTAGGCGAAAACGTCCGGGTCCGGGTTGGTGGCCGCACCCGCCGCATATCGCGGATGGGAGAAGAGATTCGCCGTACCCCATAAAAGACGCACCCCGGTCTCTGCCATCTTCTGCCCGGCATAATCAACCATCTCTTCGAGATTGCGGGCAGATTCGGAGAAGGTCTCCCCGACCGGCGCGATGTCGACATCGTGGAAACAGAAGAACGGGACAGAGAGCTTCGAGAAGAACTCAAATGCGGCGTCCATCTTGTCCCTGGCCGCAACCAGGGGATCCCCCGCAGACTCCAACCAGGGACGATCGAAGGTCCCCTGGCCAAAGACATCTGACCCCGGCCAATTGAACGAGTGCCAAAAACAGACAGCCACCCGCAGGTGATCCTCCATCCGCTTGCCCATCACCATTCGATCCGGGTCGTAGACCTTGAACGCAAGATCGTTGTCGGTCTCCAGACCTTCATATTCCAATTTGGCTACATCTGAGAAGAACGACATCAGCTCCATCTATCCCATCGACGGCTCGGACATGGGTCGGAACGCCATTTCGAGGATGCGCTGGTGTCGCGGCCTGCTCAGGACGAAGACCACGGCCGCGGCAACATCTTCGGCGCTCATCATGCCCTCCAGCTCGGGCATGTCCGGCGTACGCCCCCGCCCCATGGCGAAGTCGGTGGCGACTCCACCGGGAGCAACGGTGGCACAACGCACCCCTTGTTCCCTCAGCTCATGGTCCAATGCGCGGCTAAATCCGACCTGGGCGAACTTTGACGCGCAGTAGACGGCTTCGAATGGCAAGCCCCTTCGCCCTGCCTCGCTGGCAATGGTCACGATGTCCCCGCCGTCGGCTTTCAGTAGATGAGGCAGTGCGGCGCGGACGGAGTACAGGGCACCTTTCACATTGACATCGATCATGTCCTCCAGCTCGTCTACCGGGAGATTGAGAAAGGGCCCGTACGAGCCGACACCGGCATTGACCACCAGGATGTCAAGACCGCCGAAGCGGTCCACCGTCGCGTCCGCAAGCCTCTCCAGCGCCGCTGGATCCCGCACATCGACGGCCATTGCCACCGCCTCTGTGATCCCGAGGTTGTCTCCACTTCGTGAGGCCAAGCCGAGATTGACTCCCTTGGCATCGAAGGCATGCGCTACCGCAGCGCCGATCCCTCGGCTGGCACCAGTGACCAGCGCTGTTCTTCCTTTCAGTTCACCCATGGGTGCACCTCTCTTTCTCGAGAGCAAAAATTGGCTCAGCCGTGAAGATCGGCGAGCTCTGATGTGGTGAGCTCACCCGGCAACTTGCCGACGATGATCATGCCCAGGACTTCGTCGATGGTGACGTCGTCTTTGTTCACGGTGCCCACCAGACGCCCGGTCAGCATCACACTTATTCGATCGGCCAGGTCGAACACATCGTGGATGTCATGACTGATCAAGATGATCCCGATGTCTTCTCTCTTCAGCTGTCGGATCAGCTGACGGACCTGTTCGGTCTCTGCAGGGCCCAACGCAGCCGTCGGCTCGTCCATGATCAAGATCCTGGCGTTGAAATGGACCGCGCGAGCGATTGCCACCGACTGTCGCTGCCCACCGGAGAGCGATGCCACCGGGGTCTTGAAGTTCTCGAACTTCGGGTTGAGCCGGGACATGATCCTCCGGGTGGCATCCTCCATCGCCGAGTCGTCGAGGTTGCCGAGCAACGTGGTCAACTCTCGACCCAGGAACATGTTGCCCGGAGCGTCGATGTTCTCCGCCAGAGCCAGGGTTTGATAGATGGTCTCGATGCCGTACGCCTTGGCGTCCCTCGGGTTCGCGATGGTCACCGGCTCACCGTTGACAAGGATCTCACCGGAGTCCGGATGCTGTGCCCCCGAAAGAGTCTTGATCAGAGTGGACTTGCCGGCTCCGTTGCCTCCAACCAAACCGAGAACCTCACCCGGACGGAGGTCGATCGAAACATTCTCGACGGCGTGAACACCACCGAAGCTGACGTTCATGTCCCTCATCTCAACGAGTGGGGTGCCGTTCGACTCAGAGGTCATGTTGCTTGCCTACGGCGGTAGAGAACGTCGGCGGCTACCGCGAGCACGAGAACCACACCGATGACCACGTCCTGGAGGGCGGTTTGAATCCCGACGAAGACCATGCCCGACTGCAGAGATTGCATGACCAGGGCCCCGAGAACCGCACCGAAGATAGACCCCACGCCACCCGCGAGGGATGTGCCGCCTATAACAGCCGCGGCGATGGTGTATAGCTCCTGAAGAGTCCCCAGACCGCTGGTGGCCGAGTTGAGCCGGGCGACCTGAACTGATGCGGCCAGACCGACCAGGGTTCCCATGAGCATGAACGTCATCACGATGGTGCGCTTCGTCTTGATCCCGGCGAGAGCTGCAGCCTCGGGATTCCCCCCAATACCGAAGACGTAGCGGCCGAAACGCCGTCGTGTGGTGATGAACGTCATGAGGATCGCAGTGCCGATGGCGATGAGAACCGGGTTGGCGAGCCCGAAGGGGATGTTGAGACCCTCGGGCGGCCATTCGAGACCATTGGCCTCGGCATGGGCCATGGCCAGACCCTCAGGCATGTAATTCCTGTTGAGGAACCAGACAGCGAAGAGGACCACCCCACAGCCCGCGGTGGCGAGGGCAATATCCGCCCAGAGCGGTCGAGCCCGGAAACCGAACTTGAGGCGGGTCCGTCGCCGGCTCGCCAGGAGAATGACTATTGCGACACAAGCGACGGCGGCGATCACCCAGCTGATGGTCCCGCCGACCGTGCCCCTCGCCCCGCCGCCGAGCAACTGGAACGTCCTATCCATAGGTGCGACGGTCCGTCCACTTGCCAAAAGCCATGCCAGTCCACGCCAGACAAGAAGCCCGCCGAGAGTGACGATGAACGACGGAACGGCGAGGAAAGCCACCACTGTGCCCTGTAGGAATCCGAGGA
>Ga0299914_10002465_pt1 | contig 12759 bp, 12 predicted proteins | sample RVTome_10_FD_201361 | JGI IMG/M metagenome (GOLD analysis project Ga0299914, IMG submission 201361) | Soil microbial communities from uranium-contaminated site in the Upper Colorado River Basin, Wyoming, United States - RVT153D57 (version 2) ...
TCGGCCGTCGAGCCGCTCGCCGAATGGGAGCAGGAGCTCCTGCAGGTGCAGACGCCCGAGCAGTCCTCGCCCGAGACCGCCAAGGTCGACGGCGAGACGGCTGAGGCCGAAGAGGTCGCAGAGGTCGCCGAGGTCGTGTCGGCGGATGCCACCGCAGAGGCCGCGACCGAGTCCGAGGCCGACGTCGAGGGTGCTGCCGCCGCTGCCGACGCGGACGCCGCGGACGCGGACGCCGCTGCCGAGTCCAAGTAAGACCACGAGTCCAGGAGCCCCAAGAGATATGGCCAACTTCACTCTCGAAGATGTCAAGACCCTGCGCGACCGCCTCGGCACCGGCATGGTCGACACCAAGAACGCGCTGGTCGAGGCTGACGGCGACATCGAGAAGGCAGTCGAGATCCTCCGGCTGAAGGGTGCGAAGGGCAACGCGAAGCGTGCCGACCGCTCCACCGCCGAGGGCCTCGTCGCCGCCGTCGACAACGGCGACGGCACCGCCACCCTCATCGAGCTCGCGTGCGAGACCGACCTCGTCGCCAAGGGCGACAAGTTCGTCGCGCTCGCAGACCGCGTCCTCGCCGCCGTCGCCGCCGCGCGCGCCGACTCCCTGGAGTCCGCGCTCGCTGCTCCCGCCGACGGCAAGACCGTCGCCGACGTGATCGGCGAGGAGGCGGCGATCCTCGGCGAGAAGGTCGAGCTCCGCCGCATCCGTCTCGTCACGGGCCAGCACTTCTCGATCTACCTTCACAAGACGTCGAAGGACCTGCCCCCGCAGGTCGGCGTCGTGCTCGGCTACGCCGGTGATGACGCAGAGACGGCGCGCAGCGTCGCACAGCACATCTCGTTCGCGAACCCCGAGTTCCTCGACCGCGACGACGTCCCGGCCGAGTCGGTCGAGAAGGAGCGTGCGATCGTCGAGCAGATCTCGCGTGAGGAGGGCAAGCCCGAGGCCGCCCTCCCGAAGATCATCGAGGGTCGCCTCGGTGCCTACTTCAAGCAGGTCGCACTCCTCGAGCAGGACTACGCGAAGGACAACAAGCTGTCCGTGCGCAAGGTGCTGTCCGAAGCGGGCCTCACGGTGAGCGACTTCGCTCGCTTCAAGGTCGGCGCCTAAGTGCCACAGGGAGTCCGGATCGCATGAGCGATCCGGACTCCTTTGCTGTGTCCGGGGCGGCGGCCGGACCCCCGTGCGAGCACGCGCGGGAGAACGCCCGCGAAACGGCCCTGCGCGGGACTCCGCGAACCAGTAGCTTTGACACCCAGAGGGGAAGGAACGGTCGAGGATGACGGAACGCAAGCGCAGGGTCATGCTGAAACTGTCGGGCGAGGCGTTCGGCGGGGGAGCCCTCGGCGTCAATCCCGACGTCGTGAGCGCCCTCGCGAGGGAGATCGCGGATGCCGCGCGCACCGTCGAGGTCGCGATCGTCGTCGGCGGTGGCAACTTCTTCCGCGGGGCAGAGCTCTCGCAGCGCGGAATGGACCGCGGGCGCGCCGACTACATGGGCATGCTGGGCACGGTGATGAACTCGCTCGCGCTCCAGGACTTCCTCGAGCAGGCTGGGGCGGAGACGCGCGTGCAGTCGGCGATCTCGATGACCCAGGTCGCCGAGCCGTACATCCCGCGCCGCGCCGAACGTCACCTCGAGAAGGGCCGGGTGGTCATCTTCGGGGCGGGCGCCGGCCTTCCGTACTTCTCGACCGACACGGTCGCGGCGCAGCGAGCGCTCGAGATCGGCGCCGACGTCGTGCTCGTCGCGAAGAACGGTGTCGACGGCGTGTACTCCGACGATCCCCGCACGAACCCCGATGCCCACAAGATCGACCGCATCAGCTACCAGGAGGCGCTCCAGCGGGGTCTCAAGGTCGTGGACTCCACCGCATTCAGCCTCTGCATGGACAACGGAATGCCCATGCAGGTCTTCGGCATGACGCCGAGCGGCAACGTCACCGCCGCGATCCTCGGCGCCGACCTCGGCACGGTCGTGAGCAACGGCGTGCCGGCGTCCACTCGATAGACTGTCCCGAGTAGCGAACCAGAAGGAGCCCCCCGTGATCGCGGATGTACTTTCCGATGCCACCGCACGCATGCACAAGGCCGTCGAGGTCGCGAAAGACGACTTCGCGTCGGTGCGCACGGGTCGCGCGAATCCCCAGCTGTTCCAGAAGATCCTGGTGAGCTACTACGGCACGCCCACGCCGCTCAACCAACTCGCCTCATTGCAGAACCCCGAGGCCCGCACGCTCCTCGTCACGCCGTACGACAAGAGCGCGCTCCGCGACATCGAGCAGGCCATCCGAGACACCCCGAACCTGGGTGCGAACCCGTCGAACGACGGCAACATCATCCGGGTCACACTCCCCGAGCTCACCGAGGAGCGCCGCAAGGAGTACGTGAAGATCGTGCGGTCGAAGGCCGAGGACGCGAAGGTGTCCGTACGCAACATCCGCCGGAAGTCGAAGGATGACCTCGACGCACTGAAGGGCGAGATCGGTGACGACGAGGTCTCGCGGGCCGAGAAGGAGCTCGAGCAGATCACCAAGGCCAACGTCGACGCGATCGACGATGCGCTGAAGCGCAAGGAAGCCGAACTCCTCGAGGTCTGAGGGAAGACGATGGCGGGCGTCCCCAAGGAGGATCAGTCGGACGCCGGGGGGCACGACCGGACCTCGCGCGATGAGTTCCGCGCGCAGGTGCACGCTCGGAAGGCCGACCTCGAGCGGCAGTTCGAGGCGTCGAGAGCGCAGTTCGATGAGGCGCAGGAGAAGATCAAGGCCCGTACCGGGCGGAACCTGATCCTCGCGATCATCATCGGACTGGCGTTCGGGGGAGCGCTCCTCCTGAGCCTGCTGGTGATCAAAGAGCTGTTCATGCTCTTCGCCGTCGTGATCGCCGGATTCGCGAGCTACGAGCTCGCCCAGGCCCTGCGCAAGGGCGATTTCCACGTGCCCCGGATCCCCACGGTGGTCGTCGCGGTCGCAGCGGTCCCGATCGCCTATTACGGCGGCGCCGGAGGCCAACTCCTCGCTGTGGTCGCGGGAATCCTGATCGTGAGCCTGTGGCGGCTCATCGAGCAGGCGGTGCGCGCCCGCCAGCGACCGAGCACCCGCCTCATGCGCGACCTCGCCGCGGGCGCATTCGTGCAGGGCTACGTCACGTTCCTCGCCACGTTCGCCGTGGTGCTCACCGCGGCCGACGACGGTGAGTTGTGGACGCTCGCGTTCATCATCATCGCGGTGGCGGCCGATACCGGTGCGTACGCGTTCGGGCTCATGCTCGGCAAGCATCCGATGGCGCCCGTCATCAGCCCGAAGAAGACCTGGGAGGGTTTCGCCGGCGGAGCGGCCGCGAGTCTCGTGGCCGGGGTGCTGCTCTCCACGCTCATGCTCGGCAACAGCTGGTGGTTCGGACTGATCTTCGGTGCTGCGATCTTCCTCAGCGCGACGCTCGGCGATCTCGTCGAGTCGCTCATCAAGCGCGACATCGGCATCAAGGACATGAGTTCGTGGCTCCCGGGCCACGGTGGCTTCCTCGATCGACTCGACTCGATCCTGCCATCGGCGGCGGTCGCGTTCGTGGCCTTCCGGGTCTTCGGTTGAGCGTCGGCGATAATGGTGCCGTGGACTCCACCTTCCCTCGCGCCCGCAAGCCTCAACTGGGATACAACACCGCCCAGGTCGAGGAGTTCCTGAGCGTCGCACGCCGCGCCTACGACGGCTCAGCGCTACCCGACGACCCGCCGCTGTCATCGGAACGCATCCGGCTCACGGCATTCGCCATGCAGAAGGGCGGGTACTCGACCGCACACGTCGATGCCGCGTTGGAGCGTCTCGAAGACGCGTTCGCGGCTGAGGAGCGCCAGGTCGCCGCCAGGCTGCACGGCACCGAGGCATGGCTCAGCGAGGCCCGCACCACGGCGCAGGTCGTCTCGAATCGCCTCGCCCGGCCTGAGGGGCAGCGTTTCGACCGGGTGAGTCCACTCGCCCTCGGCTACCGGATCCGCGACGTCGACCGCTTCGCCGACAAGCTGACGCGGTACTTCCGCGACGGCTGGCCGATCTCGATCGACGATGTGCGCACGGTGGTCTTCACGACACAGCGCGGCGGGTACCGGGAATCGCAGGTCGATCTGGTGCTCGACGCCGTCGTCGACGTCATGCTCGCGGTCCGGTGACCACGCGTTCGACGAGACCGCGAGGGCTCGGATACACTCGACGAATTGTGGGCAGGCATACGGGGAACGACGACGCGGTCGTCTCGGTGCGCCCCCGGGCATCCGCCCCCCGTCGACGCGGTGCATTCAAGCAGGCGGCCACGGTCACCTTCGCATTCCTCGCCTCGGTGAGCTTCCTCCTCGTGAATGTCGTCGATCCGTTCTCGGGTGCGACGGCGTCGCCCGACTTCGCGTTCGGCGGCGAGCGGTTCGGCGGTGCCGAGGTGCAGGCCATCGAGGTCGACGGCGACTACACGATCGAGGTGGCGAAGGAGGGCTACGTCGTCGAGGAGAAACCAGAGGTCAAGCTCGCGCCCGCCTCGACGTCGGCCGACAGCGGCTGGGCACCCCCGGCGATCACCCCCGATCCCGGTTCGGCGCAGGAGTACGCCGCCGGTGCCGTGGCGGCGCGCGGTTGGCCGTCGACGGAGTTCGACTGCCTGGTCGCGCTCTGGAACAAGGAGTCGGGCTGGCGCGTGAACGCCTACAACGCGTCGAGCGGTGCCTACGGCATCCCGCAGTCGTTGCCCGGGTCGAAGATGGCGACGGCGGGGGCCGACTGGGAGACGAACGCGGCGACGCAGATCGAGTGGGGCCTCGGCTACATCCAGGGCCGCTACGGCACGCCGTGCGGCGCGTGGGCGCACTCGCAGGACGTCGGCTGGTACTGAACCGGCCGGCGCCCCGAGAGGACGCCTGTGGGCCGCACGTGCGACCGAGCGGATGCCGCGGCGAGCCTAGACTGGAGCAATGGCGCGCTCGAACCGATCACGGAGCCGAGCGGCCCGCGCGCGCGAACCGCATCCCGAACTCGACGTCGAGCGCCTCACCACCGGATGGCGACGCACCGAAGTCCGCGGCGGGCGTGAATGGAACGTTCAGCCCGTCTCCGAGGCGCAGGCCGTGAAGGCGTATGTGTGCCCGGGATGCGGCCTCGATGTGGTCCCGGGCGTTGCGCACCTCGTGATCTGGCGCGCAGACGGCGTGCTGGGCGACGCGGCCGATCTCGCCGCCCGGCGTCATTGGCACACCCACTGTTGGAGGATCGGCAACCCGTGAACCACGACGACACGACGCCGGTCGAGATCCGGGCGGGAATCGAACTGCCGGCGACCCGCGAGGAGATCGAGCTGCACACGGCCGACGGGCTCACGCTCGTCGGTGAACTCGCCACCCCGCTCGATCGGCCTCCCGTCGCGACCCTCGTCACGTTGCATCCGTTGCCCACCGCCGGCGGATTCATGGACTCGCACATCCTGAGGAAGGCGGCCGCACGGCTGCCGGCCCTGGCCGACCTCGCCGTGCTCAGGTTCAACACCCGCGGCACGAGTTCATCGCGGGGAACGAGCGACGGTTCCTTCGGCGAGGGCGTCGCGGAGCGGGCGGATGTCGCCGCGGCGATGGCGTTCGTCGCCGAGCGCGGCCTTCCGAGCCCCTGGCTGGTGGGCTGGTCGTTCGGCACCGAGCTCGCGTTGAAGTACGGACTCGAGCACGGAATCGCCGGTGCGGTGCTGCTCTCGCCGCCGCTGCATCGCACGAGCCAGGAGGAGCTGGTGCGCTGGAACGCCTCGCAGGCGCCGATCGTCGCGCTCATCCCCGAGCACGACGACTACCTGAGGCCCGACGCGGCCGCGGAGCGGTTCGCCGTGCTTCCACGGCTTCGTCGCGTGGATGTCGCAGGCGGCAGGCATCTCTGGGTGGGTGAGTCGCAGACGCGCCGGGTGCTCGAGGAGATCGTGGCCGCGGTCAATCCCTCGGCCCTTCCACTGCCGACGACCTGGCCCGCGACATCCGTCTGACCACCGATGGACCCCGTGTGGTCAAAACGGCATCCCGGGGGTATCCGGCGCGATCAGAGTTCATTCTGACGGGGGATCACGACCTGCTTGATGATCAGCAGGATCGACGCGGCGACCGGGATCGCGATGAGCGCCCCGAGGATGCCGAGGAGTGACCCGCCGGCGAGCGCGGCGATGACGACGACGGCGCCCGGCACCTTCACGGCCCGATTCATGATGCGCGGGCTCAGGAGGTACGCCTCGACCTGCATGTAGACGAGGTAGTAGATGGCGGCGACGAGCGCCGTGAGTGGCGAGCCGAGGCCCGGTATCAGGCAGACGAGCACGATGATGATCGAGCCGGTGAGCGTGCCGACCAGCGGGACGAGCGAGAACAGGAACGCGAGGAAGGCGAGCACCGCAGGGAACGGCGCCTGGATGATCGACAGGAAGATGAAGCTCAAGACGCCGTTGACGGCGGCCAACGAGACCTGTCCGAGCACGTAGCGGCCGACGGACTGGGTGATCTGCTCGGTGAGGTCGGCGAACCGTGCTCGCTTCGAGGCGGGAACCAGTTGGTAGCTCGCACGCTTCACGGCGTTCAGCGACGCCGTGAAGTACAGCGTCAGGATGAAGACGATGATGACGGCGAACACGCCCGTTCCGATCGCGATCGCCACTTGCAGCACACCACCCGCGAGCTCGCTCAGCTTGTCGGGATTGGTGAAGAAGTCGGTGAGCCCGGTCGTGACCTGCTCGCTGATCTCCTTCACCTGGATCTGCGGAAACTGCTCCGCGAGTGCTTCGATCCACTCCTGGGAGCTCACACGCGCGACGATGCGCGGAATCTCCTCGACGAGCTGGCTCACCTGCTCGACGATGATCGGCACCACGGCGAGCACGAGCGCCGCGACGAGGAGGCCGACGACCGTCATGACGATGAGGATCGAGGCCCAACGCGGAAGCCCTCGGCGCTCGAGCCAGCTGATCGCCGGATCGAGGCCGAGGGCGAGGAAGAGCGCCGCTCCGATGTACGCGATGATCGTCGACAGGGTCGCGATCGAGGTGAGGATGAGCAGGCCGACGCCGACCCCGAGCGTTCCGACCAGACCGATGCGGAACGCGTTCTGGATCTTCATGGGCCGGCGCGGCCGCTCGAACTAGCGGCGGCTCTGCGCGGCCACCTGCTCGGCCTGTGTCAGCACGCCGCGCAGGCTCTCGAAGTACCCCGCGACGGCGTCGCGCTCGATCTTGATCTGCGACAGGCGATCCTCCGCGTCGGCGACGAGGGCGCGAGTGCGCTCCTCCGCGTCGGCGATGAGCTTGCGGGCCTGGTCGTGCGCTGCGGCGATCCGCTTGCGTGCATCCTCGTCGGCCTTGTCGCGGACGACGGCGATCTCGCTGCGCACCTTCGTCTCGAGGCGATCGGCCTCTGCGCGGCTCTCTGCGGTGCGGGCGACCGCCTCGGCGAGTTCGGCGTTGGCGTCGTCGAGGAACTTCTGCGTCTGCGCGACCGCTTCCTGGTGCGCGGTGAGGAGCTCCTGTTCGGCGTCGTCGCGCTTCGCGGTGAGCTCCGCCTCGATGTCGAGGTGTGCCTTCTCGATCTCGCGGCGCATGCGGTTGACTTCGTGCGTGGTCTTCTTGCGCATCGCGGTCAGCTGGTTGTCGAGATCGATCCGGGCCTGCTCGGACTCGGCTTCGAAGTCGGCGCGTGCCTGCTCCTGCTCGAGGGCGAGGTCGGCACGCATCTGATCGAGATCGGCGGCGTGCTTGGCGCGGATCCGCTCGAGCTCGTGCTGGAGCTTGAGGCGCGCGGCCTCTGCTTCGCGCTCGCGATCGACCTTCGCCTGCTCCTTCTGCTGGGCGAGCTCGGCACGGCTGGACTCGAGCTCGCGGTCGAGATCGGTGCGAGCCTGCTCGAGCTCGTGCACGAGGGCGGCACGGCGCTCTGCGATCTCGGCGTCGATGGCGGCGCGCGCCTCGGCGGACTCGCGTTCGAGATCGAGGCGCGCCTGCTCGGTCTGTGTGGCGAGGTCGATGCGCGCCTGCTCGGTCTCCTTTGCGAGGTCTGCGCGAGCTCGGTCGAGCTCGATCGCCACCTCGGCGCGGGTCTGCTCGGTCTCCTGTGCGAGTCCGGCGGCAGTGGCGCGGGCTTCGGTGGCCTCGGCGTTCGCGGCGACGAGGATCTCGGATGCCTTGCGCTCGGCGGCGGCGACCATCGCGGACGACTCGCGCTTCGCGCTGGAGCGCAGCTCGGCGGCCTCGGTGGAGACGGCACCGCGGATGGCGGCGGCATCGCGAGCGGCCTCCTGGCGGAGCTGCTCGCTCGCCTCGTGTGCACGCGCGACCATGTCATCGGCCTCGCCGCGGGCGTTCTCGAGCACACGGTTGGCCTGCGCGCGGGCCTCGCTGAGGGTGCGCTCGGCCAGTTCGTGGGCGTCGGAGCGCAAGAGGTGGGATTCGTCTTCGGCGGCGCGACGGAGCTTCTCGGCGTCGATATCGGCCTGTGCGATGAGGCGCGTCGACTGCTCCTCGGCCACGCGCAGCGTGTTCTCGAGCTTCGTGCCGAGTCCGGAGAACGTCGGGCTGCCGACTTCCTCGAGCTCCGCCGTCAGCTCCTCGATGCGGGCATGAAGACGCTTGGTCTCCTTCGCCTGCTCCGCGAGCTGGTTGTTCGCGTTGATGATGTCGCGTCGGAGCCCGTTGATGCTCTTATCGACTTCATCCTTGTCGTATCCGCGGAACACCTGCGTGAACTCGGTCTCTTCGACGGCCATTCTTCCTCCGGGCTCGTTCCCGCGTTCGTGGGGGCTCATGCGGGATGTGTCGATTGTACGGGCACAGGGAAGAGGTCGTGCACGTTGCCCACAGCTTCCGGTTAGGAGACTCCCAGATGCCGCCGGTAGTGTGGAATGTCTTTGTTCGAAGCCGCCAAGTGCGGCACCGGAGGTTTGTTCGTGCGCTTCGCCCTCGCCATCGTGGCCTTCGTCGCCGCGGCCGTGATGATCGGGTTCGGCATCGCTCAGCGCACCGTCTACCTCGAGCCCGACCGCGTGTCGCTCTACGCCGAGATCGATGGCCAGACCGCGTACACGGTGATCGATCCGGATGCGCTGCGCGCCTTCCCGGGAAAGCAGACGCTGAACGTCTCCGGCGCCGACGCGGTGTTCGTGTCGTACGGCCGGTCGTCCGATGTGGCCGCGTGGCTCGGCGACGCCGCCTACGTGGCCGTGGCGTACGACGAGGAGGCCCGGGAGCTCACGAGCAAGGTCGTCGTGGGCGAGCCCGCTGCAGACGACGCTCCAACCGACTCCGCGAACGAGGCCGTCCCTCCCACGGCGACCGAAGTTCCACCCACGGCGACCGAGGGCGATGCGACGGCTGCCGCCGACCCGACGGCCTCGCCGGTCGGATCCGACCTCTGGCTCGATGAATTCACGGGCGAGCGGTCGGTGACGACGACCGTCGACGTGCCGGAGGGCATCTCGGTCCTGCTCGCGAGCGACGGTACCGCCCCTGCGCCGACCAACCTCCAGATCTCCTGGCCGCTCGACAACTCGACCCCCTGGGCGGGGCCGTTGCTCGTCGGCGGTGCCCTCGTGTTCCTCGCGGGCTTCGCGCTGCTCTTCTCGGGCTTCATGCATCACCGGCGTTCGCGCGGGCCGCGACGCAACCTGCCGAAGGGGCCGCGGGGCAGGCTCCCGAGCGCGCCGAAGCCGCCGTCGATCCGCCGCAGCCAGGTTTCCGGCGGGCGTCGCGCCATCGGCCGAGCCAGGCGCGTCGCACTCGTGCCGCTGCTCCTGGTCCCGGCCGTCGCCCTCACCGCCTGCTCGCCCGACTACTGGCCGCGGTTCGACCAGCCACCCGCCTCGACCGCGCCGGCGTCGGAGAGCGCGCTTCCGACGGAAGAGCCCGAGACCGAAGCCGACGAGGATGCCGCGGCCATGGAGCCCGCCGTCACGGTTCCGCAGATGGAGCGCATCATGCGTCGTGTCGCCGTGTTCACGAACGACGCCGACACCGCGCTCGACGCCACGGCGCTCACGGAGCGGTTCGACGGCCCCGCCCTCGCCGCCCGGCAGGCGAACTACGCGATCCGAGCCGCCCTGCCCGAGCATCCCGCGCCGGTGGCGATCCCCGCCGCTCCGCTGACGCTCACCCTTCCCCAATCGGTCGAGGGATGGCCGAGCAGCGGCCGCATGGTTCTCACGATCGCCCAGAACTCCAACGACCCCACGGTCGCTCCGACCGCCCTCGTGATGCAGCAGGCGACGCCGCGCGACAACTTCAAGATCGTGTACGCCGTGTCGCTCGCACCCGATGCCGACGTGCCCCTCGTGGCGCCCGCGTCGATCGGCGCTCCGCTGATCTCACCCGAGTTCAAGGGCCTCGTGCTCCCGCCCGGCCAAATCGCCGCCGCCTACGCGGACCTGCTGCTGAAGGGCGACACCTCGGAGTTCGCCACGCTGTTCGACCCCGAGGGCGACGTGCTGCTCGAGCAGCTCGGTGTCACCGGCCAGCAAGCCATCCGCGACGCGCTTCCGCCGACTGCCGACATCGCGTTCTCCAATGCGGTGGGTGCAAGCCCCACCGTCGCGCTCGCCACGAACGACTCCGGCGCGCTCGTCAGCGTCTCGATCGAGCAGACCGAGCGGGTCACGCCGAACGACGGCGGTACCATCGGCTTCGAGGCCGGCGCTCCGGGAGCGGCGCTCTCGGGATTCACCGAGAAGAGCGCGAAGGGCGTGCAGCGCGTGATCGGCGTGCAATTGCTGTTCTACGTGCCGAGTGTCGGTTCTGAGGAGCAGATCCGCCTTCTCGGCTGGTCTGAGAACCTGATCGGAGCATCGGAGGTACCGTGACCGACCCGACCCCGCCGACCGGCCTCCGTGGCGCCGTCGACCTCTCAGCGCTCGTGCAGCGCCCCCAACAGCAGCCGCAGCGTCCGGCGAACGGCGACACGGTCGTGTTCGAGACGGATGACGCCGCCTTCGGCTCCACGCTCGAGCTCTCGCGCACCGTTCCGGTCGTCGTCGTGCTGTGGGCGTCATGGAGCGAGCCGTCGACCGAGCTCGTCGCGACGCTCGAGCGACTCGTTCGCGCCCGTGACGGTCGCCTCGTGCTCGCCGTGGCCGACGCCGATCGCAGCCCTCAACTGGTGCAGGCCTTCCAGGCGCAGAGCATCCCCACCGTCGTGGCAGTGGTCGCGGGCCAGCCGGTACCGCTGTTCGCCGGCGTGCAGCCCGATGAGGTGATCGGGCAGGTCTTCGACCAGCTCCTCGAGCTCGGCGCCCAGCACGGCGTGTCCGGCCGGGTGGAGACGGGCGAAGCGCCGTCGAATGACGACGACACCGCCGAGCCGGTCGAGGAGCCGCTGCCGCCGCTGCACCAGGAGGCGTACGACGCGATCGAACGCGGCGACTTCGAGGCCGCGGCATCCGCCTACCGCACCGCGATCGCGCAGGACCCGCGCGACTCGCTCGCCGTCGCCGGGCTCGCGCAGGCGAACCTGTTGTGGCGCCTGCAGGGCAAGACGCTCGACACGATCCGCACGGCCGCGGCATCCGCGCCCGACGATCTCGATGCTCAGCTCGACGTCGCCGACCTCGATCTCTCGGGCGGGCACGTCGAGGATGCGTTCGATCGCCTGCTGACCCTCTTCGCGAAGCTCGACGCAGACGGCAAGAAGCGGGTGCGCGAGCGGCTCGTCGAGTACTTCGAGGTCGTCGGCACCGAGGACGCCCGCGTGGTCGCGGCCCGTCGCAGGCTCACCAACCTGCTCTACTGAGCGACGCCCCGGGGTTTCGAGACGCGTCCGGCTCCGCCGGGCGCTCCTCAACCACCGGGAAGGTCACTCGGGCGTGAACCAGACCGCGCCGAGCGGCGGCAGCGTGAACACGCCCGATGCCGGCCGCCCCGACCACGGGGTTTCGGTGACGTCGACCCCGCCGAGGTTTCCGACTCCGGAGCCGCCGAACTCCGCGGCATCCGAGTTCAGCACCTCGCGCCATCGCCCCGCTGCGGGCAGTCCGAGCCGGTAGCCCTCGTGCGGCCGGCCCGCGAAGTTCACGACGCACAGGAGCGGCCGCCGCTCGCGGTCGTAGCGGAGGAACGCGATGACGTTCTCGGCGGCGGCGCCCCCCTCGATCCACTCGAATCCGGCCGCGTCATCGTCGAGCTGCCAGAGCGCGGCGGTCGACCGGTAGGTGCGATTCAGGGCGCCGACGAACTCGGCGAGCTGCCGATGGCTCGGCTGGTCGAGGATCCACCAGTCGAGTCCGCGCTCCTCGCTCCACTCGGAGAGCTGCCCGAACTCCTGGCCCATGAAGAGCAGCTGCTTGCCGGGGTGCGCCCACATGTACGACAGGTACGCGCGCACGTTCGCGAGCTGCTGCCAGTGGTCGCCCGGCATCTTGCGGATGAGCGAGCCCTTGCCGTGCACGACCTCGTCGTGGCTGATCGGCAGCACGAAGTGCTCGCTGAACGCGTAGAGGAACGAGAACGTGAGGTCGTGGTGGTGGTGCGCGCGATACATCGGATCCTTCTGGATGTACAGCAGCGTGTCGTGCATCCAGCCCATGTTCCACTTGAAGCCGAAGCCGAGCCCGCCGCTCGAGGTCGGCGCAGTGACGCCGGGCCAGCTCGTGGACTCCTCGGCGATCATCACGATGCCCGGGTTGCGCTTGTAGGCGGTCGCGGTCGCCTCCTGCAGGAACCCGATCGCCTCGAGGTGCTCGCGTCCGCCGTGGATGTTCGGCAGCCAGCCGCCCTCT
>Ga0299914_10002466_pt1 | contig 12758 bp, 6 predicted proteins | sample RVTome_10_FD_201361 | JGI IMG/M metagenome (GOLD analysis project Ga0299914, IMG submission 201361) | Soil microbial communities from uranium-contaminated site in the Upper Colorado River Basin, Wyoming, United States - RVT153D57 (version 2) ...
GACCATCGCCCGTCGCAGCGCCTTTCACTACTGGCGCACGAATCTGGCCGTCACGCTGGGTGTGGCGGCGGCCGTGGCGGTGCTCGCGGGCGCGCTGCTGGTCGGCGACTCCGTGCGCGGGAGCCTGCGCGACATCGCGCTCGGACGCCTGGGCCGGACCGATGCGGTCGTCGCCTCGACCGGCTTCTTCGCACGGGACCTGGCGGACCGGCTCGCGCAGTCGCCGTCCGTGACGGCGGCTTCGCCGCTCGTGGTCGCCAACGGCTTCGTCACGAACACGTCCTCGCGGCGCCGTGCGGGCGGCGTGCTGGTCTACGGCGTGGACGACGCCTTCTGGCGATTTCATGGCCTCGAGCCGCGCGAGGGCGTGTATGCGTCGCCCGCCCTGGCCGGCGAGATCGAAGCCACCGATGGCGACGTTCTGATGACGCGGCTCCAGCGGCCCTCCGAGATTCCCATCGAGTCGCTCTTCGGCCGCAAGGACGAGACGGGGCGCACGATCAGGTTGACGCTGGCGGGTGTGCTGCCTCCCCGCGAGCTCGGAGAATTCGCCCTCCAGCCGCAGCAGGCCGCGGTGCGCGCGCTCTTCGCGCCGCTCGGCCGCATCCAGCGGGATCTGGGCGTTCAGCAGCAGGTCAACATCGTCCTCGTCGCGGGATCGATCGGCGGCGATGATCTCCGTCAGGCCCTCGGCCTGGAAGACCTCGGCATCCGCGTCACGACGCCGGACGATGGGGCGATTGCCGTCGAGAGCGCCAGCGGGATCGTCAACGAGCCGCTCGAGCGCGCCGCGCGATCGGCAGGCGCCACGCTCGGGCTCGAGCCGATCCCGGTCTTCACCTATCTCGCGAACAGCCTTCGGGTCGGCGATCGGCAGGTCCCGTATTCGCTCATCACGGCGACCGATCTCGATCTGGTCCTGCCACGGATTACGGACCAGGGACCCCGGACTACGGACCACCCGCCTTCGCGCCTGGATCGCGAAGCGCTGCGGCGGGCAGGCGGACCACGGACCACGGCACCCGACAGCATCGTCATCAACCAATGGGCCGCGCGCGACCTGCGCGCCGCGATCGGCGACGCGCTCGACATCGAGTACTACCTCTGGGACCCCGCGGCCGGCCTGCTGACGCGGACGGCCTCGTTCACCGTGGCCGGGATCGTGCCGATCGCCGGGTTTGCCGCCGACCGCCGGCTGGCGCCGGAGTATCCGGGGATCACCGGGGACAGCCTCGCCGACTGGGATCCGCCGTTCCCGATCGATCTCTCGCGCGTGCGAGACGAGGACGAACAGTACTGGGACGAGTACCGGACCACGCCGAAGGCGTTCATCGCGTACGAGCGCGGGCGCGAGCTGTGGCAGACGAGATACGGGGCCCTGACGTCGCTGAGGTTCAGGACGCCACCGGGCGCGAACGCCGAGGACACGGCCGCCGCGCTGGCCGATGCGCTCCGATCCGCGATCGCCCCGCAGGCGCTCGGCGTGTCGGCGTATCCCGCGCGGCAGCTCGCGCTCGAGGCCTCGACCGGCGCGACCGACTTCGGCGAGTACTTCACCTATTTCAGCTTCTTCCTCGTCGTGACCGCGCTCATGCTGGCGGTGCTGTTCTTCAAGCTGGGGGTCGAAGGGCGCCTGAAGCAGATCGGCGTCCTGCGCGCCGCGGGCTACACGACGGCCGTCATCCGGCGCATGCTGCTGGCCGAGGCCGTGCTGCTCGCGGCGGCCGGCGCGGCGATCGGCGCCGCGGGCGCGGTTGCCTATGCCCACCTCATCGTCTACGGCCTGAAGACGTGGTGGATCGGCGCGGTGGGCACCGATCTCCTCGAGGTCCACGTCACGGCGCGCTCGCTCGCGCTCGGCGCGGCCGGCGGGGTGCTGGCGGCCATCGTCTGCGTGGTCGCGTCGCTGCGGGCCGTCGCGCGCGTCGCGCCACGCGCCCTGCTGACGGCGCAGTCGCTCGAGGCGGCCGTGCCCGTCGATCCGCTGCGCGCGAGGCGCAGCCGGCAGCGCGCGATCGGGCTCACCGCGGTTGCCGCCATCGCCATGGTCGCGGGCGTCGTCACCGGCTATCAGGCCGCGGCGTTCTTCACGGCGGGCTCGGCGCTGCTCGCCGGGAGCCTCCTGTTCATGGCGGCGTGGCTGCGCGGCCGCGACCGGCGGCCGATTGCCGGCCGCGGCGGTTGGGCCGTCGCGCGGCTCGGGTTCAGGAGCGCCGCGTTCCGGCCGGCCCGAAGCGTCCTGTCCGCGGGGCTGATCGCGGCGGCGACGTTCATCATCGTGTCCGTCGACGCCTTCCGGAAGGCTGACGAAGGGATGACCCAGGACGTTCGTTCCGGAACGGGCGGCTACGCGCTGCTCGCCCGATCGGAGCTGCCGGTGATCCACAACCCCAACGACGAGGCCGGCCGCGAGGAGCTCCTCATCCAGGCGCCGGAGCTCGCGAGCACCCAGTTCACGCGGTTCCGGGTCCGGCCCGGGCAGGACGCGAGCTGCCTGAACCTGTACCGGCCGACGACGCCCACGCTCGTGGCGCCCGAGCGCGGCTTCATCGACCGGAACCGCTTCGTGTTCGCTTCGTCGCTGGCGGAGTCGGACGAGGAGCGCGAGAACCCATGGCTCCTCCTGCGGCGGACGTTCGGCGACGGGAGCGTGCCGGTGGTGGCCGACGCGACGTCGCTGCAGTACGTGCTGCATGCGGGCGTCGGCGACACGTTCGCGATGGACATCGGTGCCGACGCGCCGCTCGTCCTCAGGTTCGTCGGCGCGCTGCGCGACAGCGTCCTCCAGGGCGAGCTGATCATGGCCGAGGAGCACTTCACACACCTCTTCCCCGGTCAGCAAGGCTACCGGATGTTCCTGATCGAGGATCCGGGCGTGACGGGGGTCGAGCAGGCGAGGGCGCTGGCGGCTGTCGTCGAGGAGGAGTTCGAGCCGTTCGGGCTGGACGCGGTCACCACAGTCGAACGGCTGGAGGAGTTCCACCGCGTGGAGAACACGTATCTCTCCACGTTCCAGGCGCTCGGCGGGCTCGGACTGCTCCTGGGCACGATCGGCCTCGCGACGGTCATGTTCCGGAACGTGCTCGAGCGGCGGCGGGAGCTGGCGCTGCTCCGCGCCGTGGGCTACGACGCCCGCCACATCTCTCGGATGATCGTCGCCGAGTCTGCGTTCCTGCTTGGCGCGGGGGTCGCGGCGGGGGCGATCTGTGCCGCGGTCGCCATAGCCCCGGCCTGGCTCGGCCGCAGCGGGACGCTGCCGGGCGTGGGGCTCCTGCTGCTGCTCGCGGCGGTCGTGGCGTCAGGGTTGCTGTCGTCCCTGGTGGCCAGCCGGGCGGCCTCGAGCGGCCGGATGCTGGATGCGCTCAGGGCGGAATGACGCGGGTCACGGAGGCCGAGTACTACGCGCAACGGGTCAAGGGGCGGTTCTCGAACCGCCCCTACAGCGCACGGGTACGACGGACCACGGGCCACGGACCACGGACTACGGACTACGGCAGAATCGGTGAAACACCGGGCTCTCCGTGCGGGCGTTTTTTCCTGTCTACGATGCGTTCGAGAGGAGCACGATTCGATGAAGCGACTTGCATTGGCCCTGATTGTGACCGTGGGAGCCGCGATCACCGTGTCGGCGGAGAACTGGCCGCAGTGGCGCGGGCCCAACCTCAACGGCGTCAGCGGCGAAAAGGGCCTCCCCGTGACGTGGACGAGTGAGGAGAACGTCGCGTGGAAGCTGCCCATGCCGAGCCGCACGGGCGCGACGCCGATCGTCTGGAACGACCACATCTTCCTGAACGTCGCGCTCCAGGAGAAAGAAGGCGATCTGGAACTGTGGGCCGTGGATCGCGCGAAAGGCACGGTGCTCTGGAAGCAGTCGATGGGCGGCGGCAACCGGATGCAGCGCAAGCAGAACATGTCCTCGCCGTCGCCGGTCACCGACGGCCGGACGGTCTGGGCGCTCACCGGGACCGGCATCCTCAAGGCCTTCGACTTCACGGGCAAGCAGCTGTGGATGCGCGACATCCAGCAGGACTACGGCGCGTTCGGCCTCAACTGGGGCTATGCCTCATCGCCGCTCCTGCACGAGGGAGCGCTGTACGTGCCGGTGCTCCACGGGATGAAGACGGACGATCCCTCGTACATCCTCAGGATCGACGGCACGAGCGGGAAGACGATCTGGAGGGTCGAGCGTCCGACCGACGCCATCCGGGAGTCGCCCGACGCGTACATCACGCCGGCGCTCGTGCAGGTGGGCACCCGCCGCGAGCTCGTGATCACCGGCGGCGACGTGGTCACCGGCCACGACCTGGGGACCGGCAAGGAGCTGTGGCGGGCCGACGGGCTGAATCCGGAGAACAACGGCGCCTACCGCATCGTGGCGTCGCCGGTGATCGCCGGCGGGCTCATCATCGCGCCGACGCGCGTGAGGCCGATGCTCGCCCTCAAGCCTGGCGGCCGGGGCGACGTGACGGAGAGCCACAAGCTGTGGTCGTTCGATCGCGGCCCCGACGTGCCGACGCCGGTGAGCGACGGGAAGCTGCTCTACGTCGTGGGCGATTCAGGCGTCGTGCACGCGCTCGACCTGAAGACGGGCGAGGCCGTCTACGGCCCGGAGCGCCTGAGGCCCGGCACCTACAGCGCGTCGCCCGTGCTGGCCGACGGCAGGATCTATGTGACGAACGAGGACGGCGTCACGTCGGTCTTCACCGCCGGTCCGACGTTCGAGATCCTCGCGGAGAACGAGGTGAACGAGTACACGCTCAGCTCCGTCGCCGTCTCGAACGGGCAGATCTTCCTCCGGACGGCCGGACATCTGTACGCGATAGGAGCCAGGAGCTAGGAGCTAGAAGCTAGAAGCTAGAAGAGTCACAGGTCGTAGGTCGCAGTCGCTCAGGCAGCCGTATCGCAGCGACTGCCGACCGGACCCGCGACTCCCGACTCCTCCTAGCTTCTAGCTCCTAGCTCTGCGGCTTGTAGTACAGCACCATCCCCGCACCGAAGGCCGTGAGCAGGAAACCCAGATAGAGGAGCGGGCTGACCGCGGCCTTCGGCGGATGCAGGTACATCGTGTAGAGCACGTTGACGAGCGGCGCGCCGCCGAAGACGAGCGGCATCACGTAGGTGGGCGTGCCGCCCGTCCTGAACGCGAAGATGATGCACACGGCGCCAATCGCGCCGAGCGCCCCCGCCATCGTCGCGCCGATGGTGCCCTCGCTGTTGAACCCGCGCAGCCCCTGGCCCTGGTAGAAGAGCACGGCCACCGGCACGAGCACCCCGATCAGGAAGTACGCGACCCCGACGCACAGCAGCGCGCGCATCGGGTTTCCGAGCCGCACCTGCCCCTGATGCAGCATGGCGCCGTAGACGCCCCACGACAGAAACGCTCCCGCGACAAAAGCCAGCCACGTCATCCTGTGCTCCTCGGAGTATCAATCGAAAATGTGAATACGTATCCCCTGACCGGCGCCGCCATCGCGTGAGACGGCCGACGGCCCCGAATGCACGACGGCCACGACGATCACGACGGCCACGACGCCGGAGAGCCATGAGCCGTCGTGATCGTCGTGATCGTTGTGATCGTCCGGCGCGAAGCGCCAGGTCGTCATCAGCCGAAGCCTTGGTTCCGGCTTCGCCGCGCTGGGGTCTTCGTGATCGTCGTGGCGCGAAGCGCCGGCGCACGTTGCCGTCGTCTCACGCCTGCCTCGCGACAGGCGCGCGGGGCCCGTCCACGTAAGGGTCTGCTCAGAACACCACCCGCACGCCGAGCTGCACCTGGCGGGCCGACGTCACCGTGTTCGAGATGCGTCCGAAGGTGGCGAGCGGCGCCTCGCCGTCGGCCTGGCCCGCGAAGGCGCGCAGCTCGGGCACGCCGAAGTTCGCGCGGTTGAGCACGTTGAACGCTTCGAGGCGGACGTCGATCCGCCCGTCCGGGCCGAGCCGCGGCAGGCGCACCTGGCGGGTCAGCGACAGATCGAGCGTGCGGAGGTTGGGGCCCCTCAAATCGCCGCGGCCGGTGTCGCCGAAGGTGCCGGCGGGCTGCAGGACGAAGGCGGCCGGATCGAACCACTGCTCCGGCCGGCCGAGCACGGCGTTGTCGGGGCCGTGGCCGGGCGCGTAGCTCGGACGGTCCTGGCCGATGCCCGGGCCGCGGGACGGGTTCCACTGCGAGCGCGAGCGGTTGGCGGCGACGAACACCGTGAGCGGCTGGCCGCTGCGTGCGGTCCAGATGCCCGACGCGGTCCAGCCGTCGAGGATCGCCCCGGCCGCGCCGTCGAGATTCCTGGCGAAGGGCAGCTCGTACGAGAAGCTCACCACGAGGTTGTGCCGGACGTCGAAGTCGGCGGGGCCGCGATTGTAGTCCGGGATGTACTCCGGCATCGCCGAGGTCGTGCCGTTGGTCGCGTCGGAGAAGAACGTGGAGGCCTGCGTGGTGTCCTCGCTCTTCGACAGCGTGTAGGACGACTGCATGGCGAGGCCCCCGCTCCAGCGGCGCCTCAGGTCCACGATGAGCGCGTCGTACCAGGACTCGCCGTCGCTGCTCTTCAGCTCGATCGTCGAGAAGCTGCGGTTCTGTCTCGGCGTGCCCGCCGGGATGAACGGCGTGCCGTCCGGCTGGATGACGGGCAGCGCCGTGTTGACGTCGCCGCTGCGGAGCAGGTGCCTGCCGCGCGATCCCGCGTAGCCGACCGTCAGCGCGGTGCGCCACCACAGCTCGCGCTGCACGTTGACGTTGAAGACGTGCACCCGCGGGTTCTCGAGATCGTACTGGATCGGCCGGATCGAGATCGCCGCCGCGCGGTCGAACGGCGGGCTCGGGAACGTCGGATTGACGATGACCGGGCGCGGCGTGAACGGGGGGTTGGTGACGGTGACGATCAGGTTCTGGTGGTTGTTCGTGTTGAAGTAGAGGCCGTAGCCGGCGCGCAGCGACATCCGGCCGTCGCCGCCGACGTCCCACGCGATGCCCGCCCGCGGCGAGATGTTCGTGTACGTCGGGTTCTCGTAGAGCGGCCCGATCGTCTCCTGCGCGGCCGTCAGGTCCGGCATCGCCACGTCCCGCCCGTACTTGTCGGCCGGCAGCGTCGAGAACTCGTACCGCAGGCCGCCGTTCAGCGTCACGGTCCGCGCGACGCGGAAGTCGTCCTGCACGTAGAAGCCGAACAGCGTGAAGCGCCAGTACCGATCGAATTGCGCCTCGGGCGTGAGGCCGATGAAGGTGTTCGGCGTGTTGCGCAGGAACGCGGCGAGGTTCGGGAACGCGTAGATCCCGTTGCTGAACGTCGGGTTCACCATGTTGTCCTGGTAGCGCTCGACGAGGGCGCCGAACTTGACGAGGTGCGGTCCGCGCGTGTGGATGTAGTCGTTCTGGACGCTGAACACGTTCTGGACGAGCCGGAGATTCGCGGAGCTCTGCGGCCCGAACCGCCGCAGCCCGCCGATGTCGATCGAGCCCATGATCCCGCGGCCCGGCACGAACTCGGATACCGGCTGCGACGTGTCGGCCTCGACGTTCTGCCCGAGGCGCGTCCGGCTGAAGCCCAGGCGCGCGGTCCCCAGCGTGCTCCCCGAGAAGATGTGCCGGTACTCGGCCGTGAAGAACTGATTGCGCGAGAAGAACTCCCGCGGGAACTGCGGGTAGTCGGTCGGGAGGAACTGCGCCGTGTCGTCCAGCGTGTAGCGCGCGAACGCCTGGCGCCCGGCGGTGAAGTTGTAGTCCACGCGCCCCTGCGCGAAGTGCTGATCGACCGTCTGGTTGAACGGGAAATTGTGGACGGCGAGCCCCTGGCCGAGCGATGGTCCGTTGGCCCGGGGGAATTCGGCGAGATACGGCGCCACCGCCGGGTGCACCGGAGTCGTCCCGGACGGCAGGATCCCGAGCCGCGCGTTGTCGTCGGGGACCACCGTCGAAATCGTACGGCCGAGGCGCTCGACGAGCGCTTCGTACCCCGCGAAGAAGAACGCGCGGTTGATCGCGATGGGACCGCCGAACGTGCCCCCGAACTGGTTGCGGTGGAAGTCGGGCTCCCCGCCCGTGTCGAAGAAGTTCCGGGCGTCGAGGGCGTCGTTGCGGTGGAACTCGAAGGCGCTCCCCGCCAGCTCGTTCGTTCCCGATTTGGTGAGCACGTTGATCTGCCCGCCCGAGTTGCGCCCGAACTCCGCGCTGTAGGCGTTGACCTCGACTCGGAATTCCCGAATCGTCTCGACGCCGAGCGCCGTGCCGGCGGCGCTGCCGGCCGGCCCGTTCGTGAAGTCGTTCTGAAGCGTGCCGTCGAGCAGGTAGACGTTCGACCGCGGGTCCTGTCCGTTGACGCTCATCCCGAGCCCGTGCGCGACGACGGATCCGCCGTCGCGGTGGGGATAGGCGAGCACGCCCGGCTGGAGCAGCGCGAGATCGGTGTAGTTCCGTCCGTTGAGCGGGAGCCGCTCGATCGCGTCCGCGCCCACGAGATAGCCCAGCTCCGAACTGGACATGTTCACGAGCGGCGTGGTGCCCACGACCTCGTCCACGATCGCCAGCTCGCCGAGCTGCATGGTGATGTTCAGGACGACCGTTTCACCGACGGAGACCGTCAGGCCGCGCCTGACGTTCGGCTCGAAGCCGGCGATCTCCGCCCGCACCTCGTACTCGCCGGGAGGCAGCGCCGGCAGCACGTAGCGGCCCTGCTCGTCCGTCACCGCCGCACGCACGAGCGCCGTCGCCGTGCTGGTGACGGTCACCGTGACGCCCGGGATGACACCCCCGTTCACGTCCTGGACGGCGCCGCCGATCGTGGCCGCGGTCTGCGCTCCGGCGCCAGGGACGAACGACGGGACGAGCAGGCAGAGCAGCAGCGCGACACGAGCGTGGACCGGCATGAGGGGACTCCAGGACGCGAGGCGGGCCGACGCTCGCCGCATCGCGTTCATTCTATCTTCGACTCGCTTCTCTCGGCACCGGCGATGTAAAGACACAGCCGGCAGCCGAACGGCGACAGTCATCCGTCCAGGCGCACCACACTCGTCGGGCGCCCCCTCGACGACTCGTCCACCCAGCAGACTAATTCCGGCGGCGTATACGTCGAACGCGGGAACAACGACCAGCGCTTCGTGGATCGACCAGGAGTCGGGCCGCCGCAGGGCGGCGATCGACACTCCGAGATTGCCCTCGGAGAGCCTGTTCGAGAGCAAGGCGTTCGGGCCCGATGCCGACGGCTCCGGCACTCGGCGGTGACTGCGCCGGCGCGTGAGGGTCCTGATCGCGTCGAGCACCCGGCGAGGAGCCGACCGTGTTCTCGTTGAAAGGCAGCCGCAGCCCCCGTGCCTCCGTTTGGCCCCCTATCGTCCCTGTACGACATGGTCACCTTCCTGCACCGGTCACCGGGCTCCCGCGACGCGTGTCCCATCGGGCCTGTCGGCGCATGGACGCGTCCACGGTGTACTCGCCTCGCCGGCAGGACCCGGTGGGGCACCCCCATGCGTCGGCCAGGGACCCTGCCGGACCGCCGAGCCGCACGCCCCGGAGATGGAGTACATGTTGCCCCCCGCCCAGCTCCACCATGGTCTCTCCACACAGCCTGGCGTAATCTCGACCAAGACGCCCATCCGGCCGACTACTGCGGCGCTCGATGCTAGCCTCGGAGGCGGACCCAGGATCGCGGCGCCTCCCTTCGGCAACCGCCTGGGCGGGCTGGTGTTGACCCACCGGGCATTGTTGTGCAAATGTATATTACGGTATACCATTGCACAAAGCCACCGCGCTAGCCAGCGACCCCTGCCGCCACGTGAGGGACCGAGGCCGGCGCGGCAGGGACTGAGAGGCCATGAGCGAGTCCATCCAGGCGGCCGTCCCCGAGGCAACCGAGGTCGGCAGCTACTTCATCGCGAATTATCCGCCGTTCTCCGCTTGGTCCCTGGAAGCCGTGGAGCGCGACGCGAAGCCCGCCCTCTCGGTCACGCCCCGCCCGGATGTACCGCTCGGCCTGTACCTGCACATCCCGTTCTGCCGGAAGCGCTGCCACTTCTGCTACTTCCGGGTCTACACGGACAGGAACTCGCAGGAGGTCGGCGACTACATCGACCTGCTCGCGCGCGAGTGGGAGCTCTACGCGGACATGCCGGCCGTCGCGAACCGGCCTCTCGATTTCGTCTACTTCGGCGGAGGGACGCCCTCATTTCTGTCCACGCAGCAGCTGGAGCGGCTCGTCGGCAGGCTCGCCGCCGTGACGCCCTGGACGAACGCCGAGGAGATCGCGTTCGAATGCGAGCCCGGAACGCTGACGGAGAAGAAGCTCGCCGTCATCCGGCGGATCGGTGTCACCCGCCTCAGTCTGGGGATCGAGAATTTCGACGATCGCATCCTGCAGCTCAACGGACGCGCGCATCGGTCGCCCGAAATCGCCCGCGCGTTTCGGTACGCTCGATCGCTGGCGTTCCCGCTGATCAACATCGACCTCATCGCCGGGATGCTCGGCGAAACCGACGGCAACTGGCGGGCGTGCATCGAGAAGACCCTGGAGCTCGACCCGGACAGCATCACGATCTACCAGATGGAGCTGCCGTTCAATACGACCATCAGCAGGGACCTGTTGAGCGGGACGAGGCGGTTCGCGGAGCCGGCGGCGTCCTGGTCGACGAAGCGACGATGGGTCCAGGAGGCGTTCGAGGCTTTCGAGCGCGCCGGGTACCACGTGGCCAGCGGCTACACCGTGGTGAAGGACCCCACGCGATCGACGTTCGTCTACCGCGACAGGCTCTGGCAGGGCGCCGACATGGCCGCGTTGGGCGTTGCCTCGTTCGGGTACCTCAACGAGGTGCACGTGCAGAACGTGGACACCTTGGAGGCGTACCGTGAGGCGATCGGCCGGGGCGAGCTCCCGCTCGGTCGGGCCTATCGGCCCACGCCCGAGGAGCGCATGGTTCGCGAGCTGGTCCTGCAACTCAAGCTGGGAACCGTTCGCCCCCCGCGCTTCCTCGAGAAGTACGGGGTCGACCTCCTGCGGCGGTTCGATACGCCGATTCGTGCGCTGGTCGCCGAAGGCTTCGTAGACCGCGCCGACCGGGATGCGCTCTCCCTGTCGCGCAAGGGCCTCCTGTGCGTCGATCAGCTGCTCCCGCGGTTCTTCCTGCCCCGGCACATGGGCATCCGGTACACGTAGTGGCGGACCCGGATGGGCCGCGCCCGGCGCTCCGGGATGGTCCGGGGATTGACGGCCGTCGCGTCGCCGTCACTCGATCAGGAGGGTTCATGAAGGGTGGGGATCCTGATGTCGTCGTGATTGGCGGCGGGCCGGCAGGGTCGACGGTGTCGACGCTGGTCGCCCAGCAGGGCTATCGCGTCGAGCTGTTCGAGCGTGAGCGCTTCCCCCGGTTTCACATTGGCGAGTCGCTCATCCCCGAGACTTACTGGGTGCTCCAGCGTCTAGGCATGCTGCCGCGGCTGCAGCGGAGTCGCTTCGTCAGGAAGCACAGCGTGCAGTTCGTCAATGCCGCCGGGAAGCTCTCCGCGCCTTTCTACTTCTGGGACAACAAACCGCACGAGTGCTCGCAGACCTGGCAGGTGGTCCGCAGCGAGTTCGATCAGATGATGCTCGGCAACGCGCGGGAACATGGCGTGGCGGCGCGCGAAGGAGTCCGCGTGCTCGATGTGATGTTCGAGGGTCGACGTGCGGTCGGCGTCACTGTGCGGGAGGAGGATGGCCCAGTCCGGCAGGTCCGCGCACGGGTTGTCGTGGACGCGAGCGGCCAGAACGGGCTGATTCAGAACCGGCTGGGGCTGCGAGTCTGGGACCCGGTGCTGCAGAAGGGCGCCATCTGGGCCTACTGGAAAGGCGCGCACCGCGACAGCGGCCGGGACGAGGGCGCGACGCTGGTGCTGCAGACTGCCTGCAGGAACGGCTGGTTCTGGTACATTCCCCTGCACGACGGGATCACCAGCGTCGGCGTCGTCGCGCCGGTTCACGACATCTTCAAGAACGGCAACGGCAGCGGGCACACCTACGAAACGGAGGTCGCGCGGTGCCCGGCCGTCAGCGCGCGGCTCCGCGGCGCCGCGCGCGTGACGGACTATTTCGCGGCGAAGGACTATTCCTACCGGTCCCGAGCGGTCGCAGGAGACGGGTGGGTCCTGGTCGGCGACGCCTGGGGCTTTCTCGATCCTCTCTATTCCTCGGGGGTGCTGCTGGCGCTTCGTTCGGGAGAACTGGCCGCCGACGCGATTGTCGAGGGTCTCGCCCGCGACGACACCTCCGCCGCGCAGATCGGCAAGTGGGGCCCGCTGTTCAACAGGGGCGTGGATCGCATGCGTCGGCTGGTCTGCGAGTACTACGGGGGCTTCAGCTTCGGCGCCTTCGTTCGCCAGTACCCTCACCTTCGCGGCACGCTGACGGACCTGCTGATCGGGGATCTGTTCACCGACCGCGTGGATCAGGTCTGGGCGCCGATGGATTCGCTCTACGAGCCGGGACGACCGGGGATCCCTGCGTGGGACGCGGCGATCTCCGGCGAGGCTCCTCCTCCCGCGACGGCGAAACGAGGTGCGGCTACCGGACGGCCGGAAGCCCTCGCATCGACGGGACGCACTGACCGCGTGCCCGGAGTTCGGATTTCTGGAGGTGAGTGATGCAGTCCTGCTTGCGTGCCGTGATTCCTCAGGCAGCGTTGGTTGTCCTGGCGTCCACCCTCGGCGTCTCGGCGCAGACGGCGCCGAGACCTGCGTCGGAGCGGGCCGACCGCTTCGTCGGAACCTGGATCCTCAACGTCGAGAAGTCGACGTTCGAAGGCGC
>Ga0299914_10002467_pt1 | contig 12752 bp, 11 predicted proteins | sample RVTome_10_FD_201361 | JGI IMG/M metagenome (GOLD analysis project Ga0299914, IMG submission 201361) | Soil microbial communities from uranium-contaminated site in the Upper Colorado River Basin, Wyoming, United States - RVT153D57 (version 2) ...
CGCTCCATGTCGTATTGCAGAAGAGTCAAAATATCATGATTGAGCTCATCAACTTTTTGGATATCATACTTTGATTTTCCAAGTTTGCTCTCTTTGCAAAACGGGCTGCCTGAATCTACGAGCTTTTTCAGAATCTTCTGAATACGCGGAGTCAACACACCAAATACCTTATCCAAGTCAGCTACTGTAAGCTCTTCTTCAAATGTATCCAAAAGGGCGTTATATGGATGCTTTTCATAACCTATCTTATCCGCAATTTGCTTCTTTATTTCTATCATCTTCTTCAAGTGGTGCGAATACATCGTGAAATCCGATTTTTCTCTGGCCTGTCTCCATGCCATGTTGCCCCTTATTCTTTCCAGAGACTCTGCTTCAGTCAACTCTTTTGGTATCTTTATCTGCTTGGTTATGTCCCTGTTGAGCACTCGTACAATGCCCTTCTCTGGATCGTTAAGGTTCTCCAATTTCTTCGCTGACTCTACAAGACCAACAAAATCTTTGTTTAGCAGGAGCTCTTTATGCAGCAGATGAAGTTGAGAATCGGCCACTCCTCTTTCTTCAGTACCTTTCCTAGGCATATAAGTCTCAAAGTCCCAACCCATTATAGAAATGGCATGATTTAGCGACCACATTGGTTTGTAAGCATCGAGGATCTGATTCATGACAGGGTTCTCGCATCTCATGTCGTCACACTTTTCATGAACTCAATCACATCGGTCTATTAATCATTGCTAGTCAGGATTGCATCTTTGAAAAATCAAGGTTCAAACTATGGCTGAACTGTCGAATACAAACTATGAAAGAAGATTTAGTCTGTGTTTGGCAGTGAGCTCGTCGGGATTTAGATAAAAATTCATTTGAATCTAAGACGGAATTTTGGTGTTTATTATTGGAAGTATTCGCATTTGTCTAGCTCAAGGTTTACGTTGTACTTTTATCTGCTTCTCCTAAGTATCTATTTCTCATTGCTAAGAATGCCATAGTAGGACAATGTGCTCATATGAGTTCAATTTCTGGCTGTTCTCTTCCTGATGGCAAAGAGGGTAAAAGAACAATTTGATTTTTGACCCTTATGACGGTAAGGATGATAGAATTAATATGCACTATGGGTTAAAGCATTATTACCAGTTATCGCGGTAGACAAGTCTATCATATACGTGTGGAATTAGGATGTTATCGAGCAAAAAAGGAATAGAATGAGTAGAAGAATTGTGTAGAATATAGTCTGATTGTGACATGAAAGATTGCCTGTTAACTAGCGCGAGTCCCAACGTAGCACATAGCTTCATTATCTAGTACTACTTCACCTTTTGAATTGGTATATGATTTTGTAGCTTCTGTTACCGCTTTCCATATTTCATTTTGTTTTTCAGCTGTTTGTCCGGCAAGTAAAGCATGGATTGGAACAGATACTGCTTTATGGTAATTGGTAAAGCTAGCCGGTGAATCAAATTCCAAGGTTACTATCATATTTTCAGTCCTTACATCTTGGAATCCAGCTTTAATCAGTGCATTTTGTAGTGCAAGAGGATCAGACAGATGAAAAGGCGGTGTATCAGCTGTCGGTGGAGCTAAATTGAGCTTCTTCGATACAGTAAGAAACGCCAGATTTATAGCAGGTACTTTATCAAGAGCTGGCCACACCGCTGCAGCTATTTTTCCACCTGGAACTAATGCTTCATAAAATATTCTCAATGCATCGGGAAGATTTGGAAGAAACATCAACCCTAGGCGGCAAAGAACTGCGTCAAAGGATTTATCTGGAAGCTTTAGCGATTCTGCATCACTTTCTCTGAATTCTATGATATGTTGTAATCCCAGCTTTTCCACCCGCTCTCTTCCAATCGTTAGCATTTCAGGAGAAAAATCCGTAGCTAATACCTTCCCACTGGGTTGAACACGTCTTGCGGCCGTGACAGCTGGTTCGCCAATACCTGTAGCTACATCTAATACTTTAGAACCTGGTGTTATTCTTGCTAGCTCTATCAACTCATTGGAAAGTTTTTGCCCTCCTTTTTCAAGTACAGGCCACCAGGTTTTCATGCCCTCAGCAGACCTATCCCAGGCTTGCCGCTGTGCTTGTTTGAACTGCTCTGGATCAGAAGTAGGAGGTTGGTGCACTGATTCTCTGATAAAAACAGCAACCGTTAGTACTTAACAGTTTTGGGAAGGAGAGAAAATGCCTTCAGAAAATAGACAATCTAGTTGGCAATGAGCTCGTCGGGATTTGGATAAAAATTCATTTGAATCAGCAAACCTAGACTAGGCTGTAAACTTGATAATTCTCTGGTGCCACCTCTCACAAGAAGGATTATTATTGTTAGAGGCTCCCCTTCTCCTTAAGTCTTTTCCTTAGAACAACAAATAGTGCTTTTGGCAATATGTCCAATGTTCCCTGATAAACTGTTTCCTTAAACGATTCTCTCACAAATCTATCAATAAAAATCGAATCGATCTCATCAATTGAAAATCTATATGGGCCACCTCCCCTCGAAGATTCTTTTGCGCTAAATGTTTTTAGGAACAGTAATCCTCCATCTCTTAGGATCCGGCTTACTTGATTGACATATCTCTGCCTAGATGAAGGCTCCAACACATGAAAGCATCCACGGTCGAATATGTAGTCAAAAGAATCCTCTTTTAGTTTTGATTCAAGTATGTCGTCTACAATAAACTCAATGTCTTTAGACATCCTCTTTGCTCTAGTTATTGCATTTTCAGAGATATCTGTAGCAATGACTTGGAAGCCAAGTTTGGATAACTCTATTGCCTGAGTCGCAGGGCCAGTACCAAGGTCAAGTAACCTTCCTTTTGTCATGGTCATAGTGCGCAAATGTTCTTTCAAATCATTATCAAGATCTTTGTTGTACCATGGAAGTGAACCTACACTTGTTTCATTTGCATAGAGGTCGTTCCAGTGAGGAAATGATCTATTATTACTGGTGAAACCAACCTCTTCTTCTCCCTTGTGAGTCATTATTAGAAAATCACCCTTGTGTTTTCGTCATTATTGAATACAAAGGACTGATATTAGAACCCGTATGATTGGCTGGCCCGTCGCGCCATGAAGAAGTGATATCGCTTCAAAAAGTGGATTCTTTGGTCGTCTTTGGAATGTATAGGGAAGCTAAAAATGTTTCTAAAAAATACGATCGCCACAAATTGTTTATATGTCAACCTTAAATTAACTATAGCGTTGCCTGAACAAGTTAGCCGAACCTTCTACTCTGATAAAGATGTTGACGTTGATATTTCTGAAATAAATGACGGCATATACAGAATATCTGGACTAATCCCAAGATATCAAATTACCTTTAACCAGTTTTTAATCGATGATGAGAATCCCACGTTAATTCATACAGGCCCTATCGGTATGTATGAAAAGATTGCGGATAAAGTAAAGGATGTGATCCCTCTTGAAAAGCTGACTAATGTTGCCTTTCTGCATTTTGAGAGTGATGAATGGGGAGGAATGGATTTTCTCAAGGCACCCAAAGCAAAATTGGTATGTAGTGAATTGACATCGAAATTAAATCTTACAGGCTGGCATAATGTGCCAGTAGACCATATTTCTTTTTGGGAAAATGAAACATTGAAAACAGGCAAGAAGACTTTTAGATTTATTATGACTCCTCATGTTCATCATTGGGATAGTATGATGATGTTTGAGGAGACTACCAAATCTTTGTTCACTTCGGATCTGTTTATTCAACCGGGACAACACAAGCCTGTCACTTCTGATGATTTATCAAAAGATATGATTCAGCTCTATAATATCGTTGGAATATTTGCTAGCGAAGAACCTGTCAGGAAAACAGCGCAGAAACTAGTAAAACTTGATCCTAAGTTAATATGCCCAATGCATGGTTCTGCTTTTGATAGCTCTGTGCTTCCGAAATATCTAGACGCACTTATGAATGAAAAGTATGCATATTCAAACAAATTGCTTGGAAGAGAGCTTTAAGAGAGAAATCATTTAACAGTAGACTGTGAAGCATACCATTAACCTAGCTCCAGCATTCTATGACCACAAAATCACTACATTCGTGTCCTGCCTTTGAAATCAAAACTATTATTAGCAGACAAAATAATCGTATATATATATGGTTCTTAATTCAAAAAGAATAATGCCCGTCGGGATTTGGATAAAAATTCATTTGAATCCAAAGACAAGATTTCGGCAGGTAGGTATTACCTAAAGCCTGTTGCCAATAATATTTGACAGCTTGCGAAGCGGAACATACCTCCCTCCTAGCTAAACTGACAAAAAGCTCCTTTGCAAAGTAACAATTAGAATACTTTTGTTATTGTGATGATCTATAGAGAGCCGCTATAGCTAAAACTAAGAAACAAAGAACAAGTCTTTGGTTCTAGAGCTATACCACCATCCAATAAAAAAAGAAGGAAGAAAGCAAAACAGATGAAGAGAGGTGAGAGAGGGAGGCATGTAGGTCTCTCTTATCGCCGTTATGTGCCTCTCTGGGCTCCATCTCCTCTCTCTTCCTTTGATTTTGCTACTATTACTCGAAATCATGAGGCCTCGCGATATGTAAGAATGTGAAGGGAATTTCGATAGTTTACCATGACCGTCAATCGGGGTTAGTTCATGAATTCTGCTATTCTTAGCTATGAGTAGAGATTCATCTGCTTCTCCGAAATAGGCACAAAATAGAAATGTCTGATTATGATTTGTTGCATTCCATGCTGTATACTTGTCTAGGCATTACCGGTCTAAAGGTATCCCGTCTTTGTTTGGGGTGTATGTCTTTTGGCAATCAAATGAACTGGATGGTTGAAGAAGATGAGGCGAAACAAGTAATCAAACGTGCGTGGGATCTAGGTATAAACTTCTTTGATACTGCAAATTCCTATTCGAAAGGAAGGTCGGAAGAAATTCTCGGCAACTTTCTTGCAGAAATTAATAGGGAAGAAGCTGTAGTTGCGACAAAGGTCTACAATCCTATGGGCAATGGCGTCAATCAAAGAGGTTTGTCAAGAAAGCATCTCTTGTGGCAGATCAAACAATCGCTTAACCGGCTGAAAACTGATTACATTGATGTCTATCAAATTCATAGGTGGGACTATGATACTCCAATCGATGAGACGCTCTGTACTATGACCAATCTCTTAATGGAGAACAAGATACACTACATCGGAGCTTCAAGCATGTGGGCCTGGCAGTTTGCTAAATCTCTGTACACCAGTGACATCAAAGGGTACAAGAGATTTGTCAGCATGCAGAATTTGTACAATTTGCTTTATCGAGAAGAGCGAGAGATGATTCCCCTGTGTAAGTCCGAGAAAATTGCACTCATCCCATGGAGCCCTACTGCAAGGGGCTTCCTTTCAGGAAGATTCTTCAAAAATGGAAAACTTGTTGCTGCAGAAAATAATAAGAGCCAACAAGCTTTAGGTTCAAACGCATTCAACCTTTACGTTGGAAGACAAGAAAATGATCAAATAGTCAGGAGAGTCCTAGAGTTAGCTTCCAATAAACAAGTTAAACCAGCTCAGATTGCAATAGCATGGCTTTTTACTAAAGAAGTTACGGCTCCAATCGTAGGTACATCAAAGGTGGATCATCTCGAGGAATTTGTGGAATCGTTAGATGTGAAAATTACAGCGGATGAATCAAGGTATCTTGAAGAGCCATACGTGCCACAGCCAGTGTTTGGCCATAATTGATAGTGATAAGCAATTAGCTACCGAACAAGTCTAAAAACAAACATACATACTTTATGCTGATTTCATATTATGATTTGCCATTCTTGACTGCGATGAGTTAGAACCATCTGCTTTCGCTTTTGATTCTATTCTTGCTGTTGATAATGAAGATACCACTCTAATGCTTCTTCTTTGACCTTGCTATTTTTTGAGGTTCTTCAGTGAGGAGCAGGTCTCCACGGAAATCATCTAAGTGTTTAAGAAATTAACTTCTATCTCTTAAAGACAAAACCCTTCTAAGAAGAACTGATAAAGGAGCGAGCCCGTCGGGCCGCGAAGTGATATCACTTCAAAAAGTGGATTCTTTGCTAGTCTTTGAATGTAATGGAAAGCTAAAAATGTTTCTGCAATGTTAGGGCAGAAGGATTTGGCTAAAAATTCATTTGAATCCTAGTACGATGTGTAACTTACTGCAAGAGCAATATGATTTGATGCAATTCAACAGAGGATTCTTCTTCTTTCTCAAGAAGTATCTACAAGTAAAAAAAATTGCGCTAATATGCAGTAAATCTGATGACTACACTATTTTGCATTACATCAATTCTAGGGACTATACCGATAGTGCTTTTCATCCCAGAGTTCATCCAGTTAGCTAAGAAATTAGACCACTTCTCACCGAGTTCATGTATCAGAGTTATTGTATATTCTCTGCCTTCTTGTTCGATTTCAAATTGCGCAAAACCTCCATGCTTGCAAAGAAGAGAGATATATTTCAGGTAGTTTTCAAGTGTGTTTTTCTTGAACCAGAACAATATGAACTGGCTTGGCACTTTATCACCTAGCTCCTGAGAAAGGTCAGTTACTCTATCATCATCAATTGCGGAAAGCATTGTTTTGAAGCTCTCCTTCTTCATTGTTATTACACTGAATTTTTCAATGTATCTATCCCACTCTGTATATTTCGTAAGAATAATTGATAAAAGCGAGTTTACACTAATGCCTTTGGATTTTGCATCTTTTTGTAGTAAAGAATCAAGTTCTTCTTCTACTCTAAATGTTCGTAAACGTGTTTTTCTGGTTTTTTGCATGAGCAGGTCAATTGTAGTACAATGTATTACAATTTAAACACTTGTTAGCTATGTGGACATCGAGGTTATTACTGATTTCGTTGAATACAAAATTAAGAAACATGGAAGGCAAAAAAACAAGTATATTGATGGTGGCGTCAAATCCTACAACTTCTACTACTACCGGCTGGACAGTAGGCTTCTGGGCAGCTGAATTGACGCATGCATACAAATTGTTCACTGAAAAAGGGTATGATGTCACAATTGCCAGTCCCAAAGGAGGAAAGGTAGAGGTTGACAGCCTCAGCGATCCTAGGGATTCTAGCGGCTATTCAAAAGAAGATCTCATTAGTTTAAAATTTCTCCAAGATAAAAAATTCAATGCCCTTCTCGAGAACACAAGGAAAGTTAGTGATCTGACAGCAAATGATTTTGATGCAATAGTAGTTGTAGGTGGACAAGGCCCGATGTTTACATTCAAGACAGAGACTGGCCTTCAAGAGACCTTCCTAGAATTCTATAACAAGGGCAAAATTTCAGCTGCATTATGTCATGGAACATCTCTGCTTCTCTATCTGAAGAACAATGTTAACAAACCCATAATACAAGGCAGGAAAATGACAGGATTCACAAATGAAGAGGAGGATTTTGCTGACAGGGTCATTGGTAAGAGGGTAATGCCTTTCAGAATTGAGGATGAAGCCAGAAAGCTTGGTGCCGACTTTAAGAAAGGAAATGCATTTGGAGCTTTTGCAATAAGGGATGGTAACCTCATTACGGGTCAGCAACAGAATTCTGGGGCTGAAGTAGCAAAATTGGTGATTGAGGCTCTAGGCAAGTAAGAGTCTGTTCATACAATAAAAGAGAGGATGTAATAACAGAAATGAGCAGTACCACTAATGATAGTGTTACAGTGGTAGTTACCCGGAGAGTCAAATCTGGTTATGAATCTCAGTATGAAAATTGGCTTAAGCGCTTATTGGAAGAGGCAAAATTCATGAAGGGGTACATAGGGGCGACAGTCCAAAAACCTGCACCGGGCACTACGGAATATACAAGTGTTTTTAGATTCGACAATGTCGAAAATCTGCGCAAGTTTGAAGAATCAGAAATACGCACTAGGTATCTGCGCGAAGTTGTGGATTATGTTGAAGCAGATGCGGTGTGGAAAAAGTTCTCAGGACTTGAATTTTGGTTCTCGCCACCAAAGGGTAGCATAGTTCCACAGCCCTCTCGCTTCAGGATGGCTCTTGTAATGATAGTTGTTGTTTATGGACTTGTAATTTTAATTGGACAGCTAGTCGCCACGCTAGTCGGAGATATTATTCCATATTTTGTCAGACTTTTCATTACCATTTCAATCGAAATTTTCTTGATGACATTTGTTCTAATGCCACATCTCACAAGATTGCTTGCCAGGTGGATTTATCCCAAGCCCAATAAGCAACAATAGTATGAAAGTCTCGTGAGGTAAAATCTGACTGATTCTAAAGAGTGCTGATCACAAGGCTTCTCCTAGCCATCCATCTAACTATCTTAAGTAAAACCATGGGCCCGTCGGGATTTGTAGAAAAATTCATTTGAATCCAAAGACTACGATGTTGCTATTTATTATTGGAAGTATGGCAGGTCTAGAGGGATTCAAGAGAAAAACCTTCAGATTTAGATGCAATGTAGTTGGCAGTGGGCGGGTCGTGATTAGGTACCTGCATGTAATAGGATTCGACTGCTATAGCTTCTAAGGTTACATATCAATCGTTGGTACGGGCAGTCATGTTGCACTTTTGCGATCCAAAATATCTTCTCAGGAGTCAATTATCAGGTTGGCTTTACATCTAGCTGCTACTTTCCTTTTATGAAGTAGCTTGATCCTATTTAGTTGAAATAAAAAGTAAAAAAACAAGATATACTCTTATGAAAGGATAAGGCATTGGTTACCACTATCAGTGACGCCATTATCCTAGAATTTAAGACTTCACTCAGCGGACAACTAATCCTTCCGGAACATCCTAGCTACAATGAGGTGAGAAAAGTCTGGAATGCCATGATTGACAAGCGCCCTGCACTAATTACACGCTGTGCGGGAACAGCCGATGTTATCAAAAGCGTCAAATTCGCACGCGCAAATAACTTGTGGGTTTCTGTTCGAGCTGGCGGCCATAACGTCAGCGGGAAAGCGGTATGCGATAATGGAATTATGATAGATTTGTCATTGATGAAGGGAATCTGGGTTGATCCCTCTCACCAAATAGCTCTGGCTCAACCCGGCATGAGGCTAGGCGAATTTGACCGGGAGACACAGGAATTTGGACTAGCAACCACGCTTGGTATTATTTCAAACACTGGAATTGCAGGGCTTACATTAGGTGGAGGAGTTGGCTGGCTTGCACGCAAATATGGTTTGGCCTGTGATAACCTACTCTCTGTGGATATTGTCACTGCCGATGGTCAATTCCTGAAAGCCAGTGATAAAGAGAATGAGGATCTCTTTTGGGGCGTTAGAGGCGGTGGAGGAAACTTTGGCATAGTAACATCCTTTGAATACAAGCTTCATCGTGTTGGGCCACAAGTGTTAGCCGGCATGGTGCTACATCCCTTTGAGAAAGCTAGGGAAGCGCTCAGGTTCTATCGTAATTATAGCGCTTCTATTCCAGATGATATGAATACCGTCTGTGCTCTCTTGACTTCACCAGAGGGTCATCCTGTGGTGGCAATTGTAGTCTGCTATCATGGCCCATCAATTGACGCGGGACAGCAGAAGTTACGGCCGCTCAGAGAATTTGGGCCTCCAATAGCAGATCTGATAAGCCCAATGTCCTATGTAGAAGCTCAGTCAATACTTGACTTGGCAGTACCTCCATCAGGATTACGAAGTTACTGGAAATCACATTTTCTGAAGGAAATTTCTGATCAGGCTATCGACACTTTGATTGATCATTTTGCAAAAGTCCCTTCCCCGCGGACTGCAATACAGTTCCAGCAGTTTGGTGGTGCAGTTTCACGAGTTAGAGAAGATGCAACCGCTTTTGGACATAGACAGGACGGAGAATATGATTTGATAATATTGTCACTTTGGCAAAACTCCTCAGATGACAATGCCAATATCAGTTGGACTCGGGAACTATGGGATGCAATGAAACCCTTCTCGCCGGGAGGAGTTTATGTCAATAACTTGGGAGATGAGGAACCTGAGGGAAGAGTTCGAGCGGCCTATGGATCAAACTACGACCGTCTAGTTGCAATGAAGAACAAGTATGATCCAACGAACCTGTTTCACCTTAACCAAAATATCAAGCCTATAGTTTCAACTTGAGGCGACTATGGTTAGCTTCTCAGTAACAGCCTATAGAATCCTTCTAAAAGAACTGACATCATAGTGGGCCCGTCGGCATTTGGATAAAAATTCATTTGAATCCAAACCAGAATATTGGGCAGGAGAAGCAAAAACAACCAATTAATTTCACTCCTCCGCCTTGCCGAAATCCCATGCAGAGAAAAATTTTGGTGTAATTTCTATAACAGCTTGATTCCCACTCCTAGTATTCTCTATTATCCTCTTGGCAATAGGATGCTCAAGAGTACCTAGGTACTTTAGGTTTATCTTTCCTACGATTGATAAGTTCTTCTGCATATCTTCCGATATTCTTGCACCTGCTCTTCCCTTTACTCCTTTGTATGGATAATTCTCGTCATCAATGGAAAAGTAAATCTTGTCAAGATTTCTCTGAATGTTTTGAGCCTTCCTTGCCATTTTTGATGTGGTTATGTATATCTTGCCAGAGTCATTGTCATAGAGGAACCAGATAGGATGAATGATAGGATATCCCTCTTCGTCAATGGTGGCAATCTGTATGTTGAGTTTGCTTTGAAGAAAATTGATAACTTCTGTCTCAGTGACAGGCTTTGGCATGATTGGAATAGCTTGTATGACTTTCAATGTCAATGTCATCTTCTACTATTGATATAAACATTGAGACTAAGAGGCACATTTCACCATACTAGCCACTACAAGAATTAGGTGGATCTGTCGATCTAGGAACTGGTTAAGCTTAAGACAATTTGAGAGTGGTACAAAGAATAAGGAAGAGATAGCAGGCCCTCGGGATTTGGATAAAAATTCATTTGAATCCAAATACAGAAGTTTGGGTTATGCTAGAAAAGGCGGAGCAATATTTGTTCAATGGTTGCTTTTTTGTTGTAGTGGTGATGATTCGCTCGTCTTTAGGCAGTATAAATGACTAATAATGTTGTTGTTTCTAATAATTGATTATAGTATGCCAAAGGAAAACAATGAGGATCGTGATGAAGAGGCACAAGCAGCAATTTCGGATACAGGCAAGGATATCAAAAAAGAGATGGACAGGTATGAAACCAGAATAAAATCAGTCGCAGAAGGAGAAGCACCGCCTGCAGGCGACTCTACGAGGTCTGAAGAATAAGCTTTTGATGGCAACTAATAAGAGCCCTAAATGCTAGCAATGATTTCGTTCTAGACTAATCTTCACCATCATCATCACGGCATCACAGGCCGACCACCAGTGACAGGCAAGTATGCGCCAGAGATGTAGCTGCTATCGTTCTCAGAGGCAAGCAGCACATAGAGTGGCGCAAGCTCTGATGGTTGCGCAGGTCGCTTCATTGGAGACTCCTTTTCCCCAAACTGCTTTACTTTTTTGGTCGGCATGGTCGAAGGAATAAGCGGCGTCCAGACTGGACCGGCACCAACGGCATTAACCCTTATCCCTTTTTCTACGAAAAGTTGTGCAAGCCCTCCTGTGAAGTTAGCGATTGCAGCCTTGGTCGCAGCATAAGGGAGCAGCGTCGGATTAGGCGTTGCGGCATTGATCGAACTAGTGTTGATTATTGAGCCACCCTTCGGCATGTGTGGTACGGCGGCTTTTGAGAGGTAGAATGTCGCATAGATATTCGTCTTGAAGGTACGGTCAAACTCTTCGGAAGAAATCTCTTCAAGGCTCTCGCGTGTCATCTGAAAAGCAGCATTGTTGACGAGTATGTCAACCTTGCCAAATTCTGAAACAGCGCGCTCGACGAGATGCTTGCAATGACTCTCTTCTTGAATGTCGCCTGCGACGGCAATGCACTTGCGTCCTTCTTTCTGGACAATGCGGACGGTCTCTTGCGCGTCTGACTCTTCGTTCAAATATGAGATCAAAATGTCGGCACCTTCACGTGCGAACGCAAGCGCAACTGCCCGCCCGATACCTGAATCGCCACCAGTAATGAGCGCCGCTTTGCCTTTGAGCTTGCCAGAGCCACGGTACGAGCTTTCTCCATAATCTGGCTTTGGATCCATCTCTGACTCTAAGCCTGGCACATCTTGCTGTTGTTCGGGATGTGGCGGCTTTGCACCTTTTTCCATTGGATTTTGTGACATATCTAAATCACCTAATTAGTTGGTTTTCTTTGATTATAAGCCGCTCACTCATAGCTTTGCCGCGATAGCGCAGAACAAAGAAAAACCATTGGCATGCACTGTGGGTGCTTATGCAAGTTGGTATCCATACCGTTATCTTTGGTGCTAATTGTCATATCCTTTTTTCAATTGTATAAAAATGGGATAAGAGGAATTCTAGAACGTAAAATAAGAAAAAGCTTTCACTAGTATTGACCAGGAGCCCATTGGTCATATCAGTGCACAGCAACATCAATTGTTACGTATAGCTCACTAAGTCATATGTAGTATCTGTCTTTTATTTGAGATTCTTCGGATTTTTACAGAGGCTGATGACTAGGGTAACATTCTATTCCTTTCTCATTGCGTGTTTACTGAATTACAATTAGTCAATAATGAGAGATATCGTTGCAAGCCAGTCGGGCCATGAAGTGATATCGCTTCAAAAAATGGATTCTTTGCTACTCTTTTTGAATGTAACTGAGAAGCTAAGAAGGTTTCTGCGACGTATTGCCGGAGGGATTTGGATAAAAATTTATTTGAATCTAAATTTGCAAGTCTCTGCTTAGATGACTATTTTACTGGCGCTCTTTGCAGTGAGACGAAAA
>Ga0299914_10002468_pt1 | contig 12752 bp, 12 predicted proteins | sample RVTome_10_FD_201361 | JGI IMG/M metagenome (GOLD analysis project Ga0299914, IMG submission 201361) | Soil microbial communities from uranium-contaminated site in the Upper Colorado River Basin, Wyoming, United States - RVT153D57 (version 2) ...
TCCACGATACTGCTGTGCGGATTGCCGATGTAGTCCACACTCACCAGTGGCTCTTCCGAAACAGCGAGGATGCCCTTCAACGGACCTGCGGCCGCCTGTCGAAAGGCTTCGTTCACCTCGTCGATGGAGGTGGATCGGTCCAGCTCAGCGACGAGGTCGACGATCGAGACGTCGGCGGTCGGGACGCGCATGGCGATGCCGTCGATCTTGCCCTTCAACTCGGGGATGACGAGCGAAGTGGCTTTGGCGGCGCCGGTGGTGGTGGGAATGATGGAGACGGCAGCCGCGCGTGCGCGGCGCAGATCTTTGTGGGGCAGGTCGAGGACGTTCTGGTCGTTCGTGTACGAGTGGACGGTCGTCATGACGGCGCGGCGGATGCCGAAGCGATCGAGCAGGACCTTGACGACGGGCACGAGACAGTTGGTGGTACAGCTTGCGTTGCTGATGACGTGGTGTTGGTCCGGGTCGTAGTTGTCCTCGTTGACGCCGAGCACGATGGTGATGTCCTCGCCTTTTGCCGGCGCCGTGATGATGACCTTGCTTGCGCCACCTGCCAGGTGCTTGGCGGCATCGTCGCGCTTCGTGAATCGGCCGGTCGCCTCGAAGACGATGTCCACGCCGAGATCCTTCCAGGGCAGGCTCGCTGGGTCCCGCTCGCTGAGAACCCGGACGGTGTCGCCATCCACGACCAGGCCGTCGGCGGAGACCTCGACCTTGCCGGGGTAGCGGCCGTGGACGGAGTCGTAGCGGAGCAGGTGCGCAAGTGTCTCGCTGTCGGTCAGGTCGTTGATCGCGACGAAATCGAGGGGCGCGTCGTGCTTCTTCGCGCCCCGGAGGATATTCCGGCCGATGCGGCCGAATCCGTTGATGCCGACGCGGATGCGCTCGTTGGAGTTGTTGGCCATGTCGGGTCCGTTCAGCTGCGGGTCAACCTGCGCGCATCGAGCGCGCGGGCAAAGGTGACGAGGGTGATACAGCGTGCGCCGGCGGCAGCGAGCGTCGCTGCGCACTCGGTTGCGGTCGCGCCGGTCGTGAGGACATCGTCCACGAGCAGCAGGTGCGCGTCGAGCAGGCTCGTTGCGGCACCGGCCGACACGCGGAACGCGCCCGCCACGTTAGCCCGCCTCGCAATGGGCTGCAAGGCCGTCTGCGAGCCGCCGCCGGGTGCGCGCTCGAGCAGCAACGCGAGTCTCCTGCCGGTCAGGCGTGCGTACGCCCGAGCGAGCAGCTCGGCCTGGTTGTAGCCGCGCTGGCGGCGGCGCGCGGGTGTGGTCGGCACGGGCACGCAGAGGCGGGCCTCCTCGGCGGCGTCCGCGGGCAGCTCGAGCCTAGCCATATACTCGGCCATGGGCGCAGCGAGCGCTCTCCAGCCGCGGTACTTCAGCTGGTGGACGAGGGCGTCGGCGGGCGGAGCGAGCAGGCAGGCGGAGCGCGCCGCCCGGATGGTCTCGGGCCACGCTTCGCATTCGTTGCAGCGCGGCCCATGTCGCCGCGCAGTCTCGAGTCTGGGTGCGCCACAGCGGCGGCAGCAGGGCGGCGGCGGAGGCCGGATCAGCGATCGACACCGGCGGCACACGAGTCGAGCGGTATCGGCCGCGGAGATGCCGCCGCGGCATCCGAGGCAGACCGGAGCGAGAACGAGGTCGGCGACATCGCGCAGCCACTGCATGGCAACACGGTCGTCGTCGCCATGGGGCGCCTCCATAGCGGCGTCAGCCAGAGCGGGGCCCGGGCGCCCCTTCGGAGCGGTCAGCTCTCGGCAGCCACGTGCATGACCTCTACGGGCGCGGTACGGCGCCACCATCGCTCGAATGCAGCCGCGCCCTGCGCGACGAGAATGTCCGTACCGTCGAGTGCGGCGATGCTCGTGGCGGCGGCGTGCTGGACCCACCGGGTGCCGCCGGGCCTGTAAACCAGGTCGAGCGCGGCACCCACATCCACGGCGCCGAGGTCGAGCGGCAGGGCATCGGTATCGCGCAGACCCAGCGACGTCGCGTTGATGGCGAGGTCGAAGCGGTTGCCGGCCAGGCGGTCCACCGCCCGGATCTCAGTGCTTCGCCCGCTCGGGTCGAGGCGTCGGATCAGGTCTTCGGCGCGGGCGGGCGAGCGGTTCGTGACAGTGATGTGGTCTGCGCCGGCGTCGATGACGGCGAGCAGGGCGGCGGCGGCGACGCCGCCGGCACCGATGAGGAGCACACGAGCGCCGGCCAGGTCACCACTGAGCCGGCGTGCCGAAGCCTCGATGGCCGCGACATCCGTGTTGTCGCCCCGGATCCGTCCATCCTCGAGCCAGAAGGTGTTGCAGGCGCCCGTGCGGCGCACGACGTCGGTCGCGTCCTCGACGACTTCCGCCGCGACACGTTTGTGGGGGACGGTGATGTTGCCGCCGCCACCTGCGCGGGCGATCGCGCGGATGAGGCCGGGCACGGCCCCGGTGTCGCAGCGCAGTGCGGCGTACACGCCATCGACGCCGGCAGCGGCGAAGGCGGCGTTCTGCATGGCGGGCGAGCGCGAATGGTCGACCGGGTCGCCGAGCAGAACGAAGAGCCGGGTCATTGCGGAGATCGGCACGGGCGTCAGGGCGCGAGGATCGGTTCCAGCTTGGCGAGCAGCGCATCGATGGCGGTCTCGATCTGAACGTAAGCCCGACGATACGCGTCCGGCTGCCCTCCGAACGGGTCCTCGACGGGCTCACCGAAGCCCGGTCCATCGACGAAGTCGGTGAGGAGCGCGGCTTTCTCGCCAACGCCCAGCTCGTTGAGGGCGAAGAGGTGCGATGGCGACATGGTCAGGACGAGATCGGCCCACTCGAGGAGCTCGCGGCCGACCGGCTGCGAGGCGTGGCCCGTCAGGTCGAGCGAGTGTTCGCGCGCAACGAGCACGGCGTTCTCGGACGCGGGTGCGCCGCCGGCGGCAGACGTTCCCGCGGAACGGACGGCGACATGGCTCCAACCACGATCGCGCACTGCCCGCTCGGCGATCGCCTGCGCGAGCGGGCTGCGGCATGTATTGCCGGAGCAGACGAACAGCAGGTTGTAGGTCGTCGGTTCGTTGGCCACGCTCTGTTCCTCAGACATCGATCTCCCTCACGACCTGACGCAATCTGTCAACCGGGACGGCGCCATGGCGGACGACGCGGGCTCCCCGTTCCGTGCACGCGACGATCGTGGATGGCGGCGATGCCGGCAACTCGCCGCCGTCGAGGAGTACCCAGCCGGACTCGTCGCCGAGTGCGCGGATGGCATCCGCGGCGGTGTCGGCATCGGTGGCGGGCGTTCTGCCGGGCAGGTTCGCGCTCGTCGACGTGATGGGTGCACCGAACGCGTGCGTCAGCGCCCGCACGGCGGGGTGCGGTGACACTCTGACCGCGACCGTGCCATCGGGTGCGCGCACCTCGGGCGGCAGCTCGGCTTCCGTCTCGAGGACGAGCGTGAGCGGGCCTGGCCAGAAGGCCTCGGCGAGCGCGGTCGCCGCCGACGTCCAGTGCAGGCCAGGCAGCGGGAACGCTTCCGCCAGGAGTACGAGGAAAGGACGCGACAGATCGCGACGCTTGAGCCGTGACAGTCGCGCCAGCGGAGCGGGCGCGAGCGCGCAGCCGAATCCGTACACGGTCTCGGTGGGGTACGCCACGAGCCCACCGTCCTGCACGTGCCGCGCCGCCGCAGCCGTACCCTCTTCGATCTGCGCGACCGTTCGGAACGGGATCACGGTCACGTGTTCCCTCGTGCCGCCAACAGCGCCTCGGCGACCAGAAGATCGGATGGAACCGTCACCTTGATGTTGTCGCTGCTGCCGTCCACCGCGGTCACGTCACCGCCGTAACGGCTCACGACCGCCGCTTCATCGGTACCCCGCAACCCGTCGGCCACTGCACGCCTGCACGCATCGACGAGGACAGCACGCCGAAATGCCTGCGGCGTTTGTGCCGCGCGCAAGCGCTCCCGGGGCGGCGTGGCGACGATGCGTCCTTTCCCGTTCAGCTCGTGGACTGTGTCGACCATGGGAATCGCGGCAATCGCACCGCCGCCGGAACGGGCAGCGACCAGCACGCGCTCGACGATCGCTGCGGTTACGAGCGGGCGCGCGGCATCGTGCACGATGATGATGTCGATCGATTCGGACACGGCCTCGATCCCGCGCAGCACGGAGTCGAAGCGTTCAGCGCCACCCTTAACGAGCGTGATGCGGCGATCGTAGTCGAGAAGCCAGGCCGGCGGATCGGCAGCGATCGGTCCGGGCAGCGCAACGATCACGGATTGCACGTCCGTTCGCTCGAGGAACGGCCCGATCGCGTGCTGCAGGAGCGGCCGGCCGGCGAGCAGTGCGAACGGCTTGGCGACGCCGCCGAACCGGCGACCCTCGCCGCCAGCGGGGACGACCACTGCGATCCTCCGCGTCACGGCAGCGCGGCGGTCAGCGCGCCGGCCAGGTCCGCGACCGGCACGGCCTCGAGACCGGCCGGCGAGCGGACCGATGCCCGGTCCGGCACGAGCGCACGGGTGAAGCCCATTCGCGCCGCCTCCGCGAGCCGGCGTTCGAGCTGGCCCACGGCCCGGATGTCCCCGCTCAACCCCAGCTCACCGAGGTAGATCGTTTCCGGCGAACCGGCCCGATCGAGCTGTGCGGAGGCGAGTGCGACGGCAACGGCGAGGTCGGCGGCAGGCTCCGTGATGCGCGCGCCGCCGGCCACATTGAGGAAGACGTCCGCCTCGGCGAACCGCAGCCCGGCACGGCGCTCGAGGACGGCGAGCAGCAGCGCGAGCCGCTGCCGGTCGAACCCCGTCGCGACCCGTTGCGCGGATCCGTAGCTCGCCCGGACGCAGAGTGCCTGGACCTCCACCAGCAGCGGCCGCGTGCCTTCCATGGTCGCGACGACGGCAACGCCGCTGCCGCCGGGGCGGCGCTCTCCGAGGAAGAGCTCGGACGGATTCTGCACGGCGAGCAGACCCGTTCCCGTCATGCGGAAGACGCCGATCTCGTCGGCAGCGCCGAACCTGTTCTTGGTGGCGCGCAGCACGCGGTGATCGAGGCTCGGGTCGCCCTCGAAGTACAGCACAGTATCGACGATGTGCTCGAGGGTCTTCGGCCCGGCCACGGCACCGCCCTTCGTGACGTGGCCGACAAGGAAGACCGCCGTATCGGTCTCCTTGGCGAAGCGCTGCAGTCGCGCAGCGCATTCGCGGACCTGCGTGACGTTGCCGGCGGTGCCCTCGAGGTCGGCGGCGTAGACCGTCTGGATGGAGTCGATGAAGAGCGCCGAGGGCTGGATCTCCGCGGCCCGCGACAGCACGATCTCGAGCTCGGTCTCGCCGAGAAACACGACATCGTCGGCAGGCTCAACGAGCCGGTCCGCGCGCAGCTTCACCTGGGCCGCCGATTCCTCGCCGGATACGTACAGCGCTGGGGAGCGGCTGCGCTGCAACCGTGCCGCGACCTGGAGGAGCAAGGTGCTCTTGCCGATGCCCGGCTCGCCGCCCACCAGCACGACGGCACCGGGCACGACACCACCGCCGAGGACCCAGTCGAACTCGTCGATGCCCGTCGCCCAGCGTGCCGTGTCGCCGGGCGCGACATCGGCCAGACGGACGGGTGTGAGGGCAACGACGTCCGACGCGCGCGCAGCACGAGTGCGCTCGGGGCGGGTGCGGACGAGCGGTTCCTCGGCCAGCGTGTTCCACGCTCCGCACGCCGGACACTGGCCCTGCCAGCGCGGCGTCTCGTTGCCGCAGTCCGTGCAGAAGAATGCCGTCCTGAGACGCGCCATGGGGGGCGCTTACATCTCCTCGCGTGATGTGAACGACTCGAAGCGCGTGCTTTCCTTGCGGAAGAACAGGTCGATGGCGCCCGTGGGGCCGTTGCGTTGCTTTCCGATGATCAGCTCCGCCTTGCCCTGCACCCCCTTCTCCTGCGCTTCGAGCGTGGGAAGGTAGTATTCGGGCCGGTACAGGAACATGACCAGATCGGCATCCTGCTCGAGCGAGCCGGACTCGCGCAGGTCAGAGAGCTGGGGTCGATGGTCCGAGCGCTGTTCCGGCGCGCGCGACAGCTGCGACAGTGCGAGGATCGGCACGCCCAGCTCCTTCGCCAGCGACTTGAGGCCGCGGCTGATGGCACTGACTTCCTGCTGCCGGTTCTCCGCATCGCCCGTGGAGTGCATCAGCTGGATGTAGTCGATGATGATGACGCCGAGCTCCGGCTGGTCGGCCTTCAGGCGGCGCGCCTTGGCGCGCATCTCGAGGACGTTGAGCGAGCCGGAGTCGTCGATCCAGATGGGCGCCGTGTTGAGGTGGCCCGCGGCCTGCGCCAGGCGGACGTAGTCGTCATCGAGCAGCCGACCACGCAGCAGGCGGCCGAGGTCGACCAGCGCCTCCGAGCAGAGCATGCGCTGCACGAGCTGCTCTTTCGACATCTCGAGCGAGAAGAGCGCGACGGGCACCTGGTTCGAGATCGCCGCGTGCAGCGCGATCCCCGTGACGAGCGCCGTCTTGCCCATGCTGGGACGCGCGGCGAGGATGACGAGATCGCCTTTCTGAAAGCCGCCCGTCATCTCGTCGAGAGCGTAGAACCCGGTGGGCACGCCCGTGATCCCACCCTGCGCGGCCTGCAGCTGCTCGATCTTCTCGAAGGTGGGGTAGAGGATCTTCTTGATCCAGACGAAGCCCTGCCGGTCGTGCGACTGCGCGACCTGGAAGATCCGCTGCTCCGCCTCGTCGAGCAGGTCCTCGACAGTGCGTTCGCCGATGTCGTACGAGTCCTGGATGATGCCGGTCGATGCTTCGATCAGCCGTCGCACGAGGGCACGCTCGCGGACGATGCGTGCGTGGTACTCGATGTTCGCGGCCGTGGGCACCGCATCCATCAGCTCGGCGATGTAGCCCATCCCACCGACACCTTCGAGCTCGTCGGTCTTCTGGAGCTCCTCGGCCAGCGTGACGGCGTCGATGACCTGCCCGCGCTGGAAGAGCCGTACCATTCCGCGGAACACGCGGCGGTTCGCCTCGCGGTAGAACATGGTGTCGTCGACGATCTCGATCGCCTTGGCGACGGCATCGCCGCTGATCAGCATCCCACCGAGCACGCTGATCTCGGCCTCGGGCGCGTACGGCGGCCTGCGATCCTGCGCGACCATCGGCGCGACCTCGAATTCAGCTCTGCTCATCGAGCACCTTCCGGAGCAACTGCAGATCGTCCCAGGCGGCGGGCATCATGTGCGGACTGCGCAGCAGGTACGCCGGGTGATAGGAGACGACGAGTGGAACGCCGCGATAGACGTGTACACGGCCGCGCAACCGACCGATGGCAGCATCGGAGCCGGCGAGCGCCTGTGCCGCGAATCTGCCGACGGCCAGGATCACGCGGGGCCGGATCGCCTCGAGCTGCGAATGGAGGAAGCGGGTGGTGCACTCGTCCACTTCGTCCGGGAGCGGGTTGCGGTTGTTCGGCGGCCTGCACTTGAGGACGTTGCAGATGTAGACGTGCTCGCGCGGGAACCCGATCGACAGCAGCAGCAGGTCGAGCAGCCTGCCCGCTCGACCCACGAACGGCCGCCCCGTTCGATCCTCCTCCTGCCCCGGCGCCTCACCGACGACGACGACGTCCGCCACGGGACTGCCCTCGCCGAACACGACCGTGGTCCGGCTCTCGTGCAGCCGACACCGCGTGCACGTTGCGGCGTCGGCGGCCAGGACACGAAGCGCGGGGTCGGCCGTCGCGGCGGCACCGGAAAGGGCCGGCCCCGCCCCTGCGGTTTGCGTTGCGTTGGCAACGTCATCGGTCGTTTCGTTCCCGCGGCGGTCGTGCGTTGCGTAGGCAACGTCATCGGCCGTTTCGTTCCCGCGGTCCGGCGCGTTGGGAGCGACGCCGGTGGCCGAGTCGACCGGATCGAGTCCCTGCCAGCCGGCGACCGCGCGCGCGAATTCGGCGGCAGTCAGGTCGTCGAGGTAGAGGTTTCGACCGCCCAGCTCGACGAGCTGCCTCAGGTGCGCCAGCAGGAGCGTGCGAGCGCTCGTCACGGCCAGACCCCGGCTAAGCGGACATCGGTCCCATGCGCCGGCCCGCCCGAGCGGACGGCGGTCCAGGGCGATGCACTGGCCGAGCGGACTTCGGTCCAAGGCGACGCCTTTGCCGAGCGGACTTCGGTCCAGCGCCGAACCCGTGCCGTGCGGGCGCGGCTCATGGCCGGGACGTGGCGTGCAACGCGGCTCGTGGCCGGCACGGGGAATGGAGCGCGACTCACGACGCGGCCTCGAGCGCGGCAGCGACGCGGTCGAGGAGCAGCTCGGCTACGTCGGTCTTCGGGAGGACCGGCAGCTCCTCATCACTCGTGCCGCGGCGGATGAGAACGACCCGGTTCGTCTCGGTCTCGAATCCGGCGCCGGCTTCGCTGGCGGAGTTGAGCACGATCAGGTCCAGAGCCTTGCGTTCCAGCTTCTCCCTGGCGCTCTCGCGGCCGTCGCCGCTTTCGAGGGCGAAGCCCACGACGAAGAGATCGGCAGGCCGGGCGTCGATCGTGCTGGCGAGCACGTCGGGCGCCCCCTCGAGCTGGATCGCGTCCGGCCGGCTCGACTTTCTGATCTTCTGTGTGACAGGCGTCGTGGGTCTGAAGTCGGCGACCGCCGCGGCCATGACGAGCACCTGTGCCTCGGGGAGCGCGTGTCGAACGGCGTCCTCCATCTGGTCCGCGGACTCGATGCGGACGAGCCGTGGTCCCGCGGGCGGTGTCAGCTCCGTGGGTCCCGTGATGAGCGTCACATCCGCTCCGCGCCGCCACGCTGCCGCCGCGATCGCGTACCCCATCCGCCCTGATGAGCGGTTGGAGAGGACGCGGACGGGGTCGACGGCCTCGCGCGTGGGCCCGGCCGTGACCACGACTCGCCGCCCACGCAACGGATTGTCCGGTTGGGTGATCCGGGCGAGGTGCTCGAGGATGATCGCCGGCTCGACGAGGCGACCGGGCCCCTCCCCCTCCCCGACGGCGAGCGGACCGATCACGGGGCCGAGGAGCGTATAGCCGAGCGCAACGAGGCGATCGGCGTTCGCGACCGTCGCCGGGTGCGCCCACATGGCATCGTTCATCGCGGGACAGATCACGACGGGCGCACGGGTTGCGAGCAGGATCGCTGTGATGAGGTCATCGGCGCGACCGGCGGCGGCGCGGGCGAGGAAGTCGGCGGTCGCCGGCGCGATGCAGACGACGTCGGCTTCCCGTGCAAGCCGGATGTGTGCGAGCGCATGGCCCTCGGCGACCAGGTCTGCGTGCACGACGCGGCCCGTTACGCCTTCGAAGCTGATCGCGCCCACGAACTCGCGTGCGGTGCGTGTCAGCACGACATCGACGATGGCGCCGCGCAGGGTCAGGTCGCGCGCGAGCTGGATCGCCTTGTACGCGGCGATTCCGCCCGTGACGCCGAGCAGGACCCGGCGTCCGCGCCATGCCGAGGGGACGACCGGCAGTGCGCCCCTGCCGGGGCCGCCGTGCGCGGCGGAGCCGCCGTCGGGCGCGGCCCCCGCCATGGAGCTAGGCTCCCTTCCGCCGCCGCTTGACGAGCGTGAAGTCGATATCCGAGTTGACGAGCGTCTCGATCGCGCGCGTCGTCAGCTTCTTCTCGAGGCCGGCCGGCACGGCATCGCGGGGCAGCGCGTTGAGCTCGCGCGCGAACCGTGCTGCGACCAGCACACCGAGGTACTTGGTGCCCGCAGGCGTGGCAACCTCATCCGGCGTGTGAACCCTCATCCTCGGACTCCCTTTCGATCAGTTGCTCCAGACGGCGTCCCAGCTCGGCGACGCGCGTCGCTATGTCGTCGTCTCTCGCCACCCTGTGCCGCTCGGCTGCGATGATACCCTCGATGGCACGCAACGCGCCCTGGAAGTCGTCGTTCAGGACGACGTAGTCGAATTCGCCTACGGCGACAAGCTCCTCGCGCGCGGTCCGCATCCGGCGAACGCGCTCGGCAGCTGCCTCGCTCGCGCGGCGACTCAGCCGTCGAACCAGCTCATCGCCGGACGGCGGCAGGATGAAGACCAGCACGGCATCCGGGAAGGCGAGCCGCACTGCGCGCGCGCCCTGGACGTCGACGTCCAGAACGACGTGATGGCCCGCTTTCAGCGCGGCCTCGACGGCCCGGCGGGGCGTGCCGTACCGGCGGTCGTGGACCGCTGCCCACTCGAGCAGCTCACCGGAGCGGACCAGCTCGTCAAAGCCCGTGTCATCGACGAAGTGGTAGTGCTCGCCATCGCGCTCGTATCCACGGCGAGGCCGCGTCGTTGCGGAAACCGAGAAGACCAGTTCGGGATTCGCCTCGAGCAGTGCCCGCGCCAGCGACGTCTTGCCGGCACCGCTGGGTGCCGCGAGGACGATCACGAACGGCCGGTTGCGCGGCGCCGTCACTCGACGTTCTCGACCTGCTCCCGAAGCCGCTCGATCTCGTCCTTGACCGCGATCACCCGGTGCTCGATCGGCGCGTCGTTCGCCTTCGCACCGATCGTATTCGTCTCGCGGTTCATCTCCTGGATCAGGAAGCCCAGCCGCTTCCCCACCGGTTCGGCCGCGTCCGCCACGGTCTCGCGGAAGAGGGCAATGTGCGAGCGCAACCGGACCAGCTCCTCGCTGATGTCCCAGCGTTCCGCCAGCATCGCGATCTCCCGGGCGACGCGCTCGCCGTCGAGCTTCAGATCACCGAGCAGCTCCGTGACGACGCGGCGCATCCGGTCGCGCTCGGCAACGAGACGCTCGGGAGCGCGCGCGGCAATGACCGCGATGGCGTCCTCGATCGCGCGCAGCCGTTCCTCAAGGTCGACGCCCAGCCGTTCGCCCTCGGCGATGCGCATCTCGACCGCGGCATGCGCGGCAGCCTGAGTGGCCTCGCGAATCGCCTCGAGCTGGAACTCCGGGGCGACCACATCGTCCTCGGGCACGATGAGGTCGCCGAACCGAGCGAGCAACGCAACATCGACCTCACCCGGCAGCTCGAGCCGCTCCTTCAACGTGCGGAGTGCGCGGGCGTACATACGAGCACGCACCTCATCGACACGCACGCCACCCGAATCCGCATCGGCCAGATCATCGCGCTCCACGCGGAGCGAGAAGTTGACGTGGCCGCGCGGCAGCAGCGCTCTGAGCCAATCACGGATCTGCGTTTCGTAGCGCTCGACGGCGCGCGCGAGTCTCAGGTTTGCGCTGAAGTAGCGGTGGTTGACTGTCCGCACCTCGGCGCGGAGCACGCCTGCCGGCGTAACCCGCGTCGCATCGCCGTAGCCGGTCATGCTCCGGATCATCGCCCCTCCAGAGGCCGGGAAAGCTATCGTCGATGAGGGGAAGGGGTCAATTCCAGAAATGCCATTTGACCCCGTAATAGAAGCGCGGGCCGTTGACGATGCGGCCGGGCACGTCGAACGGATCCTTTCCGCTGAGATCCTCGTAGCGGAGGAAGGCGAGGACGTCGAGGATACGGATCACGAGATCGGCGTTGTATACCGTGCGGGGCTCGATCGTCACGGTGCCCGCTTCTTCCGGGGCAGCCTCGAGATCGAACACGCTCGTTGCTCCACGGCCCACCGCTTCGAACCGAGTGATGATCTCGAGGTTGCCGCTCTCCAGCGGGAGCAGGTGCGCCTGCAACCCCACGCGCCAGGTCTCGGACGGGAGGTAGAGGAAGCGCGGCCCAACGGTCCATCGGAGCAGCGACCCGTCCACGGTGAGCCAGGGCACGAAGAGCGGGACCCGGCCGGACAGCTCCCAACCGCGGACCGCAGCGCCCGGGAACCGGCCGAACGCCGTGTCGAACGGGACACCGAACGGCGCGACGGAGTCGACCTCCGTTCCCACGAACGCGGCGGCGAACGTGATGCCGCGGAGTCGTCCTTCAATGCCGGCGCGGAAACCCGACTTCTCGGTGACGATGGGCGCGGTGCCGATCGGAGGATCGTCGGGCTGCTCGTCCTCACCGTCTTCGCCGTCTTCATCCTCGCCGTTCTCTTCGCCGGGCAGACGATCGGGCGCGGGGCGGAAGGCGGGTGCCCCGATGGAACCGCCCGCGAGCTCGCCGAACACCGTGATGGCGGGCAGCAGGTCGAACGACGCAGCGACGTCCCACGCCGTGGTCGAGACCCCATCCCAGCGCTGGTGGTCGAGGTGGCCGCGCACGAATGCCCGGTCCTCGAAAGGCGAGAGGATGCCGTCCAGCTCGATGGCCATGGCGGGCAACCGATCGTTGTCGCGCAGGCGTACAGTCGCATCGATGGTAGCGGACGGGAGTGTGAGTGCAGCGCGAGCGCCACCCTGTGTGATGGAGCGTTCGAAGCGATCGCCGAGGACGGGCGGCTCGGGTGGCGGCTCGTCCGGCCCGGGCGGCACCGGCTCCTCCAACGGCCCATCGTGCTCCACGTTCGAACTGCCGAGGAACAGCTCGCCCACGAGCTGCAGCGTGAAGCGGTTACGCGCGCGAAGCACCACGTCTCTGCGCCGGTACTCGGCCGGCCAGGGCGACTCGAGCTCGCGGTTGATCGACGTCTGGCGGTACTCGATCTGGACACCTCGGTTCTCTCGGGTGATGCCCCACTTCACCCACGCGGCGAACGCATCGGCCGGTTCGTCGTTGACGTTGCCGTCGGTATCGATGCGCTCGATGGCGATGCCGAGCGGTCCGACGAGAAATCGCGGGGCGAGGAAAACGCCCCGGAAGATGTTCAGGTTGGGCTCGCCGGTCGCGGCCTCGACGCGTGAGTAGGCCCGTGCATCGACCGATTCGGCCGA
>Ga0299914_10002469_pt1 | contig 12750 bp, 12 predicted proteins | sample RVTome_10_FD_201361 | JGI IMG/M metagenome (GOLD analysis project Ga0299914, IMG submission 201361) | Soil microbial communities from uranium-contaminated site in the Upper Colorado River Basin, Wyoming, United States - RVT153D57 (version 2) ...
ACCTAAACCCTTCCCTTTGCTCATGACGCCTCGTCCTGTCGCACGGCAAGACATCATCAAGAATGGTCATCCGAAGAAAGTTAAGTAAGTGCCATTCAGGTCCGACCCCGGAGCTGCAGTACGTCTTCCTCACCACCGTTTGTTCGCCAGCATCCACGCCGTGCACCTGGAATACCCGCTTTGCCAAATCCAAACCTGCGCGTTTAAGCTTCATGTCGGACTCCTCTCATCTGTTGACTGTCGTTACAACTCACAGTCTGGCACTCGATGCCGTAAGGGGGGGAGTCCATATCATTGGGCTACGCGCTTTGGCGGAGCAAAGAAAAGTTACTCGACCGCGTAGCGGGTGAAACCGATTTTAAGCTCTCGCGACAGCATACAATCCGCGACCTGCACCGCCGGTGCGCCCCTCGTCTTTCCTACTACAACCGATTTGGCTAATCTTTCGGGAATTCCTCGACTCAGGGACCGTTTGCATGAATTTTAAGAACAGGATTTCACTTGTTGCGTCGGCGTTTTTTGGCCTAGCTACTCTTGCTTTTCCAAACTTCGCCACTGCAGATCCTTGCTGGCTGTCTGACACCGCCGATCCGGATCACGCCAGGAAAAATTCGGAACTGGTCTTTATCGGCACTGCTACGGCAAAGTGGACTGAGACGTTTGAGTCAATCGATTTGCCCGCAGGTGGCGGAGTTGTTGGCGAGAGGACCGTTTTCAAGGTGCACTCCGTCGAGAAGGGCGATATAGAGGTTGGTGCGGAGCTGATGATTGAGAAAGGGAAACAGTGCTCCTGTGCCGGAAATTTTGATGTTGGACAGAAGTATCTTGTTCATGCGCGCCTGTTAGGGGCTGAGAAGAAGCCGACACTGCACCTCCGTACTTTTAACAGAGAGATAGAATAAACGAAAAATGCCTCGTATCGCGAAGTGTCCCTTGTGCTTCGCGAGCAAGGTTCGCTTCCACCTCGCTCCTCTCAATCCTATGCGACCGCCTGTCATTCTCTGATATGGTTCGAAGAACTATTCGCGGAGCCGATCTCATGTTTCGATTGTTTCTTGTCCTTGTGTTAACGCTTTCAACAAATCCAATTTTCGCTTGCAGTATTCCATATCCTGAAACCGCACTCGGCAAATCCGAATTGATTGCACATGCTGGCTCCATTGCGCTTGTTAAGCCGATTCACGCCGAACGGATGGGGCGCTACACGAATTGGTCATTCAAGATCGTTGAGCGGTTAAAAGGAGATCTCGAAGAGGGGACTGTTGTTACGGTTAATCTACTTGCAGCGGGGGAAGCCATCAGGGAAATGGATTTCGAAAGGCATGAAATGCCCGGGTTCTGGGATGTTTTTTTGGGCCGTCTCCCATGGCTGCCCGGAGAGTGCACACCGCGATATGAGTTTGAGTCGGGTGGGACGTACATGTTGTTTCTTGACGCCATGGCGAACAGTGCGTCCGCTGAGCGGATCAATGACAAGAGTGATAAGTGGTATCGGTTTGTTGTGGATGAAGTGAGTAAATCAAATGCGCAATGAAAAAGCCCCGCATCACGGGGCTTTCCATTTCTTTCGTGGCTAGACACCACACTACACATCGCGCCCAAAGGGACGCTCCTGCAACGCTTCAATCAAAGCGCGGCGATGCGTTCTCGCTGAACGCCAAACTCCTTCAACGTCGCTTCCATATCACTCACGCGCTGCCGCTCAATCTTCACCACTTCCTCCGGCGCATTACTCACGAAACTCTCATTCGAAAGCTTCCGCTTGCACCCTTCAAGATTCTTCGACGTCTTCTCGATTTCCTTATCCAATCTCTTGAGCTCCGCTTCCTTGTCGATCAATCCCGCCATCGGCAGATGAATCCGCATTCCGCCTGGCATCAACGCAACCGCACTCGGCGGCGGATTGCCATCCAGCACGTCGATGGCTTCCAGGCGCGCGAGGAATTTCAGCAACGGAGTCTGGTTATCGAGAAGCGCACGATCATTCGGGCTCATGTTCTCAAGCATCACGGGCACGGGCTTCGCCGGTGAAATATTCATCTCGCCGCGAATGCGCCGCACGCCAAGTATGAACTCCATCGCCCAGTGCATTTCCACTTCCGCGTTCGCGTCTTCGGAATAATCCTGCGGCTGCGGGTAAGGCTGCAGCATGATGGTTTCGTCGTCGGCCTTGCCAGCCAGCGGCGCAACGCGCTGCCAGATTTCTTCGGTGATGAACGGCATGTACGGGTGCATGACGCGTAGCAGGGCTTCGAGCGTGGTGACGAGTGTATTTCTTGTGCCGCGTTTCTGCGCATCCGTTGCGGTTTCGGATTGCAGTACGGGCTTGGAAAGCTCCAGGTACCAGTCGCAGAAGTCGCCCCAGGTGAAATCGTGAATCGCATTGGCGACGAGATCGAAGCGGTAAAGGGCCACCTGCTTTTCGATTTCCGCAATGGTTTTCTTCAGGCGCGACTGTATCCAGCGATCAGCAGCCGAGAACGTCATCTCGCCACCGCCCCCATTCGAGGACGATACGCCGCAATCCTGATCTTCCGTGTTCATCAAAACATAACGCGCGGCATTCCAGATCTTGTTGCAGAAGTTTCGGTAGCCTTCGAGACGCCCGAGATCGAAGTTGATGTCGCGGCTCGGGGATGCCAGTGCGGTCAGCGTGAAACGCAAGGCATCCGTGCCGTGCGGCTTGATGCCTTCGGGGAAACTCTTGCGCGTATTCTTTTCGATCTTCTGCGCGTCCTTCGGGTTCATCAGGCCGGTGGTGCGTTTGGCAACCAGCGTTTCGAGATCGATGCCGTCGATGAGATCAATCGGATCGATGACGTTGCCTTTCGATTTCGACATCTTCTGGCCGTGTTCGTCGCGGATCAGGCCGGTGATGTAGATTTCCTTGAAGGGCACCATGGCGCGCTTGTCGTCACCCTCGATGAAATGCAGGGTCATCATGATCATGCGCGCGACCCAGAAGAAGATGATGTCGAAGCCGGTGATGAGCACGTTGGTCGGCAGGAAGGTTTTCACGTCTTCCATTTTCTCCGGCCAGCCGAGCGTGGCGAACGGCCACAGCGCAGAGCTGAACCAGGTATCGAGCACGTCTTCGTCACGCTCTAGTTCAATTCGACCGAGATCATACTTCTTGCGAACGTGCTCCTCGTCTTGGCCAACGTAGATATTTCCTTCGTTGTCATACCATGCAGGAATTTGGTGACCCCACCAGAGCTGTCGCGAGATGCACCAGTCCTGCAGGTTGTTCATCCACTGGAAATACGTCTTCGACCAGTTCTCCGGCACGAAACGAATCTCGCCGGACTCGACTGCGCGGATCGCCTTGCCACCGAGATCCTTTGCAGGATCTTCGTCGCGCATTTTCATGTACCACTGGTCGGTTAGATACGGTTCGACCACGGCATTGGACCGATCACCGCGCGGCACCATCAACTTGTGGTCATCGACCTTCACCAGCGCGCCTTGCGCTTCAAGGTCCTCGATCACGGACTTGCGCGCCGCGAAACGATCCAGGCCCCAATATTTCTTTGGAATACCAATATCTGACGCCATGTCGATTACATCGTGAACTTTGCTGATGGTGGCATGGCGATTTTCTTGGCTCCAGCCTTGAGCCCACGAACTGTCATCAACGATTTTCGCGTCCTTTGTGAAAATGTTCATGATTGCTAAGTTGTGACGTTTTCCTATTTCGTAATCGTTGAAATCGTGCGCCGGCGTGATCTTCACGCAACCGGAACCGAATGCCGGATCGACGTAGTCATCGGCGATGATCGGAATCTGGCGGCCGGTCAATGGCAACGTCAGCGTCTTGCCGATCAGCGACACGTAGCGTTCGTCCTCCGGATGCACGGCGACTGCCGTGTCGCCGAGCATGGTTTCAGGACGCGTGGTCGCGACCGTCACGTGACCGGAGCCATCGGTGAGCGGATAGCGCAAATGCCACAGCTTGCCGTTCTCCTCGCTGGGGATGACTTCGAGGTCGGAGAGCGCGGTGTGCAGCACCGGATCCCAGTTCACCAGGCGCTTGCCGCGATAGATCAGTTTCTGGTCGTACAGTTTTTCAAAAACCGTAGACACTGCTCGCGACAGGCCCGGATCCATGGTGAACGCTTCGCGCGACCAGTCGGTGGAGTCGCCGAGGCGGCGCATCTGGTTCGTGATGGTCCCGCCGGAATATTCCCTCCACTCCCAGACCTTGTTGATGAACGCTTCGCGGCCGAGGTCATGGCGTGTCTTGCCTTCCGCATTCAGTTGCCGTTCGACGACCATCTGCGTCGCGATGCCGGCGTGATCCGTGCCGGGTTGCCACAGCGTGTTGTCGCCGCGCATGCGGTGATAACGGATCAATGCATCCTGCAGGGTGTGCTGGAAGGCGTGACCCATGTGCAGTGTGCCGGTGACATTCGGCGGCGGAATGAGAATGCAATAGCTCTGCGCGCTCTTGCCGGAAGGCGCGAAGTAACCCTGCTTTTCCCAGAATTCGTACCAGCGCTGCTCGATGGCCTGCGGTTCGTAAGTCTTGTCCATGGAAACCTTTGTGGCGTGGCGCTCAAGCAGCGCCTTGTATGAATGTGATGTGGCGAAATGACGGTTTCGGTGCCGCGAATTATACCCGACGCCTTATTCGGGTTGATCGCGATGATTGCCGGCGTCCTGCAATACCTCGTTGAGTACCTCGCCCAGCCTGTCGCGCAATTGCGCTTCCAGCCGCACGCGCAGGGTCTGCTCGATGTCGGCGCGAACCTGTGCAATGGCCGTCTCGATTTCGCCCGTCAGCCGGTCCAGCAATTCGTCGCGCAGGCTGTCGAAATCCACGCCGGCGGCGGCGAACAGGTCGAGGTTGGGCGGCGGTGCGGGCGCGGGCGGAGAGGGTGCTTCGACGACATCTTCCAGTTCGGGGATGTCGTCGGCCTCGGAAGCATCCTCATGATGGCCGTTCTGCTGACGTTTGCGCATGCCGTTTCTCAGAGTTTGTGCGTGCGCAGAGAGTAACCGCGGTCACGGTAGAAACGGAACCGTTCACGGCCGGCTTCACGCACCGCGGGATCCTCGTTGACGATTTCCGCAACGCGCTCGAAACGGCTGAAAAACGCGGGCACCGTGCCGGCGAGGTTCACGAGCAGGTGGCGTGTATCCGCCGGCTCTTCGCCGCTGCCGATCACGATCGGCGCACCGGGGTCGTCGCTGGCGAGCGCATGCGGCAGGAAGGCGCCGTTACGGAATATCCACAGCAGCGCATCCAGGTGCTGGGCGTGATCGTCGCCTGGCGTATGGATGAACATGCGGTGTCCCAGCTCGAACGCTTTCTCGGCGACGCGACAGGCCAGCAGATCGCGCTGCCGCGACTCGGCATCGGCGAGCACGTAGAAGTCGATTTCGGTCATTTGGAAACCGTGAGAGGGGAGACGTGAGAGGTGAGAGGACGGCTCAAACAAGCCATTGCGTACCGGCTTTCGAAACCGTGATACCGCATGTGCGTTCGCGAGCGCGACGCGCACAACCCCACGGTTGCCTGTCCTCTCACTTCTTACCTCTTGCTTCTCACCGCTTGTCAAGCAGGTATTGGAAAAGCAACGGCACCGGCCGTCCCGTCGAGCCCTTGTTGCTGCCGCTGGTCCAGGCGGTTCCCGCCACGTCGAGATGCGCCCAGCGGAATTTCTTCGTGTAGCGCGCGAGGAAGCAGGCGGCGGTGATCGTGCCCGCTTCACGACCGCCGACATTCGCCATGTCCGCGAATGGCGTCTTGAGCTGTTCCTGGTAATCGTCCCAGAGCGGCAATTGCCAGACGCGATCACCGGACGCATCGGCTGCTTTCCTGATGTCCTCGATGACGTCGTCGTTGTTGCCCAGCAGGCCGGTTGCGTGCGCACCCAGCGCGATCACGCAGGCACCCGTCAGTGTGGCGATGTCGATCACGCTTTCCGGTTTGAAACGTTCGGTGTAGGTGAGCGCGTCGCAGAGTATCAGGCGGCCTTCCGCATCGGTGTTCAGGATTTCGATGGTCTGCCCGGACATCGACGTGACGATATCGCCCGGCTTGTTCGCGGCGCCGTCCGGCATGTTTTCCGAAGCCGGAACCACGCCGACAACGTTGATCTTCGCACCGAACTCGCACAGTGCCTTGATGGTGCCGAACACGCTGGCGCCGCCGCACATGTCGAATTTCATTTCATCCATCTGTGGTGCGGGCTTGATGGAAATGCCGCCGGAATCGAACGTGAGGCCCTTGCCGACGATCGCATGCGGCTTCTGGCTCGCTTTGCCGCCCTTGTATTCGAAGACAATCAGCTTCGCCGGCTGACGGCTGCCGCGCGACACGGACAGCAGCGCGCCCATGCCGAGTTCTTCCATCTTCTTTTCATCAAGAACCGTGACTTTCAGGTTTTCGTAGGCGCGGCCCATCTTCTTCGCTTCATCGGCGAGATAGGTCGGCGTGCAGATATTGCCGGGCAGGTTGCCGAGTTCGCGCGCCAGGGTCACGCCGCTGGCCAGGGCTTCGCCTTCGCTGACGGTCTTGCGCATACCCGCCGCCGATTTGTCGTCAGCAGCAATGACGACCTTCGAAAGCTTCAGCTTGCCGTTGTCGTCGGTCTTGCTTTTGCAGGTATCGAAGCGGTACAGCGCGGCATGCAGTGCGGTGACGGAATCGCGCGCGCCGCGCTGCACATCGTCGAACGCCTCGTGCAGCGCGAGTGTGGCGCTGGCGGCGCCAGTGGCGCGGAGCCTGGAGGCTGCCGCGCGGATCATTTTCTCCAGCTGCCAGGGGCGGAATTCCTCGCGCTTGCCGAGGCCGACCAGCAGCACGCGCTTTGCCTTGATGCCGGGTACGCGCAATACCAGTTGCGTCTCGCCGCTGCGGCCCCTGAAACCGTCTTCCTGCATGGCGGCCTTCAATGCACCGCCGGCGGCCGTGTCGAGCACCTTGCCGGAGGGTGTGAGGTCGCGATCCTGGAAGACGCCGATGACGGCACAGTCGGTCTGAAAGCCGGCGATGTCGCCGGTCTTGACGGAAAATTGCATGCCCGAAAACTCCTGATTGGCGGGTCGCGGACGACCCTTTGCAAGTGAAGCCACAAACTGCGGCGCGGCTTCGCTATCATTGTCGGCGCTGCTACAGCGACTTGTCGGCGCCGAGACAGCGACCGCCTGCGAAAACAGGGCGCCAATTCTACCCAATCGGCCGGCATAGTTGAAAAACGGTTGAGCGCGAGGGCCGGAAGCTTCGGTGTCCGGCTTCAATTCAGTGAAAGGTGCAGGGGAATCAGCGGGACCGTGGTGAAACTCGATGATTATTGTTAACCGGTATATCGCGCGCGAATCGCTGGCCGCCTGGCTGGCGGTCACTGCGGTATTGCTGGTCATCATCAGCAGCCATCGGTTTGCGCGCTTCCTGGGTGAAGCCGCAGCCGGCAAGCTGCCGGGGGGCGCCGTATTCGAACTGCTCGCGTACGGCAGTATCGGCTTTCTCACCGTGCTGGTGCCGGTCGGATTCTTTCTCGGGCTTTTAATGGCATTCGGCCGGCTGTATCGCGACAGCGAAATGACCGCACTGATTGCCTGCGGCATCGGTCCGCGCCAGCTCTACCGGCCGGTATTCGCGCTCGGGCTGACGGCGGCCGTGCTGTTGTCCGGACTGACGTTTTACGCATCGCCATGGGCCGCGGAGCAGGCACTCGTTTCGCGCCGGGCGGCGGAAAAGGAAGCGGAACTGGGTGTCTTCGAGTCCGGGCGGTTCAAGAGCGCGCAAGGCGGGAACGCCGTTTTCTACGCGGAAAATGTCGACGCGCGTACCGGCATGTTGCAGGGACTCTTTCTCAGCCAGCGCAAGCCGACCGGAGAACAGGCGGTGGTCAGCGCGCGCGGCGGCGAGCAGAAGACCGATCCCGCCTCCGGCCGGCGATTGCTCGTCCTGTACGACGGCGTGCGCTATGACGGCACGCCCGGGCGCGCGGATTTCCGCATCATGGAATTCGCCGAACACGGCGTGGAGATCGCGCCGTCGGCACCCGATCTTGCCACCAGCAAACTGAACGGCGTACCGACAGCCGTACTGCTTGAAGCGGACGACATCGCTGCGATTGCGGAACTGCAGTGGCGAATCTCCGGTCCGTTGATGCTGCTTGTCCTGGCGTTCATCGCCGTGCCGCTGTCGCGCACGCGCCCCCGCGAAGGCCGTTACGGCCGGGTCATCGCCGGCGTACTGATCTACGTGGCCTATTCGAACGTGCTGGGTGTCGCGCGGCTCGCCGTCGAGCGCGAACAGGTACCCGCCTGGATCGGGCTCTGGTGGGTACACATTATCTTTCTGGTTGCCGGCGCGCTGCTGCTCGCGCATTCGCTTGGGTGGCGTTACGCGTTCGGCAGGACACAGGCAGTACACGCATGATCGGCATACTCGATCGCTACCTCGCACGCCAGGTGATCGGTTCCACCATGCTGGTGGCGTTGCTGCTGGTGGCGCTGAGCGCGTTCCTGCTGCTGCTCGGCCAGCTCGACAACCTGACCGCCGATTACCGCTTGTACGAGGCGTTGCGTTTTGTCCTGCTCAGCGTTCCGCAGCAGTTGTATGAATTGCTGCCGATGGCCGTGCTGCTGGGCGCATTGATCGGCCTCGGCCAACTCGCGTCTTCGAACGAACTCATGGTGATGCGCGCCGCAGGTATTTCGGTAGCGCGGCTGGGACGCGGCGCGCTGCTCGGCGGCGTCGTCATCGCCATGCTCGCATTCCTGGTCGGCGAGTTCGTCGCGCCACCGGCTGAGCAGTACGCGCGCGCCATGAAGAATTACGCGCGCCTGCAAAGGGTCAGCCTGCTCGGAACCAGCGGCGTCTGGGCGCGGGACGGCGAGCGCTTCGTCAACGTGCGGCAGATGCTGCGCGAAGATGAATTGCGCAATGTGCTGGTCTACACGCTGAACGATCAGGGCAGGCTCGAGTCGATACTTGTCGCGGCACAGGCGAATGCGACAGACGAGGGATGGCAGCTCCAGAACATCAACGTTACCGGATTCAACGGCGAGGGCGTCAGCACGCAGCGAACCCGCACCGCGGCGTGGAACACCTTGCTCAATCCGTCGCTGCTGCGACTGTTCGTAGTGGATCCCGACACGCTCTCCATGCAGGGCCTTGTCCGTTACATCAACTACCTCGAAGGCAACGGCCTCGAAACGCGGCGTTACCGGCAGGCTTTCTGGATCAAGGTCGTCGCGCCCGTGAGCGTGCTGGTCATGGTGCTGCTCGCGGTGCCCTTCGTGTTCGGCCCGATGCGAAGCGTAGGGCAGGGGCAGCGCGTGATCTTCGGCGTGCTGATCGGCGTCGGTTTCTATGTCTTCAATCTCACGCTGGGCCAGAGTGGGCTGGTGTTCGGATTGAATCCTTTTGTGTCGGCGTGGCTGCCCACCTTGCTGTTTGCCGCCGCGAGCCTGTACGCGTTGAAACGAACACGGTGAAACGCCTGCATTGAAACTCATGTATTGAAACAAGCCGGCGCCGAAAGGAAATGGCGCGAGCACCGGTTCATTTGAAACTCAAGGAAGAGACATGCCGAAGAAACTCCTGCTGCTTGCCTTTTTATCACTGCCGCTCGCATCCGCTCATGCGGATAGCAATCCAACGCCACCTGCTGTTCAGCTTGCCGACAAGTACGAAAACGTTGCCGACATCACCGAGTACCTGGTCAGCGAAAAACTGGACGGCGTTCGCGGTCGCTGGACAGGTGAGGTGTTGCTGACGCGCGGCGGTCACACCGTGCGCACGCCCGCGTGGTTCACCGCAGGCTGGCCGGATGTTCCGCTGGATGGCGAGTTGTGGATGGGTCGCAGACGTTTCGATGCAGTCAGCGGAATCGTGCGCAGCACGCAGCCTGATGAAGATTCGTGGCGACAGGTGAATTTCATGGTGTTCGATCTTCCCGCGAGCGCCGCGCCTTTCAGCGAGCGTACACGACAGATTCGCGAACTGCTGGCCGCTGCGCGCATCGAATGGTTGCAACCCGTCGAGCAGATTCGCGTCGACAACGCACGGAAGCTCGATGAGTGGCTGGCGTACGTGGTTGCCGAAGGCGGCGAAGGGCTGATGCTGCATCACCAGGATGCGCGTTACCAAAGCGGACGCAGCGAACATCTGCTGAAATACAAGCCTTTCGATGACGCGGAAGCGCGCGTCATCGATTACATCGCGGGGAAAGGAAAGTATTCCGGCATGACCGGCGCGTTATTGGTCGAGCGTGCGGACGGCGTGCGCTTTCGTGTCGGTTCCGGACTCGACGATGCCGACCGCGCCGATCCTCCTTCGATCGGCAGCTGGATTACCTACCGGTACACCGGATTGACGCTGAATGGGTTGCCGCGTTTTCCGCGTTTCCTGCGCGTGCGCGAGGAACTGCCGCCGCCGGAGTGATCTGAAGCGGCGTCCTGTTCCGGCAGGCGGCGGAAGCGGCGCCGTCCGTGTTCTTTGCAGATCGTGCCGTTCGTCACCGCGTCGCCGTTCCAGTTCCACTCCCGCACGTGCTTTCCCATTTCCGGACATCCGGTTTCTTCTCCGCATCTCAGGGGCGGCCATTCCACGGCGTAAAAAGTTGGCACGTTCTCTGCATCTCTAAGGGGGAATACTTAACTCCGAGCGAGATGACGTGGGAATGGACATTGTCAGAGAGGATCTGAAACGCAAGCGCCAGCAAAAGCGCTGGGCCGGCTCGGTTGCCGCCGCCGCCGCCGTTGCGGCGCTGGGCATCCTGGTGGCGACACTCGAACCGGCGGCGCCGTCGGTTGAACGCGCCGCTCTTTATATAGACCGCGTGGAACGCGGCGAGATGCTGCTGCAGGTCCGCGGGCCGGGCGTGCTCGTGCCGCGCGAAATCCGCTGGATTGCCTCGGCCAGCGAAGCGCGCGTCGACCGCGTGCTGGTCAAGCCGGGCGCGCAGGTGGAGCCGGACACTGTATTGGTTGAAATGAGCAATCCGGAACTCTCGCAGCAGGTGGGCGAGGCACGCGGCGAGATCACCGCCGCGGAAGCGGACTTCGCCGCACTCAAGGTGCAGTTGCAGTCGCAGGTTCTCGATCAGCGCGCGACCCTCGCCGCAGCCCGGGCCGATTACGAAGGCGCCAGGCTCCAGGCCGAAGCGCAGGCCGAACTCGCCAGGGAAGGGATCATTCCCGCGATTGAATTTCGCCGAGCCGAACTCGCCGCCGAACAATTGAAGGTGCGGCTGGAAGTCGAGCAGGAGCGCGTTGCGAACGTGAAGAATTCCGTCGACGCACAGATCCGCGCCGCCCTCGCACGGTTGGAACAGCTGCGCCAGAGCCTGGCGCTGCGCGAAAATCAGCTCGCCAACCTGAATGTGCGTGCCGGCATCGAAGGTGTGTTGCAGTCGCTCGAAGTGGAATCGGGTCAGCGCGTCACGCCGGGAACGAATATCGCGCGTGTTGCGCGTCCCGACGATCTGATGGCGGAACTGCGGATCGCGGAAACCCAGGCAAAGGACATCCGGCTGGAACAACCTGTCGCGATCGATACGCGCAACGGAATTGTCGCCGGGCGTGTAACGCGCATCGATCCCGCCGTGCGCAACGGCACGGTGCAGGTCGATGTGGAACTGCTCGATGCACTGCCGCCGGGCGCGCGTCCGGATCTTTCCGTGGATGGCACCATACTCATCGAGAAACTGGACGACGTGTTGCACGTAGGCCGCCCCGCGTACGGTCAGGCCGGCTCGACGCTGCGTCTTTTCCGGATCGATCCCGCAACGGATACCGCGACACGCATTCCAGTGGAACTCGGCAAGGTTTCCGTGAATCGCGTGCAGATCGTGACCGGCCTGCAGGAAGGGGACCGCGTCGTGCTGTCCGATACATCGCAGTGGGACGATCACGACCGCATTGAACTGAATTGAAAAAAGAGGAAAACGAGATGAACGATATCGGGAAAGCGTTGATCAGCCTGGATGGCGTGAGAAAGATCTTCTACACGGACGAAGTTGAAACGCACGCGCTGGCGGGCGTGCACGCTGAAATCCAGCGCGGCGAGTACGTCGCGATCACCGGGCCTTCCGGTTGCGGCAAGTCGACGCTGCTGAGCATTCTCGGCCTGCTCGATACGCCCAGCGACGGCCGCTACACGCTCAACGGCACGCCCGTCGAGGACATCAATGCGGCTGCGCGGGCGCGTATCCGCAACAAGGAAATCGGTTTCATCTTCCAGGCATTCAATCTCATCGGAGACCTGACGGTTTTCGAGAACGTCGAGTTGCCGCTGACCTACCGCGAGGGACTGTCGCGGAGCGAGCGCAAGGAACGCGTGATGGCTTCACTGGAGCGCGTGGGCATGTCGCACCGTGTGAAGCATTACCCCGCGCAACTCTCCGGTGGTCAGCAGCAGCGCGTTGCGGTGGCGCGCGCATTGGTCGGCAGTCCTTCCATTCTTCTCGCTGACGAACCGACGGGTAACCTCGATTCGAAGAACGGCGATGCGGTGATGAAGCTGCTGGATGAATTGCATTCCGACGGCGCGACCATCTGCATGGTGACGCATGATCCGCGTTTCGCGGAATGCGCGAAACGCACCATCGCGATGTTCGACGGACAGGTCGTGGATGAACAGACGCTGGAAGATTTGCGCGAGCAGGCAGAGACGAGAGCCGGGCTGGCATAAGCCGGTCAAGACAGGAGAGCGTGAGATGGAAACGGTGCTGCAGGATGTTCGTTATGCGTTGCGTGGGCTGCGAAAGAATCCCGGTTTCGCCGCCGTTG
>Ga0299914_10002471_pt1 | contig 12748 bp, 3 predicted proteins | sample RVTome_10_FD_201361 | JGI IMG/M metagenome (GOLD analysis project Ga0299914, IMG submission 201361) | Soil microbial communities from uranium-contaminated site in the Upper Colorado River Basin, Wyoming, United States - RVT153D57 (version 2) ...
CTCTCAACTCCAAATCCGAATGGCAATAGCAGTCGAAATGCCCAAGATGAGCGACACCATGGAGGAAGGTGTTCTCGTAGCGTGGCAAGCGGAAGAGGGAGACGAACTCTCGGCAGGCGACATCATCGCGCAGGTCGAAACAGATAAAGCGACAATGGATCTCGAGGTGTACGATGATGGTGTTCTGCTGAAGAAGGTCATCAAGGAGGGTGATTCCGTACCCATTGGCGGATTGATCGCGGTACTCGGGGATAAGGGTGAGGACGTGTCGGAAATTCTCGCTGAATATGGTGGAGAAACGCCGAGCGCTGCGGTACAAGAGTCGAATGACAATAATGAGAGAGAAACTGGGGCAAAAGTCGATGAGATTGAGGAAAATGAGACGGTCGGGTTAGACCAGGACAGAGGGGATACGGCCTCCGATGTCGTGCAGGAACCCGGCGGGGACGGCGCGCAGCCGGCTCCGAAAGCACCCGCAGGAGGTCGGATGCCTGAGGAGAGCGACGAACGGCTCAAATCATCGCCGCTCGCACGCCGAATGGCCAGGGAACACAATATCGAACTGTCGCGGCTTCATGGAAGCGGGCCTGAGGGCAGAATAGTCAAGCGGGATGTGGAGGCCGCCATAGAGGAAGGTGTCGCCGAGCCTGTGCAGGACGGGAAGCCATCCTACCAGATTTCAGATGAGGCCACGGACGTACAGCCGAAAGAGGGGTATGAGACGCAAAGCATCTCACAGATGCGGAAGACGATCGCTCGGCGCCTTGCCGAAAGCAAATTCACCTCTCCGCATTTCTACCTGACCGTTGATGTTGACGTCGAAAAGGCCGCCACTGCCCGTGAAGAGCTTAACAGAGTGGCCGAGGCCCAGGGGAACCCCAGAGTTTCCTTTAATGACTTGATTACGAAGGCTTGCGCGCTCGCCTTGAGGCATCATCCGGACGTGAACGCCTCCTACCTGGAAAAGGAAGGCGAAATACGTCGATACAGTCACGTGCATGTGGCCGTGGCGGTCGCGATCGACGAAGGATTGGTGACGCCGGTGATTCGTCACGCCGATAGGAAGGGCTTAATGCGTATCGCGGCCGAGACGCGTGATCTCGCCGGGAAGGCCCGTGAACGGAAACTCCAGCCGCCAGATTGGGAAGGGTCGACGTTCACGACCAGCAATCTCGGGATGTACGGCATCGAGGAATTTACAGCGATAATCAACCCACCGAATTCCTGCATTCTAGCAATCGGAACCATCCGGGACGTGCCGGTAGTCAAAGATGGTGAGATCATCGCGGGCAAGCGTATGAAACTTACGTTATCGTGCGACCACCGTCTTGTCGACGGCGCGACGGGCGCCGAATTTCTCCAGACCGTTCAACAGTTTCTCGAGGAGCCTTTAACCATGCTCCTCTAACAAACAAAGGTTGACAACGAGCGGCCGAACTCCGAATCGCTCACACCTCACCACGTCGCCGCCGTGTTCAGGACCCACGATCGTCGCCGCAGAGCGTGGATACAACGTGCATCGCCCATCTATCCGATCTTCACTTTGGCAAGATCGCCCACCCGGGCATTGTAAACGCCATCGTACACGAGGTCAATGCGCGAGATCTGGACTTAGTTGTCATTAGCGGTGATCTGACGCAGAGAGCACGCAGCATCGAATACCAGGCTGCCTCGTCCATGCTGGAGGCGATCGACGCACCGTCTCTGGTGGTCCCGGGAAACCACGATGTCTACCCGTGGTGGAGACCGCTTCATCGGCTGTTCAAGCCGCTCGGCCGGTATCGGCGACACATCTCGGATGAGAGATCACCATCGTTTCAACTTCCTGGATTGGCCGTACTTGGAATCAACTCGGCACACGGCCGGACGGTGAAGGGGGGACGCATCGGGGCACGCGATCGGCACAGGATACGAGATTTCTTTGAACAACTTGACGTGGGCGTTTTCAAAGTTCTCGTCGTGCATCACCACCTGACGCAAATTCAGGCCCTGGGACCTCATGATATCGCTCAAAATGCACGCATATCGCTCGAAGTAGCAGGAGCCGTCGGCATTGATCTCATATTGTGCGGCCATCTTCACATATCTCACATTGAGCCGATCGAGATTCTCCCCGCGAATCACCGCGTCGTGATCGCAAGCGCGGGCACGGCGACGAGCTCCCGTGGGCGGGGCCGGCACCGCATGACGAACTTTTATAATATCATCTCTATGGACGGCGCGGCTTTCACCGTTGAAGAGCGCCGCTATGATCCAGATGAAGAGAAGTTTATCTCAGACCGCACCATGCGGTTCGAGCGGGTATGATTCTTGAGATACCCTTTTGTGTTGATTTCTTTATGCCATTACGGCGAATATTCCATTACGGCGAACAGGCCATTAGGTGTGAGATCAAGAGCAGTGTGTCCTTTCAACGCCATTCGTGCCGAGTGTCATTCATCTCTGCCAACGCATGTCTAATTATCTCGTAACTGGCGCAGCCGGTTTCATCGGATCGAACGTATCCCAGCTTCTTCTGGATCAAGGTCACACGGTTGTCGGCGTTGACAACATGAACGAATCCTACGATGTTCGCCTTAAGGAGTGGCGATGTACCCACCTTCAAAAGCACGAAGGATTCTCATTCAGAAAAATCGACATCTGCAACCGAGAGTCGCTCAGGCGAGAAGTATTCGAAGGCTCCGCATTCGCCGCTGTAATTAACCTCGCCGCACGAGCCGGCGTCCGACAGTCGCTCGCTGATCCGTCATCCTATGTCGATTCGAATCTGTATGGAACTTTGAACCTTCTGGAGCTCTGCCGCGACTACGGCACCGGTAAGTTTGTACTCGCTTCAAGCTCTAGTCTTTACGGTTCGGAAAGCGAGATGCCGTTCCGGGAAGATGTGAGTACGGACCGGCCGCTATCCCCGTACGCGGCTTCGAAAAAAGCGGCCGAGGCGATGTGTTATTCTTACCATTACCTCTACGATATCGACGTGACGGTCTTCCGGTTTTTCACCGTTTACGGACCGGCTGGCCGCCCCGATATGGCACCATTCCGGTTCACGCAATGGATCTCAGAGGAACGGCCTGTTCGGGTCTATGGAGACGGCGCCCAGTCCCGTGACTTTACCTACGTCGCTGATGTGGCGCGTGGGACGGTCGCCGGTCTAAGGGATGTCGGCTACGAGACGATAAACCTTGGATCCGATTCACCCGTCTCGCTTATGGACGTCATCCGGGTGGTCGAAGAAGTGATCGGGAAAGAGGCCATTCTTGAATTTGTCCCCCGTCACCAAGCCGATGTCACCGCCACGTGGGCCGACATCTCAAAGGCCGAAAGCCTGCTCGGCTGGAGCCCGCGCATTGATCTGCGCCGGGGGGTTCAACTTATGGTCGACTGGTACCGGGAAAATCGCTCATGGGCGAGCGAGATTATTACGGATTGAAAGATCCGGCGTAGAATCGCGGAATCATTTTATTAGCGTGAACGTGCCGCTCCCCGTATGCCTCGACGCCGCCGCCTTCGCGATGATGCGATATAGATAGACGCCGGAAGGCAGGTGTCCCGCATCCACTTCGATATGCCGATTCGCGCCCGCTGCCACACGGCCTCCATCGACGATCACTACACGACGGCCGACTATATCGAAAATCTCCACCCGAACGGACGCTGCGTCCGGCAAATCGAAGGTGATCTGCGTCGTGGGATTGAATGGATTGGGAAAGTTGCCGCGGAGCATGAACTGATCAGGCAATTGGGTGGATTGCTCCTCGGATACAACCGTGGACGAGGCGAGCCGCTCACCTTCACTCGAATATACCAGCGCCTCCTCATTATCGGGCGAAGCAATTATTATTGCGGTGAGGCCTTCGAGCGGACGTAGATCCGTGCGATGGGAAACGGAGTGATTCGCCGAAAGTAGATCGAATCTCAGAAGGTCGGGTGGTACCGTTATGTACTCGTCGAGAAATCCCGCCGAACCAATCCCCGTGACGGATACCTCAGCGGGTGTACCTCTCGCAAATGTGATGCTGAGTGGAGAGCTATAGCCGTTGAATAGGCTGATCTGCGCATCATTCTCAACGCTTTCGTCGGTCGTGGCTCTGGCATCCTCGTGAATGTAAAAGCCTTCCGAAAGCTCACCATCCGCTCCTGATGCTACGACGATATAGTCGCTACCTGGCTCAAATGAGACACTCTCGCGGATGATCTCGTTACCGTCATGCTCGAAGTGGAGCTCATGTTCGCCCGGTGATAGTCGCAAGAATTCCGTGGCCTCCTGCGGCTCCAGACCGGTGTAAATGGTGTCGCCATCTAAGCCCACTTCGACGATGTTCGCAAGTGCGTTATGAATGAACTGAACACGTGAGAAATCGATTGCATCCGGTTCAAGACCGATCGTGAAGAAGGTAGGCTCGGCGGAGAGTCCGTCTGTAGTAGCACGGGTCTGAACGAACACAGCCGGCAGGCCGTCCTGGTTTGTGCGGGCATTGTCGTAGTCTGTTGGATTCGCGTGTAATCTCCACCTTGAGCTTGGCTCCATACCGCGGCGAATCAAGCGCGTATTACCGATGGACGTGAACTGCGTAAAGTCGGTCGCAAGAAACTCAAGTGTATAGGCCCGGCCGGGCGGAAAGTCGACACTCGACTGGATCACCCAGTGGAACGGTGCGGTGTCGTCTATAAGGATGTTCTCGCCACCGTTGATTGGGAATCCACGCAATCCACCGGGAGGGACATTCCCGTGCGAGATGGTGATATCGAAGGCGTTTAGGGAAGGCGTGTCCTCTACGAACATCACGGCGGCGGGTCTATACACGGCGTGAGGATAATCGGAGCCGACGGGAAATATGAATCGACCGTTCGTCATCTCAGAGAGATTCGGCTGCGCCGGGTCGATTTCTCTCCGAACAGATCCGGATACGTGACCGACGGCACCGGCACCGGCCCGGCTGAACCCATTCCCATTAGAGGGAAGCAGCAATACATTGGTGCCGGTCGATACGAGACCATTGACAAATTCGATGTGGTTCACACCCAGAACGACGCCTTCCTCGTGGTCAGAAATTACGGTTACCAACGCACCACCGGTAGTTTCAGCTGTAGAGTCAAGAGCCACCGTTAACCGGTTGATCGAATCGTGAGACCGCGAAGGCTCGCCTTCGGCTGGCGACAGGTCAAGGGCCTGGTTTCGACCGCTAAAGATCAGGTTAGGAAGGCCGGGGACGTATCCGTTCGCATTAGCGTCCAGATTCCGATCGGGGCCACCCAGCGATCCCGCGACCGTCACGTCTCCATAGGCCTGCAGAACGTGTCCTCGAAACATGCCGTCGATTACGGTTCTCCCATCGACAGACACCGCGAGAACCCCGTCGGCTGAGCCGTTTGCATCCACAAGAAAATCACTGCCGACGTCCAGTAGTCCTTCGGTGGTCGCCGTCACGCGGCCGGCCGCAATGTGCGCTGTAGAATCGACGGTTAAGGTCGTCCCGTTGAGGTCGAAAGAGGAGTCTTCAGTAAGGTGATTAACGACGAGTCTCTCGACCGTTCGTAGAGAGTGAAGCCCGAAGTGTCGCGGAGTCTGTGAGGATCCGTCTCCCATTCTCACCACGAGTTCCTCTATATCCGCGTTTCCCGGGAACGTGAGGTCGTCCGACGTCAGGTCGCCACCAGCGCCAACGTAGCTAAGGGTAATGGGACCGTCCGTTTGATAAGACGTACCGTCGGCGAACCTGGGTGGCGACGCGCGTCTGAAATCAATGAGAACCTCGCCGCCGCCCGCAATGGTGATGGAGTTGTCACCGGAATCGAAGAAACCTGACACCAGCCAGAGTCGGCGCATTACCCGGATATCCTTGGTCAGTCGGATAGTGTTCTCATCTCCCAGAGGCCCAACACCTCCGTCGATCACGAGATCGCGAATCTGATCGAAGAGCTCCGAACCCGTGAGCAGCAACCCGGAAATCGCCGTACCATTCGTCGCGTAATGCAGATCGATGGGGCCGTTGAGTACCGGAGTGATCAGCGGAGCGCCGTGGCCGCTGCGAACCACTCGAGCACCCGCCTCAAGTATGAATTGACCGGCTGCACCCGCGAGCGTGCCGGATTCGAAGGTCATCTGATCAACAACGGTTAGCTTGTTGAGCAGGCCTCCGAGAAAAACACCGCCTTCAAGCCTGAGGTTGGATATGGTGAGGCTCACATCGAGTTGAATCGTCCCCGAGTCCGCGAACACGATTTCTCCGTTCTCGTCCGGTTCGACGGAGGAACTCGACGTCATCCGAAGCGAACCTCCGGATGACACGAGGAGGGGAGTGCTTCCCGTCAGTCGGAGATCGTTAATGCCAAGGTCCAGCACGCCTCCCCTTAGTTCGACTGTGCCGGCCGACATTGAAATTGGTACACCGTCTCGAGAACTAATAGACAGCTCCCCCTGGCCGGCGGCATCGCCGACGACGATGGCGGGTACCTCGATATCCCGAGAAAATACTGCCTGAAGATTTCCAGGTATCAGAATTGTCCCGGTATCTCCAAACGTCCCGGTATCCACGGCCCAGGTTTGCCCGTCAAGCGTGAGGGTTCGCCCCGCGAGATCAAGCGTTCCGCTTTCCTGCTCCAAAATAGACGTGACACGCAGAGCCGCACCCAGTCGCAGGGTGTCCGGACTTGCTCCGGCGAGCTTTAGTCGCGGCAGCACAGCTTCATCACCGCTAATTAGACCGGATCCTATAAAAACCAGCCCGCCGGTTCCTGCCGAACCCCACGTCGCTTCTGGTGAAATAGAAAATTCCGCGTCACTTCCCATAATGACGTCAAAGGATTCTGAGACGACGGAACCGGCCACCACTTGGAACCTGCTCCGAATGTTGAGGGGACTCCGAAGTTGAAGCTCCGTTTCCGGGCCGTCCTGTCGATACGTGTCTACACTTGCCTCCTGGGGAATCCCTATGGATAGTTGACCTTCCCCGAGATTCAGGCTCGAAATCGAACCCGCAGCGTCCATCCGCACGACACCTTCGGATTCGATTGAGAGCTCGTCGAGCCATTGGCCTTGCAGCGGCGAACCTCGGAGCTCGCCTGTTCCCTCCAAAATCAATTCGCCTGAAGTTATCGCGCCGTCAATGACGTGGACATCTTCGCTTCCTCGGACTACGATGGAGTAGCCTGAAGCATCGACGTCCGTTTCTGCTCCTATCGTCAGACTCCCCTGCAGGAGGACGTTTTGATTAATTCGAATCCTTCCGCGCGCGCCACTATGCGTCGCTAGATCGATATCGAGATCCATAATTTCCCCGGCGAATAGCTCTGCGCCCGCAGCCGCCGAGTCGCTCACGATTCCGTAATAGCTCACATTGAGCGTGACCGGCACATCCAGGAGACCCGACTCCAGTGTGTTCGCGACGATTCCTCTACCGTCTGAGCTTCCGGAGGAGTCGCCATCACCAAGATTCCTGCGAATGTGAGCCTGAGCAAGTTCATCGGACAGCACCAGCATCGCTAGCGGAGCCACGATCAGGCTTCCCCTCTCGAGGGCCAGCGTTCCCGACTGCCGGATACCCGCGCCCACGATCGTCACAGCGCTATTTTCATCATCCATATTAATGAGAAGATTCCCGACCACCCCACCGCCCTGAACTGTCTGCACAGAACCTGAGGAGCCAGCGAATTCGAGTGAGCCGGCTGCAGTCGTCAGAAGCCGGCCGATGATTCGGGCAGCCGACGTCGAGCCGATGAGGCGAAGTGATCCACTTTCCACCGTGAGCTCCGTACTGTCCGTAATCATCAGATCGCCGGCGAGTTCAACCTGTGACGCGGCGACGACCTCGGTACCCGGACCGATCGTTGAGAGATGATGCAACTGGAGATCGGGACCCGGGTCGAACGATTGCGCCCCATTTCCCATGAAGACGACTTCGCCGTTATCGACTTGAAATGGTCCACCCTCTCTCTCAAAATGTCCGCCGATGCTGAGCGTTGATGATCCGATATGGAGGGCGGCACCCGCACGTTGGTCATAATCTCCCAGAATGCTCACATCATCTGCGAGTGTGAACAATCCACTTTCAAGCAAGAGATCGGTTTCTATTTCGAGCGGACCTGAATGCGTAAGATTGCAGCCAACCGTGATCGAATTAACGCGCGTTTGAATCTGGTCGAGATGAAGACTTGAAGGCGGCCGGCATTCTATTCCACCTTCTATTTGCTGATCGGATAGGGTAACATTCCCGCTTCGAGCCTCCAGGTTCGGCAGGAGGCCCGCGCCCGACAGTGTGATGTCTCCGGCGAGTACAACAGTTCCGCCCGAAATTGCGCCCGGATTTGAATGTGTGCCGCCCAACGAAAGGAGGAGCTCATTAGAATTCAGCCCGATACTCCCGTTGTTCTCCAACACGCCTTCGAGTGTGACGGCGATACTACCTGCATCGGAGGGACTGACAATGATTTCACCATGGTTGACCACATCGTTTTGAAAGGTGGTGGCGCCATCGATTTCCACAAGGCCATCATTAACAATCGGCCCGACCAGCGAGTGTCCCCCCGAAAAGGTTGCCGTGCCGTTCTCGCGGTTCTCGATCCCGGTTGCCAGTACGGCCAACGCATCCGATGCATTCAACTGTAATGAACCGCCGCCATCATTGATGAGGTTGAAGCTGACGGATGCTCCGGATAACAATGGCGGAGTTGAAATCGAATGCAAGACGAGTTCACCCGCATTTATCACGGATACGTTAACGGCGGGAGCGTCGCCGGATAGCCGAGCTTCAAGATTCTTGACCTCAACCGTTCCCGTCTGGACATCTATCCATTCCAGATCCGCACCAAAGACGCCGGATAACATATCGAAGATGAGGGAGCCGCTGCCCGCGGTGGTGATACCGGTAGTGGTTGGGTTGCTGAACGAAACGACGTCATTGAAGTGGGTAGAACCGTTGCCTGACGCAACAATTCCGCCTTCAACAAAAGAGAGCTGGTGAGGAATTGTGATCGTGCCCTCCGAGTGCGCGAGAACGAGATCGAGTCGATCCAGGCCGGCGAGTTCATTCCCGGATTCACGGTCCCCGGCGCCTATATATACTAAACGCCGAAATGCGTCAGCATACTGAGGGGTCCCTATAAGGAGTCCACCACCTCGAATGATGGCTGCACTGTCGGGCGCGTGGGTCACGCCTTGCTCGTAAAGCGGATTGCCGGTCGACGAGCCAACGGTAAGATCGACTGCCTCTGCATCCACCGTTCCGGATATGAGCCTGACCGTATGGAGGAAATTCGTATGGTCCGGAAAATCGGAATCATTGTTTACGATTCCCTGGCCGAAATACAGTTTTGAGGCTGACCCCGATATAAAGGTGAGCGTGCCGGATCCGATGTCCACGACGAACTCATCTTCGGTAATCCCGATTACGTCACCGCCCGCAAACGATTGGAGCATGAACGTAATCGATTTGTCGACGGCGCCCGGACCGGTCAACTGGATGCCGTCGCCATCCGCCCCTTGAAAGTATTCGCCTGCCGTCGTGCAGACGACTGCGCCGCTTGGAAATGATTTGAATGCATGTTCGAGCGTGCGTACCGCGTGCGACGCGGCCATGCCCGTATTCTCGTCATCTCCGTCCGTCGCATTAAGATAATGTGTGCAGCTCTGCGCGCGGACGGTGCCGCTCGCACCGAGAAACGGCAGTGCGATTAGCCCGATCAGAATGCACACCACACCTTCTATTCGGAAATGACGTCTCGGCACCACGATGGGGGAGTAATAGAAAGGTGTATAGAAAAAGGTATCGCAGGCATCGTTGATCTGTTCTCCTAGTACACGGAATCACCATACTCGTGCCTAACCTCTGGGCTATCGTTTGAGTTTTTTGATGCGAGTGTTAGTCAATTCACACTAATAACGTGTACACTATGGCGAATGATAGGCTGGTCGGTTAACTTGCCCACCAATGAAGTTCTGGAGCATAGATCCTACACCTACGGCTGCTTGTCGAGAATATGAAGAAGTTGTTTCGATATAGTCAGCTAAGCGTATCGGCTTCCTGAGACTTGACTTTGGTCTGGTGACAGGTGAACTTTTGAGCCGGAAAAAGGAGGCGTAACCTTCTCGGTCCTAAGGCTGGACGGAAATTCGCGGGGAGGCTGCTCGATAGAGCAGGGTGAACGAGGAGGCGCACCGAGCGATTGCTGAGGGCGGTTTTATAGTTTATGCAGCACCCACTTCTCTGCGGTCGGTTAATCTGCCTGAAGGAGTCCGATCTATACCCATATAGCATTACCACAGCTCTTTTTAGCTCTTAGACAAGCGACCAATACATGAAAAACAACTACAAGGAGGTACATTCGATGAGCGCAGGCAGAGTGCTACTGCAGATCATTGGAAAGACAGCCGCACTGGCGCTTCTACTCGTCGCCTTCACGGCGACGACCGCGCAAGCGCAGGCCGTTTGCTATGTTGACACAGGGGGCGACGACGCCCAGAACGGTCAGACGCCGGCCACCGCGAACGAAACGATCGCTGGTTGTCTGGCCGAAGCCTACGTTGAAGCCGGCACCATCATCAGCATTGAGGCCGGTACCTACAACGAAGCCGTCTCCGTATCCGAAGATGTGATCTTCGAGGCGCGGGAGACGGGCGCGTTCAACCGCGTTCTCATTGACGATGGGTTGACAACTACTGCGGATATCACGTTCCAGCTGGATTCGCAGACGGCTACAGACGCTATTTTCCGTCTTGGAGATGGCACTCTCGCGTCGGCTCTCGTCGTTTCGGATGGATCCGTTACCATCGCTGATCCGCATGTCGACGGGCGCGTGCAGATTCCCGCCGGTGGAACGGTTACGCGTGACGACGACACGCAGGTGACCGGTGCGATCACTTACCTTGGAGCGGCGAATCTGGTGTATACGGACGCCGCCGCCTCTGACACTGATGTCACCGCAGGCGGTGAATTCCCAAGCGATTTTGCCGGTGGTTCCCTCAACGTTAATCTCCAGGACGACAACTTGCTGTCGTTCTCGACGGCGTCGGGCATCGCAGATCTAGACGTAGCGGCTGCCTCGGAGCTCGACGGAATGATCGTTGTCGATGAACCGATCAACATCGCCGGCCCCGGCAATGTCGGTAATCTCGACGTAAATGATGACGTGACGGTGTCCGCCGCTGCGGCGGTTACCGACGTTAACATTGCCAACGACAACGACATCACCTTCGCTCTTGGTACGAACACCCTCACCGTGAACGGCGATTTCATTCGTCTCGGTGGCGTATTCACGTCAGGAGCGCTCGCGCAGCTGGCATTCCGCGGCGACGAGAGCGATGCGGTATTCGGAGCGGGTCCAAACTTTGAAGTTGCGATCGTGACCGTCGACAAAGACGGGCAAACGCTCGAGATCACAGAAGACGTTACCGTCACCCAGGGAGGGCAGCCCTCATTCCTGGTGGCTGAAGGCACTACGGTCGATTTCGCTGGAAATCAGGTCAACGTTGATGATGGTGGAACCGACATAGACGGAACTCTGACGAATCTTTCCACGATCGTCTACCGTGCTCCCGCTATCGGAATCCGCGGCGACGGCGTCTACGGCAACATCCTCGTCACGACCGGTGGTGGAGACGTCAGCATCGGCGCAGCGGGGGAGGAAGACATTCGTTTCGCCGGAACGCTCACGTTGTTGTCCGGCGGAATCACCCTGGCGAATGCAGTCGACGACATCTCTCCTTTCGGTGAAGATGCGGCCGTCTCAGTCAATCTTGCTACTGCCGGCCAGGACATTAGTAGTGGATTGGGAGGAACTTTCAATGCTCTCGACAACGATTACTCCCTTGAGTATACTGGCGATATGGGCGCGGCAATTCGAGTGGTCGGCTCGGAATTCGCCACCGACGATCTCGTAAACCTTACGTTTAACGTCGAAGACGGTACGGTCAATGCGACGGGCGCACCCGCCGGTACAATTAGCGGGAATGTTGCACTGAACGATGTCGGCGACGCGTATACGGTTCAATTAGGTAACGATGTCACGATTGAAGGCAGCCTGACCATTGATGGGGATGCTACACTCGATGGAGCGGTGGTTACGCTTCAGGGTGCGTCGAACAGCGTTGATGGCACCGTTAGCGCGGCCACGACGTTGCAACTCGACGGCGTGACGCTCACTGGCACGAGCGACGATATGTTGCCGTCAACGGTCGGAAGCGTCGAAGTTACTGGTGACGCTACCATTTCGGATGTCCAGGTGATCGACGGAAGCGTGACGACAAACGCCGACGCGAATCTCACGTTAGGTCTTGCCGACGAGATGTCGGTTACCGGTGACATCGTGCTCAATGGTGCTTCATTGACGCTGGCCTCGGACGTGAACGCCGGTGGCGATGTCCTTGCAAATGCAGGAACTCTCGCATTCCAGACCTTCAATCTGAATCTCGATGGGAGCCTCGTTGGTGTTGCGGACGTTGCGTATTCTTCATCGGGAGGTGCCCTTGTCTTTACGACGAGTGGTGAAGTTCTGACCCTGGCCGGCGAAGCGATCCCGAACGTCACGCTCGGACCAGGCGGCGTTATGATTGATCTCGGCAGCGACGGAGAGATTTCCGATGCGCTCGTCGAGGAGGACGCGGCAGACATCGACCTCGCAGGCTTCGATCTGACGCTCGGCGGAGAGGTCACCTCTGACGGAGGCTCGTTCATCACTGGTGCGGGGGCGCTTAATTTCAATACGGCGACCGTTACCCTGGGTGGAGATGCAACTATTGCTCCAGCCACAACAA
>Ga0299914_10002472_pt1 | contig 12746 bp, 11 predicted proteins | sample RVTome_10_FD_201361 | JGI IMG/M metagenome (GOLD analysis project Ga0299914, IMG submission 201361) | Soil microbial communities from uranium-contaminated site in the Upper Colorado River Basin, Wyoming, United States - RVT153D57 (version 2) ...
TCCTCGACCAGAAAGGCATGACGTCGGTGTCGCAACTCGTCGGCAAAGCCGTGCCGAGCGTGACGGACTGGCAGCACCTGAACCTGAACTACGTCGAGAAGGCCGTCATCGACCAGGACCTTTGCATCAAGTGCGGCCGCTGCCACATCGTGTGCGAGGACACGTCGCACCAGGCGATTACGCAGACGCTCAACGGCACGCGGCACTTCGAAGTCATCGACGAGGAATGCGTCGGCTGCAATCTCTGCGTCAGCGTATGCCCGGTGGACGGCTGCATCACGATGCAGCCCATGACCGCGGGCGTCGACCCGCGCACCGGCCGCGCGATCACCCCGGAGCACGCGGACTGGACGACTCATCCGAACAACCCGATGCGCAAACAGCCGTGACGGCCGCGGGCATCACGGCCGATGAAGAACGGTTGGTGCACGCAGCGAAGGCGGCTCGCAAGAACGCCTACGCGGCCTATTCGGGATTTCGCGTCGGCGCCGCCCTGCTCGACGAGCAGGGCCGTATCCATAACGGCTGCAATGTCGAGAACGCCTCCTTCCCGCTCGGCACCTGCGCCGAAGTCAACGCCATCGGCGCGATGGTCGCCGCCGGCGGAAAACGCATCGTTGCCATAGCCGCCGTCGGGGGCCGCGACAACCTCGAAGCCTGCACCCCCTGCGGCGGCTGCCGCCAGAATATCCAGGAGTTCGCGGACGCCGACACGCGTGTGCTGTTGATCGATGAGAACAAGAACGTGAGGAGCTACACGATAGAGGAATTGCTGCCTCTATCGTTTCAGTTTCCACGGTGACTTTCGCACCCGCCCGCGTGGCGGCAGATAACCGCTCCTGCGTGATCTGCACTCCCGCCATCCGTGGCGGTCGGGCTCCTACAGCGTTCTTAGTAACGCCTCGACTTCTTCCCGGTACGGCAATGATGGTTGCGCCCCGTGCCTGGTCGTGGCGAGGGCGCCGGCGGCGCAGGCGAAGTCCAGTGCTTGCCGCGGCGATGCAAGTTCCAGCAGCGCGATCGTCAGGGCGGCGGCGAAGGTGTCGCCGGCGCCGGTCGTGTCGACCGGCTCGACGCGCGGCGGTTTCGAGCGTGCGATCGTTTCACCCTGCTTCGACAGCGTTGCTTCCCCCGAACCGTGCGTGACGGCGATCATGCCGCGGCAAGCGGAGAGCTTTTCGCCGTAGAACGCTTCTTCTGTTTCGTTGACGACCACCAGGTCGGCGCGGCGCAGGATCTCTTCCGGTACGTACATCGCCGGCGCGAGGTTGACGCAGAAGAAACCGTCGAACCGGTCGCAGGCCGCGCACAGGGTGTCTGCCGGGACCTCGAGCTGGCACATCAGCGCGTCGGCCTGCGGCAATTCCAGCGTCTCCGGACGCATTGCGCGATTCGCACCGGGGGCGACGACGATCTGGTTCTCACCCTCGGGGGAAATCGCGATCATGGCAATGCCGGTCGGCAACGCGCCGTCGTAGTGGCACAGCGACAGGTCGACGCCGTCGGCACGCAGCAGCGCAAGCGCCGCATCGGCCTCGGCGTCCTTGCCCACTCTTGCCACGAGGTGCACGTGCGCCCCCAGCCGCCGCGCCGCCAGCGCCTGGTTCGCGCCCTTGCCCCCGGGAAAGCGCCGGAGCTCGGCGCCCGAGACGGTCTCGCCCGGAACCGGCAGGCGGCTCACCGTCGCGGCCATGTCGAGGTTCACCGAACCGACGACCACGATCGAGGGCGCGCTTCTGTCTGCGTTCACTGCCGGCGAGAGCCTCGTCAGAACCGCCCGAGCCGCCCGGTCAGCAGCTCGTAGAACGCATCGGCGTTGGCGCTGTGAATCCACATCGCATTCGCGGGTCGCCCGCTGACACCCCAGAAATCCACGGCCGTATGCCCCGCAGTCAGCTCCGAATGGATTTCGACTGCGATGTTGCAGTGCTTGCCGCTGAATATCTCCGGCCGAAGCAGCCACGCCACCGTGCAGGGATCGTGCAGCGGCGATCCCGCGATGCCGTATTTCTTCGAATCATGACGGCTGTAGAACTCGAGCATGCCGGCGGTCGCCAGCGCCGCTTTGTTTTTGAGCGCGCGAATGCGCGCGACGCGCTCGGGCGTTGCGAGCACCTGGTGCGTGACGTCGAGCCCCATCGCGACGATCGGACGGCCGCAGTCGAACACGACGTGCGCCGCATGCGGGTCGACCAGGATGTTGAACTCCGCCGACGGCGAGTGGTTGCCTGCTTCGCGCATCGCGCCACCCATCAGCACGATCTCGCGGACCTTCGGCAGGATCGCGGGATCCTTCACAATCGCCATCGCGATATTCGTCAAGGGTCCCGTCGGAACCAGCGTTATGGAATCGTCTGCAGCACGATTCAGCGTCTCGACGATGAAATCCACCGCGTGCTGTTGCTGAAGAGGCGTCTTCGGCTGCGTGATCTCGATGCCGTCGATTCCCGTGCGGCCATGCACCGCTTCCGCCGTGACCAACCTCCGCACCAACGGCCGTTCGCATCCGGCGAACACCGGCACGTCGCTTCTTCCCGCGATGTCGCACATCAGCCGCGAGTTACGCTCGGTGAGCGCGAGCGGAACGTTGCCCGCGACCGCCGTTATGCCGAGGACCTCCAGTTCATCCGGCGACGACAGCGCAAGCAGCAGGTTTACCGCATCGTCCTGCCCGGGATCGCAGTCGATGATGACCGGTCGCGGCGCCATGCGTCAGAACGCCAGCAGGAGTCCGGCCAGCGCGGCGCTCATGAGGTTCGACAACGACCCCGCAAGGACAGCTTTCAGCCCGAACCGCGCGATCAGCTCGCGTTTCTCCGGCACGAGACTGCCGAGCCCGCCGAGCAGGATCGCGATCGACGACAGGTTCGCGAAGCCGCACAGCGAGAACGTGACGATCGCCTGCGTGCGCTCGCTGGTGCCGGCAAGCATCTCGTCCAAATGACTGAACGCGACGAACTCGTTGAGGATGAGCTTTTCGCCGAACAGCGCGCCGGCGGGTTCGGCCTCTGCCCAGGGAATGCTCAACAGGTACATGAGCGGCGCGAAAATCCACCCGAGAATTTTCTGCAGCGTCAGGTCCTCGATGCCGACAAGGCCGGCGAGGCCGCCGACGACCCCGTTGAACAGCGCGATCAGGGCAACGAACGCGATCAGCATTGCGCCGATGTTGACGGCCAGCCGCACGCCGTCGCTTGCGCCGACGGCTGCCGCGAGTATGACGTTCTCGTGCTTGCTGTCCTCCATCATGAGCCCGCGCTTGTCCACGACGTCGACGCCGACGACGTCGTCCGGCATCAGGATCTTCGCCATCAGGAGACCGCCGGGCGCCGCCATGAAGCTTGCGGCGAGCAGGTACTTCATCTCGGCGCCCATGAGGACGTAGCCTGCGAGCACCGTGCCGGCGACGGATGCCAGCCCGGATACCATCACCGCGAACAACTGCGGCTCGGTCAGGCCCGCGAGATAGGGCCGCACGACCAGCGGCGCCTCGGTCTGTCCGACGAAGACGTTCGCCGCGGCATTGAGCGACTCGATCGGACCGGTGCCGATGATGCGTCGCAGCGCGCCCCCCACGAGCTTGACCACCCATTGCATGACTTTCAGGTGATAGAGCACGGACATGAGCGACGCGAAGAACACGATGACCGGCAGGACGTTGATCGCGAAACTGAAGCCGACGACGTCGGACGCCAGGCCGCCGAAAACCATGTCGATGCCCGCCCGCGAGAAATCGATGACGGCCTGCACGCCGTTGCTCAGGGTTTCGATGGAGCGCTTGCCCCACTCGAAGTAAAGCACGAACGCGGCGACCGCGACCTGCAGCGCGAACGCAGCGACGACCACGCGCAGGCTGATCGCTCGCCGGTTGGAAGAAAACAGCACGGCAATGCCGAGGAGCACGGCAATGCCCACGAGCCCCATGAAACTACCCGACATCCTGACTCCCCCTCAACCTGAGTGGCCGCGCGGTCTGTGGCGCCGCGTTCTGGTCGTCACAGGATACCAAGGTTTGGACGACTCGCGATGGGGCTGGACGAATCCAGAACCTTGTAGACCACCGGTCTCGGCGACGGCGCTTCCTGCTCGATCCGGCAGGCGTTCCGCAGCAGTTCCGCCGCATGCTTCGCGGCATCTTCAGAGGCGGCGTGGACCATCGCCAGCGGCGTGTCGGGGCCGACCTTTGTGCCAATCGGCGCGACGTCGGTAAACCCCACCGAAAGGTCAAGTCTGTCGTCGAGTTTCCGGCGCCCGCCGCCGAGGGCGATGATGGCGTTGCCGACCGCGAACGCGTCCACCTCCGCAAGAAACCCCTGCCGGCCCGCCCGCACCGGTTGCGACACCGCGGCCTGCGGCAGGTGCTTTCGATAATCGGCGACAAAATTGCCGGGCCCCCCGAGCGCAACCACCATGCGATCGAAAACCTGCGCCGCCGCCCCGCTGGTCACGGCGGAGTCCGCACGCGCTTTCGCCTTCTCCCGGTCGGTCTCAATCCCTCCCAGCACCAGCATCGCAGCGCTGAGCTCCAGCACGACCTCGTCGAGCCGCGGCTCCCGGTCGTTACCCTGCAGGTAGTTCATCGACTCCGCGATTTCCACGGCATTGCCCGCGGTCCGCCCGAGCACCTCGTTCATATCCGTCACCACGGCATGCGTCTCGAGGCCGGCTGCCGTCGCGGTCCGGATCAGGCTATTCGCGAGTTCTTCCGCGCGCTCGACGGTTTTCATGAAGGCCCCGCTGCCGACCTTGACGTCCATCACCAGCGCGTCGAGTCCGGCGGCGATTTTCTTCGACAGGATCGAGGCCGTGATGAGCGGTATCGATTCGACCGTGCCCGTGACGTCGCGTATGGCATAGAAGCGACGGTCCGCGGGTGCGAGTTCCGCGGTCTGGCCGATGATGGCGCAACCGGCTTCGCGGACGACCTTGCGGAACAGGTCGAAGTCCGGAGTCGGGTTGTAGCCGGGTATGCAGCCGACCTTGTCGAGCGTGCCCCCGGTATGGCCGAGCCCGCGCCCGGAAATCATCGGCACGTAGCAGCCGCAGGCCGCGGCGATGGGCGCGAGCAGGAAGCTGACCTTGTCGCCGACGCCGCCGGTGGAATGCTTGTCCAGCACCGGTCCGTCCAGCCGCAGGTCCGCCCAGTCGAGAACGGTGCCGGACGCCGCCATCGCAGTGGTGAGCCGGCCCGCCTCCTCGAACGACATCGAGTTGAGGAAGATGGCCATCGCAAGCGCGGAGACCTGCTCCGGCGGCAGGCTGCCGTCGGCGAGGCCGTCGACGAACAGCTGGATTTCCTCTTCAGAAAGTTCGCCACCGTCGCGTTTCTTTCGGATTACGTCAGTGAAAAGCATGTCGCGCCCCGGGAATGTGCAGGGCCAATAATGCAGGAGTCGCGGTGCGGCCGCGAGTTGCGCGCGGCGTGAGACTCCGGATTCGCGAACTTGTCAAACATTTTCCGCTCTTCGTCCCTCTCGACACGTCCCCGTTACACAGTGTGTAATCGCACCAGCAACTGCCTTCCGGGGGAAATCCGCAATGAACAAGAAACACGTTTTGCACGCGGCGCTCGCCGCATTCATCGGTAGCACACCATTCAGTGCCGCCGCCCAGGAAAGCGATCCGGACGAGTCCGGGTTCGAAGAGATCACCGTTACCGCGAAAAAGCGCGAGGAAAGCATCTACGAAGTACCTGTGGCCGTCAGTGCGTTCTCCGGCGCCACGATTGCGAAACAGGGCATCACCGACCTCACGGACGTCGGCAAGTTCGTGCCGAACCTCAACGTCACCGGCTTTTCGGCCGGACACACCTCGTCCGTGAACCCGTTCATCCGCGGCATCGGCTTGCAGGATCACCTGATCACTACCGACCCCGGCGTCGGCGTGTACGTCGACGGCGTCTACCTCGGCCGGCAGGTCGGACAGAACTGGAGTCTTTCGAACATCGAGCGGGTCGAGGTGCTGCGCGGCCCGCAGGGCACGCTATACGGCCGCAACTCGATCGGCGGCGCGATCAACATCATCACCCGTACACCCGCCGCCGGCGAAGGCGGCCGCATCGGCTTCGAGGTCGGCACCCGGGGACGGGTGAACGCCGACTTCTTCACCAACGTGGAATTCAGCGAGGACGTCGCAATGTCCGTCTCCGGCGCGTTCAAGCGCCGCAACGGCATCGGCGAGTTCCTGAACGTCCCGGACGCGGAAGCCGACGTCGGTGAACTGCAGGACATTTCCGCGCGCATCGCGCTGCAATGGAACGTCTCGGACGCGCTCTCGCTCCTGTTCGCCGCCGACGGCAACGATGGCGATAACGGAATGCGCCCCTACACCACGCTGATCGATGAGCTGCCGAACGGCGCCGTGTTTGGTGCCGGTTACCGCAACTCCGACCTCGCGGCGGATCCGTACGACAACAATACCGGCCAGGCCAGCCAGACGCGCGTCACCAACCAGGCGTACGGCTTGTCGGTCACGGCGGATTACGAGGTTACGGATGAGCTGAACGCCCGGCTGATCGTCAGCGACCGGCATTCTGAATACGAAAGCGGTCTGGACGACGACAGCTTCTTCGACGACTTCCTGTCGTTTCCGGAAACCGGCTTCGCCGACCAGACCTCCGTCGAACTGCAGTTGAACGGCGAGTATGGCAGCTGGGACTTCGTCTCCGGCATTTACTTCTTCGACGAAGACGGCAGCAACGACCAGGATCCGACGATCTTCCTCGGCGGGCCGGGCACCTTCACCCTGGGCCAGGACCTGAGCAGCCGCGCGATCTACGGCAACGTCGGTTACGCCGTCTCCGACCGGCTGCGTGTCTCCGGCGGTCTCCGTTACACGGAGGACGAGAAGGACGCCACGATCGACATCAACGACAGCCTGATCGACACCGGCGCGTCACGCGACTGGGAAGAGCTGAGCTGGGAAGTCGCGGCCACCTGGGACCTGAACGAGCGCATGAACCTTTACGGCACGATCCAGAACGGCTACCAGTCCGGACAGTTCCCGCCGCGTCCGTTTTGCCTGTTCGGATTCCTCGACTTCACGCAGCCGGGCAACGTGAGCCAGCCGAACTGCTTCGTCGCTAACGACAACGTGACGGCCATCAATTACGAAGTCGGCTTGAAGGGGCAGCCGCTCGACTACCTGCAGATGGCGGTGTCGGTATTCTTCACCGACTATTCGGACCTGCCTTACCAGGTCAGCACGACGGCCGGCGCCGGTTTCGACACGCGCAACATCATCGTCGACCAGCAATCCTTCGGCGTCGAGTGGGAAAGCACGCTGCTGGTGAACGACACCTTCACCGTGCACGCGAGCCTCGGTTACATCGACGCGGATGTCGACGACCCGGAGGCCGTGGCCCCCCTGACTCCGGAACTCACGTTCGCGATCGGTCCCGAGTACAGCCTGCCCATGGCCGGCGGCGGCGAGCTGACGTTCCGCGCGGATTACTCGTTCCGCGACGACATGTACGGCGAGCCCTCGGCGGACCCGGGACGATTCACGCAGATCGACAGCCGCAGCCTGCTGAACGTCGACATAAGTTACCTGTCCGCCGACGGGGACTGGACGCTTGGCCTGTACGGCCGGAACGTCTTCGACGAGCGCTATGACAACGCCCGCCTGAACACGATCGACTACGTGCTGGTGATGCTGAGCAACGATGCGAGCGAGTTCGGGTTGCGGTTGGCGAGGAACTTTGACTAGTTGACGCGGGCGACCTCGTCAGCGCTTGAACGGACCTGCGCTTTATTCAAAGGCCCTGCTTTATAAAGCTGTGGGCGGCGGCGATCTCGTTGCACCGGTCGAACTCTTCCCTCGTGAACCCGTGCTCGCGCTGCAGCAGTTCGTATTCATGACACAGGTCGATGCCGAACAGGCTCGGGTCGTCCGAGTTGATCGTCACCGCCACGCCTGCCTCCATCAGCCTCCGGATCGGATGTTCGCGCGTGGACGGCACGGAATTACACAGCCAGTTGCTGGTCGGGCAAACCTCGAGCACTACGTTTCTCTCCTTCACCAGGTCGATGACGCGCTGGTCGCCGAGAATATGAATACCATGCCCGATGCGCTCTGCGCCCAGGATTTCGATCGCATCGCGCACCTGTGACGGCGCACCCGGCCCCGGCTCCTCGCCGGCGTGCACGGTGAGGTGCAGCCCGGCCTTGCGCGCCTTGGTGACCATCGGGGCGTAGACCTTGAGATCGTGGGTGTCCCGATCCGCGAAATCCAGCGAGACGAACGTCTCCGCGCAGTCGACGATGAAATCGACCGTCCTTGCCGCATCCGCGACGGGCAGGGTTTTCTGCACGATCCCGATCAGACCCACCGCGAGATCGAGGTCCGCGGCCCGCTGCACGCCGCGCAGGATGGCGCGGTGAATCCTTTCCTTGTCGAGATGCGGCTTGCCGGAAGCAATGAAATCCGGCGAGTAGCGGAACTCGATCCCCCGGAGGCCTTGCCCGGCAGCATCCTCGCAAGCTTCGAAGGTCATGCGCTCGATCACTTCCTCGGCGCACCAGATCCGCTGGATGTCGACGAAGCGCGCGAGCGCCAGCGCAAGGTTCGCGAGCGGACGGGTCAGCAGCCACTCGCGATGAAAGACCTGCGGATCCCGCGGCATATCAAGGCCGAGCGTCTTGCCGACCTCCATCACGGTGTGCGGGCGGAAGCAGGCCTCCAGGTGGCAATGCAGCTCGACTTTGGGAATGGCTTTGTAATCCACCAACGCATTTTGCCTGCCCCCGCTGGAATCCGCACATCCATCGATTACGGGAAGTTCACGGTCGTGAGCTGCTGTTCGGCAATCGTCACATTCTTGCCCCCGGCAGGTTCGAAGGTCTCGCCATCACAAGTGAAGGCAGCTTCGTAGTCACCCGCAAGGAGAAATCCGACCGTGTAGTCGTAAATGGGCATCGCCGCGTCGTTGGTATGTTCATTCACCATCGCCGTCGCCACCGGGTCTTCGGGATCGGCGACATCGCCGGTATCGATTGCGTTCGGAACGACGCCGTCATCGAATACATACACCGAGGGCGCGCAGTTTTCGGCCGTTGCCAGCTCTACCGCGACCTCGCCCGTCAAGGCTCCAACGTCGATATTGTTGACCAACCGGATGGTCGGCCGGAGCGTCACGTCCGGCAACGCGCCGGGCGGTGAGGTTATCGACTTCATGAGGTCGAATTCAGCCGTGAAGTCGGCCGTACCGTTTGCCGGTACCGTGAAGCCGCCCACGAGCTTCAGTCCTGTCTGCGCGCCACTTGGCACATAGAGGTTGTACACATTTCCATCGTTCATCACGATGTAGGATCCTTCTCCGTCGCATCCAGCGCCGCCTGTGTCGCCGGCTCCGCCACTTGTTCCCTGGACCGCGTCGACGCCAAGACGCATCCACTGGTAGTTGCCAGCCGGCAGTTCTTCGCGGAACAGGATCGGCGCCGCGTTGTTGCCCTGGAAATCCAGGAGGTTCACTTTCTCGGGAGGATCCAGGGAGACCACCAGCGGATCACCCGTGCCCTTGAATTCGATCTCGTCGAAGGAAATGCAGACCTTCTCTGCCTCGTGCACCGGTGCGTCGCTGATTCCAAGAGAAAGGTACCCTGTCGCATCGCCCGACGATCCGGAACCGCCGCAGCCGGCGAGAGGTAGAAAGACGGCCATCATCAGAGTGTGAGCGTAATGCGTTTTTTTACGTGCCATTTCAGAACCTCGGCTTTGACGTAAACAATGTTTATAAGGAGCAATGCCTGGCAGGAGTACGCGGCACTTGTAGAACCAGCTTTTTCTTCGCTGCGACGTTCCGGCGGTCACAAGCGTGACAAAGTCGTCAGCAGGCGTTGGTGACCGTGTTCACACTTTATGCTCAGTGGTGATGTCATCCGAATCGTCGCATTTTGGCGACGCCTCCTCACCAACAGCAGCGGTTTTTTCCAGACTTTTCAGATCGGCAGCAGACACGGCTGCGCTGCTTTGCGAAACGCAAACGTTCAACTAGAATTTTACCTGTGCGGTCGCCGGCCTCCTCTCATACACCATGATAAAAACTACCGTCACCTACGGGCTCGCGCTCGCCTTCGGCGCCTTTGCGCTGCGCTGGCTGGAGTACCAGTACGCCGTACGGACCTTCTCGGCCGAGATCTATATCGTCCTCATCGCCGTTGCTTTTACCGTGCTCGGCGTATGGCTGGCACGCCGGCTCACCCCGCGCGAAGCCCCCACCGGCTTCGAAAGGAATGAGCAGGCGCTCGGTTATCTGGGGGTCAGCGACCGCGAGTACGAAGTGCTGACGCTGCTCGCGGAGGGCCTCAGCAACCGGGAAATTGCCGAACGCCTGTTCGTTTCGCCGAACACGGTAAAGACCCATCTTGCCCATCTCTACCAGAAGCTGGCCGTCTCCCGCCGCACGCAGGCCATCAGCAAGGCGAAGGAGCTGCGCCTGATCCGATAAATGCTCACCCGGACGGCGTATCCTGACGAAATCATCCTTTCGTACGATTTCGACCCGCCCCGCCGGGGATAGAGTAAGCGGACCTCAACAGGCACCAGGGGACCACAATGCAGCGCATCATTCTCACCTACGGCATCATCGCCGGGTTCATCGTCATCGGCAGCGCGATACTGGGACTCGCCCTTTCCGGTGGAGAAGCAGTGCATGCGGAGGCATGGCTCGGCTATCTCATCATGCTGATCGCGCTCAGCCTGATCTTCCTGGGCATCAAGCGCTACCGCGACCAGCACCTCGGCGGCGTGATCCGCTTCGGCACCGCCACGCTCGTCGGGCTCGGCATTGCCGCGGTTGCGGGGGTCATCTACGTGGCGGTTTGGGAGGCATACCTTGCGATGACCGACTACGCGTTCATGGAGCAATACACCCGCGGCGTCATCGAAGCGAAGCAGGCGGAAGGGGTGACCGGCGATGAACTGCAGGCGGTCGCCGACAACATGGAATCGATGAAACGGCAGTACGCAAACCCGCTGTTCCGCCTGCCGATGACCTTTCTCGAGATCTTCCCGGTGGGCCTGCTGATCACGCTGATCTCGGCGGCAATCCTGCGGAATCGGAAGGCGCTGCGGGCGTAAGAACCGGCGATGCAAAGTCCGCCGGAATAGGCTGCTGTAGGAGCCCGCCCTGCGGGCGAGTTCGCTGACGCCTGGTCGCACTCGCCCGCGTGGCGGGCTCCTACAGCCTGCTAGCCATACACACCGCTAGCCGCCCGGCTTGCGGAACTTCAGCGTCATCCGGTGGGATTCGCCGATGTCGGCCATTTCCGACCGTAGTTCCGGATCCTCTCCGCTGGTGCCATAACTCGGCGGCAACCGCCATACCACGTCGTTTTCGCTCGGCTGGTCCTTCGGGTTTTCGTTGATGCCGCTCTCATCCACCAGCTCGAAACCCGCCTCCGTCAGCTGGTCGATGACGAACTGCTTCTTCAGGTAGCCATTGTCGCCGTTGGCCCACTCGTCGGGCATTTCGGCCCGTGCTTCGTGCTGCACCACGCCGACGATACCGCCCGGTTTCAGGGCCCGATTGGCCTCATCGAGCGCCGTTGTCAGGTAGTTGCCTTCGTCGCTGAGGCGGGCAAGGTTGTGCAGGGCGCGAATGAACAGCACCGCATCAGCCTGTCCCTCCATTGCCTGCGGCATGGAGCCGAACTCGAACGCCTCGACGGCCGCGCCGTCGTCACCACGCCACGCTTCCGCCTCCCCCGGCCAGGCCGTGGGCCATGCCTTCATGGAAGCGATGAATTCGTCGTCGGAAAAGCCGAGCTTCGGCCACATCTCGATGTCGTAGTTGGCGCCGATCAGGCGGCCCTCCTCCCCGAGGTAAGGCACCAGCACCTGCGAGTACCAGCCGCCGCCGGGCAGCGCCTCGACCACTGTCATGCCGGGCTCGATGCCGAAGAACTCGAGCGTCTCCTTGGGATGGCGGTACTCGTAACGCGCCTGTACGTCGCCGGGTCTGGAGGCCAGCACCTCGTCGAGGCGGCTCGATGCGTCCTCACCCGATGCCGCGACGGGGTCCGAACCGGTCGGCTGCGCGGCAGGCGCGTACTCCGCCGGCGCGACGGGTGCTTCAGGATCGTCCGTGGGCGCCTGGTCGCAGCCCAGCAGCGCAAGCGTGAGGAACAAGCTCATCTTTCTCATTAATCAATCTCCTGTGCAGGGGCCCATCGGCCGGGATGCGCCTGGCCGACTTTCCTTCAGAACCGCTGTTCGTCAGGCGATGTTCCGCCTTGAACCCGGGGCGATCATGGTACGCCATTTGGCGGCCCCGCCGCTCAGGCGAGGAGTGGCCGGTTTAGCTGGGTCCGCCAGTTCACGGGATCCGGGTCGGAGTCCGGCGTTACGACGTAGCACTCCCAGATATCGGATGCCCATTCGTGCCCGGACGATTTGACCCACTCATGAAACTTGCCCCAGGCCTCCGGCAGCCCCTCGTACGGTCCGTGATACACGGTCTGCGCCACCCTGGTGACCGGCCGCTTGCCCGCCTCGACCCGGCCGCTGGGCGAAATACGCGAGGAGACGGGAACGCCGAGCTCGAAATCGAAGGTTTTGGGGTCGTCCATCGACAGATGATGCGCGAACACCGCGCCTGTCATCTCGACGTCCTGCCCGGTGATCGTGGAAATCAGCTCCCCCACCGCCGGGCCGAAGACCTCCGGCATCTTGCTGCGTGGAATCGTGAGGCGAATGAACGCGGTCGGCGTGGCTTCCAGTTCCGTGATCCTGGGGTCTTCAATCAT
>Ga0299914_10002473_pt1 | contig 12743 bp, 9 predicted proteins | sample RVTome_10_FD_201361 | JGI IMG/M metagenome (GOLD analysis project Ga0299914, IMG submission 201361) | Soil microbial communities from uranium-contaminated site in the Upper Colorado River Basin, Wyoming, United States - RVT153D57 (version 2) ...
GGTCGGCGACGCCGGCGCGGCGCAGGGCAGTCCGCACCGCCTCGATTCGCACGGCGTTCGCCTGGATCGCCTGACTGGCGGTCGCCCCCTGGGTGGTGACGCCGGCATTGATCATTACGATATCGGGAACACGCGTGACCTCGCCAGTGGCGACCACATCCAGGCGGGTCCCGCTGACGTCGGCAGCAGGCGAGGTCTGGGCCGCCACGGGCGCGGCCAGAGGAACAGCAAGCGCCAGCGTGGCGGCGGCAGACAGGGTACGGATCGGCATTTCGGGGCTCCATCGCATTCGAAAGGGGACGAATGCGATTTGCCCGACCTGCGCTGCACCCCGGCTGAACCGAGGATTCAGCGTCGCGAAATCAGCCGATAAACGAACAATATCAGGATCGCGCCGACGATCGCCGCCAGAAAACCGGCCCCCTCGCCCGCCCGGTACCAGCCGAGCTGCTGGCCAAGGAAGCCGGCGAGCACCGCACCGCCGACGCCGATCAATATGGTGACGATGCAGCCGCTGGGATCGCGGCCCGGCGTGATCGCCTTGGCGATGGCGCCGGCGATGAGACCGATGACGATCCAGGTGAGCCAGCCATAGTCGGCGAGATATTCAGACATTCGACCCTCTCCTTGCCCAGCGCGACGCCGGCACCATATCGGCCCAGGTAGATATGCGCATTGGAAAAGCGCGTGCAAAGCCTGTAAAGGCGCAAGCGGGGCGCTCCAGTATCTGCAGCGCCTGTTATTTTGGCTTGTTCCGGGTGATGTATTCGGATAATACAGCGCCGCCTGCGGCAGAAGGCCGCGCAGCCTGAGTGGGGACGATGAAAGCGATGAACTTCGAGTCGAGCAAGTGGAGCCGGGACGCGATCGACGATGTCGTCGTCGATGACGACACGCTCCTGCGCCGCAAGCGCCGCCGCAACATCATCATCGCCGTCGTCGTCGTCGCGGTCCTGGTGATCGTCGCGGCCGCCATGTTCATGGGCGGCGGCGAGAAGGCGGCCGCGCCGAAGGGCGCCGAGGGCCAGCAGCTGCCGGCGGTCACCGTGATCGTCCCCGGCCGGCAGGACGTCGCCTCGATCGTCGCCGCCACCGGCTCGCTTGCCGCGCGCCGCGATATGCCGGTCGGCGTGCCCGGCGAAGGCGGCCAGATCGTCCGCGTGCTGGTCGAGCCGGGCCAGTGGGTCGGCGCCGGCCAGACGCTCGCGATCATCGACCGCAGCGTGCAAGCGCAGGAAGCATCCCAGCTCGCCGCGCAGATCGAGGTCAATCGCGCCGATCTGCAGCTTGCCCAGAATGAGCTCGAACGCGCCCAGGCCCTGGTCTCGCGCGGCTTCGTCAGCCAGGCAGACATCGATCGCAAGCGTGCGGCGCGCGACGCCGCCGCAGCGCGCGTCCGCGTCGCCCAGGCGCAACTGGGCGGCACCCGCGCCCGCATCGGCCGGCTGGACGTCCGCGCCCCGACCGCCGGCCTGGTGCTGAGCCGCAGCGTCGAGGCCGGCCAGGTGGTCGGCGCCGGCAGCGGCGCGCTTTTCCGGATTGCCGCGGGCGGCGAGATGGAGCTGCGCGCGCGCCTGCCGCAAAGCGATCTCGCGCGCCTCAGGGTCGGCGTTCCGACCGTCGTAACCCCGGTCGGTTCCGAGCAGAGCTATCAGGGCACGGTCTGGCAGATTTCACCGATCGTCGATCCGGCGACTCGGCAGGGCGAGGCACGGATCCTGATTCCTTACAATCCCGATCTCCGACCCGGCGGGTTCGCGAGCGCCGAGATCCGCGCCGGATCCGGCGTGATGCCGCTGCTGCCGGAATCCGCGGTGCAGAGCGATAGTCGCGGCAGCTTCGTCTACATCGTCGACAACAATAATGCAGTTGTTCGTCGCGACGTGCAGATCGGCGAGGTCAGCGACCGCGGCATGGCGATCACCCAAGGCTTGGCCGGCAATGAGCGAGTCGTTGCCGCCGCCGGCGCCTTCCTGAGCCCGGGCCAGAGGGTACGGCCCGAGTTGCAGGCCGCCCGGCGGACAAATTAGGGCCATTAGAGGGAGGTCCGGCAGCCCAGGCGGCCGGACCGCCCATTCGAAAAGAGCGCCATGAGCTTTCGCAACATCTCCGCCTGGTCGATCCGCAACCCGGTTCCCTCGCTCGTCCTGTTCGCCGCTTTGCTGCTGGCCGGGCTGGTCAGCTTCGCGCGGATGCAGGTCCAGGCCGATCCCGACATCGAGTTTCCGGTGGTCTGGATCAGCATTTCGCAGCCGGGCGCGGCGCCGTCCGAGATGGAGACCCAAATCACCCAGCGGGTCGAGGCGGCGGTGCGCTCGATCCAGGGTATCGACGAGATCAATTCGAGCGTCAGCGAGGGCAATTCGCAGACCTGGGTCCAGCTCGACATCGGCACCCCGGTCGACCGCGCGGTCAACGACGTTCGCGACGCGATCACCCAGATCCGCGGCAATTTGCCCGACGGCATATTGGAGCCCCGGGTCGGCCGCGCCGACACCTCCGGCGACGACATTGCAAGCTTCGCGGTGGTCTCGACGGACATGACGCTCGAGCAATTGAGCTGGTATGTCGACAACACGATCTCGCGCGAGCTGCTCTCGGTCCCGGGGCTTGCCGCGGTCAACCGCACCGGCGGCGTCACGCGCGAGATCCGCGTGATCCTCGATCCGGCCCGCCTGCAGTCGCTCGGCATCACCGCCAATCAGGTCAACCAGCAGCTGCGGCAAATGAACCTCAACGCGGCTGGCGGCCGCGCCCAGATCGCCGGCTCCGAGCAGTCGCTCCGGATCCTCGGCAATGCCGGCTCGGCCTATCAACTTGGCGAGACCCAGATTTCGCTCGGGGGCGGCCGCACGGTCCAGCTCGCCGATATCGCCCAGGTCCGCGACCAGCATGGCGAGCAGCGTAGTTATGCCACGTTCAACGGCCGGCAGGTGCTGTCCTTCGGCTTCCAGCGCGCCAAGAACGAATCCGACGTGGCCGTCTATCAGGGCGCGATGGAGCGGATCCGTGCGCTGGAGGAGCGCAACCCCGGCGTCCGGTTCGTGCCTTTGTTCAATTCGGTCGAATATACCGAGTCGCAATATGAATCGGCGATGGAAGCGCTGATCGAAGGTGCGGTGCTCGCCGTCCTCGTGGTCTTCATCTTTCTGCGCGACTGGCGCGCGACCCTGATCTCGGCGATTGCGATCCCGCTATCGGCGATTCCGACCTTCTGGTTCATGGAATTGCTAGGCTTCACGCTGAACACGATGACCCTGCTCGCGCTCAGCCTGGTCGCGGGCGTGCTGGTCGACGACGCGATCGTGGAAATCGAGAATATCGTCCGGCACATGCGCATGGGCAAGACCGCCTATCAGGCCGCGATCGAGGCGGCCGACGAGATCGGCCTCGCCGTCGTCGGCACGACCTTCTCGATCGTCGCGGTGTTCCTTCCGGTTGGGTTGATGCCGGGCGTGTCCGGCCAGTTCTTCCAGAATTTCGGCTTCACCGTCGTCGCTGCGGTCTTGATCAGCCTCGGCGTGGCGCGGCTGATAACGCCGATGTTCGCCGCCTATTTCCTGAAAGCCTCGGGTCATGCCAGCCATGGCGAGGGCTGGCTGATGGACAAATATATGTCTACCTTGGCCTTCACCCTCCGCCATCGCTGGGTCACAGTCGTCGGCGGCTTCGCCTCGCTGGTAGCGACCGTGTTCATGTTCATGGCGCTGCCGCAGACCTTCTTCCCGGATACCAATCAGGACCAGGTCAGCATCACGGTCGAAATGGTGCCGGGCACGACGCTCGAGCAAACCGGCGCGGTGGTCCAGCAGATCGACGCGCTGCTGCGCCGGCAGCCGGAGGTCGAGACCGTCTTTTCCCGCGTTCGGGTCGGCGGCGCTACCGTCTCGGCGATGTTCAAGGACGAGCGCGAACGGACCAGCCAGCAGTTCGAGCGCGAGGTCGCGCCGCAGCTGAATCAGATTGCGGACGCGCGCGTCTTCTTCCGATCCAACGAGTTCGGCGGCCGGGCAATGAACGTCACCCTCGGTGGCGACGATCCAGTGGCGCTCAACGCGCATGCCCTGCGGATCGTCGAGCAGATGGCCACGATTCCGGAGCTGGTCGCGCCGCGCGTCAACGGCGACCTGCAGCGACCGGAGATCCTCGTTCGGCCGCGGCTCGACCTTGCCGCCGACCTTGGCGTCAACACCGCTGCGCTGAGCAGCGCGATTCGTGTCGCGACACTGGGCGACATCGACCAGAACAGTGCCCGCTTCTCCTTGAGCGACCGGCAGATCCCGATCCGGGTCGCGATGCACGAAAATGCGCGCCAGCGGCTCGCCAATATCGAGAATCTGCCGGTGCCGACCTCGAGCGGCGGCTCGGTGCCTCTGAAGCTGGTCGCCGACATTGGCTTCGGCGCCGGCCCGACCTTGATCCAGCGCACCAACCAGGTGCGGCGGGTCTCGATCGGCGCCGATCTCGCGCCCGGCGCGGTCAGCGGCGAGGTCTATGAGAAAATCTACCAGCTGCCGGCCATGCGCGACATGCCGCAGGGCGTGAGCCGGCTGTTGCTCGGCAACAACCGCTTCCAGCAGGAGATGATGACCAACTTCATGATCGCCGTTCTGTCCGGCGTGCTGCTCGTCTTCGCGGTCCTGATGTTGCTTTATCACCGTTTCCTGCCGCCCTTGGTAAACATGGGCTCGCTGCTGCTCGCGCCGCTGGGCGGCCTGATCGCGCTTGGGCTGACCGGACATGCAATCTCGATCTCGGTCTATATCGGTCTGTTGATGCTGCTCGGCATCGTCGCCAAGAATTCGATCCTGCTGATCGATTTCGCGCTCGAGGAGATGGGCAAGGGCGTGCCGAAATATGAGGCGATCATGGATGCCGGCCACAAGCGCGCCCAGCCGATCGTGATGACGACGGTGGCGATGAGCGCCGGCATGATCCCAACCGCGATTTCGATCTCCGGCGATTCGGCCTGGCGGGCGCCGATGGGCGTGGTCGTGATCGGCGGCCTGATCCTGTCGACCATCCTGACGCTCGTGCTGGTGCCGGGTACGTTCAGCCTCTCATTGGGCGTCGAGGAGCGGCTGGGACCGAGATTCCGCCGCTGGTTCACCACCGGCGGCCTGTCGGCCAAGCCGCCCGCGCCGCAAGCGGCCGAGTGAGAGATTAGGGAAAGAATGGGATTATGAGCCTGCGCAACATCTCCGCCTGGTCGATCCGCAACCCGGTCCCCTCGCTCGTCCTGTTCGCCGCATTGCTGCTTGCCGGTCTGGTCAGCTTCGCGCGGATGCAGGTCCAGGGCGAGCCGGACATCGAGTTCCCGATCGTGTGGATCAACATCTCGCAGCCGGGCGCGGCGCCGAGCGAGCTGGAGACACAGGTCACCCAGCGCGTCGAAGCGGCGGTCCGCTCGATCCAGGGCATTGACGAGATCAATTCGAGCGTCAGCGAGGGCAGCTCGCGTACGTTCGTCCAGCTCGACCTCGGCACCCCGGTCGATCGCGCGGTCAACGACATTCGCGACGCGATCACCCAGATCCGCAGCAACCTGCCCGACGGCATTCTAGAGCCGCAGGTCGGCCGCGCCGACACGTCCGGCGACGACATCGCCAATTATGCGGTCGTCTCGACGACCATGTCGCTCGAGCAGTTGAGCTGGTTCATCGACAACACGGTGGCGCGCGAGCTGCTCTCGGTTCCCGGCCTCGCCGCGGTCAACCGGGCAGGCGGCGTCTCCCGCGAGATCCGGGTGATCCTCGATCCGCTGCGCCTGCAGTCGATGGGAATCACCGCCAACCAGGTCAACCAGCAGCTGCGGCAGATGAACCTCAACGCAGCCGGCGGCCGCGCCCAGATTGCCGGCTCCGAACAGTCGCTGCGGATCCTCGGCAATGCCGGCTCCGCCCACCAGCTCGGCCAGACCCAGATTTCGCTCGGGGGCGGCCGCTCGGTCCAGCTCGCCGACATCGCCAACGTTCGCGACCTCTATGGCGAGCAGCGCGACTACGCGACCTATAACGGCCAGCAGGTGCTGTCGTTCGGCTTCCAGCGCGCGAAGAACGAATCGGATGTCACCGTCTACAATGCTGCGCTCGAGCGCATGCAGCAGATCGAGGAGCGCAATCCCGGCGTGCGATTCGAGGAGCTGTTCAACTCGGTCAAATATACCAAGGCGCAATATGCATCGGCGATGGAAGCCCTCGTCGAAGGCGCCGTCCTCGCCGTCCTCGTCGTCTTCCTGTTTCTGCGCGACTGGCGGTCGACCCTGATTTCGGCGATCGCAATCCCGCTGTCCGCGATCCCGACCTTCTGGTTCATGGAGATGCTCGGCTTCACCCTCAACAACATGACGTTGATGGCGCTCGGGCTTGTCGCGGGCGTGCTGGTCGACGACGCGATCGTCGAGATCGAGAATATCGTCCGCCACATGCGCATGGGCAAATCCGCCTATCAGGCCGCGATCGAGGCCGCCGATGAGATCGGACTCGCCGTCGTCGGCACCACCTTCTCGATCGTGGCGGTGTTCCTGCCGGTCGGCCTCATGCCCGACGTCGCCGGCGAATATATGCGCAATTTCGGGTTCACCGTCGTCGTCTCGGTGCTGATCAGCCTGGGCGTCGCCCGACTGATCACGCCCATGATGTGCGCCTATTTCCTCAAGGCGCAGGGCCAGCAGGCGCATGGCGAAGGCTGGATGATGGACAAATATATGTCCACGCTCGCCTTCACGCTGCGGCATCGATGGGTCACCGTGGTCGGCGGGGCCGCGTCGCTGACGGCGACGGTCTTCCTCTTCATGGCGCTGCCCCAGGTCTTCTTTCCGGACACCAATCAGGACTATACCAGCGTGAACGTGGAGATGGTGCCCGGCACGACGCTGGAGCAGACCCATGCGGTCGTGCGGCAGGTCGAAGATGTCATGCGCCGTCAGTCCGACGTCGAGCGCATTTTCTCGCGCATCCGGGTCGGCGGTGCGACGGTTTCGATGATGCTCGAGGACGACCGCGAGCGGACCAGCCAGGAATTCGAGCGGGCTGTCACGCCGCAGCTTGCCCACATTGCCGACGCGCGCGTCTTCTTCAGGTCGCAGCAGACCGGTGGACGAGCGCTCAACCTGACCCTCGGCAGCGACGATCCGATCGCGCTCGATCGGCATGCGCAGCGGATCGTCCGGGAAATGGCGACGATTCCGGAACTGGTCGCGCCGCGCGTCAGCGGCGATATGCAGCGGCCGGAAATATTGGTGCGGCCGCGGATGGACCTGGCCGCGGACCTCGGGGTAACCACCGCCGCGCTGAGCAGCGCGATCCGGGTCGCTACCCTGGGCGAAATCGATCAGAACAGTGCCCGCTTCTCGCTGAGCGACCGGCAGATCCCGATCCGGGTCGCGATGCACCAGAATGCGCGCCAGCGCCTCTCCAACATCGAGAATCTGCCGGTGCCGACCTCGAGCGGCGGCTCGGTGCCGCTGAAGCTGGTCGCCGATATCGGCTTCGGCGCAGGCCCGACCCTGATTCAGCGCACCAACCAGGTCCGGCGGATCACGATCGGCGCCGATCTCGCGCCGGGCGTGGTCAGCGGCCCGGCCTGGGAGAAGATCCGCGCACTGCCGTCCATGAACAACATGCCGCCGGGTGTGCGCGAGCTGCTGCTCGGCCAGAATCGCTGGCAGGCCGAGATGCTGGCGAACTTCATGGTCGCGGTCATCTCGGGAATCCTGCTGGTGCTGGCGGTGCTGATGCTGCTCTACCGCCGCTTCATGCCGCCTTTGGTCAATCTGGGTTCGCTGCTGCTGGCGCCTCTCGGCGGCCTGATCGCCTTGATGATCACCGGCAATGCGATCTCGCTAATGGTCTATATCGGCATCCTGATGCTGCTCGGCATCGTCGCCAAGAATTCGATCCTGCTGATCGATTTCGCGCTCGAGGAGATGGACAAGGGCGTGCCGAAATATGAGGCGATCATGGATGCCGGCCACAAGCGCGCCCAGCCGATCGTGATGACGACGGTGGCGATGAGCGCCGGCATGATCCCGACCGCGGTCGCGCTGACCGGCGATGCCGCCTGGCGGGCGCCGATGGGCATCACCGTGATCGGCGGGCTGCTGCTGTCGACCGTGCTGACTTTGGTGCTGGTGCCCGGCACGTTCAGCCTGGCTTTGGGCGTGGAAACGCGGATCGGGCCAAGACTGCGCCGGTGGTTGACGACGGGCGGCAAGGACGCCGCCGTGCCGACCCCGCAAGCCGCCGAATAGGGAGCCGCTGACGGGCCGCTTTGAACTGAGCAGTCCGCCGGCTATTCATCCGGCATGAGCTCGCTCGCGCCGCTTCCGCCCAGCCGCTCCGGCGCGCCGAGCCGGGCGCGTGGCATGCGGGCACTGGCGACAGCAATGCTGGCGGGGATGGCGGCGATCTTCATCGCGGCGACCAACCTCACCGAAGTTCATCCCGCCTGGGGCTTCGTCCGGGCCTTTGCCGAGGCCGGCCTGGTCGGCGGCATCGCCGACTGGTTCGCGGTCACCGCCTTGTTCCGGCACCCGCTCGGCCTGCCGATCCCGCACACCGCGATCATCCCGAGGAACAAGGACCGGATCGGCGACACGCTCGCCAATTTCCTGCGCGACTATTTCCTGACCCCGTCGGTGGTGGCGCGGCGGATGAAATCGGTCGACGTCGCCGGCGCGGTCGGCCGCTTCCTGGCCCAGCCGCCGGCGGAAGGGCGATTGCGCGAAGGCGCGTCGCGGCTGCTCGCCGACATCCTCGAGGCGCTCGACGAGGAGAAGCTCGGCGGGATGGTGAAGAATGCGCTCGCAGCGCGGATGCGTACCGTCGAGGTCTCGCCCCTGCTCGGCAAGACGCTCGAGGCGGCGATGACCGAGGAACGGCACGTGCCGATGGTCGACGCGATCGTCACCTGGGCCGGGCGCACGCTCGACGCCAACGAGGATCTGATCCGCAACATGGTCCACCAGCGCGCCGGTTGGATCCTGAAGCTGGCCGGGCTCGACGACAAGCTGGCCGAAGCGATCGTCGACGGCCTGAGGAAGCTCACCATCGACATGGCGGTGGATCCCGACCATCCGCTGCGCGCCAAGGCCGAGGAAGGACTCGCCCGGCTCGGCTGGAGCCTTCAGCATGACGACGACACCCGCGCCAAGGTCGAGGCGTGGAAGAACGACATGATCGAGAATGAGGCGGTCGGCGACTGGATCAGCGAGATCTGGGAAAGCGGCCGCGCCGGGCTGCTCAAGAGCGCGCGCGATCCCGACGCGGCGCTCGCCGGGCGATTCGGCGATGCGCTGCGCCAGCTCGGCGAGACGCTGCAGCAGGAGCCGCGCCTGAAGGCGGCGATCAATCAGTTCGCGCGCCGCGCCGTCGCGGGCATCGTCGCCTCTTATGGCAGCTCGATCGTCAAGCTGGTCTCCGAGACGGTGCGCGCCTGGGACGCGCGCACCATATCCGAGCGGCTCGAAAATGCGGTCGGGCGCGACCTCCAATATATCAGGATCAACGGCACCCTGGTCGGCGGCCTGGTCGGTCTCGCCATCCATACGATCGAGACCCTCACATGAGCGATAGGACGGAGGCCGACGCGCTGCGCGAGCTCGCGACGAATCGCGGCTGCAAGCTGGTGCGCTCGCGCCGCCGCACGCCGGGCCGGGGCGACTATGGCCGCTACGGCCTCAAGGACGCCAGGACCGGCAAGCCGGTGCTCGGCATCGGCAAAGGCGGGTTGACCGCGACCGCCGAGCAAATCGAATCCTTCCTGCGCAGCGGTGCGGCTGCAGGCTGGAAACACTCTCTCGGCGCGACGCCGAAACGCAAGCGCGAACCGGAAGCCAAGTCGACGCCGGAGCCAGCCAGGGAGCGGTCCAAGAAGCCGGTCAAGGCGAGTGCAGCCGAGGAAGAGCCGTCGGAGCCGCCGGAGCCGAAGATCCGGGACGCGCGTCCCGGCGATGCCGAAGCCCTCGCACGACTGATTCGCGGACTTGGCTATGAGCTGACCGCGGCCGACGCGAAGAAGCGGCTGACGGCGATGCGGCGTGCCAGGGAGGCGGTGATCGTGGCCGAGGCCGGCGGCGTGGTCGGGGCAGCCAGCCTGCACGTGACGTCGGTGCTGCATCGGCCGAAGCCGGTCGGCCGGATCACGATGATGGTCGTCGACGAAAACTGCCGCGGCCGGGGGATCGGGACTCTGCTCGTCGCCGAGGCCGAAGCCCGGCTGAAGGCGCGCGGCTGCGGCCTGATCGAGGTCACCAGCAATCGCAAGCGGCTGCGCGCGCACCATTTCTACGAAGGGCTAAGCTACGAGCGCACCAGCTATCGGTTCACGAAGGATCTGGACGGCTGATCCGTTAGCGCGTGGCAGGCGGGCGGCGTTGCCGCACGGTCGTGATCAACCTAGAGTCTGATTCGCTTGCGCGGAATCGGCACCGGCTTGCTGGATCAGACTCTAGACGTTCGGACTGGCGTATCGATACCGGCTGCACGTCGGTCTTCGGCCGCTGAAGTCCCGGCTGCCGACGTGAATCTCCCTCCGGCCGGCCTATGCCACCGTTCGGAGGGCTTTTCGCGCGGCCCGGTCCCCGTATAGACAGGGGTGATGCGTCCCCTTCCCGCCTTCCTGCCGCTGCTGATCCTCGCGAGCTGCGCCGGCCATGTCGCCGATTTTGTCGGCGCACGCGCCAACATCGTCGCGCCGGAGCTCACCCGCTTCGGCCTGAATGATCGCCAGATGCTCTGCGTCAGCGAGCGGCTGGGCGGCGCGCTGACCCCGCGCCAGATACGGCTGCTCACCCGATCGGCAAGCACGGTCCGGCAAGGTTATTACGAGCCGGAACGGCTCACGATCCGCGACTTCATGCACGTCGCTTCGTCGATGAGCGATTCGGCGATCGGGCTGGCGGTGGTCCGCGCGGCGGCAAATTGCGATGCGACGCCGGAGCTGATCGCACAGCGCGAGGCGACGCCGCCGGTGGAGGCAGCGGCCGCACCGGCGGCACGCGCCACCGCCTGGCTCAATCTCGGCGCCGCCACGACCGGTCAACGGATCGCGGTCGACGCGTCGAGCATCGAGCAGGATGCGACCTTGCGCCGCGGCTGGTTCCGGCTGACCGACCCCGGCGCCGGCGCGCCGAGCGGGATCTCCTATCAGCTCAGCATCGATTGCCGCGCCCGGACGATCGCGGCCACCGCCCGCCGCGTGCAGGACGCGGCTGGAAACGTGACCGACCATCGCGATTTCAGCGCCGACGATTCCCGGCCGAATCCGGTGGAGAACGGCACGGTGATGGAGATCGCCTTCCTGTCGGTGTGCACCTGAACGCTCGGGCCTGCCGGCACGGCGACGTGATCGTGCCGCCGCCCATATCTATTGCTTTCCAAACGCATCATTTCGTTACGGCACGCGTTGTCGTCGGGTGGCACGAACAAGAGTCGTTCCCATGGCTTTCCGCTTCGGTCCGGAAGACCTCCAAGACTTGCGGGTCCTGATCGTCGAGGACGAATATTATCTGGCCGCGGACCTCGCCGAGACGCTGCGCGCGCGGGGAGCGAAGGTGATCGGCCCGGTCGGTACTCTGACGGAGGCGATCGCCGCGGTCGAAGGCAGCTGGATCGATTATGCCGTCCTCGACGTGAATCTGCGCGGCGAGATGAGCTTCCCGATCGCCGATCGGCTCGAGGCCGCCGGAATCCCTTATGTCATCGCGACGGCCTATAGCGTCCAATCGCTGCCCGAGCGGTTCCGGACCAAGCCGCGGCTCGAGAAACCGTTCCTGCCGGAGGCGGTCGTGCGGATGATCAACGCCTGATCGATCAAAACAGAGAGAATGGCGGCCGGGCGATCATCAGCCAGAAGATCGCGAGCACCGCCGCAAAGGCCGGGAAGCCGAAAGCGAACCACCAGCGGAACAGGCGATGATAAGCGCGCGGCAAGGGCGCGCCGGTCTCGTCCGCCGTGGCGGCGAGCGCGCGCATCCGCGCCTGCATCCACACCACCGGAAGCCAGAACAGGCCGGTGACGACGTAGAGGATCATCGACAATGCGATCCAGCCTTCGGATAGCGGATAGCCGACCTCGCGCGCGAGCAGGATGCCGGTTACCGGCTGGGCGACGACCGCGGTCGCGGTGAACAGGAAATCGGCGATCACCACGATCCGCGCGACCGCCGCGATCACCTTCGCGTCGCCGGTGTGGTGCGCGAGAAGCATGAAGAAGGCGATGCCGGCGCCGGTGCCGAGCAGGACGGCCGCACCGATGACATGGAGGAACTTAAGCAGGAAATAGAGCGTCATCGGTCCTCCAAGATGGCGAGCGCGACGAGATTGAGCGCCAGAATCGGCCAGATCTTCATCATCGGGCCAAGCGGGTCCGCCCAGAGGCCCGGCAGCAGCGCTGTGCCCGCAGCGATATAGGCGAGCGACAGCGCAAACGCCGCCTGCAGGGCCCGCCGGGCGGTCGGGCGGTAGAAGATGGCGGCGCCAATTGCGAGGTCGGCGATCGCGCCGGCCATGACGGATGGGCCGCTCAGCGCGCCGCCGCCGCCCTGGCGCATAAGCCCCTCGGCGATCGCATAGCCCGGACCGAGCGAGATCAGGCCCGTCAATAGCCAGAACAGGGCAAAGACGAGAAAGACGACCGGCTTGAGCAGGAAGAGCCTGGCGAACCAGCGCTCCTGGGCGGACGCCGGCTCCGCCGCGAGCGCCTCCTCGAGCGAGCGCGGCGAAATTCCGGTCAGACGGATC
>Ga0299914_10002474_pt1 | contig 12739 bp, 12 predicted proteins | sample RVTome_10_FD_201361 | JGI IMG/M metagenome (GOLD analysis project Ga0299914, IMG submission 201361) | Soil microbial communities from uranium-contaminated site in the Upper Colorado River Basin, Wyoming, United States - RVT153D57 (version 2) ...
GCGGGCGTATTCCACCTCATAACACACGCGTTCTTCAAGGCGCTCCTCTTCCTCGGCGCGGGCGCCGTGATCCACGCCGTCCACCACGCGTGGGACCAGGCCGCGCACGGGGGCGGGCACGCCCGTCACGGCGATCCGAACGACATGCGGAACCACGGCGGCCTCAAGGCCTTCATGCCCAGGACGTGGGCGTTCATGTGGGTCGCGACGCTGGCCATCGCGGGCGTGTTCCCGTTCGCCGGCTTCTTCTCGAAGGACGAGATCATCTGGGACGCCGGGGCGTACGGCTATCCGATCCTGTGGGGCGTCGCGATCGCGACGGCGGTCCTCACGGCGGTGTACATGACGCGGCTCATGGTGATGACCTTCCACGGCGAGTCGCGCACGTTCGGCCACGGCGGTGAGGCCGAGACGCGGACCCACCTGCACGAGGCGCCCGCCGTCATGTGGGTGCCCCTCGCGATCCTGGCGGCGCTCTCCGTGGTGGGCGGCTGGGTCAACATCCCCGAGGCGCTCCCGCTCCCGCGCTTCGAATGGCTCCACCACTGGCTCGAGCCGGTGTTCGAACCCGCGCTCGCCGTGGCCGCCGCGCACGGGATCGAGCCCGCGCACGTCGCCCCGGCGGGCGGCGGCGAGGCCCTGTGGGCCGGTGTCTCGACCCTCGCCGCGCTGGCGGCGGTCCTCCTCACGGTGCGCGCGTTGGGCGCGCGTCGCGTCCCGACCGCCGCCGAGGCCGTCGCGCCCACCGGCTTCGCGCGCGTGCTCCACGACAAGTGGTACGTGGATGAGCTCTACGACCGCCTGATCGTGAGGCCGTCGGTGGCGCTGTGGCGCGGGTGTTGGCGCGTCGTGGACGCCGGGATCATCGATGGGACCGTGAACGGCGCCGGGCACGTGGCGCGTCTTTTCGGGTGGATCGGCGGACAGCTCCAGAGCGGCCGTGTCACGACGTACCTCCTCGTGTTCATGCTGGGTGCCATCCTCGTCCTCGGGGTGATCGGATGACCGGGCTCTACGAATCGCACTGGGTGCTGACCCTGCTCATCGCGCTCCCCGTGCTCGGGGGGCTCGCGTGTCTGGCGGTTCCCGAGGCCCGCGCGAAGGGCGTCGCCCTGGTCACGACCGTGGTCGAATTCGCCCTCTCGCTCCCGCTCTTCTGGACGTTCGACACGGCCGAGGCCGGGTTCCAGAACGCGGTCTCGATCCCGTGGATCGGGAGCTGGGGCATCTCGTACTCGCTGGGGCTGGACGGGATCTCGATCCTGATGGTCCTGCTCACGACGTTCATCATGCCGCTCGCCGTGGCGTGCTCGTTCACGTACGTGAAGACCCGGGAGCGGGCCTTCTACGCGATGCTTCTCTTCCTGACCACCGGCATGATCGGCGTGTTCGTCGCGCTCGATCTGTTCCTGTTCTACGTCTTCTGGGAGATCATGCTGATCCCGATGTACTTCCTCATCGGGATCTGGGGCGGGGAGAGGCGCATCTACTCGGCCGTGAAGTTCTTCCTCTACACCGCGGCCGGGTCGCTGCTCATGCTGGTCGCGATCGTGACGCTGGCGTTCCTCCACCGCGAGGCGACCGGGTCGCTCAGCTTCGCCTACGACGACATCCTGGCGCTCGAGATCGCCGGTCGGACACAGCTCTGGCTGTTCGGGGGCTTCGCGCTCGCGTTCGCGATCAAGATACCGCTGTTCCCGCTCCACACGTGGCTCCCGGACGCGCACGTGGAGGCCCCGACCGCGGGCTCGGTGATCCTGGCCGGGGTCCTCCTCAAGATGGGCGTGTACGGGTTCCTGCGCTTCGGGCTTCCGGTGTTCCCGGGGGCCGCGACGCACCCCACGGTGCTCGCGACGTTCCTCGTCCTGGGGCTGATCGGGATTCTGTACGCCGCATGGGTGGCGGCCGTGCAGCCGGACGCCAAGAAGCTCGTGGCGTACACGTCCGTGGCCCACCTCGGGTTCGTCGTGATCGGCGTGTTCGGTCTGACCACCCAGGGGCTCGAAGGCGGGATCCTCCAGATGGTGAACCACGGCGTGTCGACGGGGGCGCTCTTTCTCCTCATCGGGATGCTGTACGAACGCCGGCACACCCGTCGGATCGCCGATTTCGGGGGGATCGCGAAGGCGATGCCGTTCTTCGCCCTCTCGCTGGTCGTGGTCGCGCTCTCATCCATCGGTCTCCCGGGGACGAACGGCTTCGTGGGCGAGTTCCTGATCCTCCTCGGGACGTTCCGCACGCACCCCTGGGTCGCGGCGATCGCCGCCACGGGCGTGATCTTCGCGGCGTGCTACATGCTCCCGATGGTGCAGCGGGTGCTGTTCGGCCCTCTCGAGCGCGAGGAGAACCGCGCGCTCAGGGACCTCGACCGGCGCGAGCGCTGGATCCTCGTCCCGCTCCTCGCGCTCATCGTCCTGATGGGCGTGTGGCCGGGTCCGTTCCTCGATCGGACGCGGGCCTCGGTCGACGCCCTGCTCGAACGGGTGGAGGCGCGGGGCGGCGCGCTGGTCACGACGCCGCCGGCGCCGGAGCGGCCCGACGCGCTCGCCGGGGGAGGCGACTGACGTGAGGACCTTCGAGTTCGCCTCGCACTCCGACTACTGGCTGGCCCTCCTCCCGGAGGCGGCGCTCGCGCTCGCGTCGATCGTCGTGCTGCTCGGCGCGGCGTTCCGGTCGGACCGGGGCGGGCGCGGCGGCTGGTACGAGGGCGTCACGATCGTGGGGATCGTCGCCGCGGCCGTCCTCAACGGCTGGCTGTCGGGATCGACCGGCGCCACCGGGGCGCTGCTCGCCGTCGACGGCTTCCGCGTCGTCGCGAACTGGGTCATCCTCGGGGCCACGCTCCTCGTGGTCGTGTTCGCGCGCGAGTACCTGGAGCGCGAGGAGCTGCCGGTGGGGGACTTCCACGGCCTCCTCCTCCTTTCCTCGGTCGGGATGATGCTCCTCGTGGCCGCCCACGACATGATCCTCCTGTTCGTGGGTCTCGAGCTCATGTCGATCTCGGTCTACATCCTCACGGGCTACGCCCGCAGCGACGCGCGCTCGTCCGAGGCGGGGCTCAAGTACTTCATCGTCGGCGCCTTCGCGAGCGCGTTCCTGCTGTACGGGATCGCGCTCCTGTACGGGGTGACCGGCACGACCCGGCTGGCCGTGGCCGGCGAGGCGATCGCGGCCGGTGTGGCCGGTGGCGACCTCCTCCTCGCGGCCGGCATCGGGCTCCTCCTCGTCGGGTTCGGATTCAAGGTGGCCGCGGTCCCGTTCCACATGTGGACTCCGGACGCGTACGACGGCGCGCCGACGCCGGTGACCGCGTACATGGCCACGGGGGTGAAGGCGGCGGCGTTCGTGGCGCTCCTCCGCATCCTCACCGTCGATCTGGCCGGGGCCGCCGCCATCTGGCACGGCGCCGTGTGGTGGCTGGCGATCCTCACGATGATCGTCCCGAACCTCATCGCGCTCTCGCAGGAGAGCGTGAAGCGCATGCTGGCCTACTCGTCGGTGGCGCACGCGGGCTACCTGCTGGTCGGGGTGGCGGCCGCCTCCGAGCTGGGCCGCTCGGCCTCGCTGTTCTATCTGGCGGCCTACACGGTGATGACGATCGGGAGCTTCGCGATCGTCTTCCACGTCGCGGGTCGCGGCGATGTGCGCTCGCGGATCGACGACTACCGGGGGCTCGGCTGGCGGCGGCCGTGGCTGGGAGTCGCGATGTTCGTGTTCCTGCTCTCGCTCGCCGGGTTCCCGCCCACCGCGGGGTTCGTGGGCAAGCTGTACCTGCTTCAGGCCGCGGTCGATGCGGGCGAGATCGGGCTGGCGGTGACGCTCGTCCTCACGAGCCTCGTCGCGTACTACTATTACCTCCGGGTGGTCTGGAAGATGTACTTCGATCAGGCCCCGGAGGATGCGGAAGCGCCCGTCCGCGCCGGCGTCGGCTTCAGGCTGGCGACCGCAGTGTGCGCCGTCCTCGTTCTCCTGGGCGGGCTCTTCCCGGGCCCTGCCCTCGACGGCATGCGCGACGCGCTCGCACCGGACGCCGCTCCCGACGTCACCGCGGTCGCGCCGTAGTTCTCGCGCGGTCTTCTGGCGATTCGTCCTCGCGCGGCCCGGTTGACCGCGCGACTTCCACCGGGGTCGAGATGGAGATCAACAGCGGAGTCTTTCGTGAGTACGACATCCGCGGCATCGTGGGCGACGATCTCACCGAGGAGGTCGCCGAGCTCGTGGGGCGCGCGTTCGGGACCGAGCTCGCGGATCGCGAGGCCCCGGAGGTCGTGGTCGGACACGACAACCGCCCGAGCTCGCCGATGCTCGCCGCGGCCCTGTGCCGGGGGCTCAACGCGGCGGGCGTGAACACCCGCTTCGTGGGCACGGTCCCGACCCCCGTGCTCTACTTCGCGGCGATCGAGTTCGGGACCGACGCCGGCATCCAGATCACCGGATCGCACAATCCCCCCGAGTACAACGGCATCAAGATGGTCCGCGACGGCGGCGCGATCTACGGCGACGCGATCCAGGACCTCCGCCGCCGGATCGAGGACGAGCGCTTCTCCGACGGTGACGGGTCGCACCGCGAGGACCGGATCCTCGACCGCTACGTCGAGGAAATCGCCGCGCGCGGGCGCGTGGATGTGCCCGTGCGCATGGTGCTCGACTGTGGCAACGGGGCGGGGAGCGTGGTCGCGGTCCGCGCGCTCGAGGCGGCCGGGATCGAGGTGGACGGCCTCTACTGCGAGTCGGACGGGACGTTCCCCAACCACCACCCCGACCCCACGGTCGATGCGAACCTCGTCGATCTCATCGCGCGCGTCCGCGAGACCGGGGCCGCGGTCGGCGTGGGGCTGGACGGCGACGCGGATCGCATCGGGGCCGTCACGGAAGAGGGGCGGATCGTGCGCGGCGACCACCTGCTGCTCCTGTTCGCGCGCGATGTCCTCAAGGACCATCCGGGCGCCGAAGTCGTCTTCGACGTCAAGTGCTCGCAGGCGCTCCCGCGCGTGATCGAGGCCGACGGCGGCGTCCCCGTGATGTGGAAGACCGGCCACTCGCTGATCAAGGAGCGGATGCGGCAGGGCGGAGCTCCCATCGCGGGTGAGATGAGCGGTCATATCTGCTTCGCCGACAGATTCTTCGGCACCGACGACGCCATCTATGCGGCGGCCCGTCTGGCGGGGCTGATCGCGCGCGCCGGGCGCCCGCTCTCGGAGCTCGCCGCCGAGATCCCGTCCTACCCGTCCACACCCGAGCTCCGCCTCCCCTGTCCCGAGGAGCGGAAGTTCGAGGTGGTGGCGGCCGCGGTGCGCGACTACAAGCGCACGCACGAGGTGATCGACATCGACGGCGCGCGCGTCCTGTTCGACGGGGGATGGGCGCTGATCCGGGCCAGCAACACGCAGCCGGTCATCGTCGTCCGCATCGAGGCCGACGACGAGTCGCGGTTGCGCGAGATCGCCGCCGAGGTGAGGGGCTGGCTGGCCGGGCACGACGTCGAGCTGCCCCCGGTTTGAGCGCTCGACGGGTCACGCCGTGAGCCGGCTCGAACGGACCGCCGTCGTCGCGGTCGGAGGAAACGCCCTCTCCCCCGAGGGGGAGCCCGCGGCGATCGCGAACCAGTTCCGACATTCGCGCGAGAGCCTTGCGTCGATCGTGGACTTCGTCCGGCACGGCTGGAACGTCGCAGTGGTGCACGGAAACGGGCCGCAGGTGGGCGACGCGCTCCTGCGCAACCAGTGCGCCCGCGACCGCGTGTCCGAGCTCCCGCTCGGGGTCCTCGTGGCCGCGACCGCGGGGTGGATCGGCTACATGATGCAGCAGTCGCTACAGAACGCGCTCGCCCGCGCCGGGGTCGAGCGCAGCGTCGTCACGCTGATCACGCAGACGCTCGTGGATCGGGATGATCCCGAGGGCATGGTGCCGCGCAAGTTCATCGGACGCGCCGTCCCCGCGGAGCTGGCGGATGAGCTCCGGGCCGAAGGCGTGACGCTCGAGACCGACGACCGTGGCAACCTGCGGCGGCGCGTGCCGAGCCCGGCGCCGCGCGGGATCGTCGAGGCCCCCATGATCCGCGAGCTGGTGGCGAGCGGCCACATCGTGATCGCGGCCGGGGGCGGCGGCACGCCCGTGTACGAGGACCCTCGGAGGGGGCTCGAGGGGCTGGACGTGGTGCTGGACAAGGATCTGGCCGCGGCGATCCTCGCGCGCGAGATTCGGGCCTCCGTCCTCCTCATCCTCACCGACATCGATGGCGTCTACCGCGGCTGGGGCACGGCGGAAGAGACTCGGATCGACCGGTTGGAGCTCGACGATGCCCGCGCGTTCCTCGCCTCCGGCCAGGCGGGGGAGGGCTCGATGCGCCCGAAGCTCCAGGCGGCGGTCCAGTTCGTCGCTGAAGGGGGCGAGAGAGCGGTGATCGCGGCGCTCGGCGACGCGGCGCGCGCCATGGCCGGCTCGACCGGAACGACCATCGTTCGCAGTCACGAAGAAGACGGGAACGCATGAACATCCACGAGTACCAGGCGAGAGAGATCCTCCGCTCACACGGCATCCCGGTGCCGGCCGGCGAGATCGCGACCACGCCCGAGCGCGCGGGCGAGATCGCCGCGGGGCTGGGGACCGCCGTGGTCGTCAAGGCCCAGGTTCACGCCGGGGGGCGCGGGAAGGCTGGCGGCGTCAAGCTGGCGAAGGACGCCGACGAGGCGCGCGAGAAGGCCGCGGCGATCCTCGGCATGGACATCAAGGGCTACACGGTCCGCAAGGTCCTGGTGGCCCCCGCCGAGGACATCGAGAGCGAGGCGTACGTCGGGATCGTCATGGACCGGGCGAACCGCTGCGACACCTTCATGGTGTCCAGCGAGGGAGGCGTGGACATCGAGGAGGTGGCGGCGACGATGCCCGACGCGATCCGCAAGGTGCGCGTCGATCCCTGCTACGGTCTCCTCGCCCACCAGGCTGCGGGTCTCGGCTACCACCTGTACGACGATTCGGGTCGCGCCCGTCAGGCGGCCGACATCATGACGCGCCTGTACGCCGCCTACCGGGCGGCGGGAGCCACGTTGGCCGAGATCAACCCGCTCATCGTGAATCCCGCCGGCGAGGTGAAGGCGATCGATGCGAAGATGAACATCGACGACAACGCCCTTTTCCGCCTCCCCGCGATCGCGGAGCTCCGCGATCTCGAGGCGGAGAACCCGGCCGAGACTCGTGCCCGCGAGGCGGGACTCTCCTACGTCCAGCTCGAGGGGCACGTGGGTTGCTGCGTGAACGGGGCCGGGCTCGCGATGGCGACGATGGATCTCGTGAAGTACTACGGCGGCGATCCGGCCAACTTCCTCGACATCGGGGGCTCGTCGAACCCCGACAAGGTGGTGACCGCGCTCGAGCTGATCACCGAGGACGAGAACGTCACCTCCATCCTGTTCAACATCTTCGGGGGCATCACCCGCTGCGACGATGTCGCGAACGGGATCGTGGAGGCCACGCGGCGCATCGACATCGACCTCCCGATCACCATCCGCCTCACCGGCACCAACGAGGAGGAGGCCCTCGAGATCCTCGATGCGAACGGGTTCGAGGCGATGATCGACATGGATCGGGCGGTGCAGACCGCGGTCGAGCGGGCCGGCTCGTAGGAGCGCGCCGAGGGCGCCGACCACGAGCTGCACGGAGAGGGAGAAACCAAACCGCGATGAGCGTGTTCATAGGACCAGACACCCGGCTGGTGGTGCAGGGGATCACGGGACGCGACGGCTCGTTCCACACCCGCCAGATGATGGAGTACGGCACCCGCGTCGTCGCCGGCGTCACGCCGGGGAAGGGCGGCCAGACGTTCGACGACGCGGTTCCGGTCTTCCATACCGTGGCGGACGCGGTGGCCGAGACGGGCGCGAACACCAGCGTCATCTACGTGCCGGCGCGGTTCGCGGCCGACGCGATCTTCGAGGCGGCGGACGCGGGCGTGGCGTTGATCGTGTGCATCACGGAAGGCGTCCCGGTCGCGGACATGCTGCGCGCGCTTCCGTACGTGGAGGAAAGGGGGGCGCGGCTGATCGGGCCGAACTGCCCGGGGCTCATCGTCCCCGACGTCTGCAAGGTCGGCATCCTCCCGGGCCAGATCGTGCAGGCCGGGTCGGTGGGGATCGTGAGCCGGTCGGGCACCCTGACCTACGAGGTCATCTTCCAGCTCACGCGGGCCGAGATCGGCCAGTCGACCTGCGTGGGGATCGGGGGCGACCCGCTGATCGGCACCGATTTCGTCGACTGTCTGGAGGCGTTCGAGGGGGACGACGACACCGAGGTCGTCGTGATGATCGGCGAGATCGGCGGCACGGACGAGCAGATGGCGGCCGAGTTCGTCGCCAACCGTATGTCGAAGCCGGTGGTCGGATTCATCGCGGGGCAGACGGCCCCCCCGGGCCGGCGGATGGGCCACGCGGGCGCCATCATCTCGGGCTCGGAAGGGACGGCGGAGGAGAAGATGCGCTCGTTCCGGGAGCACGGCATCGGCGTGGCCGAACGGCCCGCCGACATCGTGGGTCTGCTCCGGGAGCGCATGTAGCTTCCACGGGCGCCGCGGAGCGCTCCAGCGAAGTGCCAGGAGGTCCCATGCTCGTCCAGGACGTGATGACCCGAGACGTGGTGACGGCGGAGCCATCCATGCGTCTCTCCGAGGTCGCGGACACGCTCGTCCGCAGGCGCCTGCGCGCGATCCCCGTGATCGACGACCAGGGTCACGTACTCGGCATGATCACGGACCGGCAGGTGATGAAGCACTTCCTGCCGTACCTCGATGATCCGGAGGCGGAAGCGCCCGCCCGCGCCGGGATGTTCCGCGACGGGGAGGTCCGGGACGCCATGGACCGCACGGTGATGTGCGTGAACGAGGGACAGGCCCTCGGCGACGTCGTCCGTCTCATGCTCGACAAGGAGATCGAGCGCCTGCCCGTCGTGAGGGAAGGCGTGCTCGTCGGCTTCCTCACACGTGGCGACATCATCCGCCGGCTGCTCGGCGGCGGTGGGGCGGACGCCCGAGACGAGCCGGAGGAGTCGGGCGGCCCGGCCACGCCCTGAGCGACCCGCCCGAGTGCGTGGTCGCCCGTCACGCGAGACCCGGGGACCGCCGGCGCGAGCCCGGATCCGCACGACGCACATCAACCCGATCCAGGAAGACCATGACCGACGAACCACAGACGCTCACCCTCGCGATCATCAAGCCGGACGCGTTCGGCTCGTGCAGGGCGGGAAGGGTGCTCGCGGCGCTCGAGGAGGCCGGATTCGGAATCCGCGGCGCGCGCGTCATCCGGCTGTCCACGGGGGCGGCCGAGGCCTTCTACGCGGTGCACCGCGAGCGGCCGTTCTACCGCTCGCTGGTCGAGTTCATGACATCCGGGCCCTGCATGCCGCTCGCGCTCGAACACGACCGGGCCGTCCCCTACCTGCGCGAGGTCATCGGGGCCACGGATCCGGCCGAGGCCGAGCCCGGCACGATCCGCGCGCTGTACGCGGAGAGCAAGGAGCGAAACGCCATCCACGCGTCCGACTCGCCGGAGAACGCGCGGACGGAGCTCGGCTTCTTCTTCAGCGCCGCGGACCTGATCGACGCGGGCTGAGCCGGCGTACGATGGAGCGCGCGATGAGCGAGACGCTCTCGATCCCGACGTCGGGGCTCCGGAAGGGGCCGGTCACGCGATCGTGGCACCTCGAGGCTCCGGAGGAGGCGCTGGGCGACATCCCCGATGGGGTCCGGACGGTCGACGTGTCCGTCGAGCTCCGCGCCGAGGGTCGGAGCGGCGTGCACGCGCGCGGTCGCGTGTCGGCCGGGGGGCGTCGCTCCTGTCGCCGGTGCCTGGCCGACGTCGAGGTGGCCATCGAGACGGACCTCGACGCCTGGTTCCGCGATCCCGCGCTGGTGACGCCCGGCGAGGACGGCGTGTGGGAGCTCGACCCCGGGGTCGACGAGATCGACCTCTCGGATGCGGTCCGCGAGGAGCTGTGGCTCGCGATGCCCGAATGGGTGGTGTGCGAGGAGGCGTGCGCCGGGTTGTGCCCCGGGTGCGGGGTCCGTCTCGCGGACGAGGAATGCCGTTGTCCGCCGTCGGCTCCGGACCCCCGTTGGGGCGCGCTCGAAGCCCTGCGAGAGGGAGTCGGAGACCGCGGCGCGGAGGCGGGCTCCCGTGAAGACGGACCCGACGAGGACGCTTGACATCGCGCCCCCTGAGCCGCCAGTTACCACGTTCGTTTCGGGTCGCGCACGGCGCGCCGAAACGGGGCCGGGCGCGCCGTTTCCGCCAACCCGGCGCGAGCGAACGAGTCCCCCTGCATCTACGGATAGAGACATGGCCGTCCCGAAGCGACGCACCTCGAAGCAGCGCAAGCGCAAGCGGCGCACGCACTACAAGGCGGATACCGCGGCGCACCACGCGTGTCCGCGCTGCGGGGACCCCAAACGCCCGCACCGCGTGTGCCCCACGTGCGGACACTACCGCGACCGAGAGGTCGTCCAGATCGACGAGTTTTGAGCGGCGCGCCTCCACGCGCCGCCGTTTGAGCCGACCCCGGCTCCGGATCGCCCCATGATCCGCGTGGCGGTCGATGTGCTGGGGGGCGACGGCGCCCCCGCCGCGCCGATCGCGGGCGCGCTCGATGCGCTGGAAACCTGGCCCGACGAGGTCGAGATCCGCCTCGTCGGCCCTCCCGCCGAGATCGAGTCCCACCTCGGGGACGCTCCGGGACGGGGAGTGACGATCGTCGCGGCCGAGGAGCGGATCGATCCGGGCGAGGCCCCCGCGCTCTCGGTTCGACGGAAGCCGCACAGCTCCATCGTGCGCGGTCTGGAGATCGTCCACGAAGGTTCGGCCGACGCGCTGATCTCCGCGGGGTCCACGGGGGCCGTGATGGCCGCCTCGGTGCTCACGCTCGGGGTCCTGCCCGGGGTCGACCGGCCGCCGGTGGGCGCCCTGTTCCCGACCGCCACCGGCCGCATGCTCGTCCTGGACGTGGGGGCGAACGTGGACTCGAGGCCTCACCAGCTCCACCAGTTCGCGCTTCTCGGGTCGATCTACCTGCGGGACTCGCTCTCCGTCGAGCGGCCGCGGGTCGGGCTCCTCAACGTGGGCGAGGAGGAGGAGAAGGGGGACGATGTCGCCGTGGCCGCCCACCGTCTCCTGTCGCGCGACCCGGACCTCGAGTTCGTGGGGAACGTCGAGGGGCACCAGATCATCCACGGCCCGTGCGACGTCCTCGTGTGCGACGGGTTCGTGGGGAACGTCCTGCTCAAGTTCTACGAGTCGATGTCCGGGTTCATCCTCGGACTTCTGAAGGAGTCCGGCGTCCGCGAGCACGCGGAGCTCGACCGGATGCTCCGCTTCCTCGATTACACCGAGTACGGGGGCGCCCCGCTCCTCGGGGTCGACGGTGTGGTGATCATCTGTCACGGGTCCTCGCCTCCGCGAGCCATACGGAACGCCATCCGTGCCGCCATCGATTCGGTCACCTCGGGCATGGTGTCGGACATGCGCCGGGCGCTCGCCGCCCGGCGCCTCACCGCGGAAGGAGCCGAAACATGAGCGGCGCGGCGCTCCTCCTGCCCGGGCAGGGGTCGCAGTTCGTGGGCATGGGACGCGAGCTGGCCGAGGCGTTCCCGGTCGTCCGCGAGCTGTACGAGCAGGCCGACGCCACGCTGGGCGTGGGTCTCGCCCGCCTTTGCCGGGAGGGGCCGGAGGGGGAGCTGACGGCCACGGAGAACGCGCAGCCCGCGATCCTCGTCCACAGCTACGCCGTCTGGAAGCTCGTCGCCGACGCGGTGGGAACGCCGGTGGTCGCCGCAGGGCACTCGCTGGGCGAGTTCACCGCCCACCTCATCGCCGGCACGTTCTCGTTCGAGGACGCGCTCCGGATCGTCCGTCGGCGGGGAGAGCTGATGGCGAAGTCGGGCGAGGAGCGGCCGGGCACGATGGCCGCCGTGCTGGGTCTCGACGCGGAGGTCCTCGCGGAGATCTGCGAGCGCCTGCCGTCGGGGACCGTGGTGCCCGCGAACCTGAACGCGCCCGGCCAGGTCGTGATCTCGGGGGACGTCGATGCGGTTCGCGAAGCCTCGGCCCGCGCCGGGGACGCGGGCGCCCGCCGGGTCGTCCCGCTCAACGTGGGCGGTGCCTTCCACTCGCCGCTGATGGCGGTGGCCGCGGAGGGCCTCGCCGCTGCGCTCGATGCCGCCCGGGTCGGGGACCCCCGCTTCCCGGTCGTGGCGAACTCCACTGCCGAGCCCGTGACGGACGCCGATGGTGCTCGCGAGCGGCTCGTCGAGCAGCTCACCTCGCCGGTGCGCTGGATGGACGTGATCCACCGGATGAGCGGGTTCGGTCCTTCCCGGTGGCTGGAGCTCGGGCCGGGGAACGTCCTCACCGGTCTTCTGCGGCGCATCGACCGGGACCTCAGGGCGGAGTCGATCGGCGATCCCGCGACCGTCGAGGCGTTCCTGGGCGCCGCCATATCGGACACCTAGAGTGTGGTGTCTCGAAAATCGCGTGAGCACCGAGGGCGGCGAGGCGTCCGCGTGGCAAGGCGCGAGTCCGCAGGAATAGCAGCGCTATTTCAAGGATGAGCAACGCCGTCCACCCGGAATGCATCGTCGTCCGAACCGGAGCGAGCGTAGCGAGCGGAGCTCGGCGCCAGCCAATGCCATGGTACTTTCGAGACACCACATTAGCCCGGGGTGTCCGGGGAATCGCCGGGGGGAGACGCCCGACTGGCC
>Ga0299914_10002475_pt1 | contig 12734 bp, 15 predicted proteins | sample RVTome_10_FD_201361 | JGI IMG/M metagenome (GOLD analysis project Ga0299914, IMG submission 201361) | Soil microbial communities from uranium-contaminated site in the Upper Colorado River Basin, Wyoming, United States - RVT153D57 (version 2) ...
GGTCGACGTAGCCGCCGATCCCGCGTCTGGCGTCGCCGAGGCTCTCGCATTCGTTCAGCCACCTCCTGGTCCCTAAGTCTCCCGAACCAACTCTCGATGAAGGCTTGGCTCTCGGGGTCGCGGTAGCCGCCGCGGCGGTGGCGGATCACGAGCCTGCTCAGCGTCTCACGGAAGCGGCGGGCGATGCTCAGGCCTGTGCGGAGCGCTACTCGGCGGTGACGTAGGCGGCGGTGAGCCCGCCGTCGACGAGGAACGTCGCGCCGTTCACGTACGAGGACTCGTCGCTCGCCAGGAAGAGCGCGCCCTGAGCGATCTCCCGGGCCTGCGCGAGGCGGCCCATGGGCAGGTGCTGGAGCCGGCGCTCGAGCGCGCCGGGCGTCTCGGCGAAGAGGCGCATGAGGAGCGGCGTCTCCACCGGGCCGGGGCAGAGGGCGTTCACGCGGATACCCCGGCGCGCGAACTCGACGGCGAGCTCGCGGGTCATCGCGAGGACGGCGCCCTTGGAGGCCGTGTACGAGATCTGCGAGGTGGCCGCGCCCATGAGCGCGACGAACGAGGCGACGTTGATGACCGAGCCGCCCCCGCGCTCGAGCAGGTGGGGGATGCCGTACTTGCAGCACAGGTAGACGCCCTTCGTGTTCACGTCCTGGACGCGCTGCCAGGCGTCCGGCTCCGTGTCCAGGATGGACGCGTCGTCCGGGGGCATGATCCCGGCGTTGTTGTAGAGGACGTCGATGCCGCCGTAGCGCTCGGCGGTCGCCCGGTACATCTCCTGGACGCTGGCCGGATCGGCCACGTCCACCGGCTGGAAGAACGCCTCGCGCGCCTCGGCGGCGGTCCGCTCGCCCGCCTCGCGGCTCACGTCGGCGACGCAGACGCTCGCGCCCTCGGCGGAGAAGAGGAGTGCGGCCTCGCGGCCGATCCCGCCGCCCGCGCCCGTGATGACGACGACCTTCCCGTCGAGCCGCCCCATGGCGGCGGGAGCTTAGCTGTTGACCAGGCCCTGGAGGATGCCGTCGAGCCGCCGCCAGCGGGCGTCGGTGCCCTGCTGCCGCTTCTCGTTCCACCACGCGAGGACGACGTTCGAGCCGTAGCGCTTCTGGGCGACGTAGGACTTCGCGAGCTCGTCGAAGTCCCAGTAGATCCCGTTCGCGTCCGGCCGCAGCGGCTCGGCGGTGTCCTTGTCGGCGAGCAGGGACTGGACTGCCTCCGGGTCCTCCGGGTCGACCACGTAGATCGTGAACGTGCCGAACTTCTTCTGGTCGGCGGGCGGCAGGTCGAGCCCCAGGCTGAGCTGGTCCCAGGAGGGATCCGGCGCCGAGCTCTTGAGCGGCGGCATCCCCGGCACCTCCTCGAACTCCTGGACGACGGCCTGCGCCGCGATCGGCGCGGCCTCCTGGTCGTCGCCGTCCCCGTCTCCGGAGGAGCCGCACCCGGCCACGGCGAGCGCGGCCAGAAGGAGGATGAGTGCTGGGCGTCTCATCGAGTCCAAGGGTACGTGCCCGTTCCGACGCGATCAGTATCGCCGCGGGATGTAAGCGTTCCTTGGGCAACCGGGCAGCCTCCGGCGAGGCGCACCCCAGGACTCCTCGTCTCCGTCGCCGGGTTGGCGGACGACCGTTACGCGCGCTCCTCGCGGTAGCGCCTCGCCTCCTCGACGAGAGCGCGGAAGAGCGCGGCGTCCTCGCCTTCCTCGGGATGCCAGAGGACGCCGAGCGCGAAACGGCGCGCTGGATCCTCGATCGCCTCGATCGTCCCGTCGTCGGCGCGGGCGGCCTCGCGGAGGCCGTGGCCGAGCCGTCCGTAGCCCTGGTGGTGGTGGCTCTTCACGGGCGCATGCGTGCCGATCACCTCGTGGAGCCGCGTGTCCGGGAGGATCTCGACGTCGTGGTCGGCGAACACGCCCGGGGTCTCCTTGTGGCCCTCGTGCCCGACGATCTCCGGGAGGTGCTGCACGAGGTCCCCGCCGAGCGCGACGTTCAGCACCTGGCTCCCACGGCAGACGGCGAGCACCGGCATGTCGCGGGCGAGCGCCGCCTCGAGGAGGGCGAGCTCGGCGGCGTCGCGCTCGGGCCGGGTGCCGTTCGTCTCCGGGTGCGCCTGGGCGCCGTAGGCGTCCGGGTCGACGTCGGCGCCGCCGGACAGAAGCAGCCCGTCGAGCGCGTCGAGCGTCTCCTCGACGCCCTCCGCGGACGGCGGGACGAGCAGCGGGCGGCCGCCCGCCTCCTCGATCGCGCGGACGTAGGCGAGCGGGATGAGCGCGGCCGGCCCCTCCCACACGCCCCAGCGCGCGTCCTCGGCGTAGCTCGTGATCCCGACGAGCGGGCGCATCTCACGAGTCTACGTACCGGAGAACGACCCGCCAGCCGTCCGGGTCCTCGAAGGTGAGATCGCGGGCCCAGTACGGGTTCTCGGGCTCTACCGGCTCGTGGCCGAGCGCGCGCAGCCGCGCCTCCGCGGCCGCGATCACGGCGCGGTCGCGCAGGTAGAGGACGAGCAGGTTGTCGCGCGTCGGCGCCGGCCCCGGGCTCCCCTCGGCGTGGGTCGTGAGCTCCAGGTGGACCTCATCGTCGGGGAGCCCGAGCAGGACCCCGCTGTAGCCCGCGTGGTCCTCGAAGGAGTCGACGCGGCGCAGGCCGAGCCCCTCCTCGTAGAAGCGGAGCAGCTCGGGAAGCCGGTCGGTCGGGCGCGCGAAGCGAACGGCGACGATGTCAGCCGCGTTCATACAGGCGCTCGCGCTCCCACCCCTCGTACGGCGGACGAGGTAGCCGACCACCTTCGGAACGACTCGGCCGGCGCCAGCATGGCCGGGAGTCATACCACGGCGGGGATTCGCTAGTCCTCGTCGTCCGCCGCGAGCGCCTGGGCGAGGATGCCGGCTGCGTAGGCCCGCCAGGCGACGTCGGGCGCGTCGACGAGCGCCTGGACGGCCTCGCGGACGTGCGGAAGGTCGTCGGCGTGGACGCGGAGCTGCCGCAGCCCTTCCTCGAGGGCGATCTGGCGGTCGACGGTGCGAAGGTCGTCGGCGAGCGCGCCGACTGCCCGGCCGTGGAGGTCGAGCCCCCGGTCCGGGTCGCCGCCCGCGCTGAGGAGCAGGAGCGCGCGCCGCGCCGCCGCGTACGTCTCGTCCTCGTCGACGTGGACGTCACGGCCGCCCACCGTGGCGAGGACGACCAGGCCGGTTGCCAACGTCTCCGTGCCCTCGTCTCCGGCGAGCGATTCCTCGAGCCGGGCGAGCCAGGAGGGCGTCACAGCTCGAGTTCGACGCCGGTCCCGGCGGCTCTCGCCCGCCCGAGCACGACGTTCGCGAAGGCGGCGTCGAGCGCGCCGATCCCGAGGTTGCAGCAGACGACCCGGCCCGCCGAGCCCTCGCGGCCCAGGCCCTCGCCGACGTTCCCCTCCGGCGCCGGCCAGCCCCGGAAGTGGCCCTGCTCGCGGTAGTACTCGAACTGGTCCACGTCGTCGGCGAGGAAGAGGTCAGCGGCGGCGACGGTCTCGCGGGAGACGTAGAAGTCGAAGTCGATCGGGAGGGCGAGCCAGCGCTCGCCGAGGTGCTCCGGTCGGAGCGGCGAGGGTGGGTCGGCGACGATCGGTCCCGCGGTGACGACCACGTCGGCGCCGGCGAGGGCGTCTTCCCAGCCGTCCGCGGCCGAGGCGAGGTCGCCGAGCCGCTCGATCCGCTCGGGATGGGGGTCCCACGCCCGGATCTCCACGCCGGGCCGGAGCGCGTGCAGCAGGCGTGCGTGGAAGAGCCCCTGCTCGCCGCAGCCGAGGATCGCGGCGCGACTCCAGCCTTCGGGAGCAAACCGGCGGACGCAGACGCCGCTCGCGGCCGCCGTCCGCGCGGCCGTGATCTCGGCGCCGTCCAGGACCGCGACCGGGAGCCCGGTCTCCGCGTCGTTGACGACGATCAGCCCGCTGATGTACGGCAGGCCTTTCGCCTTGTTCGCCGGATACCCGCCCACCCACTTGAGCGTGACCACGTCCTCGTCGCGCAGGTACGCGGGCATGGCGTGCAGGAACGAGTTCTTGCGCGGATGCACCCCCGGCTTCGGCGGGAGCTCGACCCGGCCCGCCGCCAGCGCTCGGTAGGCGTGCTCGACGAGGTCGAGCTGCTCGGCCGCACCCGGGAGGAGGCCGGCGACGTCCACGCGGCTGAGGAACAGGAGGCGGCTCACTCGGCGACGACCAGCGGCTCCACGAGGACCTTGACCCTTGCCTCCCCGGGTCGCCGCCACGGGTAGGTCTCCTGCCCGATGTACTTCTTTGCAAGCTCGTCGATCTGCCGCTCCGCCTCCTCCCCCTCCACGATCTCGACGACCCGCCCGCGGACGTCGACCTTGTCGTAGAAGTCGTCCTTCTCGGCGATCGAGATCGCCACGCGCGGGTCGCGGCGCATGTTGCGGTCCTTCAGCCGCCCGACTGCGGTGTTGAAGGTGATGTAGCCGTTCTCGAGGGCGATCCAGACCGGGCTCACGTGCGGCGATCCGTCCTCCATCACCTCGGCCAGGAAGGCGAGGTTGGGGGCCTCGATGATGCGCCGCACCCGGTCGCTGAGCTCTGCCACGGACTCCTCCTCGCTGGTGGTTGGCCTTCCGTTGGGAGAAACGGCGCCGCCCCGCCAGTTTGTTCCCTCGAACCCGGTCTGCGGAAGCGTAAGTTGACTCTTACGTAAGCATCTGCTTAAATATCGTCGTCATGGAAGCCGCCATCCGAGCGCTCGCCGAGCCGCGCCGGCGGAGGATCCTCGAGCTCGTCCGCGACGGGGAGCTGACCGCGGGGGAGATCGCCGCCGCGTTCGACGTCACCCGCCCGGCCGTGTCCCAGCACCTGACCGTCCTCAGGAACGCCGGCCTCCTCCAGGAGCGGCGCGAGGGCACGAGGCGCCTGTACCGGGCGCGGCCCGAGGGCCTCGACGACGTGCGCGAGTTCATCGAGACGTTCTGGGACGGCCGGCTCGAACGGCTTCGCCTGGCGGCGGAGCTCGAGGAAGGGAGAAGGCGTAGTGGCAGTTCGCCAGAGTGAGGCCGTCGAGCGCGAGGTGCGGATCGCCGCGCGCCCGGAGACGGTCTTCGAGTTCTTCACCGACCCGGAGAAGCAGGTTCTCTGGATGGGCCGCCGGGCCGAGCTCGACGCCCGGCCGGGAGGGATCTACGACGTGGAGATCAACGACCAGTCGCGGGCACGAGGCGCGTTCGTCGAGGTCGAGGCGCCCAACCGTGTGGTCTTCACCTTCGGATGGGAAGGCCAGCAGGAGGGAGGGGAAGGCGTGCACGCCGTTCCACCGGGCTCGACCCGCGTCGAGGTGACGCTCGAGCCTCAGGCCGACGGCACGCTCGTCCGCCTCCGGCACTTCGACCTGCCCGAGCAGGCCCGCGAGATGCACGGCCAGGGGTGGCAGCTCTACCTCGACCGCCTCGCGATCGCGGCCCTCGGCGGCGATCCGGGGCCGGACCCGAACCTGACCGCGCAGTAGCCGGCCGGCGATTACGGTACGCGGGTGCCGCTGCTGACGGGCACCCGCGTCCTCGCCTTCGAGAACGGCCTCGCCGGGCCGCTGGCCACGCGTTTGCTCGCCGACCTCGGCGCCGACGTGATCAAGGTCGAGCGCCCGGACGGCGGCGACGTCACCCGCGCCTGGGACACGGTCGCCGCCGGCCTCTCGAGCGGCTTCGTCTGGGTGAACCGCGGCAAGCGGAGCGTCGCCCTCGACGTGAAGGAACCGGAGCACCGGCCGGCGATCGAGCGCCTGGTCGAGCGGAGCGACGTCGTCCTCCAGAACTACACGCCGGGCTGGGCCGACCGCGTCGGCCTCGGGGAGGAGGCCGTCCGCGCGCTCCGTCCGGACGTGGTCTACGTGGACATCTCCGGCTACGGCCCCGACGGCCCCTACGCGCGCAAGAACGCCTACGACCTCGTCATGCAGGGCGAGACCGGGCTGATCGCCGTCACGGGCGCGCCCGACGCGCCCGCCCGCGTCGGCATCTCCGTCTGCGACGTCGGCGCGGCCAGCTACGCAGCGGTGGCGACTCTCGCGGCGTTGAAGCGCCGGGCCGAGACGGGTGAGGGCACCCGCGTGTCCGTCTCCCTCTTCGACACGATGGTCGACTGGCTCGGCTACTTCCCGCACATGTGGTGGCACCGGCAGGAGGCGCCGGAGCGGACGGGCATGCGGCACCCGGTCTTCTGTCCCTACGGCCCGTTCCCGGCGGGCGACGGCAAGCTCTTCGGCTTCGCCGTGCTCTCGGCCGACCACTGGCGGACGCTCTGTCTGGAGGTCCTCGACCGGCCGGAGCTGCTCGAGGATCCCCGCTTCGCCACCAACGAGTCGAGGGTCGAGCACCGGGCGCTGCTCGAGCCGGTCCTGGAGGAGCTCTTCGCCGCGCTTCCGGCGTCGGAATGGCTCACCCTGCTCGAGGCGGCGCGGATCCCCTGCGGCGCCGTCCGGGACGTGCCCGAGGTCGTCGAGCACCCGCAGCTCGCGCACAACCGCCTCGTCGCCGAGGTCGACTCACCGGCCGGGCGGATTCCCGTGATCGGAAGCCCGTTCCTCGTGGACGGCGAGCGGCCTCCCACCGGCGCCGTGCCAGGGCTGGGCGAGCACACGGAGGAAGTCCTTCGCGAGCTCGGGCTTTAGCCCGCGAGGCGCGCGACCAGCCCGCGCTCCTCGGGCCCGAACCAGGGCGGCGAGCCGGCGGCGGCGTTCTCGTGGGCGTGCTCGGGGTTGCCGGTCGCGGGGATCACGGCGGTCACCCTCCGGTCGGAGAGCGCCCACTTGAGGAGCGCCTGGGCCCAGGTCGTCACGCCGAGCGGCTCCAGCTCACGGGGAGCCGGAGCGGGGATGGGGAGGCCGGGGCCGCCGAGCGGGCGCATGACGATCACGCCGAGCCCCAGCTCCTCCGCCAGCGGCAGGAGCTCGCGCTCGGCCTCGCGCTCGCGCGGGTTCAGGGGAATCTGGATCGCGTCGAGCCGGCCGGTCCGCATCACGTGCGCGAGCTCGCGGAACGCCGAGTGCGAGTAGTGCGTCGCGCCGAGGAAGCGGACCTGCCCGGCGTCCCGCTCGCGCTCGAGCCGGTCGAGGTGGTCGCGCCACGCGACGAGGTTGTGGACCTGCTCGAGGTCGACGCGGCCGTCGTAGAAACCGAGCTGTGCCTCGAGCTGGGCGCGGCCCTCGTCCGGTGACGGAGTCCAGATCTTCGTGGCGACGAACGCGTCGTCCCTGCTGCCCGCCAGCGCGCGGCCCAGCACGCGCTCCGACCGCCCGTACATCGGCGAGGAGTCGACGAGGCGGGTGCCGCCCGCGAAGGCGGCCTGCACGACCGCGTTCGCGACCTGCTGACGGTCGTCGGGCAGGTCGAGCGTCGACCACGTGCCGAGGCCCACGACCGGGATCTCGACGCCGGTGCGCCCGAGGGTTCGCCGCTCCATACTGTCTGCCGACATGCCCCCGGCGAGCCTACTCGACGCCCCCGAGCTCGCCGCGGCCCGCATCGAGGCACGGGCCTCCGGCGAGAACTTCCCGGTCGTCTCCGTCCTCGCGCCGCGGTTCGCGCGGCCGCACCTGCGCGCGGTCTACGGCTTCGCTCGCCTCGTGGACACGCTCGGGGACGAGGCGCCCGGAGACCGCGAGGCGCTGCTCGACGAGCTCGAGCGCGAGCTGGAGGGCGCGCCGCGCACCGAGATCATGCGCCGCGTGCACGCGACGATCGCCGACCGCGGCCTGGCGCTCGCCCCCTTTCGCCGCCTGATCGAGGCGAACCGCATCGACCAGGTGCGCCGCCGCTACGAGACGTGGGAGGACGTGCGCGAGTACTGCACGTACTCGGCCGACCCGGTCGGCCGCCTCGTTCTCGGGATCTACGGCCGGGCCGGCGAGGCCGAGCTCGTGGCGATGAGCGACTCCGTCTGCACGGGCCTCCAGCTCGTCAACTTCGTCCAGGATCCGCCCCGCGACCTCTCGCTCGGGCGCGTCTACCTGCCGCAGGAGGACCTGCGGCGCTACGGCGTCGCCGACGAGGACCTGGCCGGACCCCTGGCGGGTCCGGTTTCAGCGCTGCTCGCGTTCGAGGGCGCCCGCGCCCGCGCGCTCCTGGAGGCAGGGCTGCCGCTCCGGCAGGTACTGGGCGGCCGGGCCGGGCTCTCGGTCGCGCTCTACGCACGCGGCGGCCTCGCCGCGCTCGACGCGCTCCAGGCCGCCGGGTGGGACGTCTTCGCCGGGCGGCCGGCGCCGACCCGGCTCACGTTCGCGCGCTTGGCCCTGCAGGAGCTGGTGCGGCGGTGACGGTGGAGGAGGCCTATGCGGAGGTCGTCCGCATCACGCGGCGGGAGGCCCGCAACTTCGCCTGGGGGATCGCCGTGCTCCCGCGCCCGAAGCGGCTCGCGGTCGCGGCGCTCTACGCGTTCGCGCGGCGGGTGGACGACATCGCCGACGACGCTGCCTTGCCCGTCGAGGAGCGGCGCCGGGGGCTGGAGGCCTGCCGCGAGTCGGTCGCTGCCCTCCCCGGAGCCCCGGCGGACGACCCGGTCCTCGTTGCGCTCGCGGACGCCAGCGAGCGGTACGCGGTTCCGCGCGCAGCGCTCCTCGACCTCGTCGCCGGCGGCCTCATGGACGCCGAGAAGACGCGCTACGGCGACTGGGAGGAGCTGCGCGAGTACTGCCGCTGCGTCGCCGGCGCGGTCGGGCTGGCCTGCCTGGCCGTCTACGAGCCGAGCGGCCCGGAGGCGGCCGCGCCGCGCGCGGAGACCCTCGGGCTTGCGCTGCAGCAGATCAACATCATGCGCGACGTGGCGGAGGACTGGCGGCTGGGGCGCGTCTACCTGCCGCAGGACGAGCTCGCGCGCTTCGGCGTCGCCGAGGCCGACCTCGCGGCCGGCCGGATCAGTCCCGCGTGGCACGCGCTCATGGAGCACCAGGGCGCACGGGCGGAGACGCTCCTCCGCGACGGTCTCGGCCTGCTGCCGCTCCTCGACCGGCGGAGCGCGCTCTGCGTCCGCGCCTTCGCCGGGATCTACCGCGGTCTCCTCGTCCAGATGCGAGGGCGTGGCTACGACGTCTTCTCGCGGCGGCCGAGCCTCTCCGCCGTCGGCAAGGTCCGGGCGGTCGCCGCGCTGTGAACGCGGTCGTCGTCGGCGGCGGCCTGGCGGGGCTGGCGGCCGCGCTCGAGCTCGCGGACGCCGGCTGCGCGGTGACCGTCCTGGAGGCCCGGCCCACGCTCGGCGGCGTCGTCCAGACGCTCCCTGCCCGCGAGGGCGACCCGGACCCGCCGCCGGACAACGGGCAGCACATCGCGCTCGGCTGCTGCACGGAGTACCTCAGCTTCCTCGCGCGGATCGGCCAGGGCAGGTCGGTACGGCGCGAGCCGCTCGCGCTGCCGGTGATCGCCGAGGACGGGAGCGTCGCGCGCATCGCGCCCGGAGCCCTCGGGCTCCTCCGGTACGGGCACGTGTCGCTGCGCGACCGTTTCGAGATCGCCCGCGTGACCCGGCGGCTCGGCCGGCTCCAACCCGCCGCCCACGACGGCGAGACCTTCGCCGCGCTCCTGCGCCGGCTGGGCCAGTCGCAAGCGGCGATCGACCGCTTCTGGGACGTCTTCATCCGCCCGGCGCTCAACGTCCGCTGCGAGGAGGTCAGCGCCGCGCCCGCGCTCTTCACCGTGCAGACGGCCCTGCTCGGTGAGCGCGACGCAAGCGACGTCGTTCTCCCGCTGGCGCCGCTCGGCGCGATGCACGGCGACGCCGCCGGGGACGCGCTGCGCGCGCTCGGCGCCGTGGTCCGGCTCGGCGAGCGGGCGACCGCGCTCGAGGAGGGCGCCGTGGTTCTCGCCGACGGATCGCGGGTCGAGGCAGACGTCGTCGTCGTCGCGCTGCCCCCGGCAGAGAGCGCACGCCTCCTCGAGGAGCCCGATCCGGGTCTCGCAGACTCGCCGATCGTGAGCGCGCACCTCCTGTTCGACCGGCCGATTCTCGCGTTCGAGCTCGCGGCCCTGCTCGGGAGCCCGGCGCACTGGGTCTTCGACCGCGGTGCGCTGACGGGACACGTTCCTCCGAGCGAAGGCCAGTACCTGACGGTCGTCTCGAGCGGGGCGCCGGAGCTGCTGGAGGTCCGCGGCCGGGCTCTCGTCGATCTCCTCGCCGGCGAGCTCACCGCGAGGCTGGGCCCCGCCGAGCTCCTCTGGTCACGGGTCAGCCGCGAGCCGGCGGCGACTTTCGCGGCGACCCCCGGCACCGCCTCCCGCCGCCCGGGCCCGGAGACCGGCCGGCCGGGTGTCGCCCGCGCGGGGGCGTGGACCGCGACGGGCTGGCCGGCCACGATGGAGAGCGCGGTGCGAAGCGGCCGCACCGCCGCCCGCCACCTCCTGGTCGGATCGCCCTCGCGCCGCGAGCGTGAGACACTTCCTTAATCAATGGGGCACCCCTCCCTCCACCCGCTTTCGAGCGTAGCGACGAAAAACGCACGCGGGGCGCGCGGACTGTGACGAGAGCGTGACGATGTGAGCGCCACCCGGGCACGCGGCAAGAAGGCGGCGGCACGTCCGGCCGCCACCGACCTCGAGCGGACGCTGGACCGCGCGACGCGGAGGCTTCTCTCGCTCCAGCGGCCGGACGGCTGGTGGGTCGGCGAGCTCGAGTCCAACGTGACGATGACGGCGCAGCACCTGCTGCTGCTCGAGTTCCTCCGGCTCCGCGACGAGGACACGACCCGCCGCTGTGCGAACGAGCTGCTCGCGCGGCAGCGCCCCGACGGGCTCTGGGCGATCTACTGGGGCGGGGAGCCGGACCTGGCGGCGACGCTCGAGTCCTACGCCGCGCTGCGGCTCGCGGGCCTTCCGGCCGACGACGAGCGGCTCGCGCCCGCTCGGAAGTTCTGCGAGGCGCGCGGCGGCATCGGCGGCGCCCGGGTGTTCACGCGCATCTGGCTCGCGCTCTTCGGGCTCTGGCCCTGGGAGGAGATCCCGCAGATCCCGCCCGAGCTCATCCTCATGAAGCCGTCCCTGCCGTTCTCCGTCTACGACTTCGCCTGCTGGGCGCGCCAGACCGTCGTCCCCCTGACGGTCGTCCTCCACTACCGGCCTGTCCGGAAGCTGCCGCCGGAGCGGGCCTGCCATGAGCTGAACCTGGGGCCGGTTCCGCGGAAGCCGACTCTCGGGCTCCTGAGCGACCGGGCTCTCGCCTGGTACGCGGGCCGGTCGACGCAGCCCGGGCGGGAGCGCGCGCTCGACTATGCCGAGCGCTGGATCGTCGACCGGCAGGAGCTGGACGGCTCCTGGGGCGGCATCCAACCGCCGTGGGTCTGGTCGCTGATCGCGCTCGCGTGCCGCGGCCACGGCCTCGAGTCGCCGTACTTCCGCCGCGGGCTCGACGGGTGGAAGCGGTTCCTCGTCGAGGACGGTGACCGGCTGCGCCCCGAGGCGTGCCAGTCGCCCGTGTGGGACACCGGGCTCGCGCTGCTCGCGCTCCGAGCCGCCGACGTCCCGGCCGCCGAGCCCGCGCTCCGGCGCGCGGCGGACTGGCTTCTCCGGGAGGAGCTCCGCCAGCGGGGCGACTGGGCGATCCGCCGGCCGGGCGTGGAGCCGGGGGGCTGGGCGTTCGAGTACGACAACGACCTCTACCCCGACGTGGACGACGCGGCCGTGGTGGCGCTCGCCCTCGACGACCTCGGCAGCGGCCGGGGCGCGATCGAGCGCGCCTGCCGCTGGCTCGAGGGCATGCAGAGCGAAAACGGCGGCTGGGGCGCGTTCGACGCCGACAACGATGCCGAGTGGCTTTACAAGATCCCGTTCTGCGACTTCGGCGCCGTCACCGACCCGCCGTCCGTGGACGTCACGGCCCACGCGGTCGAGCTCCTCGCGCGCGAGGGCGGGTACGAGGACGGCGTGCGCCGCGGGCTCGACTACCTGCTCGCCGAGCAGGAGGACGACGGCTCCTGGTTCGGGCGCTGGGGCGTCAACTACGTCTACGGCACCGCGGCCGTCCTGCCCGCGCTCGAGGCCGCGGGCTTCCCGCCCGACCATCCGGCGATGCGCCGGGCGGTCGCCTGGCTCGAGGCTCACCAGAACGAGGACGGAGGCTTCGGCGAGGACTGCCGCTCCTACGACCGCGGCGAGGCCGGGCTGGCCTGGCGTGGCCGGGGCGAGTCGATGCCGTCGCAGACGGCCTGGGCGCTCATCGCCCTCGTCGCCGCGGGAGAGGCCGCGTCGGAGTGCGCCTCCCGTGCGGTCGCCTGGCTCGCCCGGACGCAGAAGCGGAACGGCGGCTGGGACGAGCCGTACTTCACCGGCACGGGCTTCCCCCGCGATTTCCTCATCAACTATCACCTCTACCGGGAGGTCTGGCCGGTCCTGGCGCTGGGGCGCGTCCGCCGCGCCTTGGCCCCTTGAGGGTCTACGTCACAGGAGCGACGGGGTTCGTCGGCGGCCAGGTGGCGCGCGAGCTCCGGGACCGGGGGGCGGAGGTCCGCGACGAGCGCGTCGACCTCCTCGACCGGGCCGGGCTCGAGCGCGTGATCGCCGGCTGCGAGGCCGTCGTCCACGTCGCCGCGCTCTACAGCTATGACGCACCGGACGAGGCGTTCGAGCGCGTCAACGTCGAGGGGACGCGAACGATGCTTGACGTCGCCGCCCGGGCCGGGGTGCGCCGGTTCGTCCACTGCTCGACGGCGGGGACGTGCGGCCCCGTGCCCGGCCGGCCGGCGACCGAGGAGGACGAGCCGCCCGCCTGGGAGCTCGAGGTTCCCT
>Ga0299914_10002477_pt1 | contig 12732 bp, 11 predicted proteins | sample RVTome_10_FD_201361 | JGI IMG/M metagenome (GOLD analysis project Ga0299914, IMG submission 201361) | Soil microbial communities from uranium-contaminated site in the Upper Colorado River Basin, Wyoming, United States - RVT153D57 (version 2) ...
GCTCCGGCGATGTAGGCGAGCGCGAAGATCGCGACCAGGGTGTAGGCCTCGTGGTAGGCGGGCGGGGTCAGAAGGATCAGGACCTCCTCCGAGAAGAGGGTCAGCAGGAGGAAGAACGCAAGGGCCGTCCACAGGAACACCGACAGGAACTCCGAAATCTGGCGCTTACCGGCTTCCGTGTCCGCGGTCAGCGCGGACATGGCGATCGGGTTCTGGACCTGCGTGACCGCGTCGGTCAGGAAATACATCAGGTAGCCGAGCTGGGCCGAGATCGTGAAAAGGCCGACGTCCGCAAGTGTGCCGTAGTGAGCGAGCACCAGCCGGTTCGAGAAGCCGTTGATCCAGCCGCCGGCGACGTTCGGGATCAGCGGGATCGAGAACTGGAGGCTGCGCCGGAGCGTGGGCCAGTCGAACACCCACCCGAGTACCCGGGTGCGCAGCGCGATCGCCGTGAAGATGACGAAGGTCACGAACGGACCGGCCGTGAGTCCCCAGAGCAAGGACTCGACGCCGTACCCGAACGGGATCAGAAGGATCAGGGCCACCGACGCGGTGGCGACGAAGCTGAGCAGGTTGATCAGGCTGACCTCGCGCGCCTTCAGGTCGGCGCGCATGATCTGAGAGCCCATGATGCCGAGCTGGGTGAGCAGCGGGGCGGCGAACACCAACGGCATGAACGGCATGAATGGGACGTCGACGATCGCCTGGATCGTGAAGGGAGCGATCACAAGGCCCAAGGCGGTAACGCCCAGGCCCCACACGAGCACGAACCAGAACTGTGTGCTGTAGAGCCGGCGCACCCGCTCGTGGGAGACGCGGCGATCCGCGTAGTAGAACCGGATGAAGCTGGCGTCGAGATACAGCGAGAGGAACATCGGCAGCAGCCGCATGACCGCGTCCAGGCTGCCGAGGATTCCGTACTCCGAGGGCGACAGGTACCGCGTGTAGATCGGGACCAGGACGAGCCCGGCCAGCTTCGTCAGGACGCTGGCCGCGAAGTACCAGGATCCGTGGCGGAGGATCTTGAGGAACTGGTTGCCGTGGTGGATCTCCGTCTCGACCGCCTGCGGCTCGTGCTCCTCTGTAGCGCCGGTGGGCGGCTCGCCGGCCCCGGGCACTGCCGCTACCTGATCGCGCGGGCGCGCACGCCGCCGCGCCCCCACGTCTCGACCGTCGCGAACCCGGCGTCACGCGTCCAGCGCTCGATCGTCTCGTGATCGGCGCTGTTCGTGTACTCCGGGGTGATGCGGTCGAAGGTGTTGATGACCACGTACTTCACGAGCAGGTCGTGGTCACCGGTTCGCTCCCAGAGCGCGCCGTGGACGTAGTCGCGCATGCCGCCCTGCCGAGTGCGGAAGTAGATGTCGCGCGGGTCCACCGGCTCGAGCAGCGCCAGCGCCAGCCGGGTGGTGAGCCTGCGCGGCCGGAGCTGGAGCGAGTACTTGAGCGGCAGCAGCCGCGGCACCGCCCACGCGATCGCACGCCACGCAAGGCGATCCGGGATGCGCTTCGTCAGCCGGTAGTACCAGGGGTTGTAGAGCGACTTGTAGGAAGTGAACGCCAGCTCGCCGCCATCGCGGAGTAGCCGCCGCAGTGCCTTGAGCGTGGCCGGCGGGGAGGGCGTGTGCTGGAGGACCTGGAAGACCCACAGCCGGTCGAAGCGCGCGTCGCCCAGAATGCCGCTGGTGATGTCTCCTTGGACGACGTTCACGTTGGGGCGGGTGAGCAGCTCCTCCGGAAGGGTGTCGATCGCATTCGACATGTCCACGCAGACCAGCTCAGCCCCGGTGGCCGCGAGGTGTTCGGTGAAATTGCCAGTCCCGGGGCCGATCTCCAGCACGCGCTCCCCGGTCAGGTCGGTCGGCCAGCCGAAGCCGAAGGGACTGCGGCCGTCCTCCAGCTCGGAGGCGCTTTCGTCATAGGTGCCATGCAGTGCGTTGCGATGGAACGGCAGGCCCGTGAAGCTGTCGCGGAGGATCGCGCCCGCCTCTCTCCACAGCTTCCCCCACGAGTCCGAGTAGTTCGCCTCGGGTGCGAGCCGGGGGACGTAGCGCTGGATCGGATAGGTCGTGCCGCACGCGCGGCAGATCAACGTGCCGTCGCGGATCTCGTGAGCATTCGCCGCGTCGTCCGTCCTGAAGGACCCCCCGCAGGCGGGGCAGCAAAGATATTCGAGGATGCGTGGCTTCATGAGTTCACATGCTCGAGCTCGGCCAACTCCTGCTCTGAGAGCTCGGCAGGCATCGACTCCGTCGCCGCCGCAAGTCGTTGCTGGAGACGCCTGAGCTCTTCGCGATCGAATGTCGTACGTCGCGCGCGCCCCCGGAGCCCGGGCAGCGACTGAAAACCGCGCGCCCCCAGGTTGAGCAGGGTGTCGGCGTGCGCGGCCAGTCGCTCCGCAGGCGGAAACCTGGCCGGGGCCGCGGGGATCTCGTCGAGCAGGCGCTCGATGTAGTGCGCGGCGCGGAGATGGTTCTTCCCGTCGACCCACTGGACCATCTCTGTGAGCAGTCTCGTTCTCACATGCTCGAGGGCATCGAACGCGGATATCCGGCCGGTCTCCTCGTACTCCGACAGCGCCCCCTCGACGGCGCTGAGAGTCTCGAATACTGGGGATCCCAGGTAGTTCCTGCTACGAGGGAAGTCCGCGCCCGACGGGTTCACGACGAGTGTCGGCTTGCCGAGCAACCACGCCTCGGTACAAGTCGTGGAGTTATAGGCCATCCAGACATCGCAGGCGCTGATGCAGTCGCCGACGCTCTCCTCGTCCTTGAGCAGCAGGACGTTGTCGTAGCTCGCGAGCCCGGCGAACTCGGTCTCGCCGATGTCGATGACGCTGGGGTGCAGCTTGAGAAGAAACTTGGTCTCCGGCCGGGGCCGGATCAGCTCACCTAGGATCGCGCGCAGTGAGTCGCGGTCACGCTGGAAGCGCTCGACGGTCTCGTGCCCGAGCGACCGGACCCGAGCCTCACGCTCGGAGGGAACGTACAGGTAGTCGAACGACCACGCAGCGACGCCGACGATCCGAGTCTGCTCAAAGTGGTACTTGCGGCGCCAGTCGTCCTTGGACGCGAACTCGTAGAGCCGGTACCGGTCGAAGCCGACGGCCCCCGTCACCTTCAGCCGATCGCCGAGGTCCGGTGCGACAGACAACGCCTTCGCCCGCGAGCCGACGGACCACTGCAGCTTGAGCCGCTGTCGCAGCCTCCTGTCGGCGATGTGGCCCCAGAACATCTCGTCCACCGTGTCGTCGACGTAATCACCCTCCGCGTCCACGCACACGGACGGGATGCCCATCCGGTCGGCGAACAGCGACACCTCCTGGTTCATGCGGGCCCCAGTCGGGTCGGCCACGTACAGCAGGCGCGGCCGGTGCCTTAGCAGGTGGTAGCGATAGTTGAAGATGCATTCCTCGACGACGGTGTATCCCCGCCTGCGCAGCGCGTGGCAGATCGCGCTCGCGACCTCACGGTCTCGGCCGGTAGAGCTCCATTCAAGGTTGAGGACGTCGCAGGCCACGAGCAGCGGGCCAGGCTAGCAACGGCGTTTCGAGCCATGGCAGGGCTCGCGTCTAACGATAGGATGACCGCCCGACTGCATTGGAGGTGATGCTCGGCATGTCCGACTCCAGGGCCGAGGCGCCGCTCGAACGGCTCTGGGCCGGCGAGTTCGGTGACGAGTACACCGAGCGCAATCGCGACGCGGAGACGGGTCGCGGCGTCTTCTGGAAACGCCAGCTCGACGCCCTCGGAGCGCGGTCCGCGCTCGAAGTGGGCTGCAACATGGGCGGCAACCTCAGGTGGATCGCGGACCTGCTCGGGGCGGAGAACGTGGCGGGTGTCGACGTCAACGGAAAGGCGCTCGAGCTGCTCCGCGAGCGTGTGCCGGCGTGGACGCTCGCGAGGCTAGCGACGCCCGGCTGCCGTTCGAGGACGCGAGCTTCGACCTCGTGTTCACGATGGGGGTGCTCATCCACCAGGACCCGCAGTCCCAGCTCGAGCGGATGATGCGCGAGATCGTGCGCTGCTCGCGGCGCTTCGTCATCGCCGGCGAGTACCGCGCCGACGAGCTCACCGAGGTGCCCTACCGGGGTCAGGAGGGCGCGCTGTTCAAGCAGGACTTCGGGGCGCTCTACCAGCGCCTGTTCGGCGAGCTCGAGCTGTTGGACAGCGGCTTCCTGTCCGAGGACGACGTCCGCTGGGACGACCTCACCTACTGGGTCTTCGAGAAGCGCGGGTGAGGGTCGCCGCCCTCGTTCAGGCGCGCACCGGGTCGTCGCGGCTGCCGGGGAAGGTGCTGGAGGACGTCGGCGGGATCCCGCTGATCGCGCACACGTTGCGGCGGCTGCGGGCGGCCGGCCGGGTCGACGATGTCGTCCTCGCAACGACCGTCGAGCCGGGCGATGACGCACTGGTGGAGCTCGCGAGCAAGGAGGAAGTCGAGGCGCACCGCGGCTCCGAGCAGGACGTCCTCTCGCGCCTCCGCGGCGCCGCCGAGGCCAGCGGCGCGGCTGCCGTCGTGCGCATCACGGGTGACTGCCCGCTGCTCGACCCGGCCGTCGTCGACGGCGTGGTGGGCGCCCTGGTTGATCGCGAGGAGCCCTGTGACTACGCCTCCAACGTGCTCCGCCGTACGTACCCGCGGGGCCTCGACGCCGAGGCGCTCTGGACGAGCACGCTGCGGCGCATCGACGAGCTGGCTGAGTCCCCCGAGGCGCGCGAGCACGTCACGTGGTTCGCCTACCGGGAACGGCCGGACCTGTTCCGCTTGCGGTCCGTCGAGATCGAGGACGGGCGCCCGGACCTCGACTGGAGCGTGGACACGGCCGAGGACCTGGAGCTGGTCCGTGGATTGGTGTCACTGCTCGAGCGGCCTGACGAGCCGGTGCCCTGGCGCGAGCTGGTGGAGCGCGCCGGAGCCTGAGCGCCCGTCAGACCATCTCCCACGTGAGCACGTCGTCGGCCTCGATGTCCACGCGGGCCGGCCGCCCAAGCACGACCTCGAGATGCTTGGGCGCTATGCCGTAGCCCGGCCGCTTGGTGGTGAGCATCTCGCGGGTGATCTCAGTGCCCGCCGGGATATCGCTGGCCGCCACGATCGAGCGCCTGGCGAACGAGTACATCTCCTTCGCCTCGGCCTCGGAGGGTCCCTCGAGCCGCCCGTTGCCGAGCGCAGCCTCCACCTCCCGCACGGCCGAGACCATCGCCTTCAGCTCGTCGGGCTCGAGCGCGAAGGCGTGGTCGGGACCCTCCATCTCCCGCGAGAGTGTGAAGTGCTTCTCGAGCAGCTCCATTCCCAGCGCCGCCCCTCCCGCAGGCACGGAGATCCCGGTGGTGTGGTCGGAGAGGCCGATAGGGACCCCGAACGCGCGCCGCATGGTGTCCATCGCGCGCAGATTCATGATCTCCGGCGACGAGGGATAGACCGAGGCGCACCGCAGCAGCGCCACCGTGTCGTTGCCCTCCGCGGCGACGGCTCCGAGGGCATCGTCGATCTCGCCGTATACAGCCATGCCGGTGGACAGGATCAACGGGACGCCCGTCGCCGCTGCCTTGCGGATCAGCGGCAGGTCGACGATCTCGAAGGAGGCGATCTTCATGGCCGGCACGCCGACCGCCGCGAGCTGGTCCACGGCGTCGTGGTCGAAGGGGCTGGAGAAGAAGTGGATGCCGCGCTCTCGCGCGTGCTCGGCCAGCTGCGGTTGCCACTCGCGCGGCAGCGAGATCGCCTCGAGCAGCTCCTGCGGCGAGCGGTCGTCGTCGAGGTACTCGAACCGCGGTGTCTTGGACGAGTAGATCGAGGCGCCCGAATAGGTCTGGAACTTCACGGCGTCGGCGCCCGCGTCCGCCGCCGCATCGATCAGCTCGCGGGCGAGCCCCAGGTCCCGGTTATGGTTGGCCCCCGCCTCGGCGATCACGTAGCAGGGCGCGCCGCCACCCACGGTCCTCCCGCCGATCTGGAAGCTCGCCCGTAGGCTCACAACAGCGCCCTGAGCTCGGACACGACGCGCTCCACGTCGGCCTCCTCCATCGCGGGGAAGATCGGCAGCGAGATCGCGCCGGCGTAGTAGTCCTCGGCGGCCGGGCAGGCGTCTTGCGGGTAGCCGAGCTCGTCGCGGTAGTAGGGCATGCGGTACACAGGGATGTAGTGCACTTGCACGCCGATGCCGGCGTCGCGGAGGCCGGTGAACACCTCGAGCCGCTTCTCGGCGCCGGCGCGCACCTGGACCACGAACAGGTGGTAGCCGTGCAGGTCGCCCTCGCCCGCGGCCGGCGGCAGGCCCACGCGCTCCTCGCCGGCCAGCAGCTCGCGGTAGCGCGCGGCCACCTCGTTGCGGCGCTCGATCCAGCCGTCGAGGCGGTCGAGCTGCGACAGGCCGAGCGCGCACTGGAAGTCGGTGATGCGGTAGTTGAAGCCGAGCTCCCGCATCTCCATGTACCAGCCGCCGTCGGTGGGCCCGGGATCCAGATCCTCCTTCGCGAGGCCGTGGGTGCGGAACAGCCGCATGCGGCTCGCGAGCTCGTCGTCCTCGGTCACCGCGAGACCGCCCTCGCCGGTGGTCATGGCCTTCACCGGGTGCAGCGAGAAGCAGGTGATGTCGGCGCCGCCGGGCGCCCCGACCGGCGCGCCCCCGCGGCGAGCCCCGAGGGCGTGGCACGCGTCCTCGATCACGACCGCGTCGCCCACGCCTCGCAGGCCCTGGACGTCGGCCGGAAGCCCGGCGAACGACACCGGCACCACGGCCCGCGTGCGCTCGTCTGCCGCGGCCACCGCGGCGGAGACGTCGAGGTTCCAGGTCGAGGGGTCGATGTCCACGAAGCGCGGGCGTGCCCCCTGGTAGAGCGCGCAGTTGGCGGATGCGACGAACGTGAGCGGCGGCACGATTGCCTCGTCCCCTGGCCTGAGCCGGGCTGCGAACGCGGCGCCGTGCAACGCGGCGGTTCCGCTCGAGAAGGCGACCGCATGCCGGGCTGCGAGGTAGTTGGCCACGGCGTCTTCGAATGCCTCGATCGCCGGGCCCTGGGTGATCATCGCCGACCGCAGCGCCGCGGCGACGGCGTCCACGTCGGCGTCGCTTACCTGCTGGCGGCCGTATGGGAGGAAGGTCCGCGTCACGCGAGCGCCGGGGTCACGTCGGCGCACATCTCCCGGAGTTCGTCGACCGACAGCCAGCGGTCGTTGTTGTCGGACGAGTAGCGGAAGCCCGCGGGCAGCGGCTGCCCATCCTCGACCGCCCTGAGGTGCCAGGAGGCGTGCTCCGGCAGAATCACGTAGCCGTTCGCGGTCTCATACGAGTGCCGGGACTCGTCCTCGGTGACGAGCAGCTCGTGGAGCTTCTCGCCCGGCCGGATGCCGATCAGCTGGCGTTCCGCGCCGGGCGCGATGGCGTCCGCCATGTCGGTGACGCGCATCGAGGGAATGCGCGGGACGAACACCTCGCCGCCGCCCATCCGCTCCAGGGCGTGGAGCACGAAGTCCACTGCCTGGTCGAGCGTGATCCAGAAGCGGGTCATGCGCTCGTCGGTGATCGTGAGCACTCCCGATTCGGCCTGGGCCTTGAAGATCGGGACCACCGAGCCCCGACTGCCGACCACGTTGCCGTAGCGCACGTTCGCGAACCGGGCCGGGGAGTCGGCGGCGTATGCGTTGCCCTGCACCACGATCTTCTCGGCCGCCAGCTTGGTCGCGCCGTAGAGGTTGACCGGGTTGACCGCCTTGTCGGTCGAGAGGGCGAGCGTCAGCGGCACGTCGTTCTCGATCGCCGCCGAGATCACGTTCTCGGCGCCGACGATGTTCGTCTGGACGGCCTCGAAGGGGTTGTACTCGCACGCCGGCACCTGCTTCATCGCGGCCGCGTGGATGATCACGTCCACGCCGCGCGTGGCGCGCGTCAGGCGCGGCAGGTCGCGCACGTCGCCGATCAGGAAGCGCAGGCGGTCGTCGTCGGCGAAGCGCCGCTGGATCTGCGACTGCTTGAGCTCGTCGCGGCTGAACATACGGACCGCGGTGGGCTCGTGCTCGCGGAGGACACGCTCTACGAAGCGCGTGCCGAACGAGCCCGTCGCGCCCGTCACCAAGATGGTCTTGTCTCTGAGAATCAGCCTGTCCTCGCGGTCGCTTGATCGGGATGAGTGTAGGCAAGGAGGCGGCTGCCGGCCGTGGCTGAGCCGTCCGCGGCGACGTAGCCGGCGCGCTCGAAGGCGGCCACGGAGGCGCGGTTGTTCTCCCGGATCTCGGCGTGCAGCAGGACCACATCGGGGCGCGAGCTCAGGTACAGCTCCGACGCCTCCGCGATCACGCGCGAGCCCAGCCCGCGCCCGCGGTCGCCGGGCGCGATCGTGACGCTGATCACCGCGCACTCGGGGTGCCTGTCGAAACGGACCGTGCCGACAGGTCGCCCGGCCGCCTCTACGACCAGCAGCGTCCGGTCCGGGTCCCCGAGCACGCTGGCAAGCCACGCCTCGTGCTCCGCGGCGGAGATCTCCGCCTGGGAGTGCGACGCCGCCCTCACCTCGGGGTCGTTCCGCCAACGGAGCAGGATCTCGGAGTCGTGGCGACTCGCCGGGCGATAGCGCAACGGCGGCTCCGGTTCGCGGCCGTCGAAGGCCGCCAGCAGCCCGTCCGCGGCGCGGAACGCGCCGTACCCGTCGAAGGTCGCCGGCCCCACGGCGGCCAGCTCCGCCTGGCGCGCGAGCACCGCCTGCCAGGCGCGGCCGACCACCCCGGCGTCGATGCCGCGGCGGCCGTCGAGCGCGACGGCCATCCCGCCCGCGCCGAGGGCCTGTGCGACTTGCAACTGGTTGTCGGCGACCACGACGCAAAGCGCCGGCACGCCGGCGCAGGCAAGCTCGTACGCGGTGGAACCGGCGGCGCTGACGGCGAGGTCCGCCCAGGCCAGGCGCTCCGCCAAGCCGCCCTCTTGCCAGCCCCAGGCGATGCCCTCCGGTGCCTCGAGCGGGCGCGTCCGCGCCGCGACGAAGAGCTCGTGCTCAGAGCCGAGCGCCTCGATCGCGGCCGCGAGTGCCGCGTTCCCCGCCTCCCCGCCCCCCGCCGTGACCAGGACACGCCGGCTTCCGCGTGCGCCGCGCGCGGCGGCACAGCGCGGGTCGAGGGGTGCGTAGTCTGGGCCGCGCGGGCCGCGCGCCGACGGCAGGCGGCTCGCCGCATCCGGGTGGTAGGAGAGCACGGCAACCCCGTCGGGCGCGGCGTCGCCGTCGACCACTGCGGCGACGGGAAGCTCGCGGCCCGCGGCCTGGACCTCCGCGTGAGGCAGCTCGTACGAATCGACCACGAGTGCGTCGACGCCGGGCGGCCAGCCGGCCGGACTTCCGGCCTCTGCCGGTCGGTTGGCGATACCCGCCGCCTGCACCAGTTCAGCGGCCGCCCCCGCGTAGCTGCCGACCAGCTCACAGAGCGCGCCGCGCCGCTCCATCGCCGCGGCCAGGCGCAGGCAGCGGGCAACATGCCCCGCCCCGAGGCGGTCGTCACCGTCGCAGCGGAAGGCGATCCGCTTCATGCGGCGCCGATCCCGCGGACGCGCGACATTTCCCCACGGTCGGCCAGACGAGCCGCAGGAAGCCGTGCCGCCGCACCCGGTGCATCTGCTCGTTGAACGCCTGACCCGGGCCGGCGTATCCGACTCCGTCGAGGCTGAACTCTCGCCGGAGCCGTTCCTCCCAGCAGGCGCGACGCTCGTGGCCGAGCCGTACCGACCAGTGCTCAGCTCCCCGAGGGGAGATGCGATCGCAGCAGGGGCTCGAGCTCGTCCTCGGCGACGCGCTCGCGCTCCAGCTTGCGTATGCGGCGCTCGAGCAGCGCCTGACGCTGCGCGAGCACCTTCGACTGGTCCGTCAGCCGGGACATCGCGGCCGAGAAGTGGAGCAGGAGCAGCAGGATGAATGCGACCGCCACGAAGAAGAGCGCGTTCGGGGCGGCGACGATCCCCAGCGACTCGGCCAGCACCTTCAGCGCGTCCGTCCACGCGGCGAGCGCCAGGATCACGAGCGAGCTGAGGAGCCACAGGAGCGCGTACCGCTCCATGAGCGCCCGCCTGCGCACGAGCTCGAGCACCAGCAGCAGCAGGCCCACGGCCCCCGCGATGGCCACTATCTGAAGCCTCGTGTCCATCAGATGCCGTGCTCCGCCGCGACCGCGGCGGACTCGCCAGGCTCCGGCACGGCGCGTCGCCGACCGAGACCGACGAACAGCGCCAGGAGCACCTTGACCATGTAGTAGAAGGACTTGCCGGAGCCCGTGATCGACGACACGCCACCGCCGCGCTGGAACATCCGCACGGGTACCTCGCGCATGGTGAGCCGATGGTGGTGCAGCATCAGCACCGCCTCGACCTCGGGATAGTCATGCGGGTAGTCGCGGGCGAACACGCTGATTGCTCGGCGGTTGTAGAGCCGGAAACCGGAGGTCGGATCGGTCACGGGCTGGCGGAGGAGCCTCGAAAGCAGGAACGCGAAGAGGTGGATGCCGGTGCGTCTGCTGATCGGCGCCATATAGCCGGTCTCCGTCGCGAACCGGGTGCCGCAGATCATGTCGGCACCGTCTAGCTCCGCTACGGCAAAGAGCTTCGAGATCTCGCCTGGGTCGTGCTGGCCATCGGCATCGACCTGAACCAAGTAGTCGTAGCCGAGTTCGTCGGCGTGCTTGAACCCCGCCTGTACGGCGCCGCCGATGCCCAGGTTGAAGGGCAGCCGCAGCACGTCGGCTCCGGCCTCCTCGGCACGGGTGGCGGTCGCATCGGTCGATCCGTCGTCGATCACCACCACGTCGAGCTGCGGCGCATTCGCGCGCAGTGCTCGCACCACGTCGCCGACGGTTGCCTCCTCGTTGTAGGCGGGCACCACGGCGAGGCACGAGCTCCGGTCTCGTGTCGGGATCTCAGGCAGTGTGGGACAGTCAGCCGCAGCCATCGTGGGTTCGAAACGCCGGCGGCCTTTGGGGGTTGCGGTCATCCGCTTGCAGGATGTCGGCTGGTCCGCACCGTGGAAGTGAACTCGCGGGCGACTCGGCCAGTCGCCGAGCGGGCCGCAGGCTAGCATGCCCGCCCCATGTACCCGGGGGCCGCAACTCGCCTGTCGGTCGTGGTCGTAACCCACGACAGCCGGGGAGCGATAGCGACCTCGCTCCCGGCCCTGCTGCCCCAGCTGACGCGGGACGACGAGCTCGTCGTCGTGGACAATGACTCCAAGGACGGCTCTGCCGTACTCGCCCGTGAGCTCGCGCCACAGGCGACGGTGATCGAGACCGGCACCAACGCCGGCTTCGCGGCCGGCGCCAACGCCGGCGCCCGGACGGCGCGCGGCGACCTGCTCGTGTTCCTCAATCCTGATGCCACGCCTGTGCCCGGCTTCGTCGAGGCGATCCGCGCGCCGCTCGCGGACGGCCGCGGCTGGGGCGCGTGGATGGGCCTCGTGACGGCGGACGGCGGTCGGCTCGTCAACACCAACGGCGGCGTCGTCCACTACACCGGCATCGCATGGGCAGGTGAGGAGGGCCAACTGTCGCCCGGCACGCTGCACGCCCCGCGCGAGGCGGCGTTCCTGTCGGGCGCGTGCTTGGCCGTGCCGCGGCGCGGCTGGGAGCGCGTCGGCGGCTTCGCCGAGGAGTACTTCATGTACCACGAAGACGTCGACCTCTCGTTGCGGCTGCGGCTCGCGGGCGAGCGCCTCGGCATCGTGCCGGACGCGGTCGTCGACCACGACTACGAGTTCGCCAAAGGGCCCGACAAGTGGCGGCTGCTCGAGCGCAACCGCTGGGCGACGATCGTCCGCTGCTACCCCGGAGCGCTGCTGCTCGCGCTCGCGCCGGCGCTCGCGGCCACCGAGGTCGCGCTGCTCGCCGTCGCCGCGGCCGGCGGCTGGCTGCCGCAGAAGTTGGCGGCCGCAGGCGAGACGGTGCGCGCGTTGCCACGGTTGGTACGCGAGCGACGCGAGATCCAGGCGACGCGGGCCGTGACGGCGGCCGAGTTCGCCGCGTTGCTGACGCCCGACCTCGACTCGCCATTTCTGGGACGTGTCGGATCTGTGCGGACGCTTCGCTGTGCGCTGCGGGCGTACTGGCAGCTGGCGCTCGCGGCCGTGCGCCAGACTGGCCGCTGATGCGGCCCCGATCCCACTGCGCTTCAGGCTCTCCCGGCCGCTGCCGCGCGCGGTCCACGACGCGAGCGGCGCCGAGTACGCCGGGAGGGGCCTCGTCGTACGCCGCCTACAAGTGTCTCGGCGGCGGTCCGATCGCGCACGAGAAGTCGGCGCACTTCGGGGCGGCGCTGCAGGAGGCGCGCGCGTGGTTCGGTGACACGCCATGATCGACTTCGTGTGCGCGGACGGCGGGATGGTCCCGTCCCTGGCCCGCCACTTCGGCGCGGTCCTGGCCGTCGACCAGCGGACCGACTTCGTGGCGGTGACGCGACGGGTCGTCGACACGTGCGGGCTCGACAACGTCGACGTGCTGTGCAACGCGGGACTCCGGCGCGGTCATCGCGACCGTGCCGACGATGGTCGGCCCAGCCTTCCTCGTGCAACGTGCGGCGCTCGCTGCCTGCGGCATGGTTCGCGAGGAACTCTCGCGACGGGAGTTGTTCGACGCCGTGGTGCGCAGGGACACGGATGCGCTCGAGCCCCGCTGGACGCCGTGGGCCCACCTCGGGTTCAACCACCTCAAACTCGAGCGGGCTCTGCGCGAGCGGGTCAGGGTCGTCCGCCGGCGCACCTTGGTGTT
>Ga0299914_10002478_pt1 | contig 12727 bp, 11 predicted proteins | sample RVTome_10_FD_201361 | JGI IMG/M metagenome (GOLD analysis project Ga0299914, IMG submission 201361) | Soil microbial communities from uranium-contaminated site in the Upper Colorado River Basin, Wyoming, United States - RVT153D57 (version 2) ...
TGGGAGGCGCGGGCGTGCTGTTCTCGCCCAAGGACCTGGAGTACGCGGCGGAGCTGCTGGCGATGCTCGTGTACGATCGGGAGGTTCGCCGCTCGGTGATCGAGGGACAGCGCCGGCGCCTGCTCGATTTCGCGCCGGTGAAGATCGACGAACGGCTCACGGAAGCCCTTGCCGCAATTGGAGTTCACGCGTAGGTGAAACGGAACACGGAGGTCCGGCGAACTTGAAGATCGCCTTCATCGTCCAGCGCTACGGCACCGAGATCCTCGGCGGGTCCGAGTACCATTGCCGGCTGATCGCCGAGCGGCTCGCGCCGCGGCACCAGGTGGACGTGCTCACCACGTGCGCCGCCGACTACATCACCTGGAAGAACGAGTATCCCGAGGGGACCGACCGCATCCGCGGCGTCACCGTCCGCCGGTTCGCCAACGCGCGCACGCGGGACATCCACGCCTTCAACCGCTACTCCGAGTGGATCTTCACGAGCGCGCACACGCGCGACGACGAGCTGGAGTGGGTGCGGCAGCAGGGGCCGTGGTGCCCGGCGCTGCTGGAGCATCTCGAGCGGAACCACCATCAGTACGACGTCCTGATCTTCTTCACGTACCTGTATGCGCCCACGGTGCTGGGCATGAAGATCGCGCCGCACAAGAGCATCCTCGTGCCGACCGCCCACGACGAGCCCGCGATCAAGCTGGAGATCTACAAGGAGCTGTTCGCCGCCCCGGCCGGCCTGGCCTACAACACGGAGGTCGAGCGTCGGTTCCTCACCACCCACTTCTCCATTCGCGCCGTCGAAGAGGAGACCATCGGCTGCGGCGTGGATCTCCCGCAGGCGCAGCCCTACCCGCGTGAGCGGGAAGGCAACCCCGAAGGCGACACGCCAGCCCTCGCGCCGGAAGTCGAGGGAGACGAAGAGGGCCCGTCGGACAACAGCTCGCCGAGCTACCGCCCCCACCTCGCGCACAGAGGCAGCGTGTTCCGCCGCCGGCACCGCATTCATGGCTCGTTCGTCCTCTACGGCGGCCGCATCGATCCCGGCAAGGGCTGCGAGGAGCTGATCGAGTACTTCGGCACCTACGTGCAGGAGGGCGGAGACGCGACGCTCGTGCTGATGGGCGTCAAGCTGATGCCGCTGCCCGAGGAGCCGTTCATCCGCTTCGCGGGCCGGCTCTCCGATCAGGAGCGGCTCCACGCCCTCGAAGCCGCCACTGTCGTCGTCGTGCCCTCGCCGTACGAGAGCCTGTCGCTCCTCGCGCTGGAATCGTTCGCGGTGGGCACGCCGATCCTCGCCAATGCGCGCAGCGAGGTGCTGGTGGATCACTGCATCAAGAGCAACGCGGGCCTCTACTACGCCGACCGCGACGAGTTCACGGAATGCCTGAAGCTGCTCGCGGCCGACGGACGTCTCCGCGCGCGCATGGGGCGGAACGGGCGCGACTACGTGCGGCAGAACTACCGCTGGGATGTCATCATCGCGAAGTACGAGACGATGTTCTCGCGGCTCCGGCAGACGGTTCGGCGATGACGCGCAGAGACGGCTGGAGGGAACGCGTTGCCTTCCCCGATCGATGGTTCGCGGGACCGACCCTGAACATTTGACATCCAAATGGACCATGTGCTATTCCAGTTGAGTGTCGAATAGAGAGCGCGCGAAAGCGGACGTTCTGCAGGGCACGCTCGATCTGATGGTCCTGCAGACGCTCGACTCGCTCGGGCCCCTTCACGGCTATGCCATCGCCGCGCGCCTCGAGCAGGTGTCCGGCGGCGCCCTCCAGCTCAACATGGGCACCCTGTACCCGGCGCTGATGCGCCTGGAGCAGCGCGGCCTGGTCCGGGGCACGTGGGGCACGACAGATACCAATCGCAGAGCGCGGTTCTACGGCCTGACGCCGGCCGGCCGGCGAGAGCTCGCTGCCGAACGGCAGGAGTGGGATCGGATGGCCGGCATCATCCACAAGGTGCTGCGCGGCGAAACGTAGGGAGCCATGATGCGGATCCTTCGCGAATGGCTGCAGCGGCTGCGCGGATCGCTCGGTGCCGGCCGCGCCGACGTGGACCTCGAACAGGAACTTCGGTTCCACCTCGAGATGGCTGCCGACGACGCGCGGCGGCGGGGGATGAATTCCGGCGATGCCCGCCGGGCCGCCCGGCTCGGGGCCGGAGGACCATCGCAGGCGTTCGACGCGCTCCGCGATCAGCGGGGCGTGCCATGGCTCGACGACTTCGCACGCGATGTCCGCCACGGGCTGCGTTCGCTCCGGCGGACTCCCCTGTTCACCGCCGTCGCTCTGGTCACATTGGCACTCGGCATCGGCGCCAACACGGCCATCTTCTCGCTCGTCAGCAGCGTCCTCCTCGCCCCGCTTGCCTATCCGAACCCCGCGCGGTTGATGATCCTGACGCCGGATGCGGCGCAGGGCGGCTCGCTGACGACCCTCTCGTATCCCGAGTACGAGGAGTTCCGGGAGGTCAATCAGTCGTTCGCGCAGGTTGGCGCGTTCACGATCGGCAGCACCAATACGGGTGGGGGAGGCGGGTCGTGGGCGGGCGAGGTGAATCTCACGGCCGGCGATCGGCCGCTGCGGGTGCGGTCGGCCGGGGTGGACCATCATCTGCTCGGCGTCCTGGGCGTGCGGCCGCTGCACGGGCGGTTCTTCGCTCCGGGAGAGACGGACGCGATGAGCGCCCGGCCAGGCCTCGGAGGGCCGCCGCTCGCCATCCTCTCGTACGAATTGTGGCAGACCGCCTTTGGCGGAGAACCGGTTGTTGGACAGACCGTGCACGTCGATGGCCGTCCGCACGACGTCATCGGCATCATGCCGCCTGGCGTCGATCTCATGGACGCGCAGCCGGAGATCTGGCTGCCGCTCGGCGTGCATCCGGTCATTCGCCGGATCCGTACCTCCCACCTCCTGACGGTCGTCGGGCGCCTGAAGGAAGGCGCCGCGCCGGAGGCGGCGCGAGCGGAGCTGAACGCGCTGCTCGAGGACTGGGGGGAGCGGACCGGCGCGACGGGCCACCTCCCGACCCGTGAGCCATCGCGGGCGCGGGACCACGCCCTGCGGCTGGAGCCGCTGCGAACAGCGATTGTCGGCGGGGCGAGCCGCGTCATCTGGGTGCTGCAGGCGGCCGTCGCCCTCGTCCTCCTGATCGCCTGCGCGAATCTCGCCAACCTGGTCACGGCGCGCGCCGAGTCGCGCCGCCGCGAGTTCGCGGTGCGGGCGGCGCTGGGCGCCGGCCGCGGCCGTCTGTTCCGGCAGACAGGCACCGAAGGCCTGCTGCTGTCCTTCGCGGGCGGCGCGCTGGGCCTGTGGCTCGCTCACCTTGGCGTGCGGGCGCTCGTCCTTTCCTACCCGGACAGCCTGCCCCGCACGGGCGACGTCGCCGTCGACGTGCGCGTGCTCCTCTTCGCGCTCGGCCTGTCGATGGGCGCCGGCCTGCTCTTCGGCCTCGCTCCGGTCGCACGAGCGCAGACGCGGAATCTCGTCGTCGCGTCCAGGGAGAGCGGGCGCGGCGGTGGCCGCCACGGCGTGCGCGGCGCGCTCGTGACGGCGGAGGTCGCGCTGGCGGTCATGCTCGTCCTCGTCGCGGGGTTGCTGCTCCGCACGATGTACAACCTCACGCACGCCGATCCGGGATTCGATAGGTCTCAGCTGATGACGTTCTCGATCACGCTGCCGCGCGCGACGTCGTACGAAGGCGGGCGCGCGCAGGTGTACGTGCGCCTTCTGGCCGGCCTTCGCGAGGCGCCAGGCGTGCAGGCCGCGACGGCGATGTCCGATCTGCCCCTGAGCCGCTTCGTTCAGGGATATGCCACGAGCGTCGGGAACGAGCCGCCGGCGGACGGAGGCACGATCGAAACCGTCGAGTACTACCAGTTCGTGATGGCCGGCTACTTCGAGACGATGGGGATCCCGATCGTGGCCGGCCGCGGATTCCAGCCCTCGGACACGATCTCGCTCGAGCGGGTCGCGCTCGTCAACGAGACGCTCGCGGACAGGCTGTGGCCGGGCCGCGACCCCGTCGGGCAGCGGCTGCAGCCCAACCTGAGGGCCTCTATGGGCACGAGCACCAATCCGTGGCACACCGTGATCGGCGTGGCGAAGGATGTCAGGGAGGGGGGCGTCGACCGCCCCGCTGGAAGCGAGCTGTACCTGTTCGCCGAGCAGCCCGCGCCGCGGCTCGACGGTACTCACGGCCCCTGGCAGGCGAGTGCCCCTCCCACGATGCACGTCGTGCTGCGCACCGGCCTCCCGCCGGCGGCACTGTCGCAGGCGATCGAGCACGCCGTTCGCGAAGTCGACCCTGCGGTTCCAGTCGTGCGGCTGCGGGACATGGAGTCGGTGTTCGCCCAGTCGGTTCGCCGGCCGAGGCTCCTGGCCCAGCTGCTCGGCGCGTTCGCGGCACTGGCGCTGCTGCTGGCCGCTACCGGCACGTACGGCGTGCTCGCGTACCTGACCACCGAGCGCCGGCGCGAGATCGGCATCCGGATGGCTTTGGGCGCCGCGCGGTCCAGCGTGATCGCGCATTTCATGCGACGAGGCCTGCGGTTCGCGCTTCCCGGCGTCGCCCTCGGCCTTGCCGGCGCCCTCGGCCTCAGCCGGCTCCTCGCCGCGTTCCTGTTCGGGGTCCAACCGACCGATCCGGCCACCATCGCAACCGTCGTTCTCACGATCTCCCTGGTCGCCGCGGCGGCCTCATGGCTGCCCGCCTGGCGCGCGTCGCGGCTCGATCCCCTTGCCGTGCTCAGAGCCGAGTGACGGACTCGTGCCATCCGGATCGCCAGGTCGATGACCGGCAGGATCCGGCGTCCATGGATATTCCATGTACTCCGCGGTGCGGCGCGCGGCCTCGAGGCCGGCCAGCCGTGCGACCACGTGGAGGGAGCCGTCGATGCCGGCGGCGATGCCGGCGGTGGTCGGGATTCGGCCCGTGTCGATGAAGCGGAGCCCGCGGCGCAGGCGCGCCTTCGGGGCGAGTTCCGCCAGGTGATCGAACACCTGGTGATGGGTGGTCGCCTCGAGGCCATCGAGCAGCCCGAGGCGCGCCAGGATGCGCGCGCCGCTGCAGACCGACATCACGACGGTGGCGTGCCGGGCGGCTTCGCGCACCCAGTCCAGGACGGCCGGGTCGTGCATCGCCCGGCGCGAGCCGGTGCCGCCGGCAATGACGACGACGTCAGGCCGGGAGCACTGCGCGAGCGTACGGTTCGGCACGACGCGCATCCCGTTGACGGCGTGCACGATGTCCTCGCGCGCCGCCACGAGCGCGACGTCGAAGAGGCGGTGGTCGTGGAGTTCGTCGGCGACAGCGAACACCTCGAACGGTCCCGCGAAGTCGAGCACCTCCACGTCGTCGTAGATCAGGATCGCAACGGTGCGTCTCACAGTGGGCTCCTGTCAGCCTGAAGCAGGCGATCGTTGGCGGAATCCCGGACGGCCGCTTCCAGCGCGTCGATGAGCGTCTCGACATCCGCCGGCGATGTCCGGTAGTTCGTGACGCAGGCGCGAAGCGCGGCGTCGCCGCGCGCGGTGACCACTGTGGAGATCCAGGCGCGACCGGAGCGGATGACCCTGTCGGCGACGGCCTGATGCGCGTCGAGGCTCCAGGCGGCGCCCGCGCGCGTGAAGCAGACGAGCGGCAGATCCGAGCGGTTGAGCACGCGCCAGCCCGCCTGCGTCAGCCGCTCGCGCAGCAGGCCGCCCATCGCGATCTGGTGCTCGATCACCGCGGCATAGCCGTCCCACCCGGCGACAGCCAGGCTCAGGAACACCTTGAGGCCGCTGAAGCGCCGCGACCATTGCATCGAATGGGCATACGGATCGAGCGCGCCATGCTCGCGCCCCTCGCGAGGCATGTAGGCGGTGTCGAGGGCAAAGGCGCGCGTCAGCGCCTCCTGTCGCCGCGTCAGGAACAGGCCCGCCCCCATCGGGGCCGACAGCCACTTGTGCGGATCGAACGTGATGGAATCCACGCGCTCGATGCCGTCGAGCAGATGGCGGCGCGCGGGGACGAGCCGGACGCCCGCCCACGCCGCGTCGACGTGGAACCACAGGCCCTCGGCGCGCGCGATGTCCGCAAGCGCCGGCAGCGGATCGATGGCAGCCGTTCCGGTCGAGCCGGCTGTCCCGACCAGCATGAATGGCGCGTGCCCCTGACGTCGCTCCGCCGCGATCATCTCGCGCAGGCGCTGGACATCCATGGCCAGCGTCGCGTCGACGGGCACACGCCGCACCGAGCGCTCCCCCAGCCCCGTCGCGCGCGCGGCCTTTAGGAAGGAGTGGTGCCCCTCGGCCGACAGGTACAACACAGGATCGGCCGGCAGGCCGCGCACGCCGGTATGAACGGCGTCGGGCCACCGGCTGGTGAGCGCACACAGGAGCGCCGTGGTGTTCGCCTCGGCGCCACCGGTCGTGAACGTCCCGTCCACCGCGCTCCGCTCGTAGCCGAACTTCGTTCCGAGAGCAGACACGAGATGGCGCTCGATCTCGACCGCCAGCGGGCTGTGGCTCCACGCGGCGAGCTGCGGGTTGAGCGCGGCGGCCAGCATCTCGGCCGCGATGCCCATCGCGGAGGGCGCCGGATTGAAGAGCCCGAAATAGCACGGGTGCGGCGTGCGTGTGCACCTGGTGCTGCGAAAGGGCGCGCGCCACGTGGTCGAGCACGGCCTCCGGAGCGCTCGGGATTTCGAAGGTGAACGGCTCGGGAAAGGCCCGCAGCGCGGTGCGATCGAGGGTGGGCGCCACGGGCCTCCGCGGGACCGTCTCGAGATACCGCTCGACGAAGTCGGCGAGAGCCGTCCAGAGCGCGCGCCGGCTGCCGTCCTCGAGGAGCAGATGCATCGCAGCGCGCCGCGTCGCTGCCGATCCTCCGTTCGGGCCGCTCACGGGTGCCCCGGATTCCATGCGAACCGCACCTTCGGCATCGCCGTCGCCCCGAGCCGCTCGTAGAAGCGCACGGCCGGCAGGTTCCACCAGGGCGTCTGCCACTCGAGGTGCGCGATTCCGAATCCGGCGGCTTCCCTCGCGATTGTTTTCATCAGTGCGGCGCCGATGCCGCGGCCCCGCGATCCTTCGGACACGTACACGCAATCGACATGACCGTATTCGGTTGCGCGCCAGGTCGAGAAGTCGCGCGTGAACGTGGCGTATCCCTCGATCCGTGTCCCCGCCTCGGCGACGAGACATCGGAGACGAGGCCTGCCGTCAAAGATCGCCGCGCGCAGCCGCTCGTCCCAGCCGCCGATCACGATCGGCGCCCGCTCGTACTCCGCGTGCGCGCGGCAGAGCGCGAGGATCGCGTCCAGATCGCCAGGTTGTGCCTCACGGATCAGCATGCGTTCCACTACTGTTGACCCGTGGCGAGCTGGTATCCCTCGTCGACCCAGCCGGTCACGCCGCCAATCATCTTCTTGACCGGCTGCCCCAGCCTGGCGAGCCGGACCGCCGCGCGATCGGCGCCGTTGCAGTGCGGGCCGGAGCAGTACACGACGAACATCGTGTCGGCGGGGTACGCGGACAGGTTGCGCTCGTTGATGCGGCCGTGCGGCAGGTTGACCGCGCCGGGAACGTGCCCGGCCGCGAAGAGCTGCGGACTGCGGACGTCCAGCACGACGAAGCCCTCGTGACCGGCGGCCAGCGCCGCATGGACGTGGGCGCAGGCGGTCTCGAACGCGAACAGCGACTCGAAGTGCGCCAGGGCCCGCTCGGGCAACGCGGCGGGTATATCGGTGATTGGACGGGCGTGGGCGGGAAGCATAGGCATCTGACCTCCTTTTGCGAATGGCCTTCACTGTCCCACGGAGCGCCGCCGGCCGTCGATAGGCAGGAATGACCATCTGCGTTAAGATCCTGCCATGCCCCACCTCCGTAAGCACCGGGTCGCGGCGGTCGCCTACGACCGCCTCTGCACGTTCGAATTCGGCATCGTCGTCGAGGTATTCGCGCTTCCCCGGCCGGAGCTGAACGTGGACTGGTACCGGTTCGACGTCTGCTCGATCGACCCTGGTCCCTTGAGAGCGACGGGCGGCGTGACGGTGCAGCCGACGGCCGGACTGCGGACGCTGCGGCGCGCCGGGACCATCGTGATTCCGGGGTGGCGCGATCCGGACGAACGGCCTCCCGACGCGCTGCTTCAGGCGGTGCGCGCGGCGCACGCGCGGGGGGCGCGGCTCGTGAGCATCTGTTCGGGCGTGTTCGTCCTCGCCGCGGCGGGGCTGCTCGACGGCAGGCGCGCGACGACGCACTGGCGGTACGTCGATCGCCTGCGCGCGCAATATCCCGGCATTCAGGTCGAGCCGGACGTGCTCTACGTGGACGAGGGCCGCATTCTCACGTCGGCGGGGAGCGCCGCGGGCATCGATCTCTGCCTCCACATCGTGCGCCAGGACTACGGCGCGGAGATCGCGAACTTAGTGGCGCGGCGCATGATCGTGCCGCCGCTGCGCGACGGCGGCCAGTCACAGTACATTCCGGCACCGGCGCGGGCGCTGCCCGGCCACAGCCTGTCCCGCGTGCTCGAGTGGGCACAACGGCGGCTGAGCGACCCGCTTCCGGTCGGGTCGCTCGCCAGCCGCGCGGCGATGTCCCCGCGGACTTTCGCGCGCCGGTTCCGCAAGGAGACCGGCACGACGCCGCACCAGTGGCTCACGCACCAGCGGTTGCTCGCCGCGCAGCGCCGGCTCGAGACGACCAGCGATTCCGTCGACGAGATCGCCGAGGCGGTGGGGCTTCAAACTGCGGCCACGCTGCGGCTGCACTTCCGGCGGGCGCTGCGTACGACGCCGACGGCGTACCGGCGCCGGTTCTCGGTGAGAGCTGAAAACAGGTAAGGACGGCGGCCGGAATCCCGCTCCGCGGTGGCGACCCGCGCCCAAGCGCCTCCGTCGTGCATCCCGGCTTGTCCGCCCGCTCCATCCTTTCTCGGCATGGGCCCTCCGCTCGGCCCGGAGCGCCGACAGGTCTGTGCCGAGATCATCTATGGGTGCCGCCGGCGCCGTAAGGCCCGTCACCGGCCGCTCGTCACCTGTGGACAGCCGGGGCGCGATAGTCGATGATTCTTCGCGAAGTGCACGCCGGAGGCGGGCGCCTGGAACACGCCGGCAGAAAACGCCGGATTGATGGAGTAGCTCGAGATCAGCATTTCCACGCTCCCGGAACTCCTGCCAAATCCTGAACGGCAGCCGGATGCCGTCGACTTCCCGTCAATCCCGCGAAGGCCTTTGTTCGTGCCGCCGCTCGATTTCCGGCGGACCCAAAAACACGGCACGTTCACGACGCGCGAATGGCGGTTGGGCACGACCGTGAAGGCGACGTCCCGGTTTGCCGGTTCGTTGCCGACCGACGCTTCCACCCGCAGCCGATAGAAGCCCGGCGCAAGGGACCGGTGCGGCAGCGCGAACTGGAATTCTCCGCCTTCCGTGAAATTCGCGGCCGGTAGCTCCCGGCGCGCCACCTGCCGTTGCTCGGCCTCCGGGCCGGTCAGCTGAGCCGTGAACAAAATGGCGGCGGACCGTTGCCGTGCACTCACGCGGACCGGCAGCGCGCCGTGAACCTCTATCCCCGCCGGGATGTCGCGGAGGGCCATCGGCGCGATGGAGAGCAAACTGGCTACGCGATCGGCGCCAGCCACCCCAGCCAGGCCAGGTGTCCCGAGCACAGCGGAACAGCGGACAGCGGATAGCGGCCAACGCGGGTACGATCGAAACGATTCATCGCACGCACGAGCGCCTGAGCCCGACGACCACGTTCTGCAGAGGGTTGAATGACGCCGGCGGGCGCTACGTCCCGATCGGTTGGTTCCCCTGATCGCCCACGGAGCCACGCTTTCTGCGCGGAAGTGACCGGGGACGGCGAGAAGCGGCGAGCGGACAGCGCTAGCGGCTAGCGGTAGGGGCCGTTCGCGAACGGCCCCTACCTCGCATCATCCGCCACGACTTCCTCCTCGCCGCTCAGCTCCTGCTCGTCGGCGGCGGCGCCCGGGCGGCCGGCGTGCGCGGCGCGCTTCCGGCGCGGGCGGATGTCGTGGCGCTTGATCATCTCGTTGAGCGTCGTCGGCTTGATGTGCAGCAGCTCGGCGGCCTTCTTCTGCACGCCGCCGGCGGCCTCGAGCGCGGATTCGATCAGCCCGCGCTGGAACGCCGTCTCCGCCTCGCGGTACGAGATCCCCTCGGGCGGCACGATGAACTGCGGCATCTGGAACGCCTTGCTCGTCCGGACGTGATCGGGCACGAGATCGGCGCCGATCCGGTTGCCGGTGGACAGCACGGCCGCGCGCTCGATGACGTTCTCCAGCTCGCGCACGTTGCCCGGCCAGTCGTACTCGAACAGCATGTCCAGCGCCTCGGGCGCCAGCTCGAGGTTCACCTTCTGGTTCTCGGCGCCGTACTTCTCGAGGAAGTGCTGCACGAGGAGCGGAATGTCTTCCTTCCGCTCGCGCAGGGCCGGCAGCTGCACGGTGATGACGTGCAGGCGGTAGAAGAGATCCTCGCGGAACCGCCCCTCCTCCACCATCTTTCGCAGATCCACGTTCGTCGCCGCGATGATCCGGACGTCCACCTTGATCGTCTCGACCCCGCCCAGGCGCATGAACTCGCGCTCCTGGATCACGCGCAGCAGCTTGGCCTGCGTTTCGAGCGGGATGTTGCCGATCTCGTCGAAAAAGATCGTCCCCTTGTCGGCCAGCTCGAACAGCCCCTTCTTCGGATAGACGGCGCCGGTGAACGCGCCCTTGACGTGGCCGAAGAGGTTCGACTCGAGCAGGTCCGGCGGCAGGTTGCCGGAGTTGACCGTGATGAACGCGCGGTCCGATCGCGTGGAGTTCTGATGGAGCGACCGCGCCACCAGCTCCTTGCCGGTGCCGCTCTCGCCGTTGATCAGGATGGTCGTCCGGCTCGGCGCCGCCTGGATGATGAGGTCGAACACCTGCTTCATCCGGGCGCTCCGGCCGATGATGTCGCCGAACTTGCTGACGTGCGCCTGGAGGGTCTGGCGGAGCGCGCGATTCTCGGCCACGAGGCGGCGCTGCGCGAGCGCGTTGCGCAGCACGACGAGCACCTCGTCGTTCTTGAACGGCTTGGTGATGTAGTCGAACGCCCCCCGCTTCATCGCGGTGATCGCGTTCTCCACCGACGCGAACGCCGTGATCATCAGCACCGGCAGGTCGTCGTCTATCTTTTTGAGCTCCTCGAGCGCGCCAATGCCGTCCATCCCCGGCATCATCATGTCGAGGATGGCGGCGTCGAAGGACATGGTCCGGGCGAGATCGAGCGCCTGGGGCCCGTCGGCGGCCAGCCGCACGTCGTACCCCTCCTGCGACAGCAGCGCGTCGAGGATTTCGCGCATGATCTCCTCGTCGTCCACGACGAGGATGGTGCCCTTGCGACTCATAAGGATGTCTCGAGTCAGGAGCTAGAAGTTAGAAGCTAGAAGAGTCGTCGGTCGATCGTCCGGCTTCTTCTAGTCTCTGGGCTGGCTCCAGCTTGGCTCCCGCTCCGCAACAGTTACCGGCCTGCCGCGCCCGCGGCGCGCGCCGAGGCGAGCGGCAGCCTCAGCATGAAGCGCGTGCCGTGCCCGATCGCGCTCTCGCAGGTGATCGTCCCGTCGTGCTCCTGCACGATTCCGTAAGTGATCGACAGCCCGAGGCCCGTGCCCTTCCCCGTGTCCTTCGTCGTGAAGAACGGGTCGTAGATCCGCGACAGCTGCTCGGCCGGGATGCCGGAGCCGGTGTCGGCGATCTCGATGGCCGCCGCGTCGCCGTCCGGACGCGTCACGATCGTGAGCCACCCGCCCTTCGGCATCGCGTCCCGCGCGTTCAGGAACAGGTTCAGGAACACCTGCTGGAGCTTGTATTCGACCCCCTGCACGATCGGCGGCGTCGCCGACAGCTCCTTGCGCACCTGGATCCGGCCGGTCTTCAACTGGTGCTCGAGCAGCGACAGCACGTCGTTGATGACGGCGTTGGCGTCGACGGGCCCGTTGTCCACGTGGGCCGGCCTCGCGAGGTTCAGCAGGCCGTTGACGATCTTCGCCGCACGGAACGTCTGCCGCTCGATCTTCTCCAGCACTTTCGTCCGCGGATCGCCGGGGTCGGCCCCCTGCATCAGCATCTGGACGAAGCTCGAAATCCCGGTGAGCGGCGTGTTCACCTCGTGCGCCACGCCGGCTGCCAGCAGCCCGATCGAGGCCATCTTCTCGGAGAGCTGGAGCTGCTCCTCGAGCTGCACCCGCGCCGAGATGTCCTCGACGATGACGACGGTGCCCGTGATCGCGCCGTCCGAATCGCGCAGGGGCGTCGTCGCCACGTTGACCAGGAGCCGCCGCACCGGCTGATGCCTCGTCGTCAGCGGCACGCGGTAGAAGGCGGTCCCTTCCGGCGACTCGCGGCGGGCCGACCGCAGCACCTCGAAGAATCCGGAATCGAAGAGCTGATCCAGCCGATTCGCCACGGCGTCCTCGTGGCGGACGCCGTACAGCTCCTCCAGCCGGCGGTTCCAGCGGACGACCCGGTCGTCGCGGTCGACCACCGCGATGCCGTCGTTCAGCGACTCGAGGATGTTCTCGCTGAACTCGCGCATGCGGTCGAGCTCGTCGGCCTTGACGCGGAGCTGACGGTAGAGCCGGCCGTTCTCGAGCGCGGTGGCAGCCTGGGCGGCGACGGCCGCAAGCAGCGCCATGTCCTCGCTGCTCAGCGGCTCGCTGCTCGCCTTCCGGCCCAGCGCCATGGC
>Ga0299914_10002479_pt1 | contig 12726 bp, 10 predicted proteins | sample RVTome_10_FD_201361 | JGI IMG/M metagenome (GOLD analysis project Ga0299914, IMG submission 201361) | Soil microbial communities from uranium-contaminated site in the Upper Colorado River Basin, Wyoming, United States - RVT153D57 (version 2) ...
CCGAAACGTCCGCCGCATCGCCATTGATCGCAAGACCACTGCTCTTCCCCCTCAGTCGATAGCCGCACCCTAGTTGAGACTGATGACAACGCGACAGGGTGACGCGAGTCTGAATTTCGGATGACGGTGTTGTCGGACCGCCGGGCAGAATCATTTCGTGATCACCCGACGCCAGCTCAACCGCGCTCTCTTGGCCAGGCAGGGGCTGCTCGAGCCCCTCGGCCTGCCGCTCCCGCAGGTTCTGGAGCAGGTGGGCGGCATCCAGGCGCAGTACGCGCCGTCAATGTACGTCGGCCTGTGGTCGCGGATGCGGGAGTTCGACCGTGAGCAGCTGACCGCCGCGCTCGTGGAGCGCGCCGCAGTACAAGGGACGCTGCTGCGCGGGACTATCCACCTTGTGTCGCGGGCGGACTACTGGCCGTTCGCGCTGGTTGCCCGGCCGGTCCTCCGAGAGTGGTTCACCCGAGTGTCGAAGGGTGAGCCATCCATCGCCGAGATCCAACGCCTGGCCGCCCGGGTGCGGACCGAGCTGGCTGGTGGCCATCTCTCGCAGTCCCAGATCGACGAGTTGCTCGGCCGTCCGGCGAGGCGGTGGATGAACTCGTTCCTCGACTTGTTGCGGGTGCCTCCGTCAGGCACCTGGGAACGCCGCCGAGCCGACCTGTACGCCGACGCCGAGGCCGAGCTCGGCCCGCCGAAGCTGTCCGTCGACGAGGCCGAAGAACTGCTCGTCCGCCGCTACCTCATTGGTTTCGGCCCGGCGACCCGAGCCGATATCGCCAGCTGGGCCGGGCTTGCGGTGCGCACAGTCACGACCGTGCTCGACCGGATCGACCACATCACCTACGAAGCCGAGGACGGATCGACACTGATCGACCTCCCGGGCGCGCTGCTGCCCGACCCGGATCATCCGGTGCCGATCCGGTTCCTTCCTACCTGGGACGCGACCCTGCTGGTGCATGCCCGCCGCACGCAGATCCTGCCCGAGCGCCACCGCCCGAAGATCTTCGGGACCAAGACGCCGTTCTCATTCCCGACGTTCCTTGTCGACGGCGAGGTCGCCGGTACGTGGCGGTACGAAGACGGCCGAATCGAACTGACCGAATTCGAGCCGCTACCGCCTCGCGTCCGTAAGGAGGTCGAGCGAGCCGCCGAGCCGCTTGCCGCCTTCCACAAGTAGGGGCTGTCAGTTCGCTCGCACGGTCACGGTGCCGGCGCTGGACTTCGCCTCGACGCGGTACGGCGAGGATGAATCAGTGGGCACCTCCACGGTGGTCGACCCGGCGCTGCTGTCGGCGTCCACGTTGTAGGACTGGCCGGCCGGAAGCGTCACGGTCACGGCGCCGGCGGACGACGACGCGCGCAGCGACGCCGGCGGGTCGATCGCCGTCACCTCGACGCTGCCCGCGCTCGAGGTGATTTCGGCGTCATCGGACGACAACCCGGTGACGGTGACGCCTCCCGCCGACGAGTGCGCGCGCAGCAATCCGGTGTGCCCTTCCACCCGGACCGCGCCTGCGCTCGAGCTGAGGTCCGCCGATCCGACCAAGCCCGCTGTCGTCACCCTGCCTGCTCCACTCTTCGCCACGACGGCCATCTCTTCGGGCACTTGCAGCACCACGTCGATGCTGCAGCGTCCCCAGCTCACCAGCCACAACCCGCTGGAGCAGTCGCCTTCAACCGTCAATTCCCCGTTCTCGACGTCGAATGAGACATCGGCATCCGCGAGAAGGGCGGATTCGGTGGTGGCGGTGAGCGACGCGGTCCCGTCCTCCGATGCCTCAACCCTGACCGAGCCGGCATCGACATCGACGTTCACCCTGTCGAAGCTCTCTGCGATGGGATGGGTATCGCGATCGCTCGAACGAAGCGCCCACGAGACCCAGTTGAGCGCGACGAGGACGAGCGCCACGATGGCGATGAGCGCCAGCAGTCGCGGCACAACGCTCCGCGACCGCCTGGGAGCCGGTTGTTCGGTGACCATGTTCACCACGCTACGGCCGAGATTCGGGCTATGCGTCACACTCGCCGATGAATGGTCCCTGAGCGCGCGGCCAGGGATGACCCTGAACGTTTACTCCAGACTAACCCGCAGGATCCGGTCATCGTCCGGACCGGGACCGTTGCGATTGCGCCCATCGGTGTTGTTCGTGAGCAGCCACAGCGATCCGTCAGGAGCGAGTTCGGCATGCCGCAACCGGCCGTACTCGCCGGCGAAGAACGCCTCGGGCTCACCTGCCGAGCCGTCCGGCACGGGTATCTGCCACAGCCGCTGTCCCCGCAATCCGGCCATGAAGATGGTGTCCCGTACGTAGGCGATGCCGCTAGGCGACGCCTCATCCGTGCTCCATTGCAGGACAGGGTCGATGAACTCGTCGTCGCCCGCGATGCCTTCCACCGCGGGCCAGCCGTAATTCTCCCCAGCCTCGATGAGGTTGAGCTCGTCCCAGGTCTGCTGGCCGAATTCGCTGGCCCAGAGCCGTCCCTCGTCGTCGAACGCTAGACCCTGGACGTTGCGGTGCCCGTACGACCAAACCGGTGATCCGCCGAAAGGATTGTCGTCCGGGACATCGCCGTCCGGCGTGACGCGGAGAATCTTCCCGGCCGGTGAGTCGAGGTCCTGCGCAGTGGCCCTGTCGGATGCGTCACCCGCCCCGACGTAGAGCATGCCGTCCGGGCCGAAGACGATCCGCCCGCCGTTGTGGTTGCCGGCCCTGGGCAGCCCCTCGACGATCACCTCTGGCTCGCCGAGAGACTCGCCGTCGAACTCCATCCGGACGACCCGGTTGTCCTCGCCGGCGGTGAACATCGCGTACAGCCAGTCTTGATGATGGGCGATGCCCAACAGCCCACCTTCGCCCGAGGCCGACACGCCGGGAACCTCTCCGATGTCGGTCAGCTCACCGCCGGACTCGACGCGGCGGATCCGGGCCGTATTCCGCTCCGTGACCAGGACCGTGCCGTCGTCGAGGAACTCCAGGTCCCACGGCACGTCGAGATCGGTGGCGATGACGTCGACATCACCGGTCGGCTCGACAGGCCCGGCTGGAGGGGTGGTCGGTTCGGGCGTCGGAGACGGCGACTCGGTCGGTGTCGGCGAATTCGGCGTCTCGTCGACCGCAGACGTGGGAGTCGGTTCGGCCGGAGCCTCTGGTTCGGAGTCGCCGGTGCAACCGGCCATGATCAACACGGCAGTAATCGACACGGTCCAGGGGTGAAGATTCACACGCATAATCGTTGCACGTTCGTTCCGACGAGAAGGTTGTCAGTTGAGACCCGATACCGTACTTTTCACGGCTGTGCGTGCGGTCCTTGGTCTAGCGGTTGTGGCATTTCTGACCCTCATTCCCGGCGCGCTCCCGGCGGTCGCCGAGCCCGAAGACGGGATTCGCGTCCAGGCTACGGTCAGGTACGAGGTGCTGCCGGACGACGAGCGGGTACACGTGACGATCGACGTCACGCTGACGAACCTCACCCCTGACCGCGGCCTGACCTACTACTACTTCGACCGGATCGGCATTCCGGCACCTGCCGAGGCGGCGAACGTGTCGGCCAGGCGGGTCGGCGGCGGGACGCTGACGACCGGCTGGAAGAGCACCGAGGACCCGGAGTGGCGGGTGCTCATCGCCCGGCTGTCGCCGGTGCTGCGGTATGGCAGCCCGCAGCAGTTGGAGATCAGTTACGACCTGCCCGATCTCGAGCCCCGGTCTGACGGCTGGACGCGCGCCACACCGGCGTTCGCCACGTTCCTGGTTGTGCCGTACGGCGACCGCGGCCATGCCGACGTGGAGATCGTCGTCCCGGATTCCTACGAGGACGTACACATCGCCGGGGCCGAGTTGTCCTCCAGCAAGGAAGGCAAAGCGACCGTCTACACGGCTACCGGTATCGATGAACCGGAGGCGTGGTGGGCGATCGTGGCCGCCCGTGACGGGTCACTGCTCGAGGAGCAGGAGGTCGAGGTCGGTGATCACAACGCACTGCTCAAGTATTGGCCCGGTGACGACGAATGGGCCGAGTTCGCGAGTGACGTCGTAGCCACCGGTATTCCCGAGCTCGAGTTCCTGATCGGCCGACCCTGGCCGGTCGAGGACGAGTTGGAGATCGTCGAATCGGGGATCCCGCACGCGTACGGGTTCGGCGGGTGGTACGACTCGAGCTCTGATGTCATCGAGGTCGGAGACGCCCTCGACGCCCAGGTAATGCTGCACGAGCTCTCGCATGCCTGGTTCAACGAGGAGTTCGCCCGTGAGCGATGGTTCGGCGAAGGACTGGCCGAGCTGTACTCCAACCTCGCCCTGGAGCGGATGGATCGAGACTTCCAGCAGGCGGAGGAGGTGTCGACCGAGCACGAGCACGCGCTGCCATTGGCCACCTGGGAGCAGGCCGTCCGGGAATCACCCGAGGAGGACCAGTACGCCTACCCGGCCGCCTGGTGGGTGATCTCGGAGATTTACGACGAGATCGGGCAGGAAGGCTTCCAGCGCGCGTTGGCCAGCGGGTTCGACTCGACTACGCCGTACGTCGGCAACACCGAGCCGGAGATCGTGCGCGGCATCGTCGACTGGAGGCGAACCCTGGACCTGTTCGAGGTCGTCGGTGGTTCCGCGAACGCAAGTGAGCTGTACGAGACGTACGTCATCGAAGAGGACGACGCCGCGCTCCTGGACGAGCGGGCCGACGCCGGAGCGATCTACGACGAGTTCGTCGCGTCTTCCGCCGGCTGGGGCGCTCCGCGCGAGTTGCGCGAGGCGATGGCGTACTGGGAGTTCGACGACGTGTCCGGACTCGTCGACTCCGCCCGGCAGGTACTCACCCTGCGCGACGAGGTGCTCGCCGCTCTGCAGGACGTCGGCGTGACGGAGATCCCAGCGCTGGCCGAGGTCTATGCGGGCGCCCAGCCGATAGGCGGGGCGATCGAGGAGGCGCAGCTATATGCCGAGACCGCGGAGGTGCTGGCTGCCGCGCACGAACGCCCTGACGGTGCTGCCGGCATTCTCACGCAGGTCGGGCTGATCGGCACGGAGGCGGACGCGCGGGTAGGCGAGGCGGCTGCCAGGCTGTCGGACGGTGAAGTCGATCAAGCTCGCGCGACGGCGGGCGACGTGTTGGCGGAGGTCGAGGACGCGCCACTGATCGGTGGCATCGTGCTGGGCGAGGCGGTAATCGCGCTGGCGCTCGCCTGGCCGCTGAGAGCCCGTGCCAAGCGCCGCCGTCGGCGGGCGACAGCGGTAGGTTCTGGGTCGTGGTCGACCGACGAACCGTCCTCCAGCCCTTCGTTGACCTGAGCCCGCTGCCGTCCGGACTCGATGCCAAATGGTGGAACGCCGACGGCGAACCCGACCCTGACGTCCTCGCTCGTGTCGAGCTGTACGTCATGCCGTACACGTTCTCGGCGATCACCGGTGAAGTGATCGGGCGGATGCCCCGGCTGCGTATCGTCCAGACCCTCACCGCCGGGTACGAGCATGTGATGCCCTACCTGCCGGACGGCGTGGTGCTGTGCAACGCGCGCGGCGTGCACGACGCCAGCACGGCAGAGCTGGCGGTGGCGTTGACGCTGGCCTCGTTGCGGCGGATCCCCGAGTTCGTGCGGGCCCAGCAGCGGGAGGAGTGGGCCTTCGGCATGTACGACGCGCTGGCCGACAAGACCGTGCTGATCGTCGGGTACGGGGCCGTCGGCGCGGCGGTCGAGCGCCGGTTGGTGCCGTTCGAGTGTGACGTCCTTCGGGTCGCCCGGACGGCGCGGGACGGCGTGGCGGGATTCGACGCACTGCCGTCGCTGCTGGGGCGGGTCGACGTTGTCATCTTGACGGTGCCGCTGACCGACCAGACGCGGCGCCTGGTCGATGCTGAGTTCCTTGCTGCCATGCGTGACGGCACCCTGCTGGTGAACGTCGCGCGCGGGGGAGTTGTCGACACCGATGCGCTGCTGGCCGAACTGTCGACCGGCCGCCTGCGGGCCGCGCTGGATGTCACCGACCCCGAACCACCCCCGCCGGGACATCCGCTCTGGTCGGCGCCTGGCCTGCTCATATCACCGCATGTCGGTGGCAGCACGACTGCGTTCGAGCCGCGGGCGCGTCGCATGCTGCGCGCCCAACTGGAGCGGTTCGCCGCCGGCGAGCCGCTGGCCAACGTCGTGGTGCCGCGCCCGGATAAGTGATGCGGTCGTGCGAACGGGCAACTTAGAGTCACCGTGTGGAGATCCGAGACTGTACCGTCGCCGACCTCGATGCCGCGCTTGATGCTCGAACGCGATCGTTCGGGCCGATTTCGGCGTCGTCCGCCGAGCAGTGGCGCTCCATGCAGGAGCGGGCGATTGACGAGGGCCGGCTGCTCGCGGCGTATGACGGCCGGCGGCTCGTCGCGATGGCGAGGATCAATGCGTTCCGGCAGTGGTGGCACGGCGAGGCGATGCCGACGGCCGGTGTCGGCGGGGTCGTGGTCGCCCCGGAGTACCGCGGGTCGGGCGTCGGCCGCCAGTTGATGACGGCAACCCTCGGCCGCGCCGCCGACCATGGTTACCCGCTGTCGGCGCTGTATCCCACCACCGCTCCGCCGTACCGCGCCGTCGGATTCGAGCTTGCGGGGCGGCAGCACTTCATCACGGTGCCGGCGGAGGCGGTGCGAACGATCGCGCCGGCGAGCCGGGTCGCAGTTCGCCGCGTCGGGCCGGACGATGTTGCCGACGTGATGGCCACGGTGGCGCGCGTGCATGCTCGGCACCTCGACTGCGGGCCGATCGAGTGGCCGTCGCATGATCTCGCCGAATGGCTCGGCGAAGACGAGACGTTCGCATACCTCGCCGACGACGGCTTCGTCGCATACCGATGGGACGGATCGAACGCTCTGGCCGTGGATGTGATCGTCGGCGACTCGGAGAACACGGTCCGCTCCTTGTGGGCACTGGTGGGATCGGGATCGTCAGTAGCTCGGACGATCCGGGCGTGCGTCCCTCCGGACGACTCGGTGCGTTTGCTCACTCGCGATCTCGCTGTGACCTCCGACAAGGACGTATGGTGGTTGCTCCGGGCCCTGGACGCTCCCGCAGCGGTGGCCGCCCGCGGGTTCCCGCGCGGGGTCGATGTCGAAGTTCCGGTCACCGTCGCCGACCCGCTGTTGACTGGCAATACAGGTGAGTGGATGGTGCAGGTCAAGGATGGCCGCGGGCAGCTGGTGCAGGGCAGTGGCGGTGGTCTCGAGCTGGCGGCGAACGGGTTCGCGGCGCTGTTCGCCGGGACGCGGGTGAGCAGGCTGCGGCAAGCCGGTCTCGCCGCAGGGGGCGACCCGGGCCACGACGGCATGCTGGACGCCGCCTTTGCGGGCACGGCCTTCATGCTCGACTACTTCTAGCCCTTCCGCCTGTGATCAACAGGCGGTAGCGCTCGTGCTTGTCAGTGGTTGGGTGCACACTGCCGCCATGACGGTTTTGCTGGCGATCGGCACGCGTAAGGGGCTGTGGCTGGCCCGCAGCGACGACCGGCGGTCCTGGCAGCTCGAGGGCCCGCAGTTCCCGATGCAGGAGGTGCCGTCGTGCGCCATCGATACCCGTGGCGGCCGCGCTCGCCTGCTCGTCGGGGCCAAGAGCTGGCACTGGGGGCCGGGTGTGCTGCATTCGGACGATCTCGGAGTCACGTGGTCTGAGCCCGAAGCCGGGGCGGTGAAGTTCCCGGAGGGCGAGGACGCCGCCGTCAAAGCCATCTGGCAACTGAAGCCCGATACCGCCGACCGGCCTGGTGTGGTGTGGGCCGGATCCGAGCCGTCGGCGCTGTGGCGCTCGACCGACGGCGGAGAGACGTTCTCGCTGGTCCGGGGGCTTTGGGAGCATCCGCACCGGCTCACCTGGGAACCTGGGTTCGGCGGCCAGGCGGTCCACACCGTCCTGCCGCACCCCGTCGACGACGCGCGGGTCCTCGTGGCGATGTCGACAGGTGGGGTCTACGTCACCGAGGACGGCGGCGAGTCGTGGAACCCTTCCAACACCGGCATCAAGGCGTACTTCCTGCCCGACCCGTGGCCCGAGTACGGCCAGTGTGTGCACAAGGTGGCCCGCGACCTGGTCGAACCCGAGCGGCTATTCGCGCAGAACCACCACGGCGTGTACCGGTCCGACGACGGCGGAAAGAGCTGGACGTCCATCGCCGACGGGCTGCCGAGCGACTTCGGATTCCCGGTGGTGGTCCACCCTGCGGCGCCGAACACCGCTTGGGTCGTGCCGCTGGTGGCCGACGGCCACCGGTTCCCGCCAGATAACGCGTTGCAAGTGTGGCGCACAGCCGACGGCGGAGAGTCGTGGACCAGCACGTCTAGTGGGCTGCCGGAGAGCTACTTCGCCGCCGTCATGCGCGACGCGTTCACGCCCGACGATGTCGCCGACGCACCCGGGCTGTACGTCGGCGGCCGTGACGGGTCGGTGTACGCCAGCCCCGACGGCGGGGACTCCTGGTCCGAGGTGGTCCGTCACCTGCCCGACGTGTTGTGCGTGCGGGCGGCGTCGCTGCCATGACGGTGACGGTCCGACTGCCGGGTGCCCTACGTGATCTGGCGGATGGTGCGCGGGCGCTGGAGGTGGAGGTTGCCGGTCAGGCGACGATCCGGACGTTGCTCGACACCCTCGGCACCCGCTGGCCGGCGATCGAGCGGCGCATCAGAGACGAGACCGGCGCGTTGCGCCAGCACGTGAACGTGTTCGTCGGCGAGATGAACGTCCGTGATCTCGGCGGTCAGGATGCTGACCTCGCCGATGGCGCGGAGGTTCACGTGATCCCGGCCGTCTCAGGCGGCTGAAGTCCCAGATCATGGACGTCGCGTCTCACGCCTCAAGCGCGGGGTCTAGCGTGTGACGCTATGACCGGACGCACCATCGACGGCAAGCCAGACATCAAGCCGCATTCTCGGGCCGTCACGGACGGACTTGAGCGCGCCGCCGCGCGCGGCATGCTGCGAGCCGTCGGCATGACCGACGACGACTGGGAGAAGCCGCAGATCGGTGTCGGCTCGTCCTGGAACGAGATCACCCCGTGCAATCTGTCCCTCGACCGGCTGGCCAAGGCCGCGAAGGAAGGCGTACACGCCGCTGGCGGGTACCCACTCGAGTTCGGCACGATCTCTGTCTCCGACGGCATCTCGATGGGCCACGAGGGCATGCACTACTCGCTGGTCTCGCGCGAGGTCATCGCCGACTCGGTCGAGACAGTCTTCGGAGCCGAGCGGCTCGACGGTGGCGTCCTGCTGGCCGGCTGTGACAAGTCCGAGCCGGCGATGCTGATGGCGGCTGCGCGCCTCGACATCGCGGCCGTTTTCGTCTACGCCGGCTCGATCCTGCCCGGCCGGGTGGGCGACCGCGAGGTGACGATCATCGATGCGTTCGAGGCGGTCGGCGCCTGCCTCCGCGGCCTCATCACCCGTGAGGAGGTCGACGAGATCGAGCGGGCGATTTGCCCCGGTGAGGGCGCGTGCGGCGGCATGTTCACCGCCAACACGATGGCGTCGGCCGCCGAGGCGCTCGGTATGGCGCTGCCCGGTAGCGCGGCGCCGCCCGCCGTCGACCGGCGCCGCGACGGCATCGCCCGGCGGTCCGGTGAGGCGGTCGTCGAGCTGCTCCGGCAGGGCATCACCACCCGCGCCATCCTGACCCGCGAGGCATTCGAGAACGCCATCGCGGTGGTGATGGCGCTCGGCGGGTCGACCAACGCCGTACTACACCTGATGGCGATAGCCCATGAAGCTGACGTCGACCTGACCCTGGACGACTTCAACCGCATCGGTGACCGCGTCCCGCACCTGGCCGACGTCAAGCCGTTCGGCCGGTACGTGATGACCGACGTCGACCGCATCGGCGGCGTACCGGTTGTGATGCGTGCCCTACTTGACGCGGGAGTACTGCACGGCGACGTGCTGACCGTCACGGGTAAGACGATGGCCGAGAACCTTGCCGACATCGCGCCACCGGATCCGGACGGCAAGATCATCCGCGCGATCACCAACCCGATCCACGCTACCGGCGGGCTGACCATCCTGCACGGTTCACTCGCACCGGACGGCGCCGTCGTCAAGACTGCCGGCTTCGACGAGACCGTCATCGAGGGCATAGCTCGGGTGTTCGACGGCGAGCAGGCCGCGATGGACGCGGTGGAAGACGGCACCATTGTGGCCGGCGACGCTGTGATCATCCGGTACGAAGGCCCGAAGGGCGGCCCTGGCATGCGCGAGATGTTGGCCGTCACGAGCGCGATAAAGGGGGCCGGCCTGGGCAAGGACGTCCTGCTGGTGACCGACGGGCGGTTCTCCGGCGGCACGACCGGCCTGTGTGTGGGTCATGTCGCGCCCGAGGCCGTCGACGGCGGGCCGATTGCGTTCGTCCAGGACGGCGACCGGATCAGGCTCGACGTCACGGCCCGCACTCTCGACCTGCTGGTCGACAAGGACGAGTTGGAAGAACGCGCTCAGGCCTGGCAGGCACCGCCTCCGAAGCACCAGCGTGGCGTGCTGGCCAAGTACGCCAAGCTGGTGGGTTCGGCCGCCCGTGGCGCCGTCTGCGATTGACCGTTACTTGACAGCGATGCCCCAGGCGGCGGTGTTGACCGGCCAGAACACCGAGTGGCGAAGTTTGCGCCGCTCGACCTGAAGGGTCCGGAAGCCGGCCGACGCCACCGTCTCCGGAGTGTTTCGCGCCGGGTTGCACCCCTCGAAGACGTACCCCCATGGCCGCCGCAGGGCACGTTGGATGCGATGGCGAAAGCTGCCCGCGTCGGCGGCGACGTGCTCGGCGAACCTGAGCTTGCCACCCGGCCGCAGCACTCGACGCACCTCGGCCAGCACCCGTTCAGGATCCGACACCGTGCAGAGAACCAGCGAGCAGATCACCTCGTCGACTGACTCGTCGGGCAGCGGAATGGCTTCGGCCCCGGATCCGAGCAGGGTGAGCGATATACCCGCCGCTGCTGCCCGGCGGCGCAGCCGCGCGTGCATGCGGAGGTTCGGCTCGACGGCGTACAGGTGAGTGCCGCGGGGTAGGTAGCCGAAGTTGGCACCCGTGCCGGCCCCAATTTCGAGGGCCGTTCCGGCGCTAAGGCTGGCGAATGCAGCCTGTTTGTGTACGCGGGCGACATGATTCAGGTAGGGCGCGAATGCGGTGAAAAACCAGGCGTTGAAGCGGCTGATCGCGCCGTTGTCGAAGGTTAGATCGTTGCGGATGATCTGCGGCTGGAGCGTCTGACTAACGTTTTCGGTCTGGGAGGTCACTGTCTGTATGTCCTTGTCGGGAGTAGGGCGGTGAAGGTTCACAACAGGTCGGCGAGCAAAGTGGCGGCGCGGTACGCCCCCTTTCCGTCGACGCGCTCGTAGTCCACCGTCCTGGCCAGCTCGTCTGCCATAGCGGATGCGATGTCTTCCGTGGACGCCGAGCCGTAGTCCATGGCCCGTCCCGCCCGATACCGGTCGAGCCGGTGCCGGACGTGGACCTGTTGTTCGAAGTGATTTCGCAGCGGGAAGTAGACGAACGGCCGCCGCGCGGCAACTAGCTCCATCGTGGTGGTCAGCCCACCCTGGACGACGGCGAGATCGCAGGCGGCGAGGTGCCGGTGCAGGTCGGGCACGTAGGATCGCTTCTCGACGCCGTCGACCGCCGGCAGCGCGTCCGGGTCGAGGCGCGGTCCGGTCACGACGACGGACCGCAGGTTGGGAATCGCGTTCGCTGCCAGCGGATGGGCTTCGATTATGCGGCGCAGCAGCGGAGCGCCAACGCGGGAACCTCCGACCGAGGCGATGACGACCGTTTCGTCGGGCCGGTAACCCAGCTCGGCGCGCAGATCCTCTCGGCTACCCAGGGCAGCCGGGTCGAATCCGGAGATGTAACCCGCGAACTGGTAATGCGCCTCGGTCCACTCCCGGATGTCCGGTAGGCCGGGCCCGAAGGGCAGCGACACCACATCGGCCGGCTCGCCGACGAAGATCGACGTGTCCCGTACGTGGGGATGCCGTTCGATGTGCTCGATCATCTCCGCGTTGTAGTCGGCGGTCAGCATGCGTTCGCGATCACCGCCCGGTGCCATCGGCACATATCCCACGAAGTCGGTCAGCCAGCCGAATCGGGTGTTCTTGACCGCCGGGTCCTCGTGGAGGAAGTGGTCGACGTCCCACGCCTCGTCGCCGATGACAAGGTCGTACCGCTCGGCTTCGACAACGTCGAGGAACGTCATGAAGTTGGCGACGAGGATCTCGTCCATCCGGCGGACTGCCTCGAACACGTGCAGGTCGTGGTCGCCGGATTCGGCCTCGATGTGTGCCGACTCGCTGGCCAGCCGGGCGCTGGCGGGGTGGATGCGTTCGCCGCGAGCGCGGAGCACGCGGGTGACAGGATCCTGCGCGAGCCAGTCGATCTGAGCCTCGGGCACGACGCCGCGCAACTCGTCCGCTATCGCCAGATCCCGCCGGGCGTGGCCTAGTCCGATGGGCGAGGACAGGAAGAGCACTCGCGGGCTCGACGAGGGCAACCTGATCAACGCCGGCGTCGGCTCGGTCACGGTAGGTCGCGCCAATTCCGTAGCGTGGTCGCGACCGTCTGTGGCGGTCGTGCGGTTGATGAACTCCCGAAGCAGCCGATTGACCTGCACGGGATAACGCGCCTGCGGGCAGTGACCTGCACCCGAGAGCTCGACGATGGGGGCGTCGAGCAGCGTGGCGACCGACCTGCCGAGGTGGACCGGCGCAACGGCGTCCCGA
>Ga0299914_10002482_pt1 | contig 12723 bp, 10 predicted proteins | sample RVTome_10_FD_201361 | JGI IMG/M metagenome (GOLD analysis project Ga0299914, IMG submission 201361) | Soil microbial communities from uranium-contaminated site in the Upper Colorado River Basin, Wyoming, United States - RVT153D57 (version 2) ...
CGACTCGTGCATGTCCTCGCTCATGTCACTCTCGTTCCCCACGACCGCGCCCTTCAGACACGGGGTCGCACCGACGGAGTCGCCGCGGCGGGCACGTATCGCGGGACGCGGCGCCGGGTATGCGTTGTGCGATGCTCGGACGGCTCGCCCGGTGGATCGATGAGCGCCTCGAGCTGACGGGCTTCGCGCGCAGCGCGCTGCGCAAGGTGTTCCCCAACCACTGGTCGTTCCTCCTCGGCGAGATCGCCCTCTACTCGTTCGTCGTGCTCGTCGTCACCGGGCTGTTCCTCGTCTTCTTCTTCGACCCGAGCACCACGCCCGTCGTCTACGAGGGCGGGTACGAACCGTTGCGCGGTGTCGAGATGTCCGCCGCCTACGAGTCGGCGGTCGAGCTGAGCCTCGACGTCCGCTCCGGGCTGGTGATGCGACAGACCCATCACTGGGCGGGGCTCGTGTTCGTCGCCTCGATCGTCGCCCACCTCTGCCGGATCTTCTTCACCGGTGCCTTCCGCAAGCCGCGCGAGATCAACTGGTTCGTCGGCGTGACGATGCTCGTGCTCGCGCTGGCCAACGGGTTCGCCGGCTATAGCCTGCTCGACGACCTGCTCTCGGGTACCGGGCTGCGCATCGCCTACTCGATCGCCCTGTCGATCCCGCTCGTCGGCGCCTGGGTGGCCTTTGCCGTGTTCGGTGGCGAGTTCCCCGCCACCGATATCATCACGCGGCTCTTCGTCATCCACGTGCTCGTCATCCCGGTCCTGCTGGCCGGCTTGATCGGCGTCCATCTGGCAATCCTGTGGCGCCAGAGACACACGCAGTACGCGGGTCCCGGCCGCCGCGACGACAACGTCGTCGGCACGCGCCTCTGGCCGATCTACGCGGCGAAGAGCCTCGGTCTCGCGCTGGTGGTCGCCGGCGTGCTCGTCGCCCTCGGCGGCCTCGTGCAGATCAACCCGGTGTGGCTGTACGGCCCGTTCGAGCCGTCCGCCGTGACGACCGCTGCGCAGCCCGACTGGTACCTCGGGTGGCTCGAAGGCGCGCTGCGCATCTTCGGGCCGTGGGACGTCGAGTTGTTCGGGGTGACGATCTCGGAGGTCTTCTGGCCCGGCGTGCTGCTCCCCACCGTGCTCTTCGGGTCGCTCTACGCCTGGCCACTGGTCGACCGGCGGATCACCGGCGACGACGCCGCACACCACGTGCTCGAACGCCCCCGCGACCGGCCGGGTCGAACGGCGCTCGGCGTCGCCACGCTGACGTTCTGCGCCGTCCTGCTCCTCGCCGGCTCGCAGGACATCGTCGCCCAGCAGCTCGACCTCTCGATCGCGGACGTGTTGTGGGCGTTCCGCGTCCTCGTCGTCGTGCTCCCCGTCGCCGCCGCGGCCGTCACGTACAAGCTGTGCCGCGATCTCGCCGCCGAGGCGCATCCGCGGGGCGGGGCGGGGTCGGTCGAGGGAGCGTCACCGCGCGACCCGAGCGCCGCTGGTCGTTTCGCTCGAGCCCGGCCAGCCAGCGGGTCAATACGGTGACCGCTCCGACGACTCCCGCGATCCCGCCGAACGCCCACATCACGACGCCGGCCAGCTGCTGATCGGCGAGCGGGTCGGGCTGGTCGAGGTAACCGGCGTACACCGGGCGCGCCGAGAGCACGAGCGCGGCACCGATGGCGATCGACACGAAGGACTGGCCGAGCAGGGCGAGGAGGACGAACCCGCCGTGGCGCCGTCGTGGCAGGACGAGCACCGTCCACCAGGCGACGACGGCAGCTCCCGTCATCGTCAGGTGCTCGGCGGCGTGCACCGCCTCGACGCGATCGGCGGTGTTGTAGAGCAGTGGCAGGTGCCACCCCGCCTGGACCGCAGCGTGCCCGCCGACGCCTACGGCCACGACCGCGGCGGCCCGCGCGCGCAACGCGCGCACCAGCGACCACCACCCCGCCAGCGCCGGGCCGACGGCAGCGCGCGGCAGCAGCTGCAGCATCGCCGGCAGCGGCGCGCCGCTGGCGAGCAACGGGGCCGCGACCGCCGTCAACAGGACGTGCTGCACCATGTGCGCGGCGAGCCGCTCCTCGACGACGAGATGCAACGGCGACACGAGGGCGATCGCACTGACCAGCCATCCGGCGGCGAACCGCGCCGCGGCGACGACCGGGACGACGCGGCCCCTGCCGTCGCGCCATACCCGGCCGAGCGCGGCGAGGTATCCGGCTCCCAGCACCGAGAGCGAGGCGGCAACGAGGAGGTCCATCTCATCGGCACGCGTCGACGAACGGCACGTACAGACCCTCCCAGGCGATGAGGACGAGCGAGGTCGTCGACACGGCGAGGCCGAAGAGACCGCAGAAGCGCAGCCGGCCCCCCTCCGTGGCGCTCGCCGCGTCGTCGTGGTAGGCGCGGATCAGGCTGGCCGACCAGGCGATCGCCACCAGCGTGGCCGCGCCGGTGAACACGGTGAGGCCGTGGATCGTCCACTCCACCGCCGCTCGCCCGCACCTCACCTCGGCGAGCGCGGCCAGGGACGTGACGTGCACGAGCCACCAGACGATTCCGGACGTCATCGCGTACCACAGCCGCCAGCCACGCCGCGGCGCCGAGAGCACTCCGCCGGCCATCAGGCGACCGACACGTAGAGCGAGGTGAACACGGCGACCCACACGACATCGACGAAGTGCCAGTACATCGCCACGAGCCGCACGATCTCATGCCGCGCGGCGGTGACGCGACCGGTCCACACCTTGACCTGGCAGACCCCGAGCATCAGCAGCCCGGCGACCACGTGGGCGCCATGGAGCCCGGTGATCGCGACGAACAGCGAGGCGTAGGCGTTGTCGCCCGGCCGGAACGACAGCTCGGCGAACTCGAAGCCCTGATTGACGACGAAGGCGACGCCGAGCAGCGTCGTCGCAGCCAACGCCCGCCGCAGGCGCCGCATCTTGCCCGCGCGAGCGGCTCGCTCGGCGATCACCATCGGGACGGTGCTGCCGAGGAGGACCACCGTGAAGGCGATCGTACGGTCGAGGTGCGGCCCCTCGATGCCGCCTTGCGGCCAGGCCGGCGAGATCGCCCGGACGAAGAAGTAGGACGACAGCAGCCCGGCGAACAACATCGCCTCCGTGGCGATGGCGACGGCCATCCCCCACCAGCCGGGTGGGTACGTGCGCGGCGCAGTCTCCGGCCGGGCGGGGATCGGACGGCGGGCGAGCAGCCCGCTCATCGCCTGTTCATCCCGGTCTGGCCCTCACTCGAGGTCGTCCCCCGTGTACCAGGCCCAGGCGACGACGCCGACGAGCACCGCGATCGCCGCGGCCGCCCCGACGACGACGGCCTCGATCAGCAGGCCGACGAACACCATGGCGATCGCCAATGCCACGGCGACCGGCCGCCACGATGGCCGGGGGATCGCCAGCTCGCCCTCCGGCTCGGTCTCCATGCCCGACAGCACCGGCGTCGCGCGGGCCAGGGCTCCCGTTCGATCGACGCCGTGGGCCGCCTCGCCGTCGCCGGCGAGCTCGAGGGGTGCGGCGTCCCACAGGGGATGGCGGCTGCGCACCAGTGGGATCGCCGCGAAGTTGTACTCGGGTGGTGGCGACGCCGCGGCCCACTCCAACGTGTCGGCGCCCCACGGGTTGGCCGGCGCCGGTTCGCCGCGCCGGCGGCTCTGCCCGAGCACGGCCACGGTGAGCAGCGCCCCGGCACCGAACAGGAAGCCGCCGATCGTGGCGAGCGTGTTGAGCGTCTCCCACCCGAGGCCCTCACGATAGGTGTACACCCGCCGCGGCATCCCGAGGAGGCCGAGCACGTGCATCGGGAAGAACGTCAGGTTGAAGCCGACGAACATCGTCCAGAAGCTGAGTTTCGCCGTTCGGGCGGCGAACAGCCGGCCGGTCATCTTCGGCCACCAGTAGTAGAGCGCGCCGAAGATCGGGAACACGACACCGCCGTTGAGCACGTAGTGGAGGTGGGCGACGATGAAGTAGGAGTCGTGGGCCTGCCAGTCGAACGGCATCACCGAGACCATTGCCCCGGTGACTCCACCGAGCAGGAGGATGACGAGGAATCCGCCCATGAACAGCATCGGCGTGGCGAGCTCGACGCGACCGTTGATCATCGTCGCGATCCACGTCGCGTAGAGCACGCCGCTCGGGATCACGATGATCAGGCTGGCCGCTGAGAAGACGGCCATCGCGAGATCCGGCACGCCGGTCGTGAACATGTGGTGGATCCACACACCGAAGCTGATGAAGGCGATGGCGACGAATGCGGCGGCGGCCCACAGGTAGCCGACGAAGCGCTGCCGCGAGAAGACACCGATGATCGTCGAGGCCATCCCCACGGCCGGCAGCATCAGGATGTACACCTCGGGATGGCCCCAGAACCAGAACAGGTGCTGGTACAGCAACACCGAGCCGCCGCGGCCTGGATGGAAGAAGGCCGTGTCGAAGAGGCGGTCGGCGGCGAGCAGGGCGGCCGACAGCGTCACCGCAGGCACGGCGAAGATCACCATCACGGCCATCGCCAGGACGGACCAGGCGAACAGCGGCATCCGGTTGAACGTCATGCCGGGCGCCCGCAGCTTGAAGATCGTCACGATGAAGTTGATCGCACCCGCCGTGGTCGAGATGCCGACGAACACCACGGCGAGCGCCCACAGCTCGAGTCCGACGCCGGGCGAGTAGTCGCGGTCGGCGAGCGGGACGTAGGCGAACCAGCCGGCGTCGGGCGGCGCGTCGATCAGGTACCCGGCGTAGAGGAACAGCCCGGAGAACAGGAAGACCCAGTAGGAGAAGGCGTTGAGGCGGGGGAAGGCGAGGTCGCGGGTGCCGAGGTGCAGCGGGAGCAGGTAGTTGGCGAAGCCGGCGAGCACCGGGGTGTTGAACAGGAAGATCATCGTCGTGCCGTGCATCGTGAACAGTTCGTTGAAGGCCTCCGGCGCCACCACGTCGGCCTCGGCCGTCGCCAGCTGTGTCCGCATCAACAGCGCCTGTGCGCCCGCGGCGAAGAAGAAGACGAACGACGTGACGATGTAGCGGATGCCGAGCCGCTTGTGATCGACCGTGGTGAAGAAGCCGAGCCATCCCGGCCGGTCGTGCCAGGATGCCTCCAACGCGTGGTCGTCCACCGCGGCACGGGCGGCCGCCGCGCCGATCGCGGCGGCCGCGGCCCGGTCGACGTCCGCGTCGGTCACGGCAGGCTCTCGAGGTAGGCGACGATGGCGTCGAGCTCGTCGGCGCTCAGCTCGACGGCGGGCATCTTGCTCCCTGGCTTGAACGCGTCGGGGTCGGCGATCCACGCGGCGAGGTTGTCCGGCGTGTTCTCGATGACGCCGGCAGCCAGGTGCTGGCGGGCGCCGAGGTCGCCGAGCGGCGGCCCAGCGTCGTTGACGTCGGAGTCGTCGCTCGAGCGCGTGGCGACGCTGTGGCACCCGGCGCAGGCGTTCGCGGCGAACACGTCGCGACCTCGCCGCGCCAGCGGTGACTCGAGCTCGGCTGCCGGTGCGGTGCGCGCCGCGATCCACGCCTCGAAGTCCGCCGCAGGCTCGACGACCACGTGGAAGTGCATGAAGGCGTGCTGCACCCCGCAGAACTCGGCGCACGCCCCCCAGAACGTGCCGGTCTCCGTCGCCTCGAACCGCAAATGGTTCTCCTGGCCGGGGATCATGTCGACCTTGCCGGCGAGGCGCGGCACCCACAGCGAATGGATCACGTCGTCGGAGGTCAACCGGAGGTCGATCGGCACACCCTGGGGCACGTGGATCTCGTTGGCGGTCACCACCCCGTGGTCCGGGTAGCGCACCTCCCACCAGAACTGCCGCCCGATCACGTCGACGGCGAGCGCCTCGTCGTCGGCCGAGCGCAGCGCGTCCGTCGACACGATCGTCACGACGGCGGCGACGAGCAGCAGCACGGCCGGTGCGGCGACGCCGAACGTGCCGACGAAGCGGTTCGGCTGCAGCGGCTGCGCACGCCGCCGGCCCAGCATCCCGACGACGATCGCAGCGATGACGACGACCGCCACGAAGGCGGCGATGGCGAACAGGATCCACCACACCGCGGCGATCGTCCCGGCCTCCGAGCCGGCCGGGTCGAGCGTGTTGCCCTCGCTCATCGCGACCGGGACGACGTGGTCGCTCATCGCGACCGTCACGACGTGGTCGCTCATCGCGACCGTCACGACGTGGTCGCTCATCGCGACCGTCACGACGTGATCGCTCATCGCGACCACCAGGCCGGTCCGACGGGCTCGGCGAAGTCCTCGGTCGCCGCGAGGTAGCCGTCGTCGTCGATGACGAGCCGCAGCTGCGGCAGCGGCCGCGCCGCTGGGCCGATCACCGGTCGGGCACCGTCGAGCACGTCGAAGGCAGACTGGTGGCACGGGCACAGCAGCGTGCGCTTCTCCGGCTCGTAGAGGCCGACCGGGCACCCGGCGTGGGTGCACACCTTCGAGTAGGCGATGAAGCCGCGCGGGCTCCACCCCTCGCGACGGGTCGCTGCCGCCAGCCGCTCCGGCAGGCGGATCAGCACGGCCTGGCCGTCGGCGGCGCCGACGTCCCCCTCGGGGAAGACGGTCACGAGGCCGTCGACGGGAACGTCGTCGGCGGCCACCGGCCGGCCCTCGGCGTCGACCAGCCGCGCGCCGCCACGCCAGCCCGTGCGGCGGAGCGCGTTGCCGGGCCGCGGGCCGAGCGAGCCGACGGGAAACGCCAGCGCCACGGCGAGTGCCGCAACGGCGGCGCCGAGCAGCCGCCGGAACGTGGCGCGCCGGCTGATCACGTCGGCAGGGTCGAGCTCGTGCTCGGCGAGCTCTGGCTCCGCTCCGTCGTCCAGCTGGCGCTCCTCCACGTCGACCTGGTGCGGCACGACGTGGCGCGCCCAGACGATGAGGCCGCAGCCGATGCCGGCGAGCGCCGCGCCGAGCAGCACGCCCTCGAGCTGCGGCTGCCCGCCCCGCGCGTACACGACCGCGGCGCCGATCGCCGCGACGGTGGCGAGGCCGAGGTACAGCGACGCGCGGCGCGCCGCCCGGCGCTCCCGGGCCGGGCCGCCTGCCTCAGTCGCCGACATCACGCCGCCGCTCGATCCAGGTGGTCACGATCACGACCACACCGAGGCCGACCACGATCGCCACGGCACCCTCCGGGACCGGTCCGAGATGCCACAGAGGGAAGCCGCCGCGATCGTCGGGCTGCTGCAGCTCGAGCACGTAGGCAACGACGCCGTCAAGGTCGTCCTCGGCGATCGCCGCCTGGCCGAATGCCGGCATGTTGCCCGGACCGACGCGGATCGCCGCGGCGATCTGTGTCGGCGACGAAGCGGCGAGCGGCGGCGCCTCCCGGTCGAGCAGCGCACCGCCGCTGCCGATGGTCTGGTGGCACGCCGCGCACTGTGCCCGGTAGATCACGCCACCCGCCGCGACGTCGCCGGACTCGGGATCGACCTCCGGGATCGGCTCGCCGCCCGGCGCGAACGCGGCGACGTACTCGACGAGGGCGGCGATCTCGTCGGCCTCGTACGCCGGCGAGCTCCGCTCGACCTCGTCGGCCGGCTCGGCGAGCGGCATCCGCCCGGTCGACAGGTAGTAGTCGACGGCGGCGGCTCCCACGCCCGCCAGGACCGGGCCGGTGCGTGAACCCTCACCGCGTGGACCATGGCACTGCGCGCAATCGCGTCGGTAGAGTGCCGCCGCGTCGACCTCCAGCGGCGCACTCGCCGCAGCGCCTTGCCGTCCTGGCGCTTGCTGCGCGGGGGGAGATGCCAGCACGGCGAAGGCGGTGCCGACGGGCAGCATGAGGATCAGGAGCGCGTGGGCGACGAGCGTGACCCTGGCGACCATCGACGAGGGGGATACCCGAAGTGCCTTGGCGCGATTCCTCGCTGTTCGCGTCCGACGTGCTTGCGCCCGGTCGCCGTCAACACCCGCTTTCCCCGTTGCCGTAGCGGCGCTCGACCTCGTTGACCGCGCCGGCCGCACGCGCCCAGTAGCGCAGCGCGCCGCACGCGTCGAGGAAGTCGGTGACGTCGGAACCTCCCTCGAGGCTGACGAACCCGGCGTCGAGACGATCCCCGAAGCCGGCGGCCCTGAAGAGGGGCAGCGCGCTCGGGGCGTACCCGACGAATTTCTGGTGGGCGTACGCATCGCTCGCGAAGTCGCGTGCCGTCGCCATGTGGACCAGGGCGCGGCCACCTTCGCCCGAGGGGATCACGGCGACCGCGTCGTAGAGCACCGACGGACCACCGTCGACGCTCTGCTTCGCCGGGAGCCAGGAGCCGTCGTCGAGGCAGACGCCGCCCACCTTCGGCGCGACGATCTCGACCTCCGCACCGCGCTCGGCGACCTCGCGGGCGAGGACGGCGAGGAGGTCGGCGCGGGTTCCGTCGCTGACGAGCACCCCCAGCTTGCGGCCGCGGACGTGGCCGGGCCCGTTGCGCAAGATGCTCAACGCCGGTGACGGCGGGAGATCGCTGCGCGGCGGGCTCGCCGGCTCACTCGCCGGGGGAAGTTCGAGGGCGAGGCCAAGTGCGACCCGCCGCGCCAACGGCTCGTGGACGTTGCGCAGGCTGGCGACGACCCGTGAGCGGATCTCCTCTCGCTCGACCTTGCCGAGCTCGAACACGAGCGCCTCGACGAGGTGCTGCTGCTCGACCGGGGTCTGGCTGAGAAAGAACTGCCGCGCCTGGCTGTAGTGGTCGGCGAAGCGGTCGGCCCGCACTCGCCGCTTGTCGCCCGCCTCCGCCGTCGGAACGGAGGCGAAGCCCCGCTCCGGCGCCTCCCGGGGGCCCACGCCCCAGGAGTTCGGCTCGTAGTTCACCCGGCCGCGCGGGTTGACGAGCGCCATGTGGCCGTCCTGTTGGAGGGTGGCGAACGGGCACTTCGGCGCGTTGACGGGCAGGTGCACGAAGTTGGGGCTGCCGAGTCGCTTGAGCTGCGTGTCGAGGTACGAGAAGTTGCGGCCCTGGAGCAACGGGTCGTTGGTGAAGTCGAGCCCTGGAACGATGTTCTGGGTGCCGAAGGCCACCTGCTCGGTCTCGGCGAAGAAATTGTCGACGAGGCGGTCGAGCACGAGCCGGCCGACGGGCCGCACGGGCACGACCTCTTCGGGGATCAGCTTGGTCGGGTCGAGGATGTCGAACTCGAAGCGATCGGCGAAGTCGTCGTCGAACAACTGGACACCGAGCTCCCACTCGGGGAAGTTGCCCGCCTCGATCGCGTGCCACAGGTCGCGCCGGTGGAAATCGGGATCGGCACCGTTGATCTTCACCGCCTCGTTCCACAGGACCGATTGCAATCCGAGCTTCGGCTTCCAGTGAAACTTGACGAACGTCGAGCGGCCGCCGCGGTCGACGAAGCGGAACGTGTGAACCCCGAAGCCCTCCATGAAGCGGAACGACCGGGGAATCGCCCGGTCGGACATCACCCACATGATCATGTTCATCGACTCGGGCATCAGCGAGACGAAGTCCCAGAAGTTGTCGTGCGCCGACTGGGCTTGGGGGAAATCACGATCCGGCTCGGGCTTCACGGCGTGGATCACGTCGGGGAACTTGATCGCGTCCTGGATGAAGAACACGGGGATGTTGTTGCCGACGAGGTCCCAGTTGCCCTCCTGCGTGTAGAACTTGACAGCGAACCCCCGCACGTCGCGGGCCAGGTCGAACGATCCCTTGCTGCCGGCGACGGTGGAGAAGCGGACGAACGTCGGCGTGCGCTCGCCGGCTCGTTGGAACAGATCGGCCCGCGTGATGTCGGCGAGCGAGTCGTAGTTCTCGAAGTAGCCGTGGGCGCCGTACCCGCGGGCGTGCACGACCCGTTCGGGGATCCGCTCGTGGTCGAAGTGGAAGATCTTCTCGCGGAAGTCGAAGTCCTCGAGGGCGGCAGGTCCACGATTGCCCACCCGCAGCGTGTTCTGGCCGTCGCCGACGGGAGTGCCCTGCTGCGTCGTCAGGATCGTGTCGCTCGGGCCGGCCACCTGGTGGGTGTCGCCCCCGATGCCACGCTCGACCTCGACGTCGCCGTAGCGGACCGTGCCGCGTGGTCGCTGCGCTTCAGCGCTCATCGCCGCGCACGTACCCCGCCTCCCGGATGCCCAACCCCTCTGGCGATCACCGCGGCTGGCGCGGGCCGGCGACGGTTTGACAACCGGCGCCGCACCAACGACGCTGGATCAGTGCACGTTGCCATGCCGGCGGCTTCGCCGCGGACGCGCCGTGCCACCGCCCTCCTTGCGGTGTCGCTCGTCGCCATCGTCGGCGGCGGCGCCACAGTCGCCGCGTGGCTCGCCAACCAGCGCGCGGGTGACCATCGCCGCGCCGTCGAGCGCGACGTGGAGATCGTGACCACTGGCCTCCAACGTGCGATCGAACGGAGCATCGCCGGGCTGTCGGGGGCCCCCGGGATCGTCGACGCCGCCGGCTCGGTCTCCGAGACGCGGTTCCTGGCGTTCGCCGAGGGCATCAGTGCGGAGGACGCGTTGCTCGCCGCGGCGCTGGAGATGGTCGTCAGCGCAGCCGACCGCGCCGCCTTCGAGCGGGCGCGCAACCAGGCGATCCTCGACGTCTCCGACACCGGGCGGAGACCGGCCGCGTCGCGGCCCGTCTACTACCCGGTGGTGGCCGTGTACCCCGAGACCGCTGCGACGCGCGCGCTCATCGGCATGGACATCGGTACCGACCCCGCACGCGGCGACGCCGCGGCGGCGGCGCGCGACTCGGGAACGGCCGCTGTCACACCGCCCGTCGACCTGCCGTACACGGACGAGACCGGGATCCTCGTCGTGCAGCCGCTGTATCGGCCGGTGGGCCCCCGTGACTCGAGGTCGGCGCGCCGCGAGTCACTCGTCGGGTTCGTATCGATCTCCTACTCGGCGCGCCAGCTCCTCGTCGAGGCGTCGGAGCCGACGCGACGGCTCGAACAGGTCGTCGTTCTCGACGGTGAGACTCTCGCCCGCTCGGGTGAGGAGCTGTCGGAAGGTTGGGAGGAGCACACCTTCGAGCTCGGGGGGCGGCCGTGGGTGATCGGGGCAGAGCCGTCGCCACCACCGTCGCTGTGGCCCCCGATCTTGGCCGTGGCGATGGCGCTGCTCGTCGCCGGCCTCGTCGCCGAGCTCGCCCGCCGGTCGTGGAAGCACGGCAACGCGCTGGCCAACTGGAGCCAGGCGCTGATCGGCCAGCAACGGCGACTCCTCGGGCTCCAGTCGCTCACCGCGACCCTCACCCGCGCCTCCACGGTGCCGGAGGTCTCGGCGGCGGTCGTCGAGCAGGGGGTGCCGCTGACGGGCGCGACCGGCATCGAGGTCCAGGTCGCCGACGAGCCAGAGCGGGCGGCCGACATCACCAGCGACGAACCCGTGGCGGCCGAGGAGGTGACGCGCACGATCCCGCTCCGAGCGGGCGGTGCGACCGTCGGCCGTCTCGACGTGACGTTCGCCGAATCTGCGACCGACGAGCAGGGGGCGATGCTCGACGCGATCGCCGCGCTCGCCGCTGCGGCGCTCTCCCGGGCGCGCCGCTACGACGCCGAGCACGAGGTCGTCACCGCTCTCCAGGCGATGCTGCTGCCGGTGCTGCCGGCCCGCCTCGGTCCGATCGAGGTCGCCGCCACCTACCGTCCGGTCCTCACGGCTACCGGCGTTGGCGGCGACTGGTACGACGTCCTCGACACCGAGTCAGGACCGGCGTTCGTCATCGGCGACGTCGTCGGCAAGGGCGTACGGGCGGCCGGCGTGATGGGCCAGCTGCGGATCGCCACCCGCACGCTGAGCGGACGCGGCGACCCGGCCACCGTGCTGTCGGCGCTCGACGACTTCGCCGCCGAGTTCCGCGACGCGTTCATGACCACCGCCGCGTACGTCGTGTGCGATCCCGGCCTGCGGCGCCTCCGCGTCGGTGTCGCCGGGCACCCACCGCCGCTCCTGCTCTGCAGCGGCGGTCCGAGCCGGTGGCTCGACGGGGCGACCGGCCCGCCACTCGGCGTGCGGCCCCGGCATGGAGCGCGAACGACTGCGGACGTGCCATGGCCCGGCACGGCGCGCATCCTCCTCTACACCGACGGGCTCGCCGAGCGCCGGGGCGAGTCGATCGACGTCGGCCTCGCCCGGCTCCGCAGGGTGGCCGAAGCGATCGCCGACGCACCGCCACGCGAGTTCATCGACGAGCTCGTCGGCACGCTGGCGCCGTCGGCCGAGCAGGACGACGACATCGCCGTGCTGTGCGCCGACCTGCCCGGAAACGAGTAGTAACTCAGGCCGAGAGCGCAGCGACGGCGTCGTCGAGCGTCTGCACCGGCACGAGCCGCATCGAGCCCGCGTCGAACCCGGCGAGCTCGGCCGACTGCCCCGCCGGATAGAGCAGGATGTCGGCGCCGGCCAACCGGGCAGCAGCCGCCTTGGCACGCAGACCGCCGATGGGGGTGATTGCGCCGTCGGCGCGGATGCCGCCGGTCCCGGCGATCGCCCGGCCTCCGGCGAGATCGACGCCGGCGTACTCGGCGTAGGTGACCAGCGCCACCATCATCCCGTGCGACCGGCCCAGCGCCAGGCTGCGCCACCAGTGCCCGACGGGGGTGCCGGCGAGCATGCCACCGACCTCCGCGTCGAGGTGGGGTGCGTGGCCGACCGACTCCGGCGTTCCGACCCGGCGGAGACCGACCGCCGCGGCGGCCGGCTCGCTGTAGCGCGGGCGGCTCGCAGTCGCGCCGGATCGCAGATCGGTCGCCGCGGGGCCGTCGGTGAACA
>Ga0299914_10002483_pt1 | contig 12720 bp, 7 predicted proteins | sample RVTome_10_FD_201361 | JGI IMG/M metagenome (GOLD analysis project Ga0299914, IMG submission 201361) | Soil microbial communities from uranium-contaminated site in the Upper Colorado River Basin, Wyoming, United States - RVT153D57 (version 2) ...
CCCGTCGAACTTGCCCTTGAGATCGGGGATGACGAGCGCCAGCGCCTTGGCGGCTCCGGTGGTCGTCGGGATGATGTTCTGGCCGGCCGAGCGAGCACGGCGCGGGTCCGTGTGGGCCACGTCGAGGATGCGCTGGTCGTTGGTATAGCTGTGGATGGTGTTCATCAGGCCACGTTCGATCCCGAGCAGGTCGTGGACCACCTTGGCCGCGGGCGCCAGGCAGTTCGTGGTGCAGCTCGCGTTGCTGATGATGTGGTGCGTGTCGGGGTCGTACTTGTCGTCGTTGACGCCGAGGACGATCGTGATGTCCTCGTTCTTCGCCGGAGCGCTGATGATGACCTTCTGCGCGCCGGCGTCGATGTGCGCCCGGGCCTTTGTCGCATCGGTGAAGATGCCGGTCGACTCGAGCACGATGTCGACGCCGAGGTCGCCCCACGGCAGGGCCGCCGGGTCCTTCTCCTTGAGGACCTTGATCTCGCGGCCGTCGACGACGATTGCGTCGTCCGTGTAGCCGACCTCGCCGGTGTAGGCGCCATAGGTCGAGTCGCGCTTGAACAGCAGCGCGTTCATCTTGGTGTCGACGAGGTCGTTGACGGCGACGACCTCGACATCGGGGGCGCGTTCGATCAGCGCCTTGAGCGACTGGCGGCCGATCCGGCCGAAGCCGTTGATTCCGACTCGGGTGGTCATTGTGCGGATACCTCCTGGTTGGTGCTACGCCCGACCGACGCCGGGCGCGTGAACTGACATGTCCGTGCCTGGGTCCGCGAGCGAGACTCGTGGACCCGGCCCGTTGCGTCGCCAGGCGGGATCGCCAAGGCGCGCGGAGACGAGGGGATACGCGCCCGCCAGCGACACGTCCGGCCCGAGCTCGGGCGGAATGACCTGGACGGACGCGCCGGCACGCGTGAATGCCTCGCGGGCTATAGCGGCGCGGGCCGCGCCGAGCAGCCGATCGCCCTGCGCAGCGGCGATCGCTCCACCGACGATGATCCGGTGCGGGTTGAACGCGTTGACGAAGCCGACACACGCCGTCGCGAATGCCCGTCGGGCGCTGTCCATGAGCCTCGCGCACGTGGCATCGCCGGCATCCTCGCCCTCGGCGACGTCCTTTGCCGAGAGCTCGTCCGGGCCGCTTTCGCGGGCGCGCTGGGCGAGGAACGGACTGTCACCTGCCTCGAATGCGGCGCGTGCCTCGCGGGCGAGGGCCGCGCCCGATGCGAACGCCTCGAGATGGCCGATCCCTCCGCAGCCACAGGGCGGCCCATCGAGATGGACCGGCACGTGACCGAGCTCGCCGGCCATGCCGTCCGGACCGTGAAACAGGCGGCCGTCGCTGACGATGGCCCCGCCGACGCCGGTCGACACCGTGATGTAGATGAAGTCAGGCTCACCGCGGCCGGCTCCGAACGCCGCCTCGCCCAACGCCGCCACGTTGGTATCCCGATCGAGGTACGTCGGCAGGCCGAGGGCTCGCTCGATCTGGTCGGCGAGCGGCACGTCACGGAACCCGGGCCCGAGGTTGGGCGGTTCGACGACTGTCCCGGTCCGCGGGTCCACGGGACCCGGGCTGGAGATGCCGACCCCCGCGATCGAGTCACGCACGGCGGGCGATGCCCGGTCGCGTGCCTCGCGGAGGGCACCCGCGCATGCCTCGACGACCGCGGCCGGACCTCGCTCCGACGGCGTCTCCGTGGCGACCCGGGTCAGTCGCGAGCCGTCCGGCGCGACGATCGCTGCCCGGATCTGGGTCCCACCCAGGTCGAGTGCTAGGACCGGTGATGGCGACAGGGAGGAACCTCGCAATGCGCTCAGGGATGCAGCGGCATTCTAACAAAGGCCCCCTGCGCCCCCGATGGTCCGACCCGCCCGAGCTCGGCGGGCCGGATGGCATGGGCGCCGGACACGAAGAAGCCCCCGCCGTTCGCCGGCAGGGGCTTCCGCGAGAAACCTGGGTCGTCAGCCGCCGATCTTGAAGACCTTGCCGCCGCACTCGGGACATGTGCCCTGGAGCGCAGCCTTGCCGTTCTTCATGGTGATCTGCTGCGGGTTCTGGACCTCGACCTTCTTCTTGTCCTTGACGCAGTAAGCCTCAGCCATTTCGGCTCCTCCTGGTGGTTGTGGGCGTCACGGGAGCCTTCGTCCCGCGTCCGCCTGACGAGTGGTCGCCTGGGGGTGTGCGCTCCCACAACGACGGTCGCCAGCGTTCCGTCGCCGCATCACGCTTCTGCCGATCCATGTCGGCCAGGATCATCAAGCTCTCCAGGCCTGTCTCCACGCAGGCCGCCTCGGCGGCGTCCTTCTGGTCGCCTGCGACGAACTCGCCGGTCGTCCGGTTGGCATACACCGCGCAGACGACGCCGGCCCGGCAGCGGGCAAGGGACGCCAGGACGAGGAGTGCCGACGCCTCCATCTCGAAGTTCATGACGCGCTGGCGCGCCATGTCCTCCGCCAGGTCAGGGTACCGGATGGGCAACTGGGGGATCGGGCGCCCCTGCGCACCGAAGAACCCGGGAGCCGTCGCGGTGATCCCGACGTGGAATCGGTGTCCGAGCCGCTCCGCGGCCTCGATCAGGGCGACAACCGCCTCATAGTGGGCGACCGCCGGGAACCCATCGTGGACGAAGTAGCTCGTTGTCGACTCGAGGCGAACCGCCCCGGTCGTGATTGCCAGGTCGCCCAGCGACATCTCCGGTTGGAGCGCGCCGCACGACCCGACCCGGATGAAGGTGGGCCGTTCCGTGATCGCCAGGATTTCCGCCACCACGATCTCGACGTTGTCCGTTCCGATGCCCGTGGCGACGACCGAGACGCGCTGGCCCCGATACGTCCCGGTCACCGTGGCGAACTCCCGGTGTCGCCGTTCGAGCTCGACGGAGTCGAAGCGTGAGGCGATCCGGGTGGCTCGGTCGGGGTCGCCGGGGAGGAGGATGTACTCGGCCAGTTCGCCTGGGCCGAGATCGATGTGGTACTGCCGTTCTCCGGTCGGGGTCGCTATGCGGCGATCCCGTGGGCTTTCTACGCGGGTATCCGCGTTCGGCAAGACCTATTCCTCGCTCCGATGGCTGCTTCGCTGGCGCGAAACTCGGGCGAGGATAGTCCGGCCCGTTCACGAGCGTCAAGCCGATCCGTGCGTGCGTGACGCGTGCTCGGCCGAGCGTGAGCCGTCCTGCGCGGCCCCAGCGGGCCTCGAAGGGCCGTCCGGGGCGTCCGCGTCCGACCCATCCCCGGCTTCTCCCTGGCCCGCGAACATCGCCAGGCGGGCGGCCACGCGAAGCCCGAGCCGGCGACGGGACTGCCAGCGCCGCAGGATCGTCACCGCGACCGACAGCAGGCCGATCGCGACCAGCGTGCCGAGTCCGGCCAGGCCCGGCCCGGACGCCCAGGGCAGCTCGCCGACGCCGGCGATCGTGGCTTGCGCCTCGCTCGGCGCATCGTCCGGGTCGCGGGTGATCGGCGACGGCGCCGCACCAATGGCGGCGGTCGGGTTGGCGGCGAGCACGAGGCCCGCCGGATCGGTCACGACCATGACCGCGACACCGCCGCGGTCCTCTACGTTCCCGGTCGCGTTGAGCGCATCGCCGGGCTCGATCAGCGGCAGGAGCTCGGCGGCCTCGCCGTCGAGCACGAGGGAAGCCGTCGCGGTGCCATCGTTGAGTCGGATACCGTCCGGCGCGAGGGCCGTGACCAGTCCGCCGACACGGACGATCGTGCCGACGTGCCCGGCGATGTCCGCCAGGTCGACGTCCGGGGTGTCCGGGGCGAGCGATGCCCCGGCCGAGGCCGCGGCGCCAGGTCCGTCCCCGGTCGCGCCACCGCCGTCCGGCGGCCCGGCCGTCCCCGGGGCTGCGCCACCGGTCGTCGTGCGAATGTCCGCAGGGAAGCGCGGCACGATCGTGAACCGCTGGTCGGCCGCCGTCGGGTAGGGTCGACGCACGATGCCGGTCACCGCTGCTGATTGCCCCTCAGCCAGTGTCCCGTGGGGGATCCCGGCACCGGACTGGCCGACGACGACCACCTGCTGGCCCCCGACGGCAACCTCGGCTCGCCAGCGGTCGCCCAGCTTGTGGACGCTCGAGACGGTGCCCTGGATGCGGACGAGGCGCCACTCGTTGGTCTCGGTCGGAGGCCGGCGCAGCGTCAGCGGGGTCGGGCCGGCGGCGGTGCCCGCCACGGACAGTGCCTTGGCCTGGATCCGCGGAGCGCCATATGCCCGTGCCAGGCGGCCCTCGACCCGCAACCGCGTGCCGACGGGTGGCGCGCTCGCACCGATCGGCAGGAGGACCTCCACCGCGGCGGCAGCGTCCTGGATGACGACCCGGCGACCGGTCGAGTCGAGGAGCGTCGCCGGAGCCGTCACGATGCCGCTCACGGCCACGTCGCCACTGCCGAGCCGGAGAGCGGCCGCGATCGAAATCGTTCGCGGGGCCGGGCCCCCGGGCGCACCGGGTCCGCTCGACGGTCCGGACGTGGCCGGCGGTCCGGCGGTCCGCTTCACGTCGTGCCGGTCGCGCAGCCACACGCGATAGCCGTCGAGGGCACCGGTCCGGCTCGAGCGCTGGCCGGCGATCCCGGTCAGCCGGTACGTCGCGCCGACCTCGAAGGTCGCGGCCTCCAGCCCGCTGCTCGGATCCGCCATCACGCGGATTGTCGACAGGCCTGTCCTTTCGAGGTTGATGACGATGCTCGTCCCGGAACGGGTCGGCCTCCCGGCGATCCGGCCACTCACGCTGACGAGGCGGCCCTCCGTACCCTCGTCGAGATCGCCCTTGCCCAGCTCGAACGGCTCCGGCAGGGTTCCCGATCCGACGGTGCGCAGCCCGCTGGCAGCGGGGCGGATCTCGAGCTGTCCGTAGGGCGCGGCCAGCGGGCCCTCGACCTCGACCAGTGCCCCGCGCACCGGGGCCGGTACGTCGTCGGGAAGGCGAACGAGGATCCCCCCGGCGCCGTCGACGATGGCGAAGAGCGGGGCGCTGCCGAGGCGACCGATCTCCGAGGCGACGGTTCCACGGACCGCAACACGCGTCCCGACCGGTGCCTTCCGGGCGGTGGCCGGGTCCGTCAGCTCGGGAGTGGGCTTCGGGGTTGCGGTCGGTTTCGGCGTGGCGGTGGGTTTCGGCGATGCGGTTGGCTTGGGAGTCGTCGCCGGCGGGGGCGTCGGGCCCGGACTGGCCGTCGGGGCGGCCGTCTGCGTCGGCGCCGGCGTCGGATCGGGGGCGAGGACGCTCAGCTCGCCGGGCAGCGTCGCATGGATCCGGTACCCGCCGGTGGCGGTGCCGCTGCTGTCCCGCTGGCCGAGCGGCCCGACAGCGAGCACCCGGGTGCCCCCCGGGATCGCCAGGCCGCCGAGCGCGTCGCTGCCGATGACGACCCGGACGCCGCCCGTCCCATCGTCGACCGTGACCCCGAGGCCATCGGCAAGAGCGCTGGGCGCGCCGACCGTGGTTCCCGAGACGGCGATGCGCCGACCTTCGAGGGCTTCACCCGCGGCACCCGTCGCGACCCCGATCGCCTCCGGGAGGTCGACCGCGTCGCCGCGGAGCAGGGCACTCTCCGGCAGCTTGAGCGTGCGCTGGCCGTACCGACTGGCGAGGGTGCCCGTCAGCTGGACGAGAGTGCCGGCGGACCAGGTGCCGACCGCCGGTTGATCGAGGTACAGGGCGATCCCGGCGCTGCCGTCCTGGACGAACCCGCCTCGGCCGCCCTCGACCGCGCCGAGCTGCATGGTCAGGACTCCGGCCACGGTGACGACGGTGCCGTCCAGCATGTCGCGGGCATCGGCGATCGAGTCGATCGGGTCATCGGGCGGGGCGGACGGCACGCTGCTGGGTGGCACGGTCGGGGTGGGCGACACGGTCGGGGTGGGCGCCACGGTCGGGGTGGGCGTCGGCGCGGGACTCGGCGTCGGCGTCGCTATCGGACTCGGACTCGGCGCCGGCGTTGCCGTCGGTTCCGGCTCTGGTGTCGCAGTCGGGGCCGCGGTGGGAGTCGGGCCGAGCGTCGGCGTCGGGTCGGGCGTGTCGGTCGGCTCGGCTGACGGGCCGGCGCTCGTGGTGGGACCCGGATCGGGCGTCATTGTCGGGTCCGGACCGGGGGCGGGCACCGGAGGCGCGCCGGTGTTCTGCGGCGTCGGCGCTCCCTGGACGAACCAGTCCGCGGCGTTGTCGTTCGTGTCCGTCCCGTTGCCGGCACTTCCACCCGGAAGCCGCTCGAGACTCGAACCGGCCGGCGGGGCGGCTGCCGCAGACCCCTCGACGAATGCGTTCGTGGCATCCCCCCAGCCGACGGCATCGATCGGCCCACCACCCACCGGCCGCAGGACGATTGCTCCGCCCGTGGCGGCAAAGCCGCCGCTGTACGTCGCGTCCGCGATCGCCGCGTAGCTCCCCAACACATTTGCGATGAGGATCCGGCGCCCCGGGGTGAGCACGGTCGCCTGGGTCCAGATCGCCTTGCGGGTCACGGTCGTGCCCGAGGCGGTGGCGTAGACGACTTCGAGCCCCGCCAGGTCGACGTCGAGGGTCCCCTGGTTCGCGATCTCGACGAACTCGTCCGATGCCGACGTCCCACCCGTCTGCACCTCTGCGACGACGAGAGTCGACACCGGCCACACGACGTCGGCTGCGGGAACGGCGGCCAGCGGGGCGCGCTCCTCGACCGGGACCGGGGCGAGGGACGCGAGCATGAAGGCGATGACCATGAGCGCGGGCATTCCCACGCGCCGGGCGCGATCCATCGACGACCTCCCGGCGGGACGGGACAGGCGGCACGGTGTCGGCGGACCACCGTGTTGTACCAGCCGACGCTTAGCTGCGGCTCAATCGACCGCGATCGCGCGGCCGTCGGCGCCCGATCGATCGGCCGGCCATCGCCCGATCGACTAGGATGCGGTCGAGCCCCCGCCACACCAGTACAGATCAGGAGACACCGTTGCCGCGCGCCAAGAGGACCGACCGCGCCGAAGCCCGCCGTCGCTACCGCGCCTCGCTCGACGCGGCCGAGTCCGGCGAGGACCTCGAGGACGAGAGCCCGGCCGCCAGCACCCGGGCCGCCCCGCCGACATCGTCAGCGAAGGCGCCGCGCCCGAGCATCGCCAGTGCCTTCCGGACGGCATTCCACCCGCTGACCCTGCGCGAGGACCTCCGCGAACTCCCGGCGCTCCTGCGCCACAAGTCGGTCTGGATCCCGACCCTGCTGATCATCCTCGTCGGCGTGGCGGCCATCGCAACGGGCGGTGACAACCAGGCCGTCAGGCTCATCCTGTACTACTTCCTGCTCCCGCCGGCCATGGGACCGGCGTTCATCGGCGGGTTCCTCGCGCCGCGGGCGAGCTACCTGGTCGGGTTCATCGTCGGGATCGTGTCGGCGGTGACCTATGCGCTCGTGGTGGTCACCGCGGTCCAGGTCCTGCCGGAGACCACGACCGAGACGCAGGCTGCCGTCCAGGACCTGATCCTGTTCGCGTTCACGAGCTCCCCGCTCTTCGGGCTCTTCTTCGCCGCGGCGGCGGCCTGGTATCGCCGGTTCCTGCGCCTGTCGAACCCGAACCGCTACCGGCAGCAGCCGCAGCAGGGTCGCGGCAGCGACGGTCGGAGCCGTTCGAAAGGCTCGCAGCGGGCTCCGGGTCGCCGCTGATCTGTCCTGCGGCGCAGCCTCGACGCGCGGCGCGGTTCAGCCGAGACGACGCATCCCGGCATGACCCATCTGGCGCACGCCGGCGGGGCGCTCGGGTCCGCCGACCGTGGCGGCCGCCTCGGGGAGTGACCGGACCTCGTGGGCCACGAGGTTGACGACCGACCCCTCCCGCTGCAGCTCCCCGTCGACGAGCAGCAGGGCGTGGCGCCGGACGACGCCACGGAGACGTGCCCAGGTGTCGGGCCAGAGGGTCACGTTGACCATGCCGGTCTCGTCCTCGAGGGCCAGGAAGACCGTGCCGCGTGCGGTCATCGGGTGCTGCCGCGTGACCACGAGGCCACCGACCCGAACGTGGCCCGGACGCCGGTCGGCCAGCTCCCCGTTCGTCACAGCACCCAGCCGGCCGAGGGCGTCGCGGAACAATCCGACGACCTGGCGTCGCGCATCGAGCCCGACGACCGCGTAGGCGTCACCGATGCGCTCGACCTCGGTGATCGCGGGGAGCGCGGGCGCTTCGGTCGCCGGCAGGCGCAGGTCGAGGGGACGGCCGGCCGCCGCCGAGCGCCTGCCGCCGGCGCGCCCGAGTCCCCGGAGCGACTTCCCGTCGACCCGGCCGCGTGACGAGCCCGCAACCTCCCGCAACTGCCACAGCAGCTCGCGTCGCGGCCGCCCGATCGAATCGAGCGCACCGGTCCGGATGAGCCGTTCGATGACCTCCTCGGGCAGGCCGGTCCGCTCGACGACGTCGGCCAGGGTGGTGTACGGCCCGCGGGCCAGCTCGGCATCGAGGAGCTCCTCGTGCTGCTCGCCGATCCCCTTGACGAGGTGCAGTCCGAGCCTGACTCCCCAGCCCGGGGCACTCTCGGCGGCCCACCGTTGCTGCGCCTCGCCGCCCGGCACGAAGCAGGCCGACGAATCGACGGGTTCCGGCCGCGCCTCGATGCCCGCGCCCTCGGGGAGTGGCTCGCCGGGCCTGCCCACCCACTCGGTCGTCGTCGCATAGCCGGACGTATTGATGTCCACGGGGAGCACCGCGACCCCGTGCCGCTTCGCGTCGTTGACGAGCACCTCGACCGGGTAGAAACCCATCGGCTGGGCGTTGATCAGCCCGACGAGGAACTGGGCCGGGTAGAACAGCTTGAGGAACGACGATTCGTAGGCGGTCCGGGCGAAGGCCGCGGCATGGCTCTTGGCGAAACCAAAGCTCGCGAACGCGGCGACCTGGCGGAACAGCTCCTCGGCGTCCTCCTCGCTCATCCCGGGCTGGCGCAGCGCACCCTCGACGAACTGGCGATGGAGCTTCTCCATCTCGCGGTTCGAGCGCCACGTGCCCATCGCCCGGCGGAACCCGTCCGATTCGGCCGGGGTGAACCCGGCGACCTCGATCGCGATCCGCATGACCTGCTCCTGGTAGAGGATCACGCCGAGCGTGTCGTAGAGGACCGGCTCGAGGCTCGGGTGGAGGTAGGTCACCGGCTCGAGGCCCTGCTTGCGTCGCAGGTACGGGTGGACCGCGTTTCCCTGGATCGGGCCGGGCCGGATGATCGCGACCTCGACCACGAGGTCGTCGAGGTTCTGCGGCCGGGACTTCGGGAGCGTCTGCATCTGGGCCCGGCTCTCGACCTGGAAGACGCCGACGGTGTCGGCCGCCTGGAGCATCTCGAAGACCTCGGGGATGTCCTCGGGCAGGTAGTCGAGGTCGAGGCAGACCGCGCAGTCGTGCTCGATCAGCTGGATCGCCTCGTCCATCGCGGCGAGCATCCCGAGCCCCAGCAGGTCGAGCTTGATCAGCTTGAGCGTCTCGACGTCGCGCTTGTCGAACTGGACGACGACGCGATCCGGCATCGTGGCGCGCTCCAGCGGGGCGATGTCGATGAGCGGGGCGGCGGTCACGAGCATGCCGCCGCTGTGGATGCTCAAATGGCGCGGAAAACCGTCGATCCGGGCGCAGAACTCGAGCCAGCGTTCCCAGTCACTCATGCCGACGGTGCTCCCGCCTCGAGGCTGGGGCGGTGGCTCGGGCTCGACCCTGGCCACGGAGGAGGAAGCCTCCGAGGTCCGAGGTGACGCTCCTGCGAGCCATCGGCCCGAGGACTCCCAGTGGATCGGCCTGCCCAGCCTGTCCGTGCGACGAGGCGGTGGTTCGAGCTCGCCCGACTCCGGGTTGATCGCGCGACCGTCAATCCCTGGCGGTCCGTAGCCGGTGCCGCGGCCGGCCCGGATCCAGGCGACGCTCGTGGGCGTGTCCCCCGGCCCGCCCTCGTCGTCGGAGCTGGTGTCGCCAGCACCGGCCGCGTCGAGGCTTACCCGCAGCCCGGTCTCGGAGATCGCACCGGGCTTCGGCCGCGGCGGCCGCCGCCGTGTTTCCTCACCGACGGGAGTGCGGATGTGCCCGCCCCGCCGATGGTTGAGCTGCCCCATCCGGTCGGTCAGGCCGCGCTCCCCGGCGACGCCCGCGGCACGTGCCTCCGCTGCCTCGCCCTCACCGGGTCGTCGGAAGAACTCGGCGAACCCGCCGTCCGCCTCGAGGTCGCGCCGGACCATGACCGAGTCGTACGTCTCGAGCGCCTTGGCGACCCGGTCGACGAGCGGCCGCGGGAACCCCAGCGCGTAGCCCACCTCGCGCACCGCCGAGCGTGCCCGGTAGGTGACCAGGTTGCAGACCATCCCGGTGTGCCGTTCGCCGTACTTCTCGTAGACGTACTGGATGACCTCCTCCCGCCGCTCGGACGAGAAGTCGATGTCGACATCCGGGTAGGTCGTGCGGCCCTCGTTGATGAACCGCTCGAAGAGCAGGTTGTGGCGGATCGGGTCGACCCGGGTGATGCCGAGGACATAGGCGACGATCGAGTCGGCCGCGCTCCCCCGCCCCTGCGCCGGGATGCCGCGTCCCCTGGCGAACCGCATCAGGTCCCAGCAGATCAGGAAGAACTCGGCGAGGCCGGTCCGCTCGATAACGTCGAGCTCGTGGGCCAGCTGGCGCACCACGGCCGGAGTGAACGGGTGGTAACGCCGTCGGGCGCCCTCCCAGCAGAGTTCGCCCAGGTGCGAGAACGGAGTCTCGCCGCGGGGCACCTCGAAGCCCGGGAAGCGGTACTGCTCGAACCCGAGATCGACCGAGCAGGACGCACCGAGCTCGGCGGCCGTGGCGATCCCCTCGCGCCAGGCACGACCGACCCGGTCGTCCGCACCCTCCTCGCCCGGCGGCATCGCAGCCAGCTCCGTCCCGGTCTTGAGGTACGACTCCCCGCCATCGGGCCGGCGCAGGTCCCCGAGCGTGTCCAGCGTCCGCCCGTGGCGGATCGCGGTCAGCACGTCGGCCAGCTCGCGATCCTCTGGTCGTGCCCCGTGGACGTCGTTGGTCACGACGACCGGCAGGCCGAGCTCCCCGGCGAGCGCCGTCATCTCCGACACGAGCCAGTCGTCGTCGGGCAGGAGGTGGTGCGACAGCTCGACGAAGAAGCCGCTCGTCGCCGGTCCGTCGCCGCGTCCGAACAGGGTCGCGTAGCGCTCGGCCGCGGCCCGCGCCCCTTCCCGGTCACCGACCCGCAGCCGACGCGCCAGCTCGCCATCACGGCAGCCGGACAGTGCGACGACCGCCTCGGTGTGTTCGGCAAGCAGGGCATGGGTGAAACGCGGCATCCGTTTCGTCCCGGCGAGGTTCGCCTTCGAGACGAGCCGGCACAGGCTGCGATACCCGGTCGGCGATCGGGCGAGGAGGACGAGGTGCGGCCCGCGCTGCCGATCGCCGATCCCGCGCAGGTCCTCCTTGACGGCATCGCGATGGCCGGGCAGGCGGGCGCGATCCGGGCGTGGTCGTGCGGGCAGGCCCGCGTCGGTCGCCGGCAGGGGCGAGGCGGCGGCATCCCCCCGACGCGCCCGTCGCCGGCGTCTGACCGGCACGACGATCCCCGCCGGATCGGGGACGGCCGGGTCGAGCAGCTCGATCTCGACCCCGACGATCGGGTGGATCCCGACCGATTCGGCCGCGCTGACAAAACGGACGACACCGTACAGGCCGTCGTGGTCGGTGACGGCCAGCCCGGTCAGCCCGAGCTCGACGGCTCGCTCGACCAGGTCATCCGGCGGCGAGGCGCCGTCGAGAAACGAGAAGTTGGTGTGGCAGTGCAGCTCGGCGTAGCGGACCACGATCGGCTCCCGGAGGGGTGGAAGCGGGGGGCCGGGTCCATGATAGAACATACGTTCTGATTCGTCGCCTGAAGTCCCACGGTCAGGTCGCCGCATTTCTCATCAAAATCGATGAAACAACTTGAGATCGTTCGGCGTCTCATCTGCATGAACGCGACGATCCGCCCGGTCGCCTCTGCCGTCATTCGGACGGGGTTGCTGGTGGCACTCGCGCTGCTGCTGGTCATGGTCCTGCTCCCGGCCGTTCTCGAGGTGCAGGCGGCAAGCAGCTAACACAGAACGTCTCGCGCCTGGGGGCTCGGGACGAGTGCGACGACCGACTGCGATGGTCGGGACGTCGACCGCCGGCAGGCTGGTGAGCGGCCACGCCGGCCGCAGGACCCCGTCGCATGGGGGCGACGGGGTCCTGCCATGTCCAGCGGCTCGCCGGGCGCGAGGTCGCTTTCGGCATGGCCGCTGTCGGCGGCGCGGCCCTAGGCCTGGCCTACTCCCCGCTAGGTCTCCCCTACTCCCCGCTGGTTGCCCTCATTGCTGCGCCGATCGTGGCGTCATGCTCGGCGTCGCATGGCCGAGCGCCCGCGCGTAGGCGCCGAGCAGACAATCCGGCGGCTCGAGCGGAAGGTCACGGTGCCCGAACTCCCGAAACAGGACAGAGCGTATCCAGCGCCAGGACCGCGACGATCGGGAACGTCAGAGCAGGAACGCTACCCAGACTGTCGTGCTGGCCGACACGTAGGCGGGATGAGGAAAGCCGCTACTCGCCGAAGAAGAAGGCGATCAGCTCTTCGCAGTTGCTCCAGGGAACGGGGTCGGCGAGGGGAGCGGGGAATGGCGCCCCTGGAACCACGACGTTGCTTGCGTTTTCGAATAGCTTGGCACCGGCCGTCCCAAAATGCATGTGTACGTGGTGCGCGTTAAGGGGAACTGCTTCATTAG
>Ga0299914_10002484_pt1 | contig 12720 bp, 11 predicted proteins | sample RVTome_10_FD_201361 | JGI IMG/M metagenome (GOLD analysis project Ga0299914, IMG submission 201361) | Soil microbial communities from uranium-contaminated site in the Upper Colorado River Basin, Wyoming, United States - RVT153D57 (version 2) ...
CCTCGACTCGGTGCAGCGCGGTCCCGGCATCCAGGACAACGGCAGCGGCTCGGCTGTGCTGCTGGAGGTGGCCGAGCAACTGCACAAGTTGAAGCCTCAGAACACGCTGCGGTTCGCCTGGTGGGGTGCCGAGGAATCGGGGCTCATCGGCTCGACCGAGTACGTCAACGGATTGAGCCAGGCCGAGCTCGACCGCATCGCCCTGTACCTGAACTTCGACATGGTCGGCTCCCCGAACTACATCTTCATGGTGTACGACAGCGATGAATCCGGGCACCCGGCGCCGGTTCCCGTGCCCCCGGGTTCCATCCAGATCGAGGACCTGTTCGAGTCCTACTACACCCTCGCTGGTGAGCCCTACGACGACGCCGAGTTCAGCGGCCGCAGTGACTACCAGGCCTTCATCCTGAACGGGATACCGGCAGGCGGCCTGTTCACCGGCGCCGAACAGCCCAAGACCGCTGAGCAGCAGGCGATCTGGGGAGGCGTGGTCGGGGACCAGCTCGACCAGTGCTACCACGAGGCGTGCGACACCTTCGACAACGTCAACCTGCACGCCCTCGAGGTGAACAGCGACTCGATCGCCTTCGTGGTGCTCACCTACGCCTACTCGACGGAGTCGGTCAACGGCGTCCCAGGCAAGAGGGTGCCCGGCAACTTCACGATCCCGCCCCCGGCCGGGCCGGAGGGGACCGGCGCCGGCGGCGGGCACCAGCCCAGCCCCGGGACCTAGTCCGGGCGGACGACTTCACGGTTGGCAGCCAGGTCGCCACATGGGGCGGTCCGGCTGCCAACCTGGAAGGTGAGGCGGTCTGCCCAACCCTGCGCGGCTTCTGGTAACCGAGAGGACGCGGCCCGGAAACCTGGCGGAAACAGTCGCGGTCGAAGCTGACACGCATCTTCCACCTAGCAAGGAGATGACGTGGACACAGGCGACGCCGCGTGGGTGCTGGGGGCCGCGGCCCTTGTGCTGTTCATGACACCCGGTCTGGCCCTCTTCTACGGGGGCATGGACCGGAGCCGGAACGTCCTGAACATGCTGATGATGAACTTCTGGTGCTTGCTGACCATACCCATCCTCTGGGTGATCGTCGGCTACTCGCTCGCCCAGAGTCCGTTCGACAACGACATCCTGGGCACCTTCGACAACGCCTTCCTGAGAGACATCACGATCACCGGGGAGGACGGAGGGTTCACCCTTCTGGTGGTCGCCTTCCTGGGGATGTTCGCCGTCATCACCCCCGCCCTCATCTCCGGCGCGGTGGCTGACCGGATGAAGTTCGCGGCGTGGGCGATCTTCGCCCCGGTGTGGATGCTGCTGGTCTTCGTGCCTGTGTTCAAGTGGATCTACGGAGGGTGGCTCGGTCAGCGCGGCTCGCTCGACTTCGCCGGCGGCACCGCCATCCACGTCAACGCCGGGATCGCTGCGCTGGCCTGCGTCCTGGTACTGGGCAGGCGTCACGGCTGGCCGTCGGAGGGCCACCCACCGCACTCGATGCCTCTGGTCATGCTGGGCACCGGCATCCTGTGGTTCGGCTGGTTCGGGTTCAACGCCGGCTCCGCCCTGGCCGCCAACGGCACAGCCGTGCAGGCCTTCATGAACACCTTCCTGGCCGCAGCTGCCGCGGGACTTGCCTGGGTGGCGGTGGAGCGGTTCCGTGACGGGCACGTCACCAACCTGGGTGCGGCCTCGGGGATCGTCGCCGGCCTGGTCGCCATCACACCCGGCGCCGGCTTCGTGTCAGGCATGGCACCGATCTGGATCGGGCTCGCCGCCGGAGTCCTCTGCAGCTACGCCGTGACCCTGAAGACCAGGGCCGGCTACGACGATGCCCTGGACGTGGTCGGCGTGCACTTCGTCGGCGGCCTGGTCGGCTCCCTGGCCATCGGCCTGTTCTCCGATCCGGACTTCTTCGGGACCGAGAACATGGAGGGACTGTTCTTCGGCGGCGGCTTGCAGCTGCTCGGTGAGCAGGCCCTGGCCAACGGGGTGACGATCGTCTACTGCTTCGTGGTCACCACCCTCATCGTGCTCGCCCTGAAGGTGACCATCGGGTTGCGGGTCACAGACGGGGCCGAGTCGGCGGGTCTCGACCTGACCGAGCACGGCGAGACCGCCTACCACGGGGATGCCGTGGTGGGCCGGGCCGAGCATCTCGATGCCATCAGCGGGGGAGACGCCCGCGTGAGTGTGGGAGCGGACCGTTGAAGCTGATCACCGCCGTCATCAAGCCCTTCAAGGTCGATGAAGTGAAGCAGGCGCTCAAGGCCGCCGGGGTCCAGGGCATGACGATCTCGGAGGTCCAGGGGTTCGGTCGCCAGGCCGGCCACACCGAGGTCTACCGAGGGGCCGAGTACAACATCGACGTCGTGCCCAAGGTGAAGATCGAGGTGGTCGCCGAGGTCTTCGAGGCCGAGCGGCTGGGGGAGGTCATCGTCGAAGCCGCTCGGACAGGCAAGATCGGCGACGGCAAGATCTGGATCACCGAGGTCGACCGCGTGATGCGCATCCGCACCGGCGAGCGCGATGCCGACGCACTGACCTGACCGGTAACGCCTAGCGGCGTCGGCGCAGAACGCTCCCCAACACGAGAAGGAAGACGACGCCTACGATCTGCCCGCCGAGGATGATCCGGTTCACGTCGACTGCGGGTCGCCAGCGGACGTCATCGCCATCGACGACGAACACCCCGGCAGGTTTGGCCGCCACGCCGAACCCGCCACCTGAGCTGACGCCTTCGCCACCAGCACCGTCGTCGCTGGTCTCGCCTCCTCCTCCTCCGCCACCCCCGCGGATGGCGGCGGCGGGGATCACCGTGACGCCGTCGCGTTCGAGTGGCTCGCCGAACACCCGCTTGGCGGTGAGCGCATCCCTGACCTGTTGCATGACGGCGGTCGCGTCCATGAGATACCTCCATCTGGGCCTATGCCTACGAGCGGGTAGATCCAGGATCTCCCCGCGACGTCAGAGCCGCAAACCTCGACGGAGACGAAGCTCCGACCTCCGAGAGAGGCGGACAGACCGCTCGGTTCATTGCAGGTGCTGGTCGAGGAACCGCAGGACGCGGTGCGTGGCGTCGGCCTGGGCGGCGGCGATGCCTTCTCGGGTGCCGCCCAGGGCGATGCCGTCGGTGGTGGTCACGTCGGTGGGCAGGCAGCCGAGCCGCAGGAGGTGGCCGCCTCCCTCGTAGTGCTGATGGTGATCGGCGGCGTCGACTCCGCCCTCGCGACGTCGACGGATGATGGCATCGGCCATGGCTCCCGAGGGCCACAGCTGGTCGTCGGACCCGCTCAGCAGCAGCAGCGGCCCCGCGAACCTCTCGACGGGGATGGCTGCCTGCTCGGCCGCCTCGCTGTCTTCGAGTGCGGCTGCGTAGGCGGCACCGAGGTGCAGGACGTGATGATGGCGCGGATCGTGATGGCCACGGTGGCGTACCGCGTCACGCATGGCCTGGGTCATCAGGACGTGGTCGGCCATGTCGAGGTGGGGCACCGGGCCACCGGCCAAGGTCCACGATGGCGTGCCTGCCAGGGTGCCCGACTGCCCGACCGCCGTCCACGACACCTGCGAAGGGGACACGGCGACGATCGCCGCCAGCGGCACATCGTTGGCACGGGCGGCCATCGAGAGCACGCCTTCGGCACCGCGTGAGATGCACATGGCACCGACGCGCCCCTCGTCGACACGTTCATGGGCAGCCAACGCCCGGACCCCGTAGGCCAGGCGCTCCAGGGGGATCGAGATCAGCTCGGCGTCGAGTCCGTCGAGCCCGAAGTAGCCGACGACCAAGGCCGCGAAGCCGTGTGATGCCAGCAGCGCTGCGTTGGAGTGCTGAGAGTCCACGCCTCCCTCCGAGCCGCCGAACACGGCCACCGCCGGGAACGGGCCATCGCCGGCCGGCATGAACAGCCGGCCTGCGACATCGGCGTCGTGCAGCTCACTGGTCCTGACGTCGCCCGAGTCGGAACGGCGCACGAGCGTGCTGGTGAGCACCGTACGGCCGGCCCTGGCTTCGATGGCAACCGCGGTGGGCCCTGGTGCCGGAAGGTACAACTGGGGCGTAGCGCCTTCCGTGGCGAAGCGCATGGCCCAGATGAGACCGTCACCGTCGACACCGCGGTAGTCGCCGTCCACGGCGGCAGCGGTGGACGTGTCGACCGTGCCGGCGTGGTCTGTGATGTAGCTGCCGGTCGAGCGCCAGACGTTGCCGACCAGGTCGACGTTGGTGGCAGTGAGGACGACCTGTGAGCCCGGGTCCGCGCCGCGCACCATCACCTTGATCGGTTCGTCGAGGAGGGCCTGCTGTGGCCCGACTTCGAGCACGACATCGCCAGCTCGGCTGTGGTCACCGACGACGGTCGTAGGGATCGGTGACTGCCTCGAGCCTGCCACGGTCGGTTCGTCTTCGAACTCCGCACCGAACCAGTCGGGGTACTTCGCAGTGAGGAGGATGGCGAGTCCGAGCACGACGTAGGGCAGGACCCAGTAGAAGAGGATGGAGAGCGCGCTGCCCCCGTCATCGCGAGTGGCCTCGCCTTGGACGATGGGCGGCACGAGGGCGAGGGCGGTCATGATGGCCATGGCCCAGATCCACACCCAGGTCAGCAGCCGGTTCACAGCCAGGAAGCCGGGCGACTCCCAGAGCTCAGGCGATGTGGCGGCTCGGGCGTATTGCAGCGTGAACGGCCTGCCGATGAGGACCGACACCAGCATGATCGCCAGCAAGCCGGCATTGCCGAGAGGTTGGATCCAGCGACTCACCCAAGCGTCGCCCGCGGCCCAGCCGATGACTGCCAGCACGGCGAAGACCACCGCGTTGCCGACCTCCAGCACCATGATCGGCCTGCGCTGCCAGAGGTTGAAGAGGTTGGACAGCACGGCGATGCCGAACGGCACCACGACTGCGACCGTGAACGAGGTCGTCCCGGACAGGACCCAGTAGACGATCCATGGGGCGAAGCCGGCGATGAAACCCAGCGCTGCACCGTGGCCTGACTGCGCGTCCGAGGTCACCGCTGCGGACATCGGCACCCGTGGTCCTGCACGAGTCCCGCGATCAATGCCCGCAGGCGCGGTGTCTCCTCGAGGGCGTCACGCAACTGTGCGATGTCGTCGGCGCCCGCCAGCATCGGATGGCGCCGGAACGCTCCCTTCGGCGTGTAGGAGCAGAACCGGACCATCAGGTAGCCCCCGTGGCCCTCGTCCTGGAACTCGAGCAGCTGCAACGTCGGCTCCGAGTGCTCCCGTGTGGCCGAGGCCTCCTCGACGATCTCGCCGCTGCCCCACGGGTACTTGAAGGGCCTTGGGATCTGTCTCGCCATGTGCGCAGGGTAGGGCGCTTCACCCGCATGGTCCTGGCCGGGGGTGCAACAGCTGAAGCCCTCGGACCGTTCGACGCCGTGCTACCGCTCCGCGTCTCAACCGACCGGTTGGTCGGATCGGAGGCGGGCCACCAGGTGCTCGGGCATCGGTTGGTAGGTGTGGTGGCGCACCGAGAAGGTGCCCCGGCCGCCAGTGATGGAACGCAGGTCGACGGCGTAGGTGGTTATCTCGGAGGTGGGAACGTGGGCACGAACGACCACCGTGCCTTCCACCGAGCCGGCGTCGGCGCCCAGCAGCTCCCCTCGGCGTGAGCTCAGGTTGCCCATGATGTCGCCCTGCAGCTCCGTGGGCACCTCGACGGTCACCTCGCTCACCGGCTCCAGCACTACCACCCCGACCTGCTCGATGGCCGTGCGCAGCGCCAACGAGCCCGCCATCTTGAAGCTCATCTCCGACGAGTCGACCGAGTGGTACTTGCCGTCGTAGCAGGTCGACTTCACGTCGACGAGGGGGAACCCGTACTTCCCTCCCCTGGACATGGCGTCTGCGATCCCTGCGGCCACGGCCGGGATGAGCCCTCTGGGAATCGCCCCCCCGGACACCTCGTCGGCGAACTCGAACCCGCTGCCCCGCGGGAGCGGCTCGAAGCGGACACTGGCCACGCCGAACTGACCGTGTCCGCCCGTCTGCTTCTTGTACTTGCCCTCGGCCTCGGCCGGGCCCGCCAGTGTCTCGAGGTAGGCGACCTGGACGGGATCGGTGTCGACGTCCACCCCCAGGCGACGCAGTCGGGCCAGGGCCACCTGCAGCTGCACCTCGCCCTGGCCGCTCAGCACGGTCTGGCGGGTCGAGGGCTCGAAGCGGACCCCGAGCGAGACGTCCTCGGCCAGGACTCGACGCAGGGCGTTGCCCAGCTTGTCCTCGTGGGCTTCGGTCCGGGCACGCACGGCGATGCCGTACACCGGGGTCGGCACCGGCGCCGCCTCCACGCGGACCGGCGATGTCAAGGGCGCCAGCGTGTCGCCGGTGGCGGTGTCGTTGAGTCGGGCCACGGCGGCGATGTCGCCGGCCACCAGCTCCGAGATGGGCTCGTGCTCGGCGCCGCGCAGGCTCAGCAGTTGGTGGAGCCGCTCCCCGTTGCCTGTCCGGGGGTTACCGAGGGTGTCGTCGCTGCGGATCGTCCCCGACAGGACCTTGAACAGCGACAGCTGGCCCAGGTAGGGATCGATCTTGGTCTTGAACACGTAGAGCAGTGGGTCGCCCGCCGGGTCGGCCGGGATGTCCACCACCTCTTCGCCGACTGTCACCTGCACCGCAGGGACGTCGGCGGGTGAGGGGCCGACCCTGCAAATGAACTCGCCCAGCCGGTCGACCCCGATCGGCACGGTGGCAGAGCCGCACAGCACGGGGAACACGAGGGCGGCGTCGAGGCCCTCGTGCAGCGCACGCTCCAGCTCCTCGGGGCTGGGCTCCTGCCCCTCCAGGTACTTCTCGAGGAGCACGTCGTCGATCTCGACGATGTCCTCGAGCAGGTGTTCGTGCTCGGCCTTCTCGCGCTCGACCAGCTCGGCCGGCACATCGCTCTCCTCCGCCTGACCGCTGTCGTAGAGGAACGCTCGGTCCACCAGCAGGTCGGCCACACCGTGGAAGCTCGACTCCGAGCCGATGGGCAGCTCGATGGGCTCGATGTTGGTCTGGGAGAACCGGTCCCTGACCTCGGCCAGCGTCCGGTCGAACGAGGCCCTGTCGCGGTCGAGCTTGTTGATGAAGACCAGCCGGGGCACCGACCAGGACCGGGCGATGCGCCACGCCGCCTCGTCCTGGGCCTGCACGCCCGCCACGGCGTCGATGACGAACACGGCCAGATCTGCCACCTTCAGAGCGGCGTACGTCTCGCCGACGAAGTCCGCGTAGCCGGGTGTGTCGAGCAGGTTGATCCGGTGGTCCCCCCACTCAAAGGACACCAGGGTCAACCCGAGCGACTGGTGGCGCTCCTTCTCCTCGGGGTCCGCATCTGACACCGTGCTGCCGGCATCGACCTGGCCCGCTCGCCGGATGACGCCGGCCCGGTACAGCAGCGCTTCGATCACGCTGGTCTTGCCGTTGGCGCTGTGGCCCACCAGGGCCACGTTCCTGATGCGGTCGGTCGTCACCATTCGGGTACTCCTAGTTCACGTCGTCGTGGAAGGCCCCGGCCCCCCGGTGACCCCACACTCTCGCTCGTTCGGGCGTGGGAGGCAACGTGGTCGGCCGGCCGACCCCTGGCCGCGGACCGCCGCTTGGCCCGGTGAGGCTGTTGACTGGAGACGTGCGACGGATCGACGCCAACGAGCGGCGCGCACGTCTGGCCAGCCGCCACCGTCTGGCGGCGCCGGCCACGGATCTCGTCGCCGCCGCCGGACAGCTGATCGGGTTCCACTCGAGCGACACGGTGTCGGTGTACCTGTCCGCTCGGGCGCGGTTGGCGGACTTCGCCGTGGCCGACCTCGAGGATGCTCTGTACCAGCAGCGATCGCTGGTGAGGATGCTGGGGATGCGCCGGACCATGTTCGTCGTGCCCGTCGAGTGCGCTGCGGTGATCGATGCGGCCTGCACGCGGGCGCTGGCCCCCGCTGAGCGGCGTCGCCTGGTCAAGATGTTGGAGGACCAGGGCATCGCTGAGGACGGGACGCACTGGCTGGGTCGGGTGTGCGATGCCACCATGGCCGCTCTTGCCACCCGTGGTGAGGCCACTGCCGCCGAGCTCACCGAGGAGGTGCCGGAGCTCGGCCTGAAGCTGTCCTTCGGGGCGGGGAAGAAGTGGGCCGGGACGGTGGGGGTGTCCACCCGGGTCCTGTTCCTGCTGGCTGCCGAGGGCATGGTCGTGCGCGGCCGGCCGCTCGGCTCGTGGGTCTCCAGGCAGTACCGCTGGTCCCCGATGGCGACCTGGTTGGACGGCGGACCCGCCACCATGGAGGCCGCCGCGGCCCGCCGGGCGCTGCTGGAGCGCTGGCTGCGCGCCTTCGGGCCTGGCACCTTGACCGACCTGCGCTGGTGGACCGGTTGGACGGTGAAGCAGACCGAGGCGGCTGTCAGCGCCGTCGGTGCGGTCGAGGTGCGCCTCGACGAGGGCACCGGCTACGTGCTCGCCGACGATCTCGATCCCACAGGGGCCAGCGGCCCCGGGGTCGCGCTGCTCCCTGCCCTCGACGCCACCGTGATGGGCTGGAAGGAACGGTCCTGGTACCTGGGTGATCACACACAGTGGTTGTTCGACCGCAACGGCAATGCCGGTCCAACCGTGTGGTTCGAGGGTCGGGTCGTAGGAGGCTGGGGCCAGCGTGCCGATGGAGAAGTGGCGGTGAGGCTCCTGGAGGACGTGGGCAGAGATGCCGAGGCGTCCATATGCGCGGAAGCGGAACGGCTCTCGGCCTGGCTGGACCCGACGCGGGTGACACCGCTGTTCCGCACCCCCCTCGAACGTGAGCTGGCCGACTCGTGACCGGGCCCAGAGCTCGCACCGGCGTCGGTGCGAACACCGCTCCCTGTGACCATTCGCGGGGTGCGGGCAAGTACTGTCTGGCAGTTGCCGTGGCCCGGAGGTCACAGTGAGCCTTGCCGCTGATCCAGTTGACGTTGATGCGCCGCTCGTCGTCGACCTCGCGGAGCCCGCGGCCGCCGACCCGGCCCTCACCGGGGGCAAGGGCTCGGCCCTGGCCACGGCCAGCAGGGCCGAATTGCCCACCCTCGAGGGCGTGGTGCTCACCACCGCCTTCAGTGCCTCCATCGACGGTGGTGCAGACCTGGCCGCCCATCCGGCCGTGGACCAGATCCTGGTCCGCTTCGGTGACCGATCGCTCATCGTGCGTTCATCATCGACGATCGAGGACACGGCGGCGTCGTCCATGGCCGGCCGCTTCGACTCCGTCCTGGACGTGCGGGGGAGGGAGGCGCTCGTCGACGCCATCGGCACCGTGCTGGACTCGCGCCGGCGCGCCGCCGAGGTGGGCGACGTCGACGCCGAGGCCCCACTGGCCATCGTCGTGCAGCCGTTCGTGCTGGCCCGGGTGGGCGGGGTGCTGTTCGGCATCGACCCGGTCACGGGCCGGACCGACCGCCTGGTGGCCATCGCCTCCAGCGAGGGTCCCGATGCCGTGGTCAGCGGCCGTGTCGATGGGGTCCGCTACGAGCTCCGGCCCGACGGAACCGTTCGGTCCGTGGCCGACGATCCCAAGGCGGGCACGCTGGCCCGCCGCGAATGCCGGCTGCTGGCGGACCTGGCCAGGCGCACGGCGGCCGCCTTCGATGGGCCCCAGGACATGGAGTGGCTCATCGACGCCGAGGGACACCTCCGCCTGTTGCAGAGCCGGCCGGTCACCACCGAGATCACCGGCAAACCCACCGGCCCCATCTACAGCACGGGACCGGTGGCCGAGACCTTCCCCGAGCCCCTGAGCCGCCTGGAGCAGGCATTGTGGGTGCCTCCACTGCGCCGGGCCCTGCGGGAGGCCCTGGTGCTGGCCGGTACGGCAACACGCGAAGCGGTGGAGTCCCGTCGCATTGTCGTCGTGGTCGACGGTTGGGTGGCTCTCGACCAGGAGGTGACTGGTGGCGTCCGGCGCCACTGGTCCGGCTGGCAGAAGATCAATCCCGTGACCAACGCCCGCCGGCTGCGCGCGGCGTGGGGCATAGGCCGGCTGCGCGCCGCCCTGCCGTCGCTCGCCCGCGACCTCGTGGAGCGCACCGACCTCGAGCTCAGGACCGTCCCCGAGCTGCGCACGCTCGGCGACCGCCAGCTCCTCGCCCTGATCAACCGGCTGCGGCAGGCGCTGGTGGCCCTCCACTCCCACGAGATCCTGATGGGAGCCCTGGTCGACCCTGAGGCGCCGGAGGTCACGGGTGCCTCGGTGGCGCTCAGGGTGCTTGCCGAGGCCCGCAGGGACGGGGTCGACGACGCCGCCCTGGTGGCCGAGAACCCCGTGGTCCTTGCCCTCGTGCCTCCCAAGGTGGCGCCTGCGCCTGCCCTGCCCCCGGCCGTCAACCCGGTGTGGCCGGCCAACCGCTCGGGCCGCCGCGCCGACCCCGCCGCAGTCCTGCGGGAGGCCCTGCGTCTGCGTGTGCGCTGGGTCCAGGAGCTCAGCGGTCGCGGCGCTTGGGAGCTCGGCCGGCGCCTGGTCAAGGCGGGCGTGCTGGCCGACCCCGAAGCCGTACGCCACCTGCACTGGGAGGACCTGAGGGTCGTCGTACTGCATCGGGCCGTGCCCCTGGGGCTGACGTTGGAAGCGGCAGCCGGTCGGCGGGCAGGCACGCCCCCGCCGAGTTGCTTCCGCCTGACCGAGCTCGGTCGACCGGTGTCGGCGGTGCGCCCCGGGTCCGATGCCGACGGCACCGGTGCCGGTGGCGGCAAGGGCGAGGGCGTGGTGACCCACGACACCGAGGATCCGCCCTCGGGCTCGGTGCTGGTCGTCTCGACGTTGAGCCCGACCCTGGCCCCGTTGCTGCCCCGGCTCGGTGGGCTCATAGCCGAGACGGGCAACCCGCTCGCCCATCTGGCCATACTGGCCCGGGAGGCCGGCCTGCCGACCGTGGTCGGCCTGGCCGGGGCGCTGGAGCGGCTCGAGGAAGGCACCAGGTTGAGGCTGGATGGCACCACCGGTGCGGTGAGCATTGTTACCGGGGAGCAGTCGGAGATCGCCGAGGCGGGAACGGAGGAGTCGTGAGGAAGCTGGCCTGGGTCTTCGGCATCGTCGTGCTTGTGGGGTCGGCCTATCTGGCCGCCCTCTACCTGAGCCGCTGGGAGTGGACCCGGGCCCTGTGGACGACGATGGTCTTCGTCGCCGCCGAGGTGGCCCTCGCCGCGGCCCTCATACTGCGCAAGCTCAGTCAGATCGCCGAGGGCGAGGGCCGTCTCGCCCCCGACCCCGACGTGCTCGGCCGCATCCGCGAGACACGGCCCGAGCACGCCCGGTTCGCCTGGCTGCGCGACAGCGTCACCCAGACAAACGTCTTCATCACCCTGCTGCTGGGCGGCGGCGTCATCCTGTCGGGACTGGCCTGGGTGGTCGACCGAGTCGCCGGGAGCACCACGACGCCGTCGCGCGAGCGCGCCCTGGCCCAATCCCTCGGTGCCATCGCATTTCCCAGCGGTGGCCTGGTTGCCGACGAGGCCACCCTGTTGGCCCAGGATCTGCCCGCCTGTGACGACCCCGACCTCCGCCTGCTCGTCGGTGACACGCTCCGGTGAGATGGTCGTTCGGGCGGGTGCTCGCCGTGGTCGCCCTCGTGGCGCTGGTCGGTCTGGGCATCCACCAGCTCCGTCAGGCCACCCTCACGGTCCATGAGGACGTCGACCCCGACACCCGACTCGAGATCGTGCTCGACGCGAGCGTGAACGGGGAGGCCGAGCACGAGGCGCTGGACATGGTCCGAGGGCTGGCCTTCCTGTGCGAGCTCGAGGTGCACAGCTCCATCGTCGGAGCCGAGGTGATGGAACTGGACGACGGTCGTTTCCGTTACGTGCTCGAGCCATCACTCGACAACGCCGATCGCCGCCAACTGCGAGGCTGCCTGCAGGATGCCCGCGTCGACCACCTACTGGCCTCAGTCGACGAGATGCGGGAGCTGCCCTCATGACGACCACCACCCAGGAGCGCCCGCCGAGCGAGGAGCGCCGGCGCACCCACGCCCACCACCACACGCCGCTCACCCCCGCCAGGGTGCTTCTGGTCGACGAGATCCTCGTGGTGGTCGTGGCCGGGCTGGCCGTGGTCCTGGCCGCCCTGGCCGCCTACGACGGTGGCCGCGTGCTCTTGACCTGGGACGAACCGATCCAGCGGTTCGTTGAGGCCAACCGCGGCCCGACGCTCGACACCGTCTTCAAGCAGGCCAGCCGACTGGGCTCGAACATCGTCATATTCCCCGCCGCCGCCGTGATGGCGGCCCTGTCGTGGCGACGCTGCCGCCCACTGGCGATGTTCGTCCTGGCTGCAGCTGCGTTGCGGCCGCTCATGGAGTTCCTGATCAAGGAGCTGGTCGACAGGGATCGCCCCGACATCGTCCGCATGGTCGACGGGACCGGCCCGTCCCATCCGAGCGGCCACGTGCTGGCCTCCCTGGCCGTGTGGGGCCTGCTGCCTGCGGTGGTGGCCATCGCCACCGGCAGCCGGCGCTGGTGGCGGGTGTCGTTGGTGGCGGTGATGGTGCTGATCCCGTTCATCGCCGCCAGCCGCGTCTACCTCGGTGTCCACTGGGCCACCGACGTGTTCGCCGGCCTGCTGATCGGCTCGCTCTACCTGCTGGTCGTCGAGGTGGTCTTCCTGCGCTGGCACCCCGACGGAGGTTGCGGCCAGCCGCGTAGCGGTGGCCCGGTCATGTCGGGGCCCCGCGCTGGCTGTCCGCCGCTCTAAACGAGCTCGGGA
>Ga0299914_10002485_pt1 | contig 12718 bp, 5 predicted proteins | sample RVTome_10_FD_201361 | JGI IMG/M metagenome (GOLD analysis project Ga0299914, IMG submission 201361) | Soil microbial communities from uranium-contaminated site in the Upper Colorado River Basin, Wyoming, United States - RVT153D57 (version 2) ...
TCGTCGATCTCGCGCTCGATTTCGCGCTGACGCGTCGTGAGCGGCACGGTCAGGATCGCGTCGCGGCCGCCCGCGCGCACGGGCGTCGCGGCGATCATGTACGTGAACGCGCCGATCGTGTCCTCGCTCACGAAGCTCGGCTGCCGCTGGATGGCGATGGCCCGGTAGACCGAGTCCGGCGTGCGCGTTCCGAGCAGCCCGGACGCGAACAGGTCGCGCTCGCTGGTCGCGGTGAGCCGCGGGCCCTCGAAGATGTTGACGTCCTGATCGATCACCTGGCTGATCCAGATCATCACGTCGTCGCTCACCGACGCCATGCCGTCGGCGCCGCGCAGCAGCTCGTCGGACCCTTCGATCACGCGCCGCGCCACCGCGGCCGTCCGCGCCGCGGCGGCCTGCACGTCGTCCCACAGCAGCTCCGCGAAATAGGCGCGGATGACGAGCGCCAGCGTCAGCACGGGCACGATCGACGCGAGCACGAAGGCGAGGAACAGCTTGCGGTAGAAGCTGGCGCGGATCTCCCGCAGCAGCGCGCGCCCGATCCGCGGCCGCCGGCGGCTCGCCCGCGTGAAGAGCCCCGTCCCGATCAGCACGAGCACGCACGCCAGGCCCGCCAGCGTCGTCAGCTCCGCGACGTGCACGAGGCGATCGAACAGCGTGCGCAGCGGATAGCCGATGACGAAGATGCCCGGACGATCGTTCGTGATGTACACCCGCCACAGCTGATCGCCACGGGGCAGCGTCGTCCAGAACGGCTCGCGCGACGCGTAGATCCGATCGAACACCGGATCCGGAATCGGCCAGCCGGCGCGGTCGGAGCTGTAGATGGGACGGAGGCTCCACCCGTAGATCGCGACGTCCACGTCGCTCCCCGGCGCGCCTTCGACCGCGAGGCCATCGTCGTCCGCCCGGAACACCTCGAAGTACGGGCTCTGCGACGTGATGAACGGCAGCGTCCGGTAGTCGAAGGCGACGTGGACCACGATCGTGCCGGCGATCTCCGGAACGCCGTCCCCGTGCGGCACGCAGATGTTGCGCTCGGCGTGCAGCAGGTTGCGTTCCTCGGTGCCGAACGGCGCGCCCTCGCCGAACACTTCCCACTCGCACGGAAGAGAGGGCGTGGGCTTCTGCGCGGCGCCGGTGTACTCGGGCAGGTTCAGCGCGAAGCGGCTCACCAGCTCGCCGCTGCGATGGTACAGCTCGATCGAGGACGTCAGGCGCGCGCGCGCGAGCACGGTCTGGCTCCATACGTAGAAGGCGTTATCGGCGGTGACCGCCCCGTCCCGGGGCAGCGTGCTGACGAGGTCGGGCAGCACGGGAATCGCGTCGATCTCGTCGCGCGCCTCGGCGAGGCGGTCCTGCAGCGTCTGCGGATGCTGCCGCGCCTCGACGGCGTACCGGGAGGTGATCAGTCGCTCCGTCGCGCGCTGCGCGAAGAAGTCCACCGAGGGATAGAGCAGGAGCGTCGGCACGAGGAAGGCCACGAACAGCGCGAAGATGCGGGCCGCAACGGTCGCGTGCCGGTACCAGATGGTGATCCGCGGGCCGGCCAGCGCCGCCGCGGCGCAGGCGGCGGCGCTGGCGAGCAGGCCCAATGTCGAGAACTCCGAACCGAGGGCGGCCGAGACGCCGGCGATGACGAGCGCCGGCAGCACCCAGAGCGCGAAGAGCGCCCACCGATCGCGAGCGGTCCGGCGTACGCTCCAGCCCGCCGCGACGCCCACGAAGATCAGCACGCCGGCCCAGAGCGCGGCGCTGTGCAGGCCGATGATGCCGCCCAGCAGCAGCATGCGGGTGCGGCTCCAGGGGTGCAGCGAGAAGTGCCGCAGCTCGACGCTCGCCGGATCCAGCGCGGCGCCGAGCAGACGCTCGAACCCGACGATGAGCAGGGCGACGAGGGCGCCGGCCAGCAACTGCGTGCCCGCGAAGCGGAGCGCGGCGCCGCCGATCGTCCGGCGGCGGCCGCGGAACAGAATCGGCAGCTGCGCGGCCGGCCCGGCGGCCAGCGCGGCGAGCGCGGCGGCCGTCCAGCCCCACACCATCAAATCGGCCGCGGTGGACAGGCGTCCGCCGGCGCTCCACCATACGCCCGTGCGGATGATCCCCGCGCCGGCGAGCAGCAGGGCGACGGCCAGCGCGGACGCGCGTCCGATCGACACGGCGCCCGACGCCGCCGCACGCCGATCGAGCAGCGGCCCGATCAGCAGGAGCAGCCCAATGCCCCCGGCGACGAGCACGGCGCCGACGACGCGACGGTGGAGCCGGTGGCGGGCGAGGCGGAGATCGCCGGCATCCACCGACGCCTCGGCGAGCGGTTCACCCGAGGGGGACCTAACGATGAACGCGCCTTCGGGCGCCTCGTCGCCGGCGCCTTCCCACCGCGTCCGGAGCGACACGGGCGCGAGCGGGGTCTGGAACGTGTAGACCGTCGGCCGGATCGTCGCTCCGGGCCCGGCCGGGGAGATCACGTGCTCCGCCGCGACGGTGCCGGGACGCCGCCCCTCGGGCCCGCCAACCGGGCGGACGTGGACGAGCCGGAGCCCGACCGGCGAAGGCGCCAGAAAGAACGCGGCAGGCCCCTTCAGGCGATCCGCGCCGGCCGGAATGTCGGACGGCCGGCCAATCCACGCGCGGGCGTCGTCCCGGGCGTCGTAGAGCGTGACCGCCACGTCTTCATCGCCGCCGGCGCCGGCCCGCGCGCGCGCGACGAGATCGAACAGGGCGCGCGCCTCCTCCGAGGGCGCGGCGAGACCCGCAACGGCCTCGGGCGCCGCGGCGACGGTGTCCGCAACCTCTTCGAGCACCCGGGCGATCGTGCGGAACTCCGCCTGCACGCGGGCTTCCACGCGCGCGGCGGCCGCGTCCTCGTCGGGGCCGAAGCGCCACCATTCGAACGCGCCTCCGGCCAGACCGACCAGCGCCGCGGCCGTCAGCCCGGCGGCGAGCAGCCTGCGCGGGCTGGCGAGCCGCCCACTTCCCATGACAGGTGGCACTCGTAAAGCAGGATACCGCAAAGGTAAACTGGGAATTGATGACTGATTACGATGCGTTCCTCTCCCGGGCCGCCGAGCGGATGAAGGGATCGGCCATCCGAAAGATGGGCACCGTCCTGGCCCAGGCCGGGGACATCATCTCGTTCGCGCCCGGGTACCCCGCGCCGCAGACGTTCCCGTGGGCCGAGTTCGGCGAGATCGCGCGGGAGCTGCTCTCGGGCGCCGATGGGAGCGTCCTGCAGTACGGCCCCACGCGCGGCTTCCGGCCGCTCCTCGAATCGATCGCCGCCATCATGCACGCGCGCGGGGCGCCGACCGGGCTCGACCGGCTGCTCGTGACGACCGGATCGCAGCAGGGACTCGATCTCGTGGCGCGGGTGCTGCTCGATCCCGGCGACGTGGCGCTCGTCGAGCTGCCGACCTATACCGGCGCCATCACCGCCTTCCGCAACGTCCAGGCGGAAATGGTGGGCGTGCCGCAGGAGGCCGACGGCATCGACCTCGGCGCGCTCGATGCGACCGTCGACCGGCTCGTCCGCGAAGGCCGGACCGTCCGTTTCGTGTACGTCGTGCCGAATTTCCAGAACCCCACCGGGCTGCTCATCGGACGCCAGAAGCGTCTGGCGCTCGTCGCCTGGGCCGAGCGCCGCAACCTGCTGATCGTCGAGGACGACCCCTACCGCGACATCTATTTCGAGGACTCCGCCACGATGGACGACGTCCGGCCGATCAGGGCCGACGACCCGCAGGGCCGCGTGATCTACCTGAGCAGCTTTTCGAAGACGCTGGCCCCGGGCTTCCGCGTGGCCTGGATCGACGCGCCCGCGCCGCTCGCCGCGAAGCTCGAGATCGCGAAACAGGCCGAAGACCTCTGCACGGGCGGCCTCGATCAGCGCGTGGTGTACGAAGCGTGCCGACGCGGCGTCCTGGAGCGCCAGCTGCCGCAGCTCCGCGCCCATTACCAGCACAAGCGCGACGTGATGGTCCGCTCGCTGACGCGGGAGTTGGGCACGCAGGTCACGTGGCCCGATCCGCGGGGCGGCTTCTTCCTCTGGGCGTCGCTCCCCGAGGCCATCGATACCGACGCGATGATCCCGCGCGCCGTCGAGCACGGCGTGATCTACGTGGCGGGAGAGGCGTTCTTCGTCAACGGAGCCGGCCAGCACCTCATCCGCCTGTCGTTCTCCGCGCCGGCGCCGGAGCAGATCGAGGAGGGCGTTGCGCGCTTCGCGAAGGCCGTCCGCGCCGAACTCAGCGCCCGGGCGGTGCCATCGGCGGCAGCGCCTCGCCCGGCAGCACGCTGAGCGGTGTCAAGGCCGGCAGGGCCGGCAGCGGCGGCCCGGTGAAGCTCAGGCGGTACGGCTTCCCCGGATCGCCGGTCACGATGGCGAGCGCGGTGCGCGCCTCGCCCGCGACGTCGGCCGCACGCGCCGCGCGCGGGCGCACGACGCCCGGCGCGGTGACCGCGGAGGCGGGCAGCGCCAGGGCGGCGGCGGTGCCGCCGGTCCGGGTGAACATCCGGATGGCCGCGCCGCGGCCCGGCACCGCAATCGTGGGGCCGATGACGATCGGGCCGGAGAGCGGGCGATACCCGAGATCCTGCTTCCAGTCGACCGCCCCGTTCGAGCGCCGGAACGCGCGGAGCAGATTGTCCATCGAGACGGTATAGATCCGATCGGGATCGGCTGCAGCGGTTCCGCGCAGCCCGGCGCCAAGCCTGGCCGTCCACTCTTCGGATCCGGTGTCGGTCCTGAGGCACGTGAACAGGACGCCGGCCACACCCAGGTACACGCGGTCGCCGAAGGGAAACGGCTCGGTCGGATTGGCGCCCACCACCGTCTCCCAGCGCAGCGAACCTGACTCCAGGTCGAGCCCGACGAGTCTCCCGTCGGCGAGCGGCACGAGCAGCAAGCCGCCATGGAACGCCGGACGCCGTTCCACGAGCGCGAGCCGCGCCGTCCACACCTCGTCGCCGTCGGCCGCGCTGAGCGCGGTGAGCTGCTCGCCGGCGGCGAGAATCACCCACCCGCCATCGATGAGCGGAGGCGCCGTCAGCCCCGCCGTCTCGACCGTCCACCGCCGTTCACCGGATCCGAGCGCCAGCGCGTGCACCGCGCCCTCGACGGGCACGAGGACGAGGTCGTCGTCGGCCGCCAGCGGCGCGGCCGCCGCCATCTCCACCGTCCAGGCGTCCATGCCGCCCTCCGCGCGCTTCGCGAGGACCTGCCCGGAGAGCGTGGCGACCACCACGACCCCGCCGCCGACGACCGGAGGCCACGCGGCCGCCGACGGGATCTCCACCGACCAGCGGATCGCGGACGGAAACACCGGATCCGATTGCGCCGCGGCCGCGGCCCCGATGACGGCGGCGGTCATCAACGCGAGAACTTGGGCAGGAAGCCTACAAGATATGGTGGTGCGACTCCGATGCACAACTTATAATAGTGCCGGATTGTCGCTTCCAGCTCCCCAGCCTCCAGCTTGCGGCGCGTGTTTCCTCGAGGCACCGCGCCGCGGACGCTGGTCAATCTGGAAGCTGGCGGCTGGAAGCTGGTAACTCTTCCCTTGCATCATCAGACCATCGTCGTCCTCGACTTCGGCTCGCAGTTCACGCAGCTCATCGCCCGGCGTCTCCGCGAGTTGTCGGTCTACTCCGAAATCCTGCCGTTCGACACGCCGCTGGCCGAGATCGCACCGCGGGCGCCGGTCGGCATCATCCTGTCGGGCGGGCCGAAGAGCGTCTCCGACAGCGGCGCGCCGCGGTGCGATCCGGGCGTCGTGTCGGCGGGCGTGCCGGTGCTCGGCATCTGCTACGGCATGCAGCTGATGACCGACATCCTCGGCGGCGAGGTCGCGCCGGCGCCGCACCGGGAGTTCGGCCTGGCCACGATCGCGATCGAGCCGGAGGCGCCGCTGTTCCGGTCGATCCCGCGGGAGCTGCGCGTGTGGGCGAGCCACGGGGATTTCGTGAAGGCCCCGCCGCCGGGGTTCGCCGTCACGGCCACGAGCGCCAACGCGCCGGTGGCGGCGATGGCGGCGCCGGATCGCCGGCTGTACGCGCTGCTGTTCCACCCCGAGGTGGCGCACACCGATCGCGGCACCGACATCCTCCGCAGCTTCGCGTTCGACGTCTGCGGATGCACGGGCGACTGGACGATGGCGTCGTTCGTGCAGGAAGCGACGGCGCGGATCCGCGAACAGGTGGGCGAGGGGCGGGTGGTCTGCGGCCTGAGCGGCGGCGTCGATTCGACGGTCGCGGCGCTGCTGGTCCACCGCGCGGTCGGCGAGCGCCTCACGTGCATCTTCGTGGACAACGGCGTGATGCGGATGGACGAGGCGGCGCAGATCCGGAAGCGGTTCGAGCGGCTGCGCCTCCCGCTCGTCTTCGCGGAGGCCTCGCGGCTGTTCCTCGATCGCCTGGCGGGGGTCGTGGATCCCGAGCAGAAGAGAAAGATCATCGGTGCGTCGTTCATCGACGTCTTCGAAGACGAGGCGAAGAAGCTCGGGCGCTTCGACTACCTCGCGCAGGGCACGCTGTATCCGGACGTCATCGAGAGCGTGTCGGTCGTGGGACCGTCGCACGTCATCAAGAGCCATCACAACGTGGGTGGCCTGCCCGAGCGGATGCGGTTCACGCTGGTGGAGCCGCTGCGGCAGCTCTTCAAGGATGAAGTGCGCGCCGTGGGCGCGGAGCTGGGGCTCGACGACGAGTTCGTGTGGCGGCAGCCGTTCCCCGGGCCCGGGCTCGCCGTGCGGATTCTCGGGGAGGTGACGGAGTCGCGGTTGCATCTCGTGCGGCGCGCGGACCACATCGTCGCGGAGGAAGTGAAGAAGGCGGGCTGGTACCGCCGGCTGTGGCAGTCGTTCGCGGTGCTGCTGCCGATCCAGAGCGTCGGGGTGATGGGGGACGCGCGCACCTACGAGTACACGCTTGCCGTCCGCGCCGTGGAGAGCCGGGACGGGATGACTGCCGACTGGGCGCGGCTCCCGCACGAACTGCTGGCCACGATCTCGTCCCGGATCGTCAACGAGGTAAAGGGGATCAACCGCGTGGTCTACGACATCAGCTCCAAGCCGCCGTCCACGATCGAGTGGGAGTAAGCTGCTGACAGGGCTCTGAGCACCTGAAATATGTCTGATTTCGTACACCTCCACCTGCACTCCGAGTACTCGCTGCTCGACGGCGCGTGCCGGATCGAGGAACTGCTCGATCGGGCTGTCGAGCTGAAGATGCCGGCGCTGGCGATCACCGAGCACGGCAACATGTTCTCGTCGATCGTGTTCCACGATCAGGCCCGCAAGCGCGGCATCACGCCGATTCTCGGATGCGAGGTGTACGTCGCGCCTGGCGATCGGCGCGCGAAGAGCGGCACGCCGGGGGAGACGGCGAACCACCTCGTCCTGCTGGCGGAGACGAGGCGGGGCTATCACAACCTGATCAAGCTCGTGTCGGCGGGCTACACCGAGGGGTTCTACTACAAGCCGCGGATCGACAAGGACCTGCTGGCGCAGCACGCCGAGGGGCTGATCGGCCTGAGCAGCTGCCTGAAGGGGGAGGTCGCCACCGGGATCCGCACCGAACAGCCGCGCAAGGCGCTCCAGGCGGCGGCCGCGTACCGCGACATCCTCGGCCCGGGCCGCTTCTTCCTCGAGATGCAGTACCAGGGCATCGACGAGCAGCGGGCGGTGAACACGGGGCTGCTGCCGATCGCGCGCGAGCTCGATCTGCCGCTGGTCTGCACGAACGACGTCCACTACCTCCAGAACTCGGACTACAAGCCGCACGACGTGCTGCTGTGCATCGGCACCGGCAAGGCCGTCAACGACGCGGACCGCCTCCGCTACCACGGCGACCAGTTCTATCTGAAGAGCGCGGCCGAGATGGCCGCCGTCTTCGGCGACTACCCGGAGGCGCTCGCCAACACGGCGCGCATCGCGGAGCGCTGCCAGGTCGACCTCTCCGGCACGGTCACCCACCTGCCGAACTTCGAGGTGCCGACGGGGTTCACGCTGGACGAGTACTTCGCGCACGTGGTGCGCCAGGGGTTCGAGGCGCGGCTGCCGCGGCTCCGGGAGCTGGCGGCGCGCGGCGCGCGGCGGCACACGATCGACGAGTACGAGCGGCGGCTGACGTACGAAGTCGAGATGATCACGCGGATGCAGTACCCCGGCTACTTCCTCATCGTCTGGGACTTCATCCGCTACGCGCGCGAGCTGGGGATTCCGGTAGGGCCGGGCCGCGGGTCGGCGGCCGGCAGCTTCGTCGCCTACTGCCTCCGCATCACCGACGTCGATCCGATCGAGTACGACCTGATCTTCGAGCGCTTCCTCAACCCCGAGCGCGTGTCGCTCCCCGACATCGACATCGATTTCTGCGAGCGCCGGCGCGGCGAGGTCATCGAGTACGTCACGCGCAAGTACGGGCGCGAGAACGTCGCGCAGATCATCACGTTCGGGACGATGAAGGCGCGCGCGGTCGTGCGCGACGTGGCGCGCGTGATGGACATCCCGTACGCCGACGCCGATCGCGTGGCGAAGGCCGTCCCGCCGGCGCTCGACATGACGCTCGCCCGCGCGCTCGAGGAGAGCCCGCCGCTCAAGGAGATGGAGCAGAAGGACGAGCGCGTGAAGGAGCTGCTCGCCGTCGCCCGGCGCCTCGAAGGCATGACCCGCCACGCCTCGGTCCACGCCGCCGGCGTGGTGATCGCGCCGCGGCCGCTCACCGAGTTCGTGCCGCTCTACAAGAGCCAGAAGGACGAAATCGTCACCCAGTGGGCGATGAAGGAGGTGGAGCGCGTCGGCCTCCTGAAGATGGACTTCCTCGGCCTCAGCACGCTGACGCTGATCGACGACTGCCTCCAGGAGATCCGGCGCACCGAGGGGATCGATCTCGACATCGACAGCATTCCGCTGAACGACGGCAAGACCTACAAGCTGTTCAGCGACGGTCAGACGTACGGCGTGTTCCAGTTCGAGAGCTCGGGCATGCGCGAGCTGCTGCGCAAGGCGAAGCCCGAGCGGCTCGACGACCTGATCGCGCTCAACGCGCTCTACCGGCCCGGCCCGCTGAAGAGCGGGATGGTGGACGACTTCATCGCGCGCAAGCAGGGGAAGACCGAGGTCAGCTACGAGCTGCCGGCGCTGGAGCCGATTCTCGCCGACACCTACGGCGTCATCGCCTACCAGGAGCAGGTCATGCGCATCGCGGCCGTGCTCGCCGGGTTCTCGATGGGCCAGTCCGACGTGCTCCGCAAGGCCATGGGCAAGAAGGACCCGAAGGTCATGGCGAAGCAGCGCGAGGCGTTCATGGAGGGCGCGCGCGCCAAGGGCGTCAACGCGAGGAAGGCCGCGAAGATCTTCGACCTGATGGAGTTCTTCGCCGGCTACGGCTTCAACAAGTCGCACTCGACGACCTACGCCTGGGTCGCGTACCAGACCGCGTATCTCAAGGCCAACTACCCCTGGCACTTCTTCGCCGCGCTCCTGACGATCGAAGCGGCCAACACCGACAAGCTCGCCATGTACCTCGGCGAGTGCCGCGACCTCGGCGTGCCGATCCTCCCGCCCGACGTCAACGCGAGCGAGCTGCGCTTCACGGTCACGAGGGAGGGCGTGCGGTTCGGCCTGTGCGCGGTGAAGAACGTAGGAGAGGGCGCGATCCTGTCCATGCTCGGCGTGCGGACGGCGCAGGCCGGGCCGATCGACTCGCTGCACGGGCTGTGCGAGCACGTGGACCTGCGCCTGGTGAACAAGCGCGTGCTGGAGAGCCTGATCAAGGCCGGGGCGCTCGATTCGATCGCGCCCGACGCCGGGCCGCCGCCCCTGCGCCGCGCGCGCCTCTTCGCCGCCGTCGATCGGGCGATCGAGCACGGCGGCCGTCATCAGCGCGACCGCGACCAGGGCCAGAACCAGCTGTTCGGCGGCACGGCCGGCGACGAGCCGGGCGGCGCCGTGCGGCTGCCCGAGGCGCCGGCGTGGACCGAGGCGCAGCAGCTCGCGTTCGAGAAGGAGGCGCTCGGCCTCTACATGAGCGGCCATCCGCTCGAGCGGTTCGCGGCCGACCTGAAGCTGTTCGGCGCGCGCCGCGTCGGCGAGCTGACCTCGTCGGAGGCCGACGTCTGGGTCGGCGGGATCGTCTCCGGCCTGCGGCCGCTCAAGACCAAGAAGGGGGACCGCATGGCCGTCTTCATGCTCGACGACATCGCCGGCGCCATCGAGGTCGTCGTCTTTCCGGAAGCGTTCGCGAAGCACGCTTCGCTCATCGAGGCCGACGCGATGCTGCTCGTCCGCGGCAAGCTGGACAAGGACGAGGAGTCGGCGCGGCTCGTGGCGGCCGAGCTGCTGCCGATAGCCGCGCTGTGCGAGCGGACGACGCGCGAAGTGGCGATCCGCCTGGCCGTCCCGCCGCACGGCCGCCCCACCTTCGAGGCGCTCGCGGAGCTGCTGTCGCGGCACCGCGGCGACCGCCGCGTGTTCCTCGAGCTGGATGTCAGGGGCCGCGAACGTCCGCTGCGCGTCCGGGCCGACGTCGCCCAGCGCGTGAAGCCGTCGGAGCAGCTCGTCGCAGAGGTGGAGCAGTTGTGCGGGACGGGCAGCGTGGAATTAAGGTGAGCTGCCGGACACGGGCCGACGGTAACCACGAAGACCACGAAGAGACGAAGAACACGACGGTTGGCTGGTTCTCTTCCTGATCATCGTACCTTCGTATCTTCGTGCGGCCCGTCGGGCCGTCCAGCGTGACTGTGAAGGTTGTTGAAGCCATGCCTCCAGATCTACTCGAATTCGAAGAACCCGTCGGCGTCCTGCTGAAGGAGATCGAGGCCCTCGGCATGCTGCCGCAGACGCCGGAGCGGCTCCGGTCGATCGAGAGTCTTCGGCGCCGCGCCGACGAGATTCGCGCCGAGCTGTACGCCGGCCTCACGCCCTGGCAGCGGGTGCTCGTGGCCCGCCACCCCGCGCGGCCCAACACGCTCGACTACGTGGAGCGGCTCTTCACCGGTTTCGACGAGCTGCACGGCGACCGCCGCTTCGCCGACGACCACGCGATCGTCGCCGGCCTGGCCGACTACAAAGGTGAGCCGGTGGCCGTCGTCGGGCACCAGAAGGGGCGCGACACGAAGCAGAAGATTTTCAGGAACTTCGGCTACGCGCGGCCCGAGGGCTACCGCAAGGCGCTCCGGGTGATGGAGCTGGCCGGGAAGTTCGGCCGCCCGATTGTCGTGTTCGTCGACACGCCGGCCGCCTATCCCGGCGTCGAGTCGGAGGAGCGCGGCGTGGCCGAGGCCATCGCGCTCAACCTGCGCGAGATGGCCATGATCGAGGTGCCGATCGTGATCATCGTGTGCGGGGAGGGCGGCAGCGGCGGCGCGCTCGGCATCGCGATCGGCGACCGCGTGCTGATGCAGGAATACTCGGTGTACAGCGTGATCCCGCCCGAGGGGTGCGCCGCCATCCTGTGGCGCGACGCCAACCGGAAGGTCGAGGCCGCCGAAGCGCTCAAGATCACCGCGCCGGACCTCCTGGGCCTCGGCCTCATCGACTCGATCGTGCCTGAGCCGGCCGGCGGGGCGCACAACGACTACGATCGCGCGAGCGCGCTCGTCGATCAGGCGCTCTCGCAGGCGCTCGCCGATCTCGTTCCGCTCCGGGTCGAGGATCGCCTCGCCCGCCGCTACGGGAAGTTCCGCGCCATGGGGACCGAGGGGCAGGCCTTCGTGGACGCCGGACCGGCGTCCGCCCCATGAAGACGCTCGTTTGGCAGCACCTGCCGTGCGACGCCGGGCAGGCCTCGCGCCTGGCCGCGGCGCTGTCGGTGCATCCCACCGTCGCGCGGCTGCTGTGCATGCGGGGCTTCGCGGATCCCGAGGCCGCCGGGCGGTTCCTCAACCCGTCGCTCGATCACCTGCACGACCCGTTCAGGCTGGCCGACATGGAGCGCGCCGTCCTCCGCCTCGAACGGGCGCTCGCGCAGAAGGAACGCATCGCGATCCACGGCGACTACGACGTGGACGGCATCACGTCCACGGTGATCCTCCGCCGCGCGCTCGAGATGCTCGGCGGGACGGTCGTCCACTTCATTCCCGAACGGCTGCGCGACGGCTACGGCCTCCAGCCGGCCGCGATCGAACGCCTGCACGCCGGCGGCGTCGGCCTGATCGTGTCGGTGGACTGCGGCATCCGCGGCGCGGACGCCGCGCGCCGCGCCCGCGATCTGGGCGTCGATCTGATCATCACGGATCACCACGAGCCCGACGGGTCGCTCCCGGACGCCCACGCCGTCATCAACCCCAAGCGGCGCGACTGCACCTATCCCGACAAGCACCTGGCCGGCGTCGGCGTGGCGCTGAAGCTCGTGCAGGCCCTGTGCCTGCGCGCGGGCCGCTCGAAGTGGCTCCCGGGCTTCGTCAAGATCGCCGCACTCGGGACGCTCGCCGACGTCGTGCCGCTCGTCGGCGAGAACCGCGTCATCGCGCGCCACGGCCTGGCCGGGCTGTCGCGGGGCCCGCACACGATCGGCCTGCGCGCGCTGCTCGAGGCGGCCGGGCTCGCGGGGAAGACGATCGACAGCTATCAGGTGGCCTTCATGGTCGCGCCGCGCGTGAACGCCGCGGGACGGATGAGCACGCCCGACATCGCCACGCGCCTGCTGCTCGCGACCGGCGACGGCATGGCCGGCGAGGCGCGCGCGCTCGCGCAGCAGCTCAACGACGAGAACCTGCGGCGGC
>Ga0299914_10002486_pt1 | contig 12712 bp, 10 predicted proteins | sample RVTome_10_FD_201361 | JGI IMG/M metagenome (GOLD analysis project Ga0299914, IMG submission 201361) | Soil microbial communities from uranium-contaminated site in the Upper Colorado River Basin, Wyoming, United States - RVT153D57 (version 2) ...
GCGCGTCGCCAAAGACCCCGAGACGTTCTCGAACGCCGGTGGGATCCGGCCCGACAACGGTCCGCTTCCGATGATGATCGACATGGACGATCCGGAACACCTCCGGCGACGCAAGCTGGTCAACAAAGGCTTCACGCCGCGACGCGTCCGGGACCTCGAAGCCAAGATCAACGCCGTGTGCGACGAGATCATCGACACGGTGTGCGAACGGGGTGAGTGCGATCTCGTCCGCGACGTCGCCGCACCCCTACCTATGGTGATGATCGGTGACGCGCTGGGAGTCGCGCCGAAAGACCGGGCCGACCTGCTGCAGTGGTCTGACGACATGGTGTCCGCGCTGAGCAACTCGGCGAGCGAGGCAGCGATGAGACGAGCCGGAAACGCCTTCGCGAACTACACGGGTTATGCCTCCGACGTCATCGCCGATCGACGCGGACGTTCGCCGCAGGACGATCTGATGAGCGTGTTGGTGCACGCCGAGGTCGACGGCGACTCGCTCGACGACGACGAGCTCGTACAGGAGTCGCTCCTCATCCTCGTCGGTGGCGACGAGACGACCCGTCACGTCATCAGCGGAGGAATGGCCCAACTCCTTCAACATCCGGATCAACGCGACAAGCTCACGGCCGACCGCGAGTTGCTCGACTCAGCCGTCGAAGAGATGCTGCGCTGGGTCACCCCGATCAAGAACATGGCGCGCACGGTCACTCGCGACGTCGAGCTGAGGGGCGAGAAGCTGCACGCCGGCGAGAAGCTGCTGCTGCTGTATCACTCCGCCAACCGCGACGAGGACGTCTTCGATGACCCGCAGACGTTCGACATCGAGCGATCACCCAACGACCATGTCGCCTTCGGGTTCGGCACGCACTTCTGTCTCGGGGCCAGCCTGGCCCGGCTCGAAGTGAAGGTGATGGTCGACCGCCTCTTGACTCGACTACCCGATCTCGAGATGGCGGGTGCCACACCGCTGCGTGCCGCCAACTTCATCAGTGGTTACGAGGCCATGCCCGTGAGGTTCACGAGCAGCCGTCCCCTCGGAGTCGGCGCCGCCTGAACCTCAAGGAGCGCCACAGGAGAGCGCCGACTTCTCGTACTCGGCCACCAGCAGGTCTTGGCCATCACGAGTCGGGTGGACACCATCCGATGTCAGTTCGATTCCCTCCGCGTCGCTGTCCACCACGATCTTGTTCCAGTCGACCACTCGCACGCGTCTGTCGTCGGCGGCCAGGCGGCGCATGGTCTCGTTCAGCGCCGAGGCGTTGCCCTCGGCCGACGCAGCACGAGTCGGCAGCTGCTCGCTGAGCGTCGTCACGTGTATGCAACGGGCCTCCGGGAACAGGCCGACCATGTGTTCCAACCCGTCGCCCGACTGCTCGAGCGGCCAGCCTTGCACCACGTCGTTGGAACCGACATTGATGATGACCTGGTCGAAGTCACGAGTCGCCCAACGCTCAGCCACAGGGAGCAGATCATCGATCCGGAAGTTGTCCTGCCCCTCTATCGACAGTGCGTACAACGGTCCGATGGTGTCGCGGAGCTCACGTTGTCCGAGATCGGTGATGGAGTCGCCCAGCACCAGCACGGGCGCCTTCGTGTCGTCCACCGGCGCGCCGTACGCCAAGCGAATGGCGAGCACGGCCACGACGACGATGAACACGCCGATCGCCAGCACCACCGGCAGGCTGACCTCGGTCACGTAGCCGCCGTCACCACGACCTCGACGGGCCGCGCTGACGAGCGCTGGGCGCTCCGGCTCCGGTCGTGCCGCTGACATGGTTCGACAATGCTCCTGATCTGGCGTTTGCTGACCTAGCAAACCTTTCGGCTCCGGTCCGCGGGTGTTTGAGGGATGCGGCCGGCGATGGGCTTTCCGGCCCAGCTCGACCGCTCCGGCGCTCCAGCTCACACCGATAGGATCGCCAGGTCGTGGATGCCCGAGCTGATCGTCCCGCCGCAGGGCGTCCGGCAAGCCCCGAGTCGCTCGGCGGCCGCGGCCGGCTCGCCATCACCGCTGGCAAAACTGTGGCGGCGGCCTCGAGGGTCACCAACCTCGGATCCGGCAGCGTGATCGGCGGCCGCGTGTCGTTGCTGCTCGACAAGCGACTGCTCTGGCGCCTCAGCCGCGGCCGCGAGGTCGCGCTGGTGAGCGCGACGAACGGCAAGACGACCACGACTCGACTGCTCACCGCGGCCCTGGCCACCGACCGCGCGGTGGTCTCGAACGCGCTCGGCGCCAACATGCCGCCCGGGCACGTCGCCGCGCTCGGCGACGCGCCTCCTGACGCGACGGCTGTCCTCGAAGTCGACGAACGTTGGCTCGCCCACGTGATGGTCGACACGACGCCGTCAACGGTCGTGCTCCTGAACCTGAGCCGAGATCAGTTGGACCGAAGCCACGAAGTCCGAGACCTGGCCGCGCGGTGGCGTGAGGCTCTGCTCACGACGCCCCCGATCCGGGTGGTCGCCAACGCCGACGACCCGTTGGTCGCGTGGGCCGCCATGAGCACGCCCGAAACCGTTTGGGTGGCGGCCGGTGCGTCGTGGCGGGGCGACGCCGCCGGCTGTCCGGCATGCGGTGGCCGGCTCGCCTTCGCCGAAGACGGCTGGAGCTGCACCGACTGTGACCTGGCGCGTCCCCCGATCGACGTGACTCTCGACGGTTCGACGGTGGTGTTGGCCGATGGAACGCGCGTCCCGCTGGCTCTCGGTCTGCCCGGCCGGGTCAATCGCATGAACGCCGCGGTCGCGTTGGCGGCGGCGTACGCGATGGGCGCGGATCCGCGATCGGCCGCCGCGGCCATGGCGAGCGTCACCGACGTGGCGGGCCGGTATCGCACCGTCACACACCACGGCACCGAATTGCGGCTTCTGCTGGCCAAGAACCCCGCGGGCTGGCACGAAGCGCTCGACATGCTCGACCCGCCGCCACAACCTGTCATCGTCGCGATCAACGCACGTATCGCCGATGGCCACGATCCGTCGTGGCTGTGGGACGTACCCTTCGAACGACTTCGCGGCCGCGTCGTGATCGCCACGGGCGAACGTCGGCTCGACCTCGCAGTCCGTCTTCGATATGCCGACGTCGACCATGTCGTGGCCGCGACCCTCGATGAGGCGATCGCGGCGTGCGGTGCACCGAAGGTCGACCTGGCGGCGAACTACACCGCGTTCCAGGAGTACTTGGAGACGCTGTCATGAGTGGTGCGTCGGCCGTCGGGATCGTGTTGTTGTTCCCCGACCTGCTGGGCACCTACGGCGACAGCGGCAACGCATTGGTGTTGGCCCGCCGGCTGGAGTGGCGCGACTACGACGTCGAGTTGATCGAGGTTCACGGCGGTCAGTCCATCCCAGAACAGGCGGACATCTATGTCGTCGGCGGCGGCGAAGACGCGCCGCAGACGGAGGCGGCGCGCGACATCGGACAGGACGGTCCGCTGCATCGAGCGGTCGCGCGTGGCGCCGTCGTGCTCGCCGTCTGCGCCGGCATGCAGATCGTCGGTCGGTCGTTCCCGGACTCGAAGGGCGCCATCCGGCGCGGTGCCGGCCTGCTCGACATCGAGACCGTCCGCGTCGATCGTCCGCGTGCTGTGGGCGAGTTGCTCGTGACCCCCGACGCCGGGCTCGGTCTGCCCGAGCTCACCGGGTTCGAGAACCACGGCGGGCGAACCCGACTCGGGAAAGCGGCCACCGCCCTGGGCGCCGTCGAGACCGGTGAGGGCAACGGCTGGGGCACCGAAGGTGCCCGTAGCGGACGAGTGATCGGGACCTACCTGCACGGACCCGTGCTCGCCCGCAATCCCGCGTTGGCCGACTTGCTGCTCGGCTGGACGACCGGCGATGACCTCGAACCGCTCGACGACACCGAGGAAGCCGCACTTCACCGCGAACGGGTACGAGCGGCTCGTCAACGTGAGCTCCAACCACGTCGATCGTGGAAGGACGCGATTCGTCGGGGGTGAGGCGTCGAGTGTGAGGCGTCGAGGGTGACAGGAAGGGTCACGCGCCGGGCTGGTCGGTGTTCGGCGCCGGTTGATCGCCCCCGCCGTAGATCGTCACAGGAGTACCCCGGCTGATGGCCGGGAACAGCCAGTCCTCGTCTTCGTAGCTCACGCGCACGCAGCCGTGGCTCGCCGGATAGGCGGGCACACTCCGCGACCCGTGGATCGCGAACCCACCCTTGAAGTACATCGGTCGGTACAGCACGCCCAGCGGTGCCCGTTCCTCGGCATCGATCTTGCGGCCGACGGCGAACGAGCCTTTCGGCGTGACCGCCACCGCGTTGTAGCCGGCGGGATGGCGGTACGACTCGTTGTTGCCGGTCGAGACGTTGAGGATCGTGTGAGTGCCGTCGAGCGCGACCACGAACATGATCTGCCGATCGAGGTCGATCTCGAGTCCCGGACCGCCCTGCGGCCCCGAGCCAACTGTCGGCGCGTCGATGGCGGCCATGGTCTGCGGACCGGCGACCCCATCGCGCAAGAGCCCTTCGTGCTTCTGGAACGCCAGAACGGCTGAGGCGGTTGCCGCGCCATAGCGGCCGTCGACCGCGCCCGGCCGGTACCCCAACGCCGTGAGGCGCTGTTGCACGTGCGTGACCTCCGCGCCCTCGCTGCCGACGCGCCACACCGGAGGGGGTGGGGGCGCGGTAGTGGTGGTGGTCGGTGGCTCGGTGGTCGTGGCCGGCGCGGCGGTGGTGGTCGTCGACGGTGCTTCGGTGCTCTCGCGTGATTGCGATGCGCTGCATGCCGCCAGCGTCCCCACGGACAGGGACACGGCCACCGTGATGATCACGAAGCGCCCGAGTCGAGTCATGGGGTGGACAGCGTACGGGCGAATCGACCGAGTCGCCCGTCGCGCGCCACACCGGCATGGGCTAAGCAATTGTCTTGTGGAACTGCCATCGAAGAATCACCAGGTCGTCCTGCGGCAGCGACCCGAGGGCCTGGTGCGCGACGACGACGTCGAGATCGTGGCTGCTCCCCTCCCGCAGCCTGTCGACGGCGAAGCTCTGATGCGCAACGTGTACCTCGGCATGGACGCCACGGTCCGGACGTGGCTCAACCGCGGTGAGGGCTACCTGCCCGCCGTCGAGATCGGTGAGGTCGTTCGTTGCAGCTCGGTCGGTGAGATCGTCTCGTCGCGATGTGACGTCTACGAACCAGGAGACGTGGTGATCTCGCTGGGGAACTGGCAGGAGTACGCCGTCTGCCGCGACGACGTGTACACGACGAAGCTCGATCGCGACACCGCCATGCTGCCGATGCTCAGCGTCTTCGGCTCGACGGGAGCCGCGGCCTACTTCGGACTCCTCGACGTCGGTAGGCCGAAGCCAGGCGAGACCCTGGTTGTGTCGGCCGCCGCCGGAGCCACGGGCTCGATCGTCGGCCAGATCGGCAAGATCGTCGGCTGTCGCGTGGTCGGAATCGCCGGCACCGACGAGAAGTGTGCATGGGTGACCGAGGAGCTCGGCTTCGACGGCTGCATCAACCACCGCACCGACGACGTCGCGACGCGCCTGCGTGAGCTGTGCCCCGATCGGGTGGACATCTTCTTCGACAACGTCGGCGGCCCGATCCTCGACGCCGTGCTGGGTCATCTCGCCATGCACGGACGGGTGGTGCTCTGCGGTGCGATCTCGGTCTACAACGACAAGGGACGGCCTCCCGGTCCGGCGAACTACCTGAATCTGATCGGACGCCGTGGACGGATGGAGGGCTTCATCACGCTCGATCATTGGGATCGATTCCCCGAGTGCATGGACCAACTTCACGAGTGGGCCGCGTCCGGCCAGCTCCGTTGGCGCGAGACCGTGGTGCCGGGCCTCGATCAGTGCGCCCGCGCGCTCAACATGCTCTTCACAGGCGAGAACACCGGGAAGGTCGTGGTGCAGGTTGCGCCCGACTCGCCCCACCCCGGGTGAGCAGTCAGCGCACCAACGCGACCTTGCCGGTGATCCGACGTCCTAGGAGCGCGGACAAGGCATCGGCGACGTCGTCGAAGGAGTACTCAGTGGGTGCGACCGGCGTGATCCGCCCGGACGCGGCCAGACCGAGGGCGTCGTCGAGCAACGCCCGGTGGCCGCTCGGGTCGCGCATGGTCCACGCTCCCCAGTCGACGCCGAGGACGGTGCGGTTGTTGAGCAGCATCTGATTGGCCGGGAGGCGCGGAATGTCACCCGATGCGAAGCCGATCACCAGGTACCGCCCGAACCAACCGAGCGCGCGCAGGGCGGGTTCGGCCAGGCCACCACCGATCGGATCAACCACCACATCGACGCCGCCGTCGCTCAGCTCGCGTGCTCGCACCTTCACGTCGTCGGTCGCGGGATCCAGCGACGTCTCGGCGCCGGCCGCCTCGGCCGCCGCTCGCTTCTCGGCCGTCGATGCGACCGCGATGACCCGCGCGCCGAGCGCCCGTGCCACGTCGACCACCGCGAGGCCCACACCTCCACCCGCCCCGAGAACCAGAACGGTCTCACCGGCTTGCAACTGGGCGCGCTCGCGCAGGGCGAACAACGCGGTGCAGTAGCTCTGCATGAACGTGGCGCCCTGAGCGAACGACAGGTTGTCGGGAAGCCTGGCCACCTGGGCGTCGGCCACCACCACCGCCTCGGCGAACCCACCGAGCCCCGGCATGGCGACCACGCGGTCTCCCGCCGCGAATCCCGCGCCGTCGCCGACATCGGCGACCACGCCGGCTACCTCGCTTCCGGGGGTGAAGGGCAGTGGCGGTTTGATCTGATACCGACCGGCGACGAACAACCCATCGACGAAGTTCACGCCGGCGGCTCGCACATCGACGAGGACTTGCCCCGGCCTGGGCAACGGATGATCGCACTCCTCGATCTGCAAGGTTTCCGGTGGACCGAGCTCGCGACAGACGACGGCACGCATCCGCGCATCCTGCCAGCTTTCGCCGCTGGCTCCCGCCGCGTGACGAACGACGAGTAGGTATCGTCGCCGCCGATGACGAACACAGCCACCAACCCGGCGGCCCGCGCCCATCAGCAGTTGATCGACCTGCTCGAACATCTTCGTACCACCTTCGACGAACCGGGCCGAGGCTGGATCGACGAGACGACCCGCGCCGAGGGATACGTGAACCTGGTCGACCTGCTCTCGACGGGCATCGACTTCTTCCTCCACGACGACCCGGACCGACCGCATTTCGTTCGCATGGTCTCCGACACCCGGAAGTTCGGTGGCGACAACCCTGACGCGCGCTACGACTTCGCTCCACTTCGTCCCGAGCTCAGCTATCGCATCTCGGGTCGGCGTGGCGACGAGTGCTATCTCGGCTTCTGCGTCTACGGCAGCGATGCGCCGGGCAAACCGCCCTCGCGGGTCATCGGCAACGTGAACCACACCGACCTCTCTGCCGCGAACGGTGAGCAGTTCTCGGTGCTTCTTGCCAGTGCCGGTACCACACGGGCCGGTGCCGCGCGGGCCGGTGCCGCACGGGCCGGTGAGGTCGTCGTCCCACTGACGGACGACGCCGCGTCGGTCATCGTGCGGCAGTACTTCTTCGATCCCGCGGTCGAGCGGTCGGCTGAGCTCACCATCGAGGTGCTGGACGACGACGGCGAGCCGACCAACCTGATGCCGCCTCCGCTGCTCGATCTCGACACCGTGGCGGCGCGGCTGACCGCGGTGACGAACCACGTGAAGGGTTGGACCGACATCGCCCCTCTACCTCCACCCGACAGTGCCGAGGGGTTCAACACCATCTGCGACCCACATCAAGCAGAAGGACCGTGGTCGACGCCCGACAACCTGCACGCCTACGGCTTCTATCGACTCGGAGAAGCGGAGGCACTCGAGCTGCGCGGCCGCTCCCCCGAATGCACGTGGTGGGGGGTTCAGTTGTGGAATCCGTACATGCAGTCCTACGACCAGCGATACCACACCGCAGCGCGTAACAACCGCGAGATCGTTGTCGATGACGACGGCTCGTGGAGCCTGTCGATCGCACCGTCGGACCCTGGAACGGACAACTGGCTCGACACGGCCGGGCACCACGAGGGATTCGTCTACTTCCGTTGGCAGCTGGCCGACGGGGTTCCCCCACCGATCGACGCGACGATCATCCGACTCGGCTGAGACGCGCGCCCTGCTCCGACGCGCGCCCTGCTCCGACGCGAGCCCTCCTCCGACGCGAGCCCCGCTCCGACGCGGCATGATCCGATCATGACCTATCGCGTGATCCAGTGGAGCACAGGCAACGTCGGCAAGCTGGCCTTGCGAGGCATCATCAACCATCCCGATCTCGAGCTGGCGGGACTCCTGGTTCACAGCGACGCCAAAGTCGGCCTCGACGCCGGCGCGTTGTGCCAGATGCCACCGACCGGAATCGCCGCGACGAGCGACGTCGACGCCATCCTTCGCACGAACGCCGACTGCGTGAGCTACACGGCCACCGCCGACCTCCGACCCCAGGAGGCCGTGCAGGACATGGCGAGGCTCCTCGAATCCGGCTTCAACGTCGTGTCGAGCTCGGTGGTGCCCCTCGTGTACCCACCCGCGGCCGACCGATCGCTCGTCGAACCGCTCGAGGCTGCCTGCAAGGCGGGCAACTCGTCGTTCTTCACGTCGGGCATCGACCCGGGCTTCGGCAACGAGTTCTTCCCACTGTCGCTCACGGCCATCAGCGAGCGGATCGACTCGTTGCGCGTGATGGAGGTGCTCAACTACGACACCTACGATCAACCGACGGTTCTGTTCGACACGATGGGGTTCGGCAAGCCGATCGATCACACGCCGTTGCTGTTGATCGACGGCGTGCTCACGTTCGCGTGGGGACCGGTCGTGGCGATGATCGCCGCCGGTCTCGGCATCGAGCTCGACGAGATCACCGAGTCGTACGAGAAGTGGCCGGCGGAGCGCGCGTACAAAACCGCGGCGGGGACGGTCGAGAAAGGCACCCAGGCCGGATTGCGCTTCGAGCTCCGCGGCATGAAGGACGGACGCGAGGTTGTGGTCGTCGAACACGTCACGCGCATGCACGACGAAACGGCGCCCGATTGGCCTCAACCAACAGGTGAAGGTTGCTACCGCGTCCTGATCGAGGGACAACCCCGCATCCGGTGCAACCTCGAGCTGCTCGGCCGAGACGGTGACCACAACGAGGGCGGGCTCGTCGCGACGGCGATGCGCCTGCTCAATGCCATCCCGGCGGTGTGCGACGCCCCGGCCGGCATGTTGTCGATGCTCGACCTACCACTGGTGACGGGCCGCAACCTCGTGGCCAGCCCGTCAGCCGAGCTCGAGTGACGCCAGGGCCGCGTTCACCTCGCGCACGAGCACCGATCGAGTGCCATAGCTCCCGATGGCGACGTAGAGGCAGAAGGCGCGGCCGTTGTGCGTGAAGAACCGCTGACATCCGGCCTGCCCACCGATCGCGCGCTGCATCTGTTTCGGATCGAAGTCCGAGGCGCGGAGCGGCCAGGGCACGTCGTTGGCCGCGAAGAGGGCGGTCTGACCTTCGTGCGAGGGATGCTCGAGCAAGGAGACGAAGATGCCGCCGCGGCCCATCAGCTCGACGGCGCCGCCGCCGTAGTCGCCGCGGCTGGCGGGCAGGGGAAAGTTGGCGAGGTGGAGGATCGGCGTGGCGACCTCGGTCGAACCGAACAACGCCGCCCGGCCCTCGATGCCGTCGTCATCGCGGCGGTAGATCTCGCCGTCCCAGCCCTTCGGCGGGTCGGCGGCCAAGTCGAACGCTTCGAGTCTCGCCATCGGCGCTACCGGCTCTCGTCCTCGGCCGATGACTCGGGATACAGACTGGGATGTCCGGGCAAGATGCCAGCTGCCATCAGATCGGCATCGGCGCGCGCCTCGCGCACCTCGCCGTCACGCATGCGCGCCACCGCGTCGTGTCGCGAGGAGCCATCGGTCGTGAGGCCGGCGTCGGCCGCCGCCTGTCGCAAGAGGTTCGCCACCTGCGACCAGTTGCCGGCGGCGCCCTCTCCCACGATCGAGCCCGAGGGCCCGTCGACGAGGATGAAGTAAGGACTCACCGGTACGCCGTAGTCCTCGAAGGCGTCGCTCGACATCACCGTGACAGTCGCCCCGGCCGCGAGCTCTCGGACCGCCGACACGCTTTCTTCGTCCGGGCCCTTCGTCACGACCACCAGCCGCGTGTCGCGCCCCGGAAGCGAATCTGCCTCACCCACGGAGAACGCTCGCCAGAAGTCACCGCACGTTCCACAGCCGCTCGACAGGAACGCCAGCAGCGTCGAGTGCTCAGCCCCCACGACGCCGATCGCCTTGGCGTTGCCGCTCGGCGTCACGCCGGAGACGTCGTGCCCTTCGGTCACCGCGCTCGTCCGCGGTTCGGGGACGCCCTCCCGAGTACGTATCGATGGCCGCTCCGACATCTCGACCGTCGACGTCACGCCCTGTGCCGCGGTGTCCTCCTCGTCGTCGAACACACCCGCACCGAGATCGTGCAGTCGGCGCAGAATCTCGGCGTGGCTCCGCAGAAGACCGACGACGAGCACACCGAGGAGCGCCAAGACGATTCCTTCGAGAATGACGAGAGTCAGCACGCGCGTTCTCCTCTCAAGGCACGTTGACCGTGCGGCACGAAATCAGGTTGTTGCCGCCGAACCCGACGTTGATCGCGTACACGCACACCTGGTGCGAACCGGATGAAGCCGCCACCGTCGCGGTGTAGCCGTGGCTCGGTCCATACTCCGGATAGGCGGCTCCAACGTCGGCCCGCGATTGACTTGCGTCGAACTCACCCCGGAAGCTGCCATCGACATAGACGTGGACCTTCGTCGCGCTCGCCGTGTCGGGATCGATCGCCCAACCCGAGACTCGGATGCCGCCGGCTTGTCCGACTGCGCTGTCCAACGACCCGTACGGATGCCCGCCGACGACCACCATGCGACTACCGACGAGCTTGTTCCCGCCGGCACCCACGTTGATGGCGTACACGCTCACCTGCTGGAAGCCGGCGGCGACGGGAATCGTGATGTCGAACCCGCGCACACTCCCATAACCGGGATAGGCCGCAGCCACGTCCGGACGCGCCAGGTCCGCCGTGAACTCGCCTTTGATCTGATCACCGACATAGACGTGGACCTTGACCGGGCCGGTGGTGTCGGGATCGATGATCCATCCCTGGGCTCGCACCGTTCCCGGCCCCGCCGTCATGCGGTCGACCGATCCGAACGGGTCGCCCGTCTGTCGCGTGGCCGTCTTGCAGCCGATGAGCGGATGGCCGCCGGCATCGTCGTTGATCGCGTACACACACACGTTGTGCTGGCCGGGCGTCGTGGCCACCGAGAACTCGAATCCGTGATTCGCGCCGAATCCGGGGAACCCGGCGGCGACATCGGGACGAGACCGGTCGGCGGTGAACTCGCCTCTGAACACTCCATCGACATAGGCATGCACGAGGATCGCCCCGGAGGTATCTGGATCGATGGCCCAGCCCCTCACCAGCAGCCCACCACCCGTCGACGCGACCCCGTCGAGCGAGCCGAACGGGCGACCGACGTCGATCGTGCGACAGCCGATCTGATTGTTCACGCTGCCGGCACCGGCGTTGATGGCGTAGATGCACACCCGATGGCTCCCGCCCTCGACCGGAATCTCCACATCGAAGCCGTGGAAGTTGCCCATGCCGATCGCCGATCCGACATCCGGTCGGAATTCGTTGGCGGTGAACTCTCCGCGAAAGTCGTCACCCACGTACACGTGCACCTTGATCGCCGCCGAGGTGTCGGGATCGATCGCCCAACCGGTCAGCCGGATCGAGCCCGCGCCGGCCGAGACGCCGTCGAACGATCCGAACGGCGTCGAGAGTCGCACGGTGCGGCAGCCGAGGACGGGGTTGTCAGAGCCGGCCCCGGCATTGATACCGAACACGCAGACCTGCTTCACTGCGCCGCCACCACCGGTGGGGACCGTGAAGTCGAAGCCGTGGTTGTTCCCCCATCCGCGATAGGCGGCACCGACATCAGGGCGGAAGGTGCTGGCGGTGCCGGCACCGGCGATCCCGCCGTCGACGTACACGTGGACGGCGACCGGTGACTGCGTGTCGAAGTCCAGGGCCCAGCCGCGCACGCGAATACCCCCGGCGGCTTCGACGGCCGAATCGACGCTGCCAACCACCTTGTGCAAGCAGGCGCGGTCATGTCCGGCAGTGGCACCGTCGACGCGCACCGTCGTGGTGCAGGAGGCATCGAGGGCCCATGGCGGCACGCAGGTGACGACACGACACACGATCGGCCCGACGCAGCCCACGTGCTGGTTGCACTGGCCGTAACGGAACAGCGTGCAACCTGCCTTGCGGTTGTTGCAGTCACCGAACGCGCAGCCACACCCCGTGCCGGAGCAGGCGCCGCTGCAGACACCCGACCCCCCGCAGCCACAGCTGTTGCACGGAGCGTTGCAGTCCATGTAATAGCGCGGCCCACCTCCGCAGAACCCGCTGCCGTCGACCTTCCACCAACCGCCCAGCAACGTGCCCGGCGGACACTTGTTCTCGCCGCTGAGCGTGCAGCAGAACTCGGTGTAGCCGTCGCAGCAGAGTTGACCGCAGTCGCAGGCCGAACCGCTGCAGTTGCAGATGGCGGCATATGCAGTCGTGGGCTTCAGGGCGTAGGTCACCGGGTTGGCGGCAATCGCGCTGCCCACAACGGCGGAACGAGCGAGGAAACCGCGCCGCCCGGTGCGACGGGCCAACAGGCCGGAGACCTTGTCGA
>Ga0299914_10002487_pt1 | contig 12709 bp, 10 predicted proteins | sample RVTome_10_FD_201361 | JGI IMG/M metagenome (GOLD analysis project Ga0299914, IMG submission 201361) | Soil microbial communities from uranium-contaminated site in the Upper Colorado River Basin, Wyoming, United States - RVT153D57 (version 2) ...
TGCATTGTGCAACGAGGTGAGCGGGCGTGAACTGCGCTGGAGTTACGATGCAGACCATCGCACAGGCGACCATATCTGGTGGATCAGCGACACGACGAAATTCGAGCGGCACTATCCCGGCTGGCAGCGGCACTACGACGTGCGGAGGATTCTGGAAGAAATCCGGGATGCAAGCCTGGCTCGCGGGCTGACCGATTCCGAGGTGTCGCCCGAGCACGGGCTGGTCGATCTCCCCTCCCAGATAGCTGCATCGACATAGGGCTAGGGCTCACCACGTGCGACGGTCGATCTCGTGTTGGATCTTGGAAAGCGAAACGTCCTCGGCGTTCAGATCAGCGCGATCGATTACGAGGCGGTCGTAGACCGCGTCATCGCCTCGGCCGAACGGCGCGAGCGTCTGACGATCTCAGCGCTCGCCGTGCACGGGGTGATGACGGGTGTGCTCGACAGCGCACAGCGGTACCGACTGAACCATCTCGATCTGGTCGTGCCAGACGGCCAGCCGGTCAGGTGGGCCCTGAGATTCGTTCACGGCATTCGTCTGCCCGACCGGGTTTACGGGCCGACGCTAATGCTGAAGGCGTGCGAGGCTGCTGCTGAGCGAGCGCTGGGCGTGTACCTCTACGGCAGCCGGCCGGACGTTCTTGCGGCGCTAAGGCGAAATCTGCAAGCCCGCGTGCCGGGCCTGCGCCTAGCAGGCGCTGAGCCGTCGTGCTTCCGACGTCTGTCAGATCGAGAACAGCGAGAGCTCGCAGAGCGTATTGAAAGCAGCGGCGCCGCCATCGTATTCGTCGGCCTTGGCTGCCCTCGGCAGGAGGTCTGGATCTACGAGCTCGGGCATCTGCTGCATCTCCCACTGTTGGCTGTCGGTGCGGCGTTCGATTTCCACGCGGGCCTGCTGCCCCAAGCGCCACCGTCCATGCAGGAGGCAGGACTCGAGTGGATGTTCCGCCTGGCGTGTGAGCCCCGTCGGCTCTGGCGGCGGTATCTCTTCCTCAATCCCGCATATGCGAGTCTCGTGCTGATGCAGACCCTGGGAATTGTGACGTTCGACGGAATCGAGGAAGCCCCACCTCGAGAGTTCGTTAGATTTGGATGAGGGATGTGATTGGCGACGTACACGAACGGGTGGCTCGCACGACGGTCGTGAGCCGCCAGCCTCCGACTGATACGGCCGCTTGGCCCGGCGGCGAACGTGGCGCCGGAAGTGCGATCCCTGGCGCGTCAGGCCAGCAGCCTCGCGGAGCCGTGATGTCGACCGACAGCGCATCTGAACGTCCCCATGGCGCTTTCATTGTGCTCGTCGGCCCTGATGGCGTTGGGAAGACCACTGTTGCGCAGGCTCTCATCGACCTGTACGTCGGTCCGGCTGCATATTTCCATTTCCTTCCCCCCACGACGGGGCCCCTGGCCGACGGGCCTAATCCGATCTCTTGCCCTCCACCGCCCAAGGCCAATCCGGATGGATCGCCGGTGCTCGGCTGGCTGCGCCTGACACGAAATGCGGCACGCTGCTGGGTCGGGTACCTTAGGAGCGTCCGACCCGCCGTGAAACGGCAGTGGCTCGTGGTAGGAGATCGTTGGATGTACGGCTATCTCGTCCAGCGAGAGGCTCTCAGGTTTTATGGTCCCGATATCCTCGCTCGCATGGTCGTTCGTCTCCTACCGCGTCCTGACCTGATCGTCAACCTGTCCGCGCCTTCCTCCATCATTCGGACCCGAAAACAGGAGCTGACGATTCGCGAGATCGAGGAGGAGTTGGTCGCCTGGTCATCCCTTCTTCTGCCGAACATGTTGACCTTGGATGCCACACGGTCGCCGGAGGACGTCGCAGAGGAGATATTGGCTATTCTGGCACGGAGCTGAAACGCGCCCGGCACTCGGAACCGCGTCGAATCGAGACTGAAGCGACGGAGACGATGAGCGTTTGAGGACATCAAGTCCAAGCACCGCTGAGCTGCCTGTGGTGGACAACATGACGGACACCGCTCGACGATCGTGTCGAGATGACACAACCGCCGCGAACCCGAATGAACTCTCGTAAGGCGATGGGGGTCCGCTTGGGCTGGGGCCTAGCTGATCAAGCCACCTCCAGCCTGACGAATTTCGCGGCTGGCCTGATCGCCGCGAGAAGTCTGCCGCCTTCCGAATTCGGGTCGTTCGCGATCGTATTCTCGGTCTATGTCCTGGTTCTCAGCTTGTGTCGCACCATTTCGACCGATCCGCTGGTCGTGTACTTCTCGGCGGCCCCTGAACGCGATTGGCGCCGAGGCACCGCGTCTGCCACGGGGGTGGCGATCTGTCTGGGCGTCGCCTCGGGAGGTCTGTGTCTTCTGGCTGCGAAGGCCGTGGACTCATCAATCGGGACAGGCCTGATTGCCCTCGGCGTGACACTGCCGGGACTCCTCTTCCAGGATGCCTGGAGATACGCATTCTTCGCAGGGGGACGCGGCTCGAAGGCATTCCTCAACGACCTCACATGGGGATTGCTGCTCCTCATCTGGATCGGCTTTCTCTTCTCGCGCGATCTCCTGTCGGTTGGACAACTCGTGCTCGGCTGGGGCATTACCGGGTCCATCGCAGGTGTCATTGCGGCCGTTCACGGCGGAGTGACGCCAGCGCCGGCACAATCGCTTGAATGGCTTCGTCGCCATCGCGAGTTCGTCATGCGGTACCTGGGCGAGTCCGGGGTCGTCATGGTGGCGAATCAGCTCGTCATCGTGTCGATCGCGGCGTTTGGAGGCCTCGCGGAAGCAGGCGCCTTCCGTGCCGGCCAGTTGCTGTTCGGTCCATTGAACATCCTGTTCCAGAGTTCCACCCTGGTGGCCGTTCCAGAAGGTGCGCGGCTGCTGAGCGTTTCGACCGACCGCCTGAAGACGTTCTGCACCCTGTTTGCGGCGTCCTTCGCACTGACCGGAGTTCTCGCCGGAGTTCTCGCCTGGAGCCTGCCCGCCAGTGTGGGTACCTCAATCCTTGGAGAGAACTGGGATGCGGCGCGGCGGCTCGTCCTCGCACTCACGGTCGGCAGCGTCGGCGCCGCGTTCTACACGGGCGCAGGCGTCGGCCTGAAGTCGATGGCCGCCGCACACCTGGCCTTGCGTTCACGATTGATCGTGGCGCCTTTATCGCTCGTCGCCGCAACGATTGGCGCCGCATACCTCGGCGCCTATGGCGCCGTGTGGGGCATGTCCATCGTGGGTATCGCGGGGTCGTTCGTGTGGTGGTCGAACTTCTCTCGCGCCCTCAATCAGCACGACCATCGAGCCCGCGTCGCCATACGAAACGCGAACCCGACGACTGCCCTGCAGCTCGACGATGCGCCGATCAGCGGACACCCAACGCCCTAGACCTTCCATGTCCTCCCCCCCTCTCGTGACCGTCGTGACGCCGACATACAACGCAGTCGATACGATCGCGAAATGTTGCGAGTCCGTTGCTGCGCAGGATTACCCCTCGATCGAGCACCTCGTCATCGATGGCGCCTCGACGGATGGAACCCTCGCCGCTCTCCAGCAACTGCCCACTCGATACGAGAGTGCTCCCGATGCCGGCATCTTCGACGCCATGTCGAAGGGCGTGCGCCTCGCGTCGGGTGAGTTCGTGCACATTCTCAACGCAGACGACTACTACGCTCATCGTTCGGTCCTCTCGACCGTGCTGGAGGCGATGACCGTCCATAACTGGGACCTCTGCCACGCACGGGCGGAGCAAGTCAGCAGGAGCGGCCGCGCCGTTCGCGTCATCGGTCGTGACGTCAGTAAGCAGCAGCTGCTGCAGAAGATGCGTGTGGCGCACCCGACGGTCGTCGTACGGCGGGCGGTGTATGAGCGGTACGGCACGTTCAGCGTGGGCTTTCGCGTCGCCGGCGACTACGAGTTCCTGTTGCGGATCTGGGATCGCGTCCGCATCGGTTTCATCGATGAGGTGCTGGTCCGTATGGCGATTGGGGGCAACTCGACACGTCCCGAGAACCTCGTGCGATCCTATCGCGAGTCGCTGGCTGCAGCCGTGATTCACGGCGCCCATCCGGCGAGAGCGACGGTACGCTGCGGTTACGAAATCGCGAAGCATCGAATCTTCTTCGCACGCGCGTACCGGGATACCTAGTCTTAGAGCACCCACAGAGTTCTCTCTGACAAGCGCCTTCACATCGTGTCTGATTGGGTCCGTGCGGTCATCGCCGATATCGCCGCTCGCTCAGTACGACTAGCGACGTGCCGTGCGCAGAGGCGAGCGCCAGGATGGCGATCGGGCGCCGATGACAGGCCGGGGTGACGCGCGCAGAATGGCACCGACGGGAGAATCGACGAGCAGAACGAGATCGACCGGGCCGAACCGGCGCGCCTGCTCGCCAAGCGCCCGAAGCAGCTGGACACGGCGCCGTCTGGTCGCACTATTTTAGGCGCAGCTTCGCGGGCCCGATAACGACATGCGTTCACGTCTGGACCGCAGACGCTGGACTGCCGTCGTCGAACCAAGGCCGATACGCGGGCACTCCGTCCGCGGCCGCCCATCGGTCGAGCGAACGCGAGAAGATCGATGTGGCCTCGATGAACCGGCTGCCCGGCCGCGGTCCGACGAAATCGATCCGCCTCAGCCCATCGGCGTGCAGTCGCTCTACTCCTTCTGCGTGGTACGAGAGGTGCGTGTCGTCGAAAATCACGAGACCATCAGCCGCCAGTCTCTCGATTGCTGGCGCGACGCACGCATTTCGGCTGGGTCCTCCGTCGATCACCACGACGTCGAACTGTTCGTCCGTGTCGCAGATGGCGGTGCAGTAGTCGTCACCGTCGCGATGCTTGATCGACACATTCGCCGGAGCGGCCTGCGCGATTCGCCGAAACCAGTGCAGGTCGTGTTCGACGGCCGTCACACGAGCGCTGCGTTTGGCCCACCATAGTGTGGATGCGCCGGATCCATACTCGAACACCGCTCGCAACTCGCGGCGCACGGTGGACAGCCAGTACAGTGCCGGATACGTCAGCCACGGAACCGGTTCAGTAGACATCTGCGGTCCCGCCGAAAACGAAGCAAACCACCCGATGCGGCGGAGATCGCCAAGCAGCGACAAAGAGGGCTCCAGTTCGCGCGGACCGGGAATGCCTCGAAGTCGGGCTCGGCATTTGTCACGGAACGTGGGGTGAAGGCGCATTGCAGCTCCTCACTCACTCTGGCACCGAGCATGACTTTCGTGCGTGTTCGATTGTCGATGATGATGCGAATCGGTTCTTCCTCATGAACGCCTCCACAATCAGCCGCATGGCAGTCCGCCGGAGCTCGTCAACTGGCCGGTCCGCGGTCAATTCAAGCCCACAGGCGATTACGCGGAGTCGCGCACGCCAGTCGGCGTATTCCCGGGCGGTCTCCTCCATCGACAGCTCCGGGTTTCGCTGGCAGAGGACCTGAGGAGGCACATCGAGCAGGAGGATCAGATCGGGTTGCGGCAGCAGGTGCCAGCAGAGTCGGGCACCTACTGACGACCGAAGGCCGAATCGACCCGGGCTCAGGTCGAGATCGAGGGCGCAGCCTTCATAAACAACGACGTGCTGCCTGCTCGAGTGGAGGCGATCAGCAACCATGCGCCTCACCGCGCGAGCCAGGTGCCTCGCGAGCTGGACCCAATGGTCCGCATGGCTCGCAGCGGGCAAACGCCTATCCGCCCACGCGACGGCCACTAATCGCGTGAAGACGAGTCGTTCACCTTGACAGATTGCCAGCTGGAGCGACGTCTTGCCGCTGCCTGGTGGACCCACGAGGCAGACAACCGGCCCGCATAGCGAGAACGGCTGCTTCACGCGGCGCCAGAGGCCCCGTCGAAGGCCCCCTAACGCTGCGGCTGGATGGCGCGTCCACGCCCGTCGCGTGATGGCGCGACGCAGAGGCCCGACTAGGCTCCCAACGGCAGCCTCATCGCATTCCTGAAGCGCCTGCTCGAACGAGTTCGCCAGCGATTGCCCCACCATGGCCGGGAGACGCCTCCGCGCGGCCGCAGCTTCCAACGCCTGCAACGGGTACCGTTCCAGCTCGCGCCGGAGCTTTCGGGTCTCTCCTGCCAGCGCCGGAAGCAGCATGCGCTTCGCGAAGTGAACCCAGGGATCGATGGCGAAGGGTCCAAGACGCGTGGAGGAGATTGGATCGGCGGCAAGCGTCGCGAACCTCCAGCAAATCCGCTCGACCGCATGGATCTCGAGCAGGTCCGGCTCGGGATCGAACGAGGCAGCGACGAGCCGTTCGCCCCACAACCCGAGAGGCCTGGCAACGGCAAGGCCTGATTGCTCGAGGATTCCCTGCGCGAGGTCGATCGCCCGCCGGGCCTGCCGCCACGAGACGACGACGTCGAGATCACGCCCGACGCAAGACGGATACGCCTCCAATCCGTGAGCCACGGCATACGGAAGGCGGTGGCGATTCCAGCATTCGGCGACCGCTTCGAGCAGTGCGACCTTATCCACGGGCAGCCAGGGCGTGCGTCCGGTAGGCCTCAATCAGAATGTCCGCCGTGCGAGACCAGCTGAACTCCCGCCTCACAAGTTCGCGCGCACGTACGCCCATCGCACGCAGCTCTGACCTCGGGGCGGCGTGCAGCCCTGTGAGTCCGCTCGCGATGCTCTCCACAGTCGGCGCTGCCAACACGGCCGCACCCGCGCGCTCGAGAACGCCACCAGGGTCGGCAGCCGGCGTGACGAGGCACGGACGCGCGACTGCGGCCGCCTCGAGTACTGAGAATGGGACGCCGGCCTCCCAGCGAGAGGGGTGAACGAACGCATGGGCGGCACAGAGCCAGTTCATCTTGGCGATGCCAAAGACCGGTCCTGGAAAAAGCACAGATTGGCTGATGCCCAGCGATCGCGCCAGAGCTTCCAGACGCGCGTGCGAGCCCCTCCACCCGGGCCCAGCCAGCACCAGCACTGCATCCGGTGGTCGGCACTCGGCAAACGCCTTGAGCAACAGATCCAGTCCCTTCTGCTCCGGATCGAGCCGGCCCAGGAAGACGAACGCGCGCCGATCGCGGAGGCATTCGGCCAGGAGGAGCGATGGACCATGTTCGGCCGGCGATGTCGGGGGCACGTCGATGCCGTTTGGCGCCAGTACGATCCTGTTGCTCACGCGGTAGGCTCTTAGCCCTTGCAGGTCCAGTTCGCTGATGGCGTGAAGGAACGCTGCACGCTTCAAATACTCACGTTCGAAGAGCAACCCGAATAATCGCTTCTGCCAGGGGTTCCGCCTCTGGGCGGCCGGGGCCAGTCCCCCGTGGATGGTGACGCAGTATGGGATATGCGGCGAGAGTCGACGGGCCAGGAACACGTTTGGCGGAATGTGCACGAAGTGAAGGTGTAGCACATCGGGGCGCCATGCGATGATGTCCCGGACAAGCGGCTTCGGAACGTTGAGGGGCGACCGGTTCACGAAGAGGTCCCGTTGCCGAGGCGACAGCAGCGGAATCGGCAGCCGAAGTGGAGCGTGCGTAAAGACGTTCACGCCCGGAATCGGGAGGGGCGGTTTGTCGGTCAGCGAGAACACCGCGACGTGATGGCCGAGTTCAGCCTGCGACCGCGCCAGATAATAGATGCTCTTGTCCACTCCGTTTGCGCTGTCCGGGTTGCACCGGCCCAACGTAAAGTGAGCCACACGAAGGGGTCGTCCTGAATGCGTCAGCGGCTCCGACATGAGACGCCGAGGAGTAGCGCAACAGCCATGCCGGGGCGATACCGAAGCTTCCACATCGCTCGGCGGCCGGACGGGTGGAGGACCAGAGGCCGCCGGCCGCTCGGAGCGGGCACTTACCAGCCCTCAGAGTCCCGAGGCAGAGATGGCCGCGCCATGTCACTGGGCAGTGTCGCGAGCTCACCTGCTGCGCCAAGTCGCGGGAAATCGCGACAAAAATCGCCGCTTTTCGGACCTTCCCCTTGAACTTCCTTCCCCTTTGCCACTTACCACAGTGCCGCAGCCCCGAGGCGAGCCGGGCAGCCCGGACGGGCCTTCGACGGCATTTTTGCGCGCTGGTCGGGTCTGGGCCCTCCGGGAACGCCTGTTGCACCGCCGCCAAGGCCGCAGGAAGAACGTTGTCCGTCCTGGCATCCTTGCCCGACGAATTGGAGAGCTCGATCGCGCTGCGGTCCATGCCCAGATTGAAGGTCCTCGTGTCCGCCTACGCTTGCGAACCGCACAAGGGGTCGGAAGCCGAAATCGGGTGGAATTGGGCACGGCAGGCCGCCCGCTACCATGACGTGTGGGTGATCACGCGCGCCAGCAACAGGGCGGCCATTGAGGCGCAGGTCGCACTGGGACAACTGACCAACGTCAGCTGGGTGTACTACGACTTGCCTCGGTGGCTTCGAGGGTGGAAGCGCCAGCGACGGGGGCTGTATGTCTACTACCTCATCTGGCAGTCGGCCGTCTACTGGATAGCGCGTAGTCTCCACCAAACGCACCGCTTCGATCTGGTGCATCACGTCACGTTCGGGACGTACTGGCTGCCCACGTTTCTGGGTCGCCTGGGGCTGCCGTTCATCTGGGGACCCGTTGGTGGAGGGGAGTCTGGCCCGGCGAGCTTCCGTTCCACCCTCTCGTTACGGGGGCGATCCGTGGAGCAACTGAGGTCCGTGGTCAGGTGGTGCGCCGAGCGGACACCCCTACTGCGCGCTGTAGCCCGATCTGTAGACCTGGCCTTCGCAACCACCGAGGAGTCCGCAGCCGCGCTCAGGCGGATGGGAGCGAGTCGAGTGCGGGTCCTCTCCCATGTGGCTCTTCCCCGCGAAGATCGTGTCCGGTTGGCGAGACTGCCGCTCCGGAACGAGCGGCCGTTCCGTATCGTCAGCATCGGGCACCTGATTGCTTGGAAAGGCCTTCACCTGAGCCTCGCGGCGTTCGCCAGACTGGTAGCCGCAGTACCGGACTGCGAGTACTGGATCGTGGGCGATGGCCCCGAGCGGCTGCGGCTCGAGCGACTTGCCTCCCGGCTCGGCGTGCCTGGAAATGTTCGCTTTGTCGGCAGCGTGCCGCGCACAACGGTGATGCAGATCCTCAGCGCCTGCGACGTGCTCGTGCATCCCAGCCTCCACGACTCCGGCGGCTACGCCTGTGTGGAGGCGATGGCATGCGGGAGGCCCGTGGTGTGCCTTGATCTTGGCGGTCCCGCCGCCCTCGTCGATTCAGAATGCGGCATCAGGATTCCGGCCAACAATCCGGAACAGACGAAGCGAGAAATTGCGGCGGCGCTTCGCGCGCTGGCGGAGGACCCGGCACATCGTGCACGACTTGGCGCTGGCGCTCGCAGGGTCGTGGCGGCACGGTGTGATTGGGACAAGGTGGGCGATTTTGTCTATGGCGATTATGCGTACAGCTTGGCGCGGCCTGGCTCCGACGCGGCTTGAGAGCCTGCTCTTCGTTGCCTTGATGTCGGGCCCCCCGAAGTTCCGATTCAGGGACCTCAATGCCTCGTTGACCGGCGCTTTGGATTGGGTTGTCGTGGTACACATCGCCGTGTGGTTGTGTGGCGGTCTCTGGGTCCTTGCACGTCTCTACCCATCGTTGTCGACGCGAGGAATCGTCCCGGCCGTCAGCTCGCCGCAGGCGTGGGGCGCGCTGCTGATCGCCAGCCTGTGCCTCTCGCTCTGGCACTCACCCGGCTTTCTCCTCACGGCGTACATGATAGGTCAACTGGCCGTGATGCTCGCGTTCGCCTGGATCTTCGTTGACCGTTATGGTCCCGAGAGTTACCTGCGACACCTGTTCGCTGGTGTATGGGTACTGACGGCGATGCTAATCGCGTCTGCCTATCTCATCCCGGACCTCGTATTCGCCGACGATGGCACGCGCTTTCGAGGTGAGGTGATTGCGCCAACCGGACCGCTCGCCGCCATGGGTTTGGTCTTCTGCCTGTCGAGTGCTCCTCGCATCAGACCGGTGCTCTACTGGGCGGCGATTGTTCTCTTCGGTGTGTTGCTCGTGATGTCGCGAATGCGGACGGCCTACGCGGCTTTCATCGTGTATGTCGGGATCGGGGTGTGGTTTGGAGGGCGGTTGCGAATCCGGTCGTTCTTCCCGCTGCTCATCGCGATCAGTCTGAGTCTTGTTGTGCTGGATGCGATCGCGTCGACACGGGACTACATCGTGCGGGACACGACCAGCCTGCAGACTCTGAGCGATCGAGTGCCGCTCTGGGGACGGCTAACGACCGCCGTGATGCGCGATGGGCCGGTCGTCGGACTCGGCTACTACGCTGCGACGCGTGTCTTGGCTCCCCGATACAACGAACGCCTTGGGAACGCGCATTCAGCGTTTTTTGAGTTTCTGGTCGGTGGCGGGCTCGTCAGCGCAGCGCTCTACCTCGCGCTGTGTGCATCGCTGGTCTGGTCGGCTTGGCAGCTGCTGAGGGTCGGAAGAGGTCACCCAGATGCGGTCACGGCAGCGGGTTTGCTCGTGATTGCCCTCGTGGGCGGGCTCACGGGCTCGGACGCCGTCAATGGCGGGCCTGTTGGCTTCACGTTGTGGTCGCTGACGGCTCTCTTGCCCGCCCTGCATCGCAGGGCCTGGCTACGAGCCGCCTTGCACACACGGTCACTGAACAGCCAGGCGCCACAACGGCCGGCTCGAGCTCGCGCCGACCAGCCGTCGTTCGTATCGTGAGCCGAAACAATCCCCTTCGAGTGCTGCTGGTCCACAATTCCTACCGCCAGCCAGGCGGTGAGGACCGGGTGTTTTCGACAGAAGCCGACCTTCTGAGGGACCGTGGTCATCAGGTGTTTACGTACACCCGTCACAATCCGCATCAGGATGGGGCGTCTCTCGTAAACGTCGCCGCCCGAGCGGTCTGGAACCAAGGTGTGTACGTCCACCTCCGGCGGCTGATTCGGCAGACGAAGCCTGATGTTGTACACGTGCACAACACTTTCCCCCTGATCTCGCCGGCAGCGTACTACGCAGCGCGACGGGAGGGCGTCGCCACGGTGCAGACCCTGCACAATTACCGGCTCCTATGCACGAACGGCCTGTTGTTTCGCGAGGGCCGCCCCTGCGAAGACTGTCTGCACCGGTCTGTTCCGTGGCCGGGTGTGGTCCATGCCTGCTATCGGCACAGCTACGCCGCCAGTCTGGCTGCGGGCGGAACTGTCGCTGCGCACTGGGCCGCGGGCACATGGACCAGCCAGGTCGACCGCTATATCGCGCTGACTGAGTTCGCGCGTCAGAAGTTCATCGCCGGTGGTATCGATCCTGAACGAGTCGCGGTCAAGGCGAACGTGATCCACCCCGACCCTGCCATCGGTGCAGGCGGTGGTCGCTATGCGCTGTTTGTTGGTCGGCTCTCTCCGGAGAAGGGCATCCACACGTTGGTTCGCGCGTGGTCGCGCCTACGCGGTCGCGTGCGGCTGGTCGTGGTGGGGGACGGGCCGTTGGCACCGATCGTCGAGCGAGCGGTCGCCGAGAACGATTCGATCGAGTGGCTAGGCTACAGGGAGCCCGAGCAGGTCAACGAGCTGATTGGAAGAGCGACCTGTGTAGTCGTGCCATCGCTCTGGTACGAAACCTTCGGGCTGGTCGTGGCCGAGGCGTTCGCGAAGGGTACTCCCGTCGTCGTCACGCGACTCGGCGCTCTCGCCGAGCTCGTCCAGCACCAGCGAACAGGCATGCATTTCACCCCGGACGACCCTGACGATCTCGCGAAGCAGGTGGAGTGGGTGTTCGAGCATCCGATCGAGGTCGCGCGCATGCGAAGGGAAGCCAGGACCGAGTACGAACGACGCTACTCTGTCGAGTCCAACTATCCGGTCCTGTGTCGGATTTATGCCGAAGCCATCGCGGCCCGCCGCGCTACATCAGCTGCGAACGCGGCCAGACCGGGATAGCACGACTCGTCGGCTATCCTGCGCAATTCCGGCGCCGCCAACATTTCCGCACCGCGCCCGGCACCACGCAATGCTACTGCGAGACGACACCTGCGGTATCTTGGCCCAACCCCCGCCATTCGTCGAATGACTTGAAGTTACTGAGGCCCCACATCCAGTAGCGAGTGGTGACCGATGGAACGACGTAGTTGTTGCCGTCGAACACCAGATTCTTCGATCCGTTCACGTACGGCTGCACCTGCGTGGATGTGCAGCTTCCGAGATGACTCAACATGTTGCCCAGAGAGCCGCTGCGTGTACCCACCACGACGATGTTGTTGTGAGCGCTGTTGTTCGCCAGATCCCACCCGATGATACCGCCGCCGACGGCATCGCAATTGACGAAGTACTGAATACCCCTGAAGTTGTCCTCTAACGTGTTGTTGTGAATTTCCACATGCTTGGACGTGGAGATAAAGATGCCGTTGTCGCCACTCCGCCGCACGACGTTGTGACGGATTACGGCCTGCCCGCTGATCTCGTAGAAGATGCCGACGCGGGCATTGTCCTCGACGGTGTTTCCTTCGATAAGAGCACCCGTGTTGTCGGCGTCGTACCAGATGCCGTCTGCGGCATTGTGATGCACGAAGTTGCCGCGAAACGTGACGTTCATCGTTCCCACGACTTTCTGTTCGGTTCCGTTATACGCGATCTCGTTGTTCTCGAATGTCGTGCTGGAGCCCTTGTACATCAGGTAGCCGCCGGCGCCGTTGTGGTGGATGTGGTTGTTCCGCACCATCGACGCGCCAGGAACGTTAAGCCCCGTCCGGTTCGACGCGATCTCGTTGTTCTCGATCGTCCAGCCATCCGAGTAGTTGTAGAAC